>Ga0302132_10002269_pt1 | contig 11053 bp, 9 predicted proteins | sample CB9_321_MG_FD_203113 | JGI IMG/M metagenome (GOLD analysis project Ga0302132, IMG submission 203113) | Marine microbial communities from Western Arctic Ocean, Canada - CB9_32.1 | ecosystem: Environmental > Aquatic > Marine > Oceanic | place: Canada: Western Arctic Ocean | collected 2017-09-19
TCAATGCCGGAAACCAGATGGTCACAGAATCTGTTGCGTCAGAGGGTGCCGGATAAAATTCAACGTCCAGCCCGGCGATTGACGCTTTTGTTGGCTTGTCGAAAGTATGCTGGGCCGGAATGTGGCCGCCGGTAAAGGGCGCATGCGCCGGGTTTCGATAGAAATTACCCAGCCCAACATTTACCACACCATCAGCTCCTTCATTCGGCATCATGATGGCAAACTGATGCACCAGTCCTCTTGTCACTCTTGGTGCAACCTCTCCCCCAAAACGCTTTAGGTTAGCCTGAATACCACTATGCCCCCAGATTGGAAGGTCGGGGTTTTCGGCCAGGAGCGCTTCTGTACCGCCAACGTAGTGAAAGTGGGTATAAATGCATGCCGCCAGGGGCGCATCGGTTTCCTTTCTTATCTCTTCCAGCGCCGCTGACATTTCTTCGATACATTCACCGGTGTCGATGACAATAAGCCCTTCCGGTCCCTCTACAAAAGACTGGTTTGAGAGGCCGTTGCCAACGAGTGACCATGCTTTGTCGCCAACCTTGTAAAGTTTTCTGACCAGGCGCTTGCTATGCGCGATGGCGGCAGGGTGTGCCAATTGGCCACTGTCCCCGGTTGCTACTTCACCGGGGGAGAATGATTCTGGAGTCTGCATTGTGTTGCTCTTTTCTGGGCTGGATTATCAGTGTAACGAATTGGATCGATGATTAGGTGATTGGGTGATTGGGTGATTGGGTTGCCGAAAAGCTTAGGGGTTTTAATCCGCGATACACTTAGCGCCGCGAGGCCCACATAACTCGCGTAAAGAACGACAGCAAAGAGTTGGTCACGAAAAATGCCTTGGAAGAAAAATATGAAAACGAGAATAATATTGTTGTTGGGGAATGTTATGTTGTCAGCGTTGCGGTCCTGGTGTTGGAAAGTTGTTAAATGGAAGTTGCCCGCTTACCTGGAAATGGATTTTGAAGGCGGATTAACGCAAGACTGCCACCCCGGGGTTCGATATGCCGAATCCGAACCATGAGCACAGAGATCCTCATCGAAGCCTGCTAATCGACGCCAACTAATTGACATAAACAGAGGATGACCAGTGAATAGATGGGAATTATTGGACACGGCTGATATTCCGCGTAATGGCGGTCAGTTGCGTCTGCTTAGACGCGCCAATGAATTTTCCATCCGGATTTCTGGGTCGCAGGGTGATCTGATGAACTCTCGTACACACGGGTCGGAAGACGCTTTAGGCGAATTAGCCTGTGCTCATTGTAGGACTGCGGAATCGGCCAGGGTACTTATTGGCGGTTTAGGTATGGGATTCACACTTGCAGCCGCTTTGGATAGCTTACCGACAGACGCGACGATTGAGGTAGCAGAACTCGTTCCGGCTGTTTTGAAATGGAACCGCGAGATTCTTGGTGTATGCGCGGGAGAACCTCTCCTCGACAAACGGGTGCAGGTTACCATTGCAGACGTGGCTGACCTGATCAATCGTGCTTCGGGTGAATACGATGCAATACTATTAGATGTTGATAATGGACCTGAAGGGTTAACTCACCCTGAAAACGACGACCTTTATTCACTTCAGGGACTAGAGACGGCTTACCGTGCGCTTCGCAAATCAGGTGTGCTCGCCGTTTGGTCCGCGACATCTGCACCGCGATTTACGGCGCTGTTAAAGAAGGCCGGCTTCCGGGTTAACGAACAGCGCGTTCGTGCGCACAAGGGGAAAGGGTCGCGGCATATGATTTGGCTGGCCTCTAGGGCCTAGTTGCCGCTGCGTGTCGCTCGGTATATTCGAAACATAAGAAAATGAGGTAAAGGTAAAGGTAAAAGTAAAAGTAAAGGGTGAGCCTAATAAGGCGATATCCCGGATATCCGGGTATGACATAAATTATATTGATACCTGCAGATGCTGCTCGTCAACGTCGTACGTATCAAGTCTTCCGACAGGCATAATTCTTTTCTTTTTTCAAAGAAACCTGTAAATGAGTAAGTTACTGACGCCCCTTGAGTTTCAACGCGGCCGCCCGATGAAAAACCGTTTCATGCTGGCACCCCTGACGAACTGGCAGAGCCACGAGGACGGTATCCTGTCGGATGAAGAGTTCCAATGGTTAACGAAGCGGGCAGAAGGTGGCTTTGGCCTGACCATGACCTGCGCTGCCCATGTGCAGGAAACAGGCAAGGGGTTCCCCGGCCAACTTGGTGCTTTCGGCGACCAGCATATTGAAGGCCTGAGCCGATTGGCAGAGGCCATCAAGTCACAAGGTAGCCTGGCGAATGCGCAGCTGCACCATGCGGGCATGCGATCGCCAGAAGATATCATCGGACAAGCACCTGTTAGTGCCTCCGATGATGAAGAAACCGGTGCCCCTGCCCGTCACGAGGGACTATCTAGCGCATGCAGGAACAGGTTTGACTTGCACTTGTGAGATTGATGCTGGTTGTGATGTTACTGAAGCGGGTCTAACGTTGGCCCATATTTTTGATTATTTAAAAGGGTATGCAGATGGGTAGAGTCGAAGACAAAGTTTGCCTGGTGACCGGTGGTGGTTCGGGGCTGGGGCGTGCCGATGCGATAGCGTTGGCGAAAGAGGGCGCAAAGGTTGTCATTACTGATATCAACAAGGGAAATGGGGAGGAAGCGGCTCATGCCGCAGGTAACGGCGCTATTTTTCTGGAGCACGACGTAGCTGAAGAGGATCAGTGGCAGCTTGTGATCAAGCAAACCCTGGATCATTTTGATGAGCTAAATGTTGTGGTTAATAATGCGGGCATGTTTATACCGGGTACGGTCGAAGAGGTGACCTGGGATCAATATCGAATCCATCAGCGCATCCACATGGACGGTGCATTTTTTGGGATTAAGTATGGTATTGAGACGATCAAGGCCAATGGTAAGTTGGGCGCGATTGTCAATATTGCTTCTACAACAGCATTACTGGGATACCACACCAGCTTTGCCTATGGGGCCTGCAAGGGTGCAATCCGAACGATGACTTCGCATGCCGCTATTCACTGTCAACAACTTCGTTACAACATCAGGGTCAATTGTATTTTCCCAAGTGTGATCCAGACACCATTGATCGAAAAATTGTATGCCGATGCAGCCGCCGCAGCTGAAGCGCGTGGTGTTAAACGACCCGCTCCAGTACCGCCAGAACAACGAATACCAAGTCCGGGTATGGGTGAGCCGATGGACGTAGGTTATGCCGTGCTGTTTCTCGCTTCAGATGAGGCTAAGTTCATCAATGGTGCGGAACTGCGGGTTGATAATGGTAGCGTGATTAACCCTGCTGTTTTGTAGCCATATTTGTAGATTCTTTTTTAGAGATGGATGTAGCGGCCCGGGAGAGAACGCCTGTAAATTGTCAGTACCGCAACGGAATTCGAGAGGCTTATTAGCCAGGGCCTGCGACGACGACAAATAAATACAGGCATTTCTTTTTTGGGTCTATACGTGCCACCATATCGGGTATTCGGTTTTTTTAAGGGATTGTGATGGGTGAAGTGACAACAACAGATTCAGGATTGCAGTACGAAATATTGGCCAGTGGGTCGGGTGCGACACCCGGGCCGACTGACACGGTCAGTGCGCATTACCATGGCACATTTGAAGACGGCAGAGTATTCGATAGTTCTGTGGACCGTGGCGAGCCGATAGATCTTCCCGTGAACGGTGTCATTGCCGGTTGGACTGAAGCACTACAGATGATGAAAGAGGGCGACAAATGGCGGCTGATTGTCCCACCGGAGCTAGGATACGGCGCCAATGGAGTTGGGCCTATACCCGGCAATACGACGCTGGTGTTTGAGGTGGAATTACTGGTTGTTCGTTAATGCAGGGATACCTGGGGCAAGTCAACGTTGGTCTGTGATTTAGCGGGTGGTTTGGTTACGCAACCGTCACCCGAAAGGCCTGAATTTGTGGATGGGTAATAAACCGTGTGGCGGCTACTTGAGCTATTTTTTTTACCCGGCAGTACTCGATTGATCTGGGCCTTCAAGAAACTCTGCACTGAGCATGTTCGCCGTACCATTAAGCCCAAGCCATCGTCGCGTTAGCGGGGACAAATTGCGTTGGGTCGTTTCCGCTAACAAGACATTCCAGTTTACCTGCGGACGAAGAAACGCCGCCGAGTAGTAACCAAAGACGATTGCGCGTTCCTCGTTTTCTGTCACATTTTCGCCGGATGTGTGCCACAACCTGCCATCCATGATGATAATTGAGCCTGCTTTTGCATTAAACGACAGCATATTGTCGAGCATGTCGTTCGGGACATCTTTTGCAGACGTTATTTTATGACTGTTGGGTAGATATCGGGTCGCGCCATTGTCATGGTGAACGTCGTCGAGACACCACAAAACATTCATTGACCAGGGTTTAAGCCATGGCCCAGGGAAAACGATACCCAGGTCCGAGTGTGCATGCATCGACTGCGCGCCCGGACGGGCTATGTTCGCCGTGAAGTTTGAAACGATAAAATCATCACCGACCAGTATTTTTACAAATTCGATCGCCTCGGGCCGTTCCATCAACGCCAGGAAAACAGGATCCAGATCCAGTAGATTGAAAACTCGAACGTTTGCGTCATTCGGGTCCAGGCTTGGGATATGGGTAGGTACACCGCGACGATTGCTTTCAATTGCAGCATCCAGCAGTTTTTTCCGTATGCCAGACACTTCAGCGGCAGTGAGTACATTTTCGACGACACAGAAGCCATTGGCTTCTAGATCGTCAAAGTGCTTACCGAGTGCCTTATCATCAACCAATGATCGCTTAATGCCTGTCGAGATAGGCTTCTCCATCCGGAAGGTTGTGGGTAGTTGTCGCGCCAGAAATAAAATCGTCAACCATTTTGTGGAAGTGGCGTAATCGAATTTCCTGCTCACATAAGTTCATGCCCTTAAATGAATCAGACTTAACGCCATCCTGCATAGTGGTCATGTTGGATCCATCCTGGGACAGGACGTTGGCGAGTACGGGGTCAAAGGTACCCCCAAAGGCCTCGGCGTAATCGATGCCATCGATGTGTCGGTGGACCTTGTTTTCGGGACGTTCTTGCGTCGGAGTGCCTGGTGGCAGATGCTGCATGATAAAAAAGTCGTAGTAACAGATGTTTGGGTCTGTGGCATGAGGACGGTATCTGAATACCGCGCCGGCCTCTGGCGTTTGGGTAAAGGTCGCGCTGGGGAAGAAACTATAGTGATACTGATGAACGAGTTGTTCGTCATTCATCTGTTCAAAGGGTAGATAGGTTTCATCTTCAATAGCTCGACGTCGTCGAATTTCTTCGAGGTGCACGTCTTTTGCGGCGCCGGAGTAATCTTTAGTTCCGTTCTTTCGCCACCCCTCCTGATCAGCCAGCATCATGCGTTGCCGAAGAGGGGTGATGGTATCCTGATCGTCGACGATTTCGCTGACGGTCCGATTGAAATTGATCATGCGTGAATGAACGCCCAATAGCTCAATGGGTATGTCATGACCTTCACCGAATTCGATCATGTCCGGATGCAGCTCACCAAAATGATAGCTTTCGTTAAAAGCATCCCATGCATGCTTCCAGTTGCCATTCCATTCAAACGTCTGGTAGTTCACCAGATGAAATTTTTCAAACTCGTAGGTCTCTAGTTGTACACCGGCTTCACCCAGATATTCCTGTAGTGGGCAAGCGTCGTGATCCATGTTGAACCAGACCCAGCCTCCCCAGAATTCCACTTTCACGGGTGTTAGGCCCAGGTCCTCGGTTGGAATTCCCGCATCAAACTGACGGAAAAATTGCGGGTCGGCGACCTGCTTTAGGGTGCCGTCAGTGTTCCACTTCCAACCATGAAACGGGCAGGTAAACGTGTCCATGATACCAAGGTCAGATTGGCAGAGGCGATTACCCCGGTGTTGGCAGACGTTGTAAAAGCCACGTATTTGCTGATCATCACCCATCACAAAGATGAAAGATTCTTTACCCAGCTCGTGCACGTAGAAGGCGCCGGGTTCTGTAAATTCGTCGATGCGAGCCGCGAGTTGCCAGGTTTTGGTCCAGATTTTGTCCCACTCTGCCTTCATAAAAGCCGGTGAAAAATATCGTTCGCCATCAAGCTTCTCAAGGCCAAGGTCAGCGTTTTTAACACGCGGGATAAATGGAGGGGCCTTGAATGCTCTTTCGGTGGGTTCTGTGCGTTCAAGAATTTCACGTTCAATTTGTGCCATTTTTTTGCCTTTGTAGCTTCGTATGAAGTGAGGTAAAGGGGCTAAAGCAACAATACCCGCACGCCGTAGGTTTTGGAGTTAATGGTCGGTACCTGCTGATTGTGTGTCTTAATTTTTATTAGCGTGAACCAACTGCTGGCAGAGTAAAATCAATATACACGCATTGTTTTCTGTAGGTCAAATTTCTGGGGTTAGAAAAAGCGTGAGCTAAATACCCGATAAACCCCTTGAGCTGCAATTTTTGGTACCCCCACTTGTCGTGGAAATATTTTCCCGCATTTCCCTGCAGCTATATTGAGGGGAAATCTTCGGAGGCCTGTAGGCTGAAGATTGCTAATGCAATCGAGCTACATTTTAAAGTTAAGATTCCAGATTATTAGCTAACAAGATTCGATCCACAACGAACATTGATTATTTTGCATTTGCAGAGAACTGTGAGTTATTGTCTTGGTCCGCTGCTGTAGTCGCTGATCCGATGGTTTTTTGTAAAATCAGTATCAGTTTTTTTGCAGTAACACTTTAAATCGGACGACTCAGGGCAGTTCTTTATTTTCGCCTGACTAGTTGTAACTAAGTAAGGGGAAAAGCTGTGACTATACCGGCGGCTGGAACGTTAACCTGGCGAGTGCGACTTATGTTCGCTGTGGGACAAATACCTGAGGGCGTGCAGTCAACGTCTTTTGGGTTTTTCCTGCTGTTTTTCTACAATCAGGTATTGGGTTTGTCCGGGTTTCTGGCCAGTCTGGCGATTGTTATCGCGCTTTTGGTCGATGCGGTGAGTGATCCAGTCATTGGCTCGTGGTCGGATGGCATCCGCCATCGTTGGGGTCGTCGGCATCCGTTTATGTATGCCGCCGCGGCGCCCTTTGCGATCTGTTTCTACTTTTTGTTTTCGCCGCCTGCGGGACTTACCGAAACACAGGTTTTTATCTGGTTGGTCGTGTTCTCAGTACTGACTCGAACGACCCAGTCAGTCTATTCAATTCCACATACTTCGCTTACAGCCGAACTTTCTACCGATTACCACGAGCGGACATTGTTGTCTTCACTTCGATCATTGTTGCAGTCTGTTGGTACCTTGATGGTATTTCTGATCGGTTTGCAGATATTTTTCGGAGCGACGCCTGAATACCCGAATGGCCAATTAAACCCAGCGGCCTATCCAAGATTCGCGGGAATGTTCTCTGTTGTTATTTTCGTCGGTGTTCTTTTGACCGCGTATGGAACACATAGCCACATTCCGTATTTGCCCCAGGCTAACCCTAATGGTCATCGCTTTAGTTTGCAGCAGGTGATGCGTGAGGCAAGTATGGCTTTCGGGTTGCGTTCGTTTAAGGCCGTGGTACTAACCGCTGTGCTTTTTGGTATGACCATGGGTATGGTTTCGGCCTTGTCAATTTATCTGGGCACTCTTTACTTTCAATTCAGTCTGGAGCTGATAGGGCTTAGTTTTCCAGCTTCTGTCCTGGGCAGTTTTCTGGGTGCGGGGCTGGCAGCGCCATTGGGACGTATCTTTCAGGAAAAGAAAACTTTGCTGATGGGAGGGCTCATCTGGTATGCCCTCTGGAATACTTTGCCTATTATCCTGAGTCTGTTGGGGCTCTTCCCGAAACCGGGTGACCCTTTATTGTTTTATCTGGTGATGACGTCCAACGCTATTTGCAGCATGGGTATTGGTGTTCTGACGGTAATGATCGGTTCGATGATCGCTGATATTACCGACCAGCATGAAGAGAAACACGGCAGTAGAAGCGAAGGCATCTATTATGCTGCTTCATCGTTCGCGGCGAAGGCGATTGGCGGATTTGGTATTGTGATCTCCGGGGTTGTAGTTGATCTGGCAGGCATTCAACGCAATGCAACAGTGGAGACGATTAATCCCGAGTCTCTGCGGACCCTGGCCATGGCGATGGGGCCTGGCGTTCTAATAATGATCGGCGTCACTGTAGTCGCCGCAAGTTTTTACGACCTTACACGTGCAGAGCACAGTCGGATTCGCGCAGCAATCCTGGCTGAGGGTCGACAGCCCTGAGCTGAGGTTCGACAGCCCTGAGTTAGAAGCAGTGAGTTAGTAGGTTAGAAAGTCAGTTGCCAGCACCACCTGCACATTGCCGAGGGTGTAGATCGGAAACTCCTTACCTGCAAACGGTAGCATGCCTTCTTTTCTTTCGCCCCCGAGGATGCGGCGCACAATGGATAATCGCTGGCCTTCCTGCATTGCCTCGATGAGTTGAGCGCCGTGGGAGGCATAGTGCCAGCGTACCTGCAGAGAACTGATCCGGCCCAAATCCTGCGCGAGTAGGCTCATGTCGCGAGTCATATAGAAGCCGCCGCCAAACGTATCTCCACCAAAGAACACCTGGTTTGCCTCGTCGTATAGTGCCAGGCCGTCGGGTGAATGTGATGTAGTGTGGATGACTCGGAACTGACGGTCTCCTAAGTCAACAACATCGCCATCTGCTAGAAAGCGCACGCGCTGCAGCGGGAATGGTGGAATCGAAAAAGTTTCGGGATCAAAATTTTCGGGGACTTCGATACCTTCGTGTGGTGTCAGTTCGGCCCAGTACCCGGTGAACCCTTCTGACAGGCCGCCGGTAAGTTTCTGTATTGCCCACTCGTCCTGGATTATCCAGGCTTCATCGAAGTCGTTATTGCCGCCGTTATGGTCCAGATGATTGTGGCTGTTGATCACCATCAAGGGGTGGTGTTCCCGGCGGAGCACCGCCCGCAGTTCAATGACCGCTTGGCCGATACTGGCGATTCCCATGCCTGTGTCGTACAGCACGTCTTTGTCTGTGCCAATAATCAGATAAGAATTGACCTTCTCAGCGTGACCGGGCTCCCACAGCGCGTAGACATCATTAGGGAGTGAAATAATTTCGAACCATTTGCTTGAGTTGGGTATTCGCCGCGCGGTTTTTAGAAGTTCGGTAAGTTGGTCAATACTCTGAGTTTCAGCCGAAGATTCAAGAGGCTGGTTGGCATCTGGGTAGGCCGCGGACTGGGCTTTGTCAGATAGTGACCTTTCGTCTCCATTCGGGTTCTCAGAGCAGGCGGCGAGTGTAAAGAGTATCAAAGGTAAGCATAACCGGATGACGGTTTTTGCCGTCCGCGAATTCAACATGATCATTCTTTTCTCAAATTTAATTGCCAGTGGGGTGGATGAAGATAGGGGTGGCGGCCTGACGTTGGTCTTGGGTTACTCACCAGACTTTACTTCAGTATTAATCATCGACCTTAACTTCTGATTACTTACCGATCAACATTGCTGGCCGAGTCTGGATGCGCCTGCCAGGTTTACTATGAAGCCCTGAGGAAAACCGGCAGGGTGCGGGGGAGCGTTATGGAGTCTATAGGTTTGATCGCCCTGACTCTGATCCGCTCCAGGGCAAAAGGTACTCAACCTGTCGGCAATGTCGATTCCTGGCCTGATAAAAGTGCCGTATGCTATAATTCTGCAATCTTTCTGCTATGCATTCTCTCCGCAAAGAGTGAGTGAAAGCAGTATGAGTGGTGTCGCCGGGTGAGTCGGAAAATTCCATCACACACCCTAAAAGGCTTAAAAACAAAGATGTTTATAATATTAATGCATATATATATGTTTTGAGTTCATTCGGTGATCTAATCCCTCCCGCAGGGTTGTGAAAGCCGTATTAAACCTTAGACCTCTGAGGATTTGAAGTTCTCCCTGCACACTAAGCCATCCTGAAAAAGGTGGCGTGAACCGATGTCATGGGGGAAATATGACTAAATTACCAATTGGGGGGCGACTCGCGCTCCTGACCACAGTATCTATGATGGGCGCACTCTCTGTGATGAGCACATCAGTTTTTGCCGCGGAGTCGGGTCGGCAAATCGAGGAAGTGATTGTAACCGCGGAACGACGTGAAGCTTCTATCCAGGATACTTCAATTTCGATTACAGCTTTCACTGGCGAGATGCTTGATGATTTCGGTATCCGTAATCAGGAAGACCTGCAGAACTTTGTGCCGGCAACGACTATTCAGCCTTACGACGCAACCATTCGTGGTGTTGGTCGTAACTTTAGAGCATTGGGTGGCGACCCGGGTGTAGCAACCTACATGAACGGCGTCTATTCAGAAGACCTTTTGACAGCCACGGCGGCTACCTTTTGGGATGTAGAACGAGTTGAGGTCCTGCGTGGACCACAGGGCACCCTTTACGGCCGCAACGCGGTTGGTGGTGCGATCAACATTCTTTACAAGCAACCTTCCCATGAATTCGACTATTCTGTAAAAGGTATTGTCGGCAATTTTGGCACAGCTGAATATTACGGCATGATTAACGGTTCAATCATCGAAGACAAACTGTCTGCGCGGGTTAACTTTAGTGTTCGTGACCGAGACGGTGTCGTTGAAGAGCTCGGGGATGGTGGTGATCTTGATGGTCTGGGTACCAAGAATGTGGCGGTGCAGTTCCGGTTCACGCCCACTGACACCCTGGCGTTCGATGTTCGATTTAACAAAATGGAAATCGATCGTGATTTTGGCGGCGCCAACGGTGGCGGCCTTGTTGTACTGAACGAGGATGGCCAAGGATTCAGGAACACCACGAATGTCGTAGCTGGTTATCGAGCAATCGATACAACCAATACGGATGCTGCTAATTTCGGTTCAAACTCCTGGTATGACACATCACAGCCAATTGTTAATTTCATTGATCCCGGAACGGGCGCAAACGTGCAGGCACAGCATAACCGGCTGGGCGTTGACCTTGCGGAGTTTGCTGGCTTCCAAAACGCTGCCGCATCGCTTGACGGGTTTGGTGTTACCAGCCCGGAAAGCGCAGCAAGATACAACGATTGCGTATTCAGCGGTAGTATTA
>Ga0302132_10002270_pt1 | contig 11044 bp, 8 predicted proteins | sample CB9_321_MG_FD_203113 | JGI IMG/M metagenome (GOLD analysis project Ga0302132, IMG submission 203113) | Marine microbial communities from Western Arctic Ocean, Canada - CB9_32.1 | ecosystem: Environmental > Aquatic > Marine > Oceanic | place: Canada: Western Arctic Ocean | collected 2017-09-19
GAAAATCCAGCCACCGAGTGCTAACTCACCGGTTGCCGGTGCGCGCTCCGCTATCAACGAAGTTACGGTTCGACCGGACGTTGTGCTATTGCCGAGGTCGCCCCTGAATATTCCGCCAACCCAAAGGAAATACTGGACGAGTACCGGTTTGTCCAAACCAAGCTTCACACCCCAAGCGTCCCACTGTTCTTCAGTGACAGCGTAGCCGGGTGAGTTGCCGAGGTAGAAATATCGTGGGTCCTGCCCACCAACACGGCTGAGCACGAACACTATGACTGTTGCACCGAGGATTGCGATGATTCCCATAACCAATCGCCTCAGCAGATACGCTTTCACCTAATATCCCTCATCCGTTAATTCCAGACCACTAAGATCCGCTTCCAGACAATGACTGAGTGCAAATGGCGAGCCAACCTCGGCGATTCACTCGCGTCACAATCAGATTACTTAGGCCATATTAAACATTTCGCTGCCCCGGTTCAGTATTTCTCTGAACCAGGACAGCGAAACAATAAGTTTTTTACTTCAAACTGATCTTAGTAACCGGGTTGATCAGCGAGTAGGCGTACCCGAAGGTCGGGAACACGTTGCGATCAAAGTTGAGCGTCTTGCCGTTGTACAGAGTCTGGTTGAAGACCTCTGCGATTGGCAATCCCCATGCCCAGTACTGGTAGTGCTCGATCCAGTCCCTGTAAAGGTCCAGGCGAACTGCTGGGTCGTTCTCTTTACGCATCGCGTCGAAGGTCATAGCCGAGAATGGGATGTTACCCATCTTCTGCGTACCACCCTCTTTCCAACTGTGGTCTTCAGTATCGATCGGCCAGTCTTCTGGGTCGAATCGAGGAATGAAGGCAAAGTTCCAAGCGTCGTTAGAACGGTCAACGTATGAAGGTCGCTTCACAGCGTAAACCCTCTGGTCGATCGTGCATGACAGGCCAAGTGGCTGCCACGTTGCACAGAGAAGCTGCGCAGTTCTAACTCCGAGCGCTTCAGCGTGAATCGAAACCGTTTCATCCAACCCATTCGGGTATCCAGCCTCAGTCAGCAAGCCCAGTGCCTTGTCCATGTCAAACGGGTCAATCCATTCGTCCTTGAACAATGTACTGATCGATGCCTGTCCAGGAGGTCCGTAGGCAGGAACTGCCAGACCAGCGTAGATCTGCTCGTTGATCACATCACGGTTAATGCTGACTTCAAGAGCCCGTCGGACGAGTCGTGAGTTCTCAAAAGAATCACACGTAGCAGCTGCTGGAACTACTTCCAACAACTGAGCTTCGTCACAACCGGCGCCATCGATGTCGGCAACCCACGGAAGTTCCGGGTGGTATCCCGGGCTTACCAGATCATTGCCAGTGGCAGCACCAACACGCTCAAGGTAGTTACAGCAAGGCACCATGCCAAGCAGGGTTCCACCGTTGTTGACAGTCACACCATCGTGATCGCTGACCAGACGAACTATGTCTTTCGGATCTACTTCAGCAACGTGCGCTTCACCAGATTCGAACATCGCTGCTCGAATTGCCGGTTCCGGCACTGCTAGAACCAGAATCTGGTCTACCAGAGCCCCATCGCCCCAGTAGTCGTCGAATTTGTTAAGTATCAGGCGGTCATCCTGACGCCATGCTTCAACTTCAAACGGTCCGGAACCAACAAATACTGTCAGCATTCCAGTCTCACCGACTGAGTCATAGACAGCCTTACTGTGGATTCCAACACCCCTCGGCACCACGTTCGTGAACAGGTGAGTGGGCTGCCTGGCGTCCGCAGACGTTATAGGCATGTTTACTACGTATTTACTCTCCGCAGTAGCGAAACCAACGTGTGCACGCAGGTCACCGGCGTTGTCATGCGCCGTGGCCGTGTTCGTCGCCGCGTTTGAGTTGTTGTGCGTCCAAGCCACATCTTCTGCGGTTAATTCACCCCAGCCACCGTGGAACTGGATACCCTCTCGGATATTCCATGTGTAGGACGAACCATCAGTTGCAACACTCCAGCTCTCGGCAACTAAGCCTTCAAGCTCATAGTCGGCACCAATTGCCGCAAGCAGTGTTTCATAGGCACCCATGGAGAATTTTTCTACTCCACAGCCTGGCGGGCATTGAGCCGGAAGTCCCACTGGGACTCCAACGTTGGCCCTCGCAACTATCACAGTACCGCCGCTAGCTCCACCACCGGTCGATGGTGCTGTTCCGCCGGCTGCTGCGGCGGCTGCTGCTGCCGTTGCTGCCGGAGCAGCTGCGGCAGCTGACTGAGCTTCTGCACCCGCTTGAGCGGCTGCACCTGACTGAGCTGCTGCACCCGCTTGAGCGGCTGCACCTGACTGAGCTGCTGCACCCGCTTGAGCGGCTGCACCTGACTGAGCTGCTGCACCACTCTGAGCGGCCGCGGCTGCTTTCGGCTGTTCTGGCGCTGCTGCCTGAGCCGCAGGGCCAGCATCTCCGCCGCCACATGCGATCACGGCAACAAATGCCGACGCGAGCAGCGCTGCAAACGCCGCACGCATACTCAAATTTCTAATAAGTGAACGAGTCATTTCTGCCGGTTCCTCTTTTCTCTGCATTTAAGGCTCCAGTATCGACAAGGGTGAATACGCCACGTTGCCTCTCGGCGTCTGCACCATGATTGTGATTATGTCGCCAGCCGCTACCGAGTCAGGCAGCATAATGTTGTCTTTCTTCCATGCACCTGTCTTGGTACTGAAGAACCTGCCTCCTAGAGACAGCAACTCATTGGAGTCCGCTGGATTTGCAATCGTGCCTCTTGTGTCGTTTTTACCCGTGCAGCAGATGAACTGAATAGCAGATCCATTTAGGAATCCACCGCCCACCGCGTTGAACGTAGTTCCTGCCGGGTTGTAAGTCGCCCGACCAACCGCACCTGTGACCGGATCGGTCAAAATGATGGTCGCGGTCGTTGGGAAGTCGCCAGGTGATCCGGCTGGTCCCGGTGGCCCTTCTATTCCTGCTGGTCCGACTAGACCAGGGTTACCAGGTTTTCCTGGTGCTCCAGGAGATCCTGGAGATCCTGGCTCACCGGGATTTCCGGGTAGTCCCGAAGCTCCAGCTTTTCCTGGGTTACCAGGTAGCCCTGGGTTACCAGGTAGTCCTGGATCTCCAGGTAGTCCTGGGTTACCAGGTAGTCCGGGATCTCCAGGTAGTCCTGGGTTACCCGGCTCTCCGGGAAATCCCGAAAATCCTGGTGCACCTGGATTACCACTGTCACCCGCGCATGCCATAACACTGACCATTATCGTTCCGATAATCAATGTGATCGATATGTTGAAGAGGGTCCTAGCCCTCCCACGAAACCGAATTACCATTAGGCCCGTCCTCTTTCTGGTTCGTGTCCGCCCGCGCTCCCCGCTGTTGTGAGTCCGCGCACGCCCCACAGTCGGGGCACTCGCTGCCCCACCGGAAGCGCAGTCGAACTTTGCTCCATTTTTAACCCCATGTCAAGTCAGGATGAACCTCAAAACGCCACTCCATCCACTAGATTATCCAAGCACTGTTTTTACGCATATTCCAACTCGCCATCGACGATAATCGTCATTTATCTTCTCGTTATGAATTAAACGGGGAAATGTATAGAAGCATCGAAGGTTGCGAACGCAGCATTAATAAATGATGACATCGCATAAACTTTCCTTGCTCAAAACCCGCAGGGTCATTCAACTTCGTACACGGCCGTCTAACCGAGCTTCGTACAGGCCGCCACTCACCTTCTCTACAATCACCACAACCTCGCTTCGTAACGACAAGAAAGCCAACCGCCAACTACTCTGTGACCCACCACTCGGAGCCAACTCAGGCAGCTTTACTGGTGAAAACCTGTCCTTAAATCAGAGTCTCACCGTGCAGCTTCACCGGCCGGCCGGCCTGAACAACACTTTGTGCGCCAAAAAGCTCCCTGATATTGACAGCAGGATCACCCTTGAATGCAGCCAGATCCGCCACCAGACCAGGCCGAATCCGACCCACCTCATCGTCAATCTTCAAGGCTTCAGCATTGTCAGATGTAGCCGACCGGATCGCCGACCAGTTGTCCCAGCCCAACAATTCGACATACGCCCACGAACAGGCAGTCGAATTAGTTAAATCACCATTGTCCAACCCTGCCGTGAACCTCACACCAGAATCATGCATCCGCGTGTAGTTCTCCATATGCTCCTCAAGAGGAACATCGGCTCCAACCGCCCAGTGAATCTTCGTAGGCGACTTATCAGGATTCACCTTCTGCGCATCAAGATTCAACAACGCCGATCCAATAGTCGGATCCACCCACTGGCCCTGCTCCGCCATCTTGTCCACAACCTTCTGATCGTAATCCAGTCCACCCCCAGCATCCCGCTGATACCACTTCCCGTGAATCAAATGGTCAATCCGGGCCTCGACACAGTTGCGAATCCCATCGGCAGCAAGCGTGTGCGCGACGATCGGTACTCCCGAACGATGAGCCTCCGTTACCGCAGCCTTGAGTGTCTCTGCCGAGTACTGGGCCTTCCGAGGGTTCGCCGTGGGCGTTCCACGACCGCCACTCGCAGCAATCTTGATTACCTTTGCACCCAAACGCACCTGGTTACGAACGGCGGTCACCACCTCGTCAACTGAATCCGCCTGCGAACCGAACGGCCACATATGGCCAGCAGTAATAGTCACCGTGGCACCAGCTGCAATAACGCGCGGGCCAGGAATCAAACCGTCGTCCAACGCCCGCAAAACCGGGAACGCCGTTTCGTTACGAGTCCCCAGATCACGTAGCGTCGTAAGGCCCACCATCAGGTTACGACGCATATTGTCGGTCGCATGCATGATGTTCACTTCAGAAGCAGTAGGCGACCAAGCGTGTGAAGTATCACCGGATGCACCAAACTCCATGTGAAAGTGAGCGTCGATCAACCCCGGCAACAACGAAACGTCACCAAGATCATGCACGGTGTGCGAGCTGCTAATTTCCGATGGCAACTGCGAAGTCGGGGTCACTCCCATAATCAACCCGTTTTCCACAATCACACTGTGATCCGGCAGCCACGCCGACAGGTCTTCGTTCGCTACTCGCGCCGCACTGAACACAGCATTGTCAGACATTTGAAACTCCACCATCTTTATAAGAATCTAATAACTGGCCCAACCAACGAGCCATCCATACACACGTAGTGCGCTACTCGGTCAACAGATCGCCCGAAGACGCCTTCACAAGAGTTGCCCGCACCGTCTCGGCAACTATCTCCAACTCACCCGGCTGAATATTCAGCGGATCAATCGCAATACCGTTCAAGAAAGAATGGCCAAACCGCAGATATATCCTCGGGTTACCAGCCAGGAAAGCATGACCCATCGCAGTTGAATCGGGACCTTTCCACGAATCACTAAACTCGATCACAGCATGCGGCAAACGGTAAAAAGCACCGGGCTCGTGCTGAACCGAAGCGATAACACCCGGCACCTCAGCAACCTGGTCGACTATCACCTGCATGTCGCGACGATAGTTCGCCATCTCCTCTTCTTCATCCACCGCCAGAAACGACTTAACAGCAGTAAGAAGCCCCGCTATCTCTTCCTTAGATACCTTCTGGGCACGCGCCACAGTCGAATTGGGAGCGTTATTCAAACGAGCGTACTCGACCCACTTGGGGTTACCCAACAGCACCCCCGTGCTCTGAATACTCCGAACCGCCTTACCACCAGAAAAACTCACCAGATCAACGCCCATGTTCACAAACTTGGTCAGGTTCTCTCTCGGAGGTAGCGACGAAGCCGCATCCAGCAACAGCGGAAGATCATATGAGTGCGCTATCTCAATCGTGTCCTCCAACAGAACATACTTTCCTTCACGGTCCGCCGACTCAAGATGAATGATCCCGGCTGTTTTAGGGCCAATCGCCTCGATCATCTCTTCGCGACTACAGCTCTCAGAAGTCCCCACCTCGACAAATTTCGAACCCGGCACCAGATAAAGGTGGTCATACCCAAACCTATGGCCCCGCTGGATGATCAACTCATTCGCAAGCCCATCAGTAATCGGCAACTGCACAATCGCCTTCGGATCGTCTTTCGCAATCGCCGCCGCAGCCTGCAACACCAACCCGCCAGAAGCCCCCGAAGTAATCGTCGCAGCCGGAACACCAATCATGTCGGCTATCTCTTTACCCGCCGCTATAATGAACTCGTCTAACCGTACGAACTGTTCGGTCATTTTGACCATCGCCTCAAGAACCTCAGGTCGAGGCCTCGTCCCGGAATGCATCGTATTGGGCCCACCCGCAGCGATTAGCGGCGTGATACCAAGCCTCTCCAGAAGATCGTCATCGTCATCTCTGGCCGAATTTTCATCACCGGAATTATTCTCTGAAGCCACTGAAAAGTCCCCTCGTTAATTGTTTGGCGTTTTCTGGTGTTGCCTGACGCTACCTTGCAATCGATACCCGAAATTTGCCGGTACTTATAACACCTGAATCGAGTCGTGTCAGAACTTAACGACCACTCAACGACCACTAAAAGCGGGAGCTACCGACTCAGCGAAAGTTCGCAAGCCCTGCTCCGAAGGCATATCCATGAACCACAACTGCATGTAGTCGATACCAATCGATCGGTACTCAGAAATCCGTGCGATAACGGTCTCCGGGTCGCCAATCAGGTACTGCTCTTCGGCCTGTTTCCACCCGGCGTCATCGTACAGAGAAGGGTTCCTCTCCGAGACCTCGTCGCATAGCCGATCAACATCGCATCGCGTGGGCGCGAGCATTATTTGAGTCTCAACCGACTTCTTTATCGACCCGAAATCACCGCCGGCACGATCACAGGCTTTCCGCAAACCATCCAGCATCAACCGACACTGCTCAGGCGATACGGGTGTGCTGTTCCATCCGTCGGCATACTTCGCCGCAATATCAAGAACCTGCTCGTTTGGAGCAATTGTTGACGATATCTCCGTTCCGAGGGCCCCGATCCATAAAGGTGGATGCGGCCGCTGAACCGGCAACGGGTGATTCACCGCGCCATCGATCGAGTTGTGCTTACCGTCGAAGCTCGAAACGCCTTCGGTCCACATCAGCTTGATTATCTGAACCGCCTCCTCAAAATCAGCAAGCCGTTCGGAATCTTCCATAAATTCGAAACCGTAAGCCTCTGATTCTGCCCTGGTTCCTCGATGCCCCATTTCGAAGAATAATTCAAGACGACCCTTCGATATAACGTCAAGAGTCGAAGCGATTTTTGCGGTCATCGACGGCGAACGAAGAAGATTGGACAGGTGAATCGAACCGATCTTGATTCGACTGGTCAAACCAGCCGCCCAGCACATCGTCGTCCAGCCTTCGAGAATTGCCTCATCCCTACCCATCATCAGGTGATCAGCCACCCATAAAGACTCGTATCCAAGGTCTTCAGCAGCCAGAATCGAACTTTTCAGCTGATCGGCATCAACCCGCTCGACCAACGGCGTTCGCGGGTGCACATCACCCGCACCCGCAAATATCGGCAAACAAAATCCAAACTTCAATTCCTGTCTCTCCAAACTAAAAAACCGAACATGGGCGACGCTACGACATCTAGGGACCCTGCCCTGCCTCTCTCCTTGGGGAGACTGAAGTAGTCAACACCGCCCGAAAAAAATGGAGTTACTTCTCGGTCGGGGCGCAGCGCAGTAGCAGAGCACCCGCTTTGGAAGCGGGGGGGGGCAAGCTCGACCCTTGCCATCCCGGCCAATTTTACGTGCACGTAAAATTGATCGCGGCTAACGTGCACACGACTCAGATCCAAACGGAGAGATTGACTCTCTTCTAATCTCCAGCAGGAACACAAATGTCCCTGCCTACTTAGCTCGGCAGGGGCGTATGTTCATCAATACTCTCTCTATCTAAGGTGAAATTATGGTCCTGGCTACTTCACCAGAGAGCATGTCTTCAAACGCCTCGTTGATTTCGTCAAGCGGGCGGAATCTGGACTGCAATTCATCCAGTTTCAGACGCCCCTGCCGGTACATCTCGATGAACCATGGGAAATCAACGCGCGGGCTGCCAGTTCCGGCTGATGAACCAATCAATTTGCGATCCCTGAACAGCAACTCCATCGGTACATTCACCTCACCGCCGGTCGGAGGAACACCAACCATAACTGCTGTTCCACCCGGCGCAGTTGCATCGAACGCCTGCCTCAAAACCTTCGGCTGCCCGATCACCTCGAACGTGTAGTCCGCGCCACCTTCTGTCATCTCGATCACAGCTTCGACAGAGTCGTTTTTCGACGCGTCGATGATGTCAGTCGCGCCGAACTGCCTGGCGAGCGGGAACTTCGACTCGGCAATGTCGATCGCGATGATCTTTGCTGCGCCCGCAATCGCTGCGCCTTGGATCACGTTCAAACCGACACCACCACACCCCCAGACCGCGACTACAGAGCCCTCTTCGACCTTCGCCGTATTGACAACCGCGCCAACCCCGGTGACCACGGCACATCCAAGCGATGCCAGCCTTTCAATAGGAACGTCGTCTCGAACTTTTACTAGATTCCACTCGGCAACGACTGTGTGCTGCGAAAATGCTGCGAGAGAATGACTCATGTAGAGGACTGTACCGTCCAGCTTCTTGAATCGTGTCGTGTTGTCGGCCATGTGACCGCGCTTCGATTTTATTCCGTCACACAGGTTCCATCGGCCTCTTGAGCACTGAGTGCATTTACCGCACATGGGACGGATAGTGAACACCACATGGTCGCCCTCCGCGAACCCCGTGACTCCCGGTCCGATCCCTTCGACAATCCCCGACGCCTCATGCCCCATGACCGTTGGGGACATCTTGGCGTTTATATGTCCATCCATCGAGTGATAGTCGCTATGGCACGCTCCGGCGGCCACAACTCGCACCAGCACCTCGCCTGTCTTTGGACCTTCCAATACAACATCTTCGACACTGATCGGCTGGTTTGGGCCGTAAAAGATAGCTGAGCGTGTGCGCATAGTTATTGCCTTTCATGAGACTGACACACCCGGCCGGAATGAAATCACCGGAATCTACGACAGAATTTTGTATTAATTTGAGCCTGTAGCTAAGCCCTGACAGATCCACGACAGAACCATTAGTCACTATGAGTTCTGATCACTCGCCCCGGCACCTCGCCGGATAGTTCGCCATCAACCAGAGCCGATTGTCCATTGACCAACACGTGATATACACCGGTCGAATACTGGTGTGGGTCTGCAAACGTAGCGTGTTCGGCAATCGTCCCCGGATCGAACACCGCAATATCCGCGAAGTATCCGGGAGCAACACGCCCACGGCTCTGGAGACCCAGCCGTTGTGCCGGCAACAAAGTCATCTTCCGAATCGCCTCCGGCAGCGAAACCAAGTTCTTCTCACGCACCATCCTTTGCAGGAAACCGGCATTCGAGCCGTAGCTACGTGGATGCGGCTTGCCCCAGCCGAGTGGTCCGGTCGTCCGTAACGAGTTTCCATCGGAGCAGACAGAGATATTTGGCGAGGCGGCAATCATCTCGACGTCGGGGTCGGACATCGAGTACAGCACCACCGACACCTCGGATTTCTCAAGCATGTCGAAAGCAGCATCAAGTGGGTTCTTGCCCTGTCCATCTGCCACTTCAGCAAGCGTCATTCCTTCGTACTCGGTGTTCGGTGGATAACCGGCGATCACGCAGCCTTCAGCGCCCTGAAATCGAACTGACGCATATTCCGCTTCTTCCCGCAACCTCGGGCGGAGATCGTCATCGGCGAGCCGTTCCAGCAGAGCCGGCCGACCACCATCGTGCGCCCAGCGGTTGAAGATCGCCCCACTTAACGGTGTACTGCATGCCACGTACGGATACTGGTCACCAGCTACGTCAACTCCCTCTTTGCGGGCATGCTCAATCGATTCCAGAATCGTACCAGCGCGGCCCCACACCCGGGGACCGTGCGCCTTGACATGAGAAATCTCGACGCGTACACCCGTCCGCCGACCAATCTCGATCGACTCCTCTATGGCAGTGAACAGACCGGGGCTTTCGTCCGACTCCGAACGCATGTGATTTGAATACAACTTGTCCCGGTCGGCGACCGTTCGGTTCAGCGCAATAATCTCGTCGGTGAGCGAATAGCTGCCCGGCGCAAAGTAAAGGCCAGTCGACAGACCCATCGCGCCGGCATCCAGTGCCTCGGCTACGATCCTTTCCATATCCAGTAGTTCGTCGGAACTGGGTGCCCTTGCGACATCACCCATCACGTACGAACGAACCTGATTGTGACCCACCTGCGTTGCAATGTTTATAACCGACCCAGCCTGCTCCAACGCACCCAGGTAGCCAGCAAAATCTGTCCAACTCGGCTCCAAATCAGGATTGGAACGAGCCGCCCATGATCTGAACGACCCCATAGTCTTGTCGTTTAGCGGCGCGCAGAAACTCATCCCGCAATTACCAGCAAGCTCCAACGTCACTCCTTGTCGCAGCTTACTGTCGGCCAGAGGATCCACCAGGAACGACATATCACTGTGGGCGTGCAGGTCGATAAACCCAGGCGACACCACAAGGCCTGTAGCGTCGATCGTCTTGGAAGCCTCACCCGGCACCTGTCCCATGGCAACTACTTTGTCGCCTACTATTGCGATATCTGCCCGAACCGGCTCAGCCCCGGTTCCGTCAATCACAGTGCCGTTCTTAACTACGATGTCGTACATTTATGGCTCCCAAGTTGAGTATCGACTATAGAATTTTCAAAGCTCAACATACCGAAGAATCATGTAAGTTGCGAGCGTTTTTCATCCCACCCATACGCTGGGACCAGAAACATCCGGTGGCTACCTGTGAGGAACCATATTGGAAAATTGATCTGCGCGCCCTCCTTACGGAAGGGGCTAGGGGGATGGGTAGATTACAGCAGCGACCGAGTCGTTCGACGACGACCGGAGCTAAACGCCACGCCTGAGCTAAACGAAATACGATGCGGAGCCGAGTGACAAGTCACAAGCGCGACTAATGCAAAACCGCCCAACACCCAAACCAACTACCAGTCGATATCAACAATCAAATCGGAAATCGTCGTCCTGCGAACCTGCTG
>Ga0302132_10002273_pt1 | contig 11041 bp, 10 predicted proteins | sample CB9_321_MG_FD_203113 | JGI IMG/M metagenome (GOLD analysis project Ga0302132, IMG submission 203113) | Marine microbial communities from Western Arctic Ocean, Canada - CB9_32.1 | ecosystem: Environmental > Aquatic > Marine > Oceanic | place: Canada: Western Arctic Ocean | collected 2017-09-19
GCCCCTATCGATACGCCATATAGGGCGGATTGGAAGCTTCCTATAGTGACTGTCCTATCGTCTAATTTAAATACAGCTGGCGCAGCCAGCCTGGTGGAGTGAGTTATTTATGTTCGAGGATGTAATTCGTCGTGTCCGCAGAAATCACGCCCTGGAGCATGCCACAGTTACGCTTCTGCTAGAGAGAGGCATCGTTCCTCCTTTAGGGGGTTATTCGACACCAGGTGGGTTCATCATCGTTGGTAGGGTTCCAACTGAGCTGCTCCAAGAGGTAGTGGCTGAAGCTCTGGCGGGCCTCACTGGCGGAGATGAAGAGATGGCGATCTCCCCTCACTGTGGCACGAACCTTGCAACCGGCGTCTTAATAGGTGTGTTTCTAGCCAACACCATATTAGGCAAGCGCCGCAAAGGAAGAGTGAAGCGACTGCCGTTTGCTGTGCTGGGACTGGCAATAGGAGTTGCGTTGGGCCGTCCCGTGGGAACCGTGATCCAGCGCAAGTACACTACCTTGGCTCAGATGGACGGTCTAACCGTGGATCGAGTGTTCAGCCTGTGGTCCGGAGAGATTCCGAAGCTCCACAGGGTAAGGACCATTCAGCCGTAGTTTATGCACAGGGGCATCCTTGACCATGCCGAACCTCGTTGATAGACTTAAAGTGTCCTCGCGTCCCTGTAGCTCAGTGGAATAGAGCGGCTGCCTTCTAAGCAGCGGGTCGTCGGTTCGAATCCGACCAGGGGCGCCACATCCTCTCACCCCCTCCCTGCGCTTTCTACCTATCCATATTTATATATTCCCACATGACCATAACCAGCATTGCCTCCCACTCTTGAATTTAAATAAATATCATAATATGGCGCATAGCGATTGCTATCAGTGATTTGCGCGGAATGCACCTCTTTCGCCTCATATCAACCCTGAAGTAGAACTACCAGGGCGTTCTCTGCTAATCAAGGCTGTCAGTTCGCCAGCACAGCCATTATTACTGCCCTACCGTCCTTGTTTTGGGGAGGTAAGAGCAAAACAACCTCTTACAAGGCTCCTTGCACCAAGGAATGACCATCTACAAGATGCTGAAAGAGGGTAGCATTCCCGCCTCCTGGATCGGTCATCAGTGGCGGTTCTTTCAAGATGATATTGACGAATGGATTCGCTCCCTGAGGACGGGACCCCAGACAAGGCTACTCGTCGTCACGGGCGACGCGTCCATGGCTTCCATGTTTCAGGCTGGCTTATCCGACGATTCATACGTGCCCACTATCACTTCGATTTCTGAGGAGTCAGTCACCCTGGTAACCTCTGATCAAATTGATCTCGTTCTCCTGGACCTGACTTCCTCTGCCTTAGAGTGCTTCCGTGGGATTCAAGACAGCGGCCATACCATTCCTGTGGTAATCTTCGTTGGTGACAACAGTGGCGATCTAGTGCAGAAGGCCATGGACGTTGGCACGTTTACTCTGGTTAAGAAGTCTCAGACGGCGGATGAGCTTCAGTCCATTCTCGCGTCACTGCCTTCAGCTAGGCCTACGGGCGCCTAGTAACAGCGCTAAACAAAGGGAATCTGAATATGGGTGGGAATTATGGCGACCTCCTTCTCTGAAGAGCTACGGCAGGAGTTCGAGCCTCTCTGGAACAAGATATTTGATCACCCTTTCATCCAGGAGATTCAGGCCGGTACCTTGCCGCTGGAGAAGTTCCGCTACTACGTAATGCAGGACTATCATTACCTCGAAGGCTTTGGCCGGACGGTGTCCATAGCCCTCTCTAAGGGTCCGGACACCGAGACACTTCGCAAGCTAGCCCGCCGTGTTAACACACCCATCGAGAGGCCCTTGCATGCCAAAATGTTCGAAATGCTTGAAATCGAACAGCAGGAGGTCGACGGCGTCGGTCCTTCGCCTACGAATTTGGCCTATATCAACCACATGATTACCAGCGCAGCCACAGGTGGCGTTGGCGAAGCAGCGGCGGCTCTTCTCCCCTGCCCCTGGTCGTACCACGTACTTGGCTCAAAGTTGACGTTGCCGGGCCATCCCGTGTACGACGCCTGGGTGGAGTCATATCAGTCCGGCATACTGGAGGCGAGCACCGCTGCCTGGCGCGACCTCGTTGATAGCTTCGCTGAGGAAGCAGGCCCTACTGTACGCGAGACTATGCGAAAGGCGTTCTTTACCAGCTCCCGCTATGAGCATCAGTTCTGGACCATGGCCTACAATATGGAGACTTGGCCAGCCTAGCCCTAAAGCCCGTTATATCCAAGAATGCTCTCCCGAACGCGGCCCCAGTTTCGCGAAGGCCTGCAGTCGCGTCCCCGGTCTTCCTCTCTTACTAGCACACAAAACTTTTAATCTATATTCCAAACCTGTACATTAATGTCCACTTGGCGGATAAACCCACTCGTATCCCCGGCGCATCGTATCCGCATACGCCCGCGATTGGAGACTCCCTGATGAGCCCAAGAATGTATGAGGGCAAGAACGACACCCCTGACTTTCCTGCCCATTTGGACTGGCTAAACACGGACGGACCGCTCACTATGCATGACCTCCGTGGCCGCATCGTCGTATTGGATTTCTGGACCTACTGCTGAATTAACTGCATGCACGTGCTTCCGCAGTTGCGGAAACTGGAACAGAAATATCAGGACCAGATGACTGTCATAGGCGTCCACTCGGCAAAATTCACCGCCGAGAAGGACACTGCCAATGTGCGCAAGGCTGTTCTGCGCTACGAGATCGAACACCCGGTTGTTAACGACTGCGATTTCGAGATTTGGAAGCAGTATGGTGTGCGTGCTTGGCCTACGCTCATGTTCGTGGACCCCAAGGGAAAGATAATTGGCAAGCATGAAGGGGAGCTAGACGTTGAAGGTTTCGATAAGCTTTTAGGAGATATGGTCGCCGAGTTCGATGCTGCCGGCATGCTCAAATCGGAACCTATAACCTATCACCTGGAGAGAGATAAGGAATTGCAGCGAGCTTTGTCTTTTCCGGGCAAGGTTCTAGCCGACCCAGCCTCTGGTCGCCTCATCATTTCCGACTCGAATCACAATCGCATCTTGATTGCCACTCTCCAGGGCAGAGTAAAACAGGTCATAGGCTCTGGCGATGAAGGATTAAAGGATGGCAGCGCGGACGAGGCCCGGTTTGCTGATCCTCAAGGGGTCGCGCTGGACGGCAACACGCTTTATGTGGCCGACACGAAGAACCACGCTATCCGAGCGGTTGACCTGTCCACCGGCGACGTAAAGACCATTGCAGGCACCGGCGAGCAGGCACCAAAGTTACATCCGGGAGGCGATGCTGCGCAGATTCAGCTTAACTCTCCATGGGACCTGATCCAGCACGAAGGGGTCCTGTATATAGCCATGGCGGGCTTTCACCAGCTTTGGAGCCTGAACCTGGCCACGAGCGAGGCGCGTCCATACGCCGGAAGCGGCCGCGAGCGCATCGTGGATGGCGTCCTGGCGGAGGCGGCGCTGGCTCAGCCCAGCGGCATAACCACTGACAGCAAGAAGCTCTACTTCACCGATAGCGAGACCAGTGCCGTGCGAGCTGCCGACCTGGATCGCGCGGGCAACGTGGAGACTATAGTAGGGCTACACCTGTTCGAGTTCGGCGACGTGGACGGCGTTGGCGAGGACGTGCGCCTCCAGCATCCCATAGGTATCGATATACTGGACGGTATCCTGTACATAGCGGACACCTATAACAACAGGATCAAGAAGATCGACCCATTCACTAGAGAGGCATCTGGACTGATTGGGTCTGGAGTCGCCGGAGTTACAGATGGTGCCGCTGAAAATGCTAAATTCCATGAGCCAGGCGGGCTCAGCATCGCCAACGGAAAGATCTATATAGCGGACACAAACAATCATGCCATCAGAGTAGCCGACATGGAAACTCTGGAGGTTACTACTCTGGAATTAACTGGAATCTGAGGGATGCTGTCTTCCCCTGGGCTTCGCCTAAATTACTGTTAACACCATCGCGAGAGGATGCGTCAACCCATGCCCAACCGACTTGCCAACGAGACCAGTCCCTACCTTCTGCAGCATGCCAATAACCCCGTAAACTGGTACCCCTGGGGACAAGAGGCGCTGGACGCAGCGAAGGCTGAGGACAAACCTATTCTGCTCAGCGTAGGTTACTCCGCCTGCCACTGGTGCCACGTTATGGAGAGGGAGTCCTTTGAGAACCCGCAGATTGCGGCGCTGATGAACGACTCCTTCGTGAGCATTAAGGTGGATCGCGAGGAGCGACCGGACATCGACTCCATCTATATGACTGCCGTCCAGGCTCTGACTGGTCACGGCGGTTGGCCTATGACCGTTTTCCTGACCCCTGACGGAAAGCCCTTCTATGGCGGGACCTATTTCCCGCCGGAGGACAGGGGTGGAATGCCTGCTTTTCCGCGAGTTCTGTCTGCGCTGGCCGAGGCCTACGCCAACGACAGGGAAAATGTAACCCAGACCACGGGGCAACTCATCGAGCGTATGGAGCAGATGGCCGCGGTAAACACTGGCAACGGAATGCCACTCAACGAAGGTGTGCTGGACCAGGCCTTCAAAGGCATCGCCAGCGATTTCGACGACAGGTATGGCGGCATAGGTATCCAGCCCAAGTTTCCCCAGCCCATGATGTACGAATTCCTGCTGCGATATCACCTGCGCACCCAGAATGCCGAAGCCCTAGACATGGTAGAGCTTACCTTGGAGCGAATGGCTGCCGGCGGCATATACGACCAGATAGGTGGCGGGTTCCACCGGTATTCCACAGACACTTACTGGCTCGTGCCTCACTTCGAGAAAATGCTCTACGACAACGCACTGCTCGTGCAACTTTATCTGCACGCCTACCAGATAACTGAGAAGCCGAAGTACAGGAAAATAGTCGAGGAGACTCTGGCTTACGTGACCCGTGAAATGACCTCACCAGAAGGCGGATTTTATTCGGCTCAGGATGCGGATAGCGAGGGAGTTGAGGGCAAGTTCTTCGTATGGCTACCGTCAGACGTCTCGGCTATTTTGGGAGAAGAAGATGGCGAGATAGTCAACAGATATTACGGCGTGACCCCCCATGGTAACTTCGAGGGAAAGAACATTTTGCACGTTGTAATTAACGGTGCAACTCTGGCCGCTGACGAAGAAATAAGCCTCGAAAAATTTGACGAACTCGTTGTTACCGCCAAGAGCAAACTGCTCGAAGCGCGCTCTCGGCGAGTAGCTCCCCAGCGAGACGATAAGGTGCTCACATCATGGAATGGCATGATGCTGAGGGCGTTTTCGGAGGCCGGTGCCGTTTTGGGTAATTCAGACTACATTGCAATAGCTAAACAAAACGCGAATTTCCTTTTGGACCGCATGGTTAAGGATGGCAGGTTGCTCCGCACTTACAAGGCAAGTGAGGATGGTAGTGTCGGCCAAGGTATAGCTAAACTAAACGGCTATTTAGAGGACTATGCATTCCTTATAGATGGCCTTTTAGCCCTTCACGAAGCCACGTTTGGACAAAGGTGGCTCTCGGAGGCCATAAAGCTAGGCCAGGACATGGTGGCGCTGTTTTGGGACGACTCCACGGGCCAATTTTACGACACCGGAAACGACCACGAAGCCTTGATTGTTAGGCCACGAGACTTCTCCGACAACGCCATTCCGTCGGGCAGTTCGATGGCCTCTGGGGTGATGCTGCGACTCGCTCTGATCACCGGAGACAACACGCTCAAAGACAAAGCAGAAGCAGGGTTAGACTCGGTGCGTGACGTGATGACAAGCTATCCATCTGGGGCAGGAAACTGGTTATGTGATCTGGATTTTCTCTTGTCCACTCCCAAGGAGATCGTGATTATTGGGTCTGATGGCGATCAAAAAACAGACGGCCTTCGCCGGGAGATTTTCAGGCATCAGCTCCCCAATCGAGTCGTGATTGGCGTCAACGCTGACGACAACATTCTGTCTGCACAGGGCATACCTCTTCTTGAAAACCGGTCCATGATTGATGGGCAGCCGACGGCTTACGTTTGCGAGAACTACGTATGTAATTTGCCGGTTACGGATCCTGCGGATTTAGCCAAGCAGCTCGTGGATTGATAGTAAATGGTGATTGGGCTGGACAACAGCTTGCCTGCCAAACAGACCCCATAGAATGGGGCATTGACGTGTTTTGCCTTGTTTGCCTGAATCAGGACGTCAGATGGAGTATCATACCGTGGCATCAGGAGTGGCAATGGCGTTATCGTCATCCAGTGACGTAGTAATTGATGTGGAAGGCCTGATGAAGAACTACGGCGACATCCGGGCCGTTGATGGAGTCTCGTTCAGCGTCAAAAGAGGCGAGATATTCGGAATATTGGGTCCGAACGGGGCTGGCAAGACCACAACCCTGGAATGCATTGAAGGCCTGATTAGTCCGACCGGCGGGCGAACCTCGGTGCTCGGCATGGATACGCAGGCCGAATCCGAAAACGTTAAGCAGCGCATTGGAGTGCAACTTCAGGCGTCGGCATATTTCGATTACCTGACTCTGGAAGAAATTCTCAACCTCTTTGCTCGTTTCTATAAGAAAAGCGCATCCATCCAAGATCTGTTGGAGCGTGTGGGACTTCGGGATAAAGGCAAGAGCAGGGTCAACGCCCTCTCTGGCGGTCAGCAGCAGAGATTTACTATAGCCGCCACCCTGATAAACGAGCCTGAGCTGATAATCCTCGACGAGCCCACCACAGGACTTGATCCACAGGCGCGTAGGAATTTGTGGGAGCTTATCCAGGCGATCAATTCTGAAGGACGCACGGTGGTGCTCACGACCCACTACATGGAGGAGGCAGAATTCCTTTGCCATCGCATAGCCATTATGGACAATGGGCAGATTGTGGCGATGGATACACCTGAGAACTTGATAAGGTCGTTGCCCTTCCCTTTTGAGGTCAAGATTGTCACGGACGTAGGGAATGACTTAGGTCCACTGGAAGCCATGGCTGACGTGCAGAACATCGAGAGCGCCGACGATACCACAGTCCGCATGCGGACCTCGGACGCCGCCATGACGGTATCGAATATAATGGCTTGGTCTAGTGAAACGGGCTGCTCCGTGAAGCACCTTGAAGTGATCTCATCCAACCTGGAGGACGTATTCTTGTCGCTGACCGGCCGTGGTCTGAGGGATTGATGTTGAATCGAATCCTTTGGTCTGTGCTGAAAATCTAGATATATGCTCATTTTTCATTTGACAGTCGCCAACCTGAAGATGATTACGCGGAATCGGCAGTCGCTTTTCTGGGCGTTGGCCTTCCCCCTAATCTTTGTGGTAGTGTTCGGCCTCTTCTTTCGCGACAGCGACTCGACCACATCTATCGCGGTCATAGACAATGCGCAGGACGACATGTCGCGTCAACTGATCTCGGGCCTTAATCAGGTGGACGGCCTAAGGGTTACAGAGAGGAATGACGAATTACTGGCTTATGATGAGGTAAAAGAGGGCGATCTACCCTACCTTCTGATAATTCCAGAGGGCCTTATAGCGACAGCTAGCAACAGACCTCCCGCAAGGATAACCGTGGTTTATGACGACTCCAGCCCTGTTGGTGATGTGGTTCTAGTGCTGGTACAGAGGTTTATCGACCAGGCCAACCTGGAATTGACGAACGCTCCCAGGCAGTTAGCGTTAGAAGTCCAGGGCGTTGCCATTCACAGGGTGAATTTCCTAGACTTCGTTTTGCCAGGGCTGGCAATTTGGGGAGTCATGAGCTTCTCCGTCATTGGCCTAGCCACCGCGCTCTCGTCCTACCGCGAGAAAAAGATACTCACGCGCATTCTGGCAACTCCTCTTAGTGTCAGGACGTTCTTCACGGCTCAGGTGCTGGCGTACCTGGTGCTTGCGCTGATTCAGGCCGCTATCATCTTGTCTGTGGGAGCCTTAGTCTTCGGAGCGTCGGTGGAAGGCAACCTCTTTGTCATAGGCCTACTTGTATTGGTTGGAAACCTGATTTTCCTTAACCTGGGCTTTATTGTCGGTTCCTACGCCAAGACAGTGTCCGCAGCTAGCGGACTGGGAAACGCAGTAGTACTGCCCCTCATGTTTTTTTCAGGCGTGTTCTTTCCCACAGATAACTTACCCTTTATCCTTCGCACCGTCGTGGAGTACCTACCGCTGGCGCCCATGTTGGAGGCATTTCGCGGAGTTATCTTGGAAGCCAAGCCGCTAACCGAATTTCCTGTCCAGCTTTTGATCCTCGCTGGCTGGTTAGCAGGCACCGCAATTGTGGCTGTAAAAACCTTCCGCTTCAGGTAACCAGCCCGAAAACACCCCCGTACTCCCTGCCAAATCCACACCCTTCCCGCACTGTGTCTCCGTGCTCTCAAGGCCAACTTATACCCTGGGCCAAACGAGAACGACAGAGCTTTCTCGATTAATCCTGGGCATAAGTTGGGCCGATTTTGTGTCGTGCTGCTGTACAGGTGACGGCTGCCAAGGCTATTTAGCCGGACGCAGTTAGCTTGCCAGCGCTGATGGCATTCTGTCGTTTGTGGAGATCATCCACGTCATGGAGAGTCGCACATAGTGCTTGTATCAATCGTCATATGCTCACATAATTCTGCTGACACCTTGGATGGGGCTGTCTATAGCGTCCTATTACAGGATTTCTCATCCGATGAGTATGAGGTAATTCCGTAGCCTGCGAGCAGGGCATGCAGAGGGCTAGAGGCAAGTATTTCACCAGCCTGGGCCCTGACGAAGCCCTTCATCCGCGAACGTTGTCGGAATGCGTGGAGCCCCTGTAAAAGGGACTGACTGACATCACCTATTGTGACTACCACGAGGTTGCCATGGCTGACGGCCAGCACAAGTGAATTCGGCTGGACTGTTTCGATCCCATTGGTATGATTGGCAGGGCCACCATGCTGCGTCTCGACCTATTCAGGTCTGCGGCCGGCACTTTCGACGTCGAAGGGTTCGATCAAGAGGCCTACCAGAAGTATATTCTTGCGAGCCAACGGCAGCCCTACCGGATTGCCCAGCCGCTGTATTATGGGTGCCGGCAAACTTCAGAGAACCTGGCTATGGAGAGTCCCGCTCTTCCTGTTCTGGCAGTGAGCGAGCAGCTAATTCCCACGAAAGCCGTCGATACTTCCAATCCATATGCAGGACGAATACTGTCAGCCTGAAGTACAAGGCGGGCGAGTCTTCTTGCGTTTACAGCAGCAAACAGGCCTTTGACTTGAAAAATCATGGAACACTGGATTGTGGCACCAGTTAAGCCTCAGGTCGCAGGCAGACTTCGGCAACACCTCTGGCACTTCCTCTTTAATACGCCTCAATAATTCCAGGCTATATAGCAAAACTGAAGTGATATAAGCAAAGTTATTTCGTCCATATGTATAGGGATTGGCAATACAGTGATCGGCTCATCCAGGCGGCAACTTTAAAGCCATCAATACATGTGGAGCGGACGAGTTTGACTATATCTCAACGGGGCACCATAGAGGCAGCAAAAGCGGTCGGCATAGGCAGAAGCATAGCTGCGAAGCCATCAGTCGCATTTGGTTCGCTCGCCGTGGCGTCGGTGGCGCTGTTATTGTTAGAATTCTATGCCGACACTCTTAGTCCACTGGTGTTCGGCATCGGGTTTTCCTCGCCCGCTTGCATTGCCTCCGCCGTAGTAGTTACAGCTATGTGGGTAATCGTGGCGGCACGGATAGGCTATCGCTTGCCTATTCCCAATTCGGTGGCTTCAGGGGCGCTGCTTATTGCTGGAATCTTTGGCTGGTCGGCCACGCAGGCGCTGTCTTCTGGATCACTTGCTGGTGCCACCGGAATTGCTCAAACACTGGCCGGACTGATCACCTTCCTGATGGTGGCGTCGTTGGTCTCCTAGACGAATTACCTACGCCGTCTAAGCCGCGTGACTTTCCTGGTCAGCGCTACGGCCTCCGGGCTGATTCTGGCGGCCATGGTTCTTGGCATTGACACCGCTGGACTGGGCGAAAGCGCCGTTCTACCGGTATTGCTTGTCATATCTCTGCTGGCTGGGCTTAGTACAGGCTTTCCTCCTAGCACTGTTCGCTGGGCCGCACTGGCGCTGCCCGTCGCAGCCCTTTCGCTGGTGCTGACGTCTGGACTATTTGTTGTAATGGTCGTTACGGCATTTCTGTTCTTGGCGGCCTGGTCGCTGAAGGAGGGCCACGACAACATTGGTTTGAGGACCATAGGCCTTGGGCTTGTATTGGCGGCACTGCTTCTGGTCGGTCTTCTGCTGTTCAACGGCTCTCTTCTCGCAGCCACAGTAGCCAAAAACTGGATACCGACAGGCACAGCCGCATTTCTTGCAGAGTCAACATCTGGATACGGCTGGTTCAATGGCGGTGTGACAGCTCTGCTGTGGTGTAGCTTCATCTTGTTCTTGCGGATCAAAGCAGTGCGGCTCTTACATCTGGACCGACAGTCGGCCGTATGGGTATTTGGCCTGACACTGGCCGTTGCGCTGTCATCAGACTACCAGTCGCTGATATGGCTTTCGGCAGCCATCGTAGTAGGCAGGCACAGCAGGGTGAAACGGGTCACCGGATTTAGAAAGCGATTGGACCTGCCATCGTGAATCTCAAATCCTTGGAAATAGCCAACCAGACTGCTAGGCACACCAGCCATGCTTAGGGACCTCGTCAACAGCCCCGAATCTACCATAGCGACTGAGACTGTGTCTGTTACGGTTATTCTGCCCATGCGCAATGCGGAAAAAGATATCTCCCGGTGCATTAACGCTATTTTGGCCAACGATTACCCTTCTGGGCAGGTGGAGATCATAGTAGTTGACTCGATGAGCACCGACGCTTCTCCAGACCTGGTGCGAAGCTACGCTAACAGGCACTCGTTTATAAGGCTTCTGGTCAACCCCAAGAAGCTGGTATCTGTTTCGCTTAACATGGGACTTGATGCAGCCCAAGGTGGCGTGATTATAAGGGCCGACGCTCGCTCGGTGATGGAGTCCGACTACATAAGCAGGGCCGTCAAGCTGCTCTGCACGACAGACGCGTTAAACGTAGGCGGAGCG
>Ga0302132_10002277_pt1 | contig 11034 bp, 8 predicted proteins | sample CB9_321_MG_FD_203113 | JGI IMG/M metagenome (GOLD analysis project Ga0302132, IMG submission 203113) | Marine microbial communities from Western Arctic Ocean, Canada - CB9_32.1 | ecosystem: Environmental > Aquatic > Marine > Oceanic | place: Canada: Western Arctic Ocean | collected 2017-09-19
TTTAAAACAAATTTTTCTGCAGGACGTAAATTTTCATCGGTTGCTACGCCTAATCGAAGCCTTGGAAAATTATTAAATCTTAATTGGTAGATAATATTTTCCATCCCTCTATGGCAACCATCACCACCTTTAGGCCTAATCCTGATTGAACCCAATGGTAAATCAACATCATCCAAAACAATGTATATTTCTGTCGGTAAAAGATTCCAACGATTGGCAACATCTTTTACCGCAACCCCGCTAAGATTCATTCCTGTTGTTGGCTTAACTAACAACAATTCTCTTCGTTGATGCTGTGCGAAAACATAGTCTCCTTTGCCAGGTTTAAAACTCAATTTTTGTCGATTAGCTATTTCGTCTAACACCCAATAACCTGCATTGTGTTTTGTATTTGCATATTTATCACCAGGATTTCCGAGCCCAATAAAGGCAATCATGATTCCTCTGAAGTATCTCCTTTTTCAGGTTCTTTTGCTTCGCCCTCGCCAGCAGATTCACCTTCTTCACCTTCTTCACCTTCTTCCAGTTCTTCTACTTCAGGTTCAACCTCAGCCTTTGGTGGGTTACAAGTAACAATTGTGGTATCTTCTGGAGATATTAAAACAACATCTTCTAATAAAGTTAATTCGCTCGCTGTCATCACACTATTGACCTCTAAACCTGAAATATCTAAGGTGATATTTCCCGGAACATCTGTAGGAAAACACTCAATTTCAATTGAGTTAGTCACTTGAGCAACAAGCCCACCTTCAATTGTGCCAGCTGCTACTCCTTCTAAAACAATAGGAATAGTGAAGGTCATTTTTTCTGTTCTTCTAACCCTCATTAAGTCAATATGCATTACATCTTCAGTTACAGGGTGGTATTGTGCAGCTTTGATCATTACATATAGCGTCTCTCCGTTCATTTCAACTTCAAATACTCTTTGCCCGGATTGAACTGCTTGATTAAAAATCTTTTTATCTATAGCAATATTTTGATTGGACTCCCCATGATAATAGTAATTAGCTGGTATTTTGCCATTTCTTCTCATTGCGCGGGCAGTGCTTGTCCCAAGCTCTGAGCGTTGCTCTATAGTTAATTTATAATAGGATGCCATTTTATTTACCTTTAATTAAAATTCAAACAATGCGCTTACCGACTCACCATCGTAAATACGTTGAATTGCTTCTCCAAATATTTTTGACACTGTTACAATTTCCATGTTATCTAATTTTTTATCATCAGGAATAGACACTGTATCAGTAACAATTAATTTTTTAATCACCGAATCTTTAATTCTATCTATTGCTGGCCCCGAAAGGACTGCATGAGTAGCAACAGCGGTTACGCTATTTGCGCCATTACTCATAGCTGCTTCTGCTGCATTTACTGTAGTTCCAGCTGTGTCTATCATATCATCGATTATCAATACATCCTTGCCATTTAAATCACCAATAAGATGCACTACTTCTGCCTTATTTGGTGCATATCTTCTTTTATCAATTAACGCAAAATGCATTCCTAAATATTTTGCATAAGCTTGACTCATACGAGCAGAACCTACATCTGGGGATAAAACAGCTGAATTCTCAGCCGTTAAGCCTAAGGCTTTTATTGCATCTAGCAAGACCATACGACTATATAAATGGTCAAATGGTATTGCAGCAAAGCCTTGGATCTGGGTTGAGTGTAGATCCATTGTGATTATTCTATCAGCTCCAGTAGCCGTAATTAAATCAACCATCACTCTTGAAGATATAGGTACGCGAGGATTATCCTTTCTATCCTGACGTCCATAACCAAAATATGGCACAACCGCGGTAACAGTCTTTGCTGATGCTCTTACTGCTGCATCAATAGTTAGAATTAACTCCATTATATTTTCAGCAGGGCTATTTGTTGGTTGAATTATAAAAACATCACAACCACGTATATTTTCTTCAAATTTGATCCATAACTCGCCATCTGAAAAAGTTTTAATGTTAAGGTGTCCTAATTCTCTACCTAAAGATTTAGCAATCTTTTTAGCAAGGAAAGGATTGCTACGTCCACTGAATATTTTTAGTTTTTCTTTCATAGTAATTTTTTCTGCTGGGGCGCAGGGAATCGAACCCCGACTGCCTGGACCAAAACCAGGTGTCCTACCTTTAGACCACGCCCCAAAAATTATTTAATAATAATTCTAAACGTGATTCAAGTATTTAAGTGTTAAGTGGGCTTTGCCAGAATGGTCTGATGTGAAGGGTAGAAAGATAACTCAGCTTCTTTAGCAGAAGCTTCATCGTCAAAAATCCCATACACAGTCGAGCCACTGCCCGACAGACTGGCAAACCGGGCGCCTAGCTTAAGCAAATTATTCTTAATGGCGCCAATCTCCGGATATGCTGGAATCACGATCCGTTCAAAATCATTCTCAAAAAACTTTAATGAAGAATAATCTCCATTAAAAAAGCTTGAGAAGTTAGCTTTTTTATCTTGATGATTCAATTTATTTTTGATTACCGAATATGCCCATTCTGTACTTACAGATATTTCAGGAATTACTAATAAATAGGTACCCATTAAAGTTTTAGATATTTGCGTTAATTTATTTCCAACACCTTCTCCAAGTTGTGTCTTGCCTTTAATAAAAAAAGGGACATCAGCACCTATTGTGCCACCAATTTTCTCAAGCGTACTTTCAGTAGCCCCAAGTTTATATAGTTTCTTAATTCCCTTTAGCAATGCTCCAGCATTTGCTGACCCACCACCTAAACCACTACCAATAGGAATTTTTTTATCAATTTTAATATGAATTCCTTCTACTTCAGAAAATTCTTTTTTTATAGCAATGTATGCTTTGAAACAAATATTAGATTTATCAGTAGGAATCCAATCAACATTGGAAATGATTTTACAACCATGGTCTTTTTTTTCAATATAGATTGAATCACCAAAATTTAATTCTTGGAAGATGGTATGTATATTATAATAACCATCATCCCTTTGGCTAAGTACTTTTAATCCAATATTAACTTTGCTATGAGATGGACAAATAAGCCCCATTTTTATTTATTTTTTATTGTTGCTATACTTTGCGCAGCTAATCCTTTTGATTCTCCTATGTATCCAAGGTAATCAGTGGTTGTAGCTTTGATTGATATTTGAGATTCTTTTAGATTTATTGCTTTAGAAATTTGATTTTTCATTTGAGGAATGAACTCTGACACCATGGGGGTTTGGAGAATAATTATTGAATCAATATGTACAATTTCATACCCTGCTGACTCCAACATATCAATAGTGATCTCTAAAAAATTTAAACTATCCGAATCTTTCCATTTTTTTTCGCTACTTGGAAAAAGCTTACCAAGATCGCCAAGGTTTGCGGCTCCTAATAGTGAGTCCACAATTGCATGAATTAAGACATCGCCATCTGAATGTCCAAGAGAACCATATTCATATGGAATTTCAACTCCTCCGATTACAAAGCGCTCTCCTTTTGAAAGCTGATGCGCATCATAGCCTATACCAACTTTAATCATTTAATTCTTGATAAATTGCTTTCGCAAATATCCAATCTTCTTTTGTTGTAATTTTAATATTTAAAGATGACCCCTCAATAAAACCAATTTGATAACCAATTTTCTCTAAAATAGATGATTCATCTGTCCCTTCAAGTTTATCATTAATAGCAATTTTAATTGCTTCCTCAAGTGCAGATCTTGAAAAAACTTGGGGTGTTTGAGCTCTCCAAATTGTTTCTCTTGGAAGTGTCTCTAGTATTTGGTCTCCCATGACTTTTTTAATCGTATCAGAGGATGGTTGAGCTAAGATGGCTCCGTCATGCCCTCTAGATGCTTCTATGACTTTTTCTATTAAGGCGACTGTCACAAAAGGCCGTACCCCATCATGTACACAAATCAATTTAGATTTTTTATCGGCTATTTTTAATCCATTATTTACAGATTGTTGTCTTGTGTCACCTCCAGCTACTACTTTAATCTTTTTTGATGAAATTGCAGATTTAAAATCACGATTTACTTGTTTAACATCATTTTGAGGTACTACAATTATAACTTCATTTATTAAGTCTGAATTAATAAATGGCTGTATAGTATGAAATATCAAAGGTCGCCTATCAAGTGCTTTAAGCTGTTTTTTACCTCCAAAACGCTCACCGCTTCCTGCGGCAGGTATAATAGCAGTTATATTCATTTAATAATTTTCTTTAGCGATTAAAGAATTAGCATCGCATCACCATAGCTCAAAAATCGATAATTATGCTTCTTGGCTTCTCTATAAGCCTTCATAATTAAAGCAGGGTCTGCAAAAGCTGAAACCATCATGAGCAATGTGCTTTTTGGCTGATGAAAGTTTGTAATGAGACCATCAACCATTTTAAATTGATATGGTGGATAAATAAATTTATCCGTCCAACCTCTTTTAGGTGAAACCTGAAAGCCGGAAACAGCAACAGTTTCAAGAGAGCGTACAGTTGAAGTACCTACTGCAATTACACGTTTACGTTTTTTCTTTGTTTCATTTATAGCCAAAGCTGTTTTTGGGTCCACCTCAAAATATTCAGAATCCATTTGATGGCGATTTAGATCTTCTACTTGAACAGGGCGAAATGTACCAAGACCAATATGTAGAGTTGTATGGGCTGTTTTTGTGCCTTTTTCATGAATTCTACTTATCAAACCTTCGGTAAAATGTAACCCCGCAGTTGGAGCTGCAACCGCACCTCTTCTTTCAGCAAAGACCGTCTGATATCGTATTTTGTCTTTAGGCTCTGATTCTCTTTTAATGTAGGGGGGGAGTGGTGAAATACCAACTTTATCTATAACATCATATATATTCTGATTTTCATATTCAAACCTTACTACACGCCCACCAGAAATAGTATTATCTATAACGTCACAATACACATCTTTAGTAAACATTAGTTTATTTCCAATTCGGACTTTTCTTGCAGGGCGAACCATAACTTCCCAAAGGTCATTTTCTAATTCTCGGAGCAAGAAGACCTCCACTTTTGCGTCCGTACGATCCTTGCTCGCATAAAGTCTTGCAGGGAATACTTTTGTATTATTTGTTATGAGAAGATCATTCTTGCGTAAATATTCAGGTAAGTTAGAAAATATTTTATGTTCAATTTCTCCTGTATCTTTATGAATAACCATAAGCTTCGATAGATCACGCCTTTTTGCCGGATATTGTGCAATATATTTTTCGGGTAGCGGATAATCAAAATCCGCAAGTTTCCATTTTTTTTTCTTTTCAATCATTCAAATAACCTTTGTTGTTTTTTTGTAATTGTTTTACCCAGCAATTTATAGGCCAGCTCTTGAGCAATTCGGCCTCGGTTGGTTCGCTGAATAAATCCTTCTTTAATTAAATAGGGTTCATAAACATCTTCAATCGTTGCAGAATCTTCACTTACAGCAACAGAGAGCGAGCTCACGCCAACAGGACCACCATTAAATTTATCTATTATTACTGTTAAAATAGTTCGATCCATATCATCAAGTCCAAACTCATCAATTCCTAATGACTTCAGTGATGCTTTAGCAACGCTTTCATCAATTTTGCCATCTGCCTTAACTTGTGCAAAATCTCGTGTTCTTCTCAAAATTCTATTGGCAATTCTTGGTGTTCCGCGAGATCGCCTCGCGAGCTCCATAGCTCCTGAATCATCTATTTCAACTTCCAATATTTTTGCAGACCGCACTAGGATATGAAAAAGATCTTTTGCATTATAATAATCCACACGTAGAACAACCCCAAATCTATCTCTTAAAGGGGAAGTAAGGTTACCCAGTCGTGTTGTTGCGCCAACCAGTGTAAATGGTTCTATATTTAGTTGAACGGTTCTAGCGCTTGGACCTTTATCGATCATAATTTCAATACGATAATCCTCCATTGCTGAATAAAGATATTCCTCTACTACTGAATTGAGCCTATGAATCTCGTCAACAAAGAAAACATCTTTTCCTTGAAGGTTTGTTAAAAGACCAGCTAGGTCTCCTGCTCTATCAAGTACTGGGCCGGATGTTTGTTTTACATTCACCCCTAGTTCTTTTGCAATAATATTAGAGAGGGTTGTTTTGCCTAACCCTGGGGGACCAAATAAAAGAACATGGTCTAGCGCCTCGTTTCGATTTTTAGCTGCTTCAATATATAGCTTTAGACTATTTACCACCTCTTTTTGCCCAATAAATTCATCCATTTGGTTTGGGCGTAATGATTTTTCTACAACTAAATCATCATCAAAGGGTTGAGGGTCATTTATATGAATTTCGGTCATATTTTTGGCTTTAAATAAAATAAATAGATCATTATCGGGGTTGGAAGGTACAAAAATGAAGGGGGGGTCGTCAAATTTTAGACTATTTATTTTGGAATAGAAATACGAAGAGCTTCTAATCTTTTTTCTCGTTCTGAAGTAAATTTTATGATCCCATTCCAAACACTTTCCGAATCTAATTTTGATTCAGCAATGATTTCATCAAGTGATCCACCAGTTCTCCATTGATTATCAAAGTCAGGACTCATACTGTATTCTTCAACTATTCGATTAGCTATCCATTTATGCATTAACCTTATAGCTCCATTCGTTATTACCATCGCATCCATCCATTCATTCTCTGAAATGACAGACTCACGATATTCTTTGTTTTGTGCCTTAAATAACTCCCATGAAATAGCTGCAACTATTTTTACATTTGGGCCTTCTTTTATTATTTTTGGTAAAATAGAGACTAAAGAGCTCGTTGAACTTGTTCCGCGAACAATAACTACTCCTTCTTGGAGTCTATCTTCATCATAATTTTTAATAATATATGCACCCTTAGCGGCTTCTTTATAAGAGGCCATCCCTAATGCCTTACGATCTGGTATAATGACAGGTGGGCGTGTTAAGTGCAATGCAACTACTGGTACATCTGTTGACATTGCTGCAGCAAGTGCGGGTGCTACCTCATTGTGCTCCCACGGATGCAAATTAATAACGTGTCCATCAGGAAATAATTGAGTGACTCCGGGGGCAAATATTCCAAAATGTGTTCGACTGTCTTCAGCAGTCTCAGGGCCAGAATGTCCTGCAACCCAAATTAATTTCCCAACTTTTAAATTTGAATCTTGAGCAATTTGGCTAAATAAGCGAATTGGACCATATTTTAAATAAGAAAAAGAACCATACGTGCTCATTGCGCCATAGAACCCGTTAAATTCTTCGTAAGGATCTTCATTAAAGTTCACTGTAGCTAATCCAGCTAACATGCCAGAATTTGCAAACTCTGTAATTCCTTGGGGCATAAGGGGACTGTCTGGATTTTCAGTTTTATCAAATAAACCCATATCCTCTTTTCCATCATAACTTTTTGCAAAACCAGATATGTTTGTGGAATCTGCAAGGTCTGCGCTCATTGCTATTACCAATGGCCTACCATACTCTTTAATTGATACTGTATTTATATAACTTGCGTATTTTGAAAATCCAACTCTATTTGGTGCTTTTTCACCAGGTGGAACAAACAAATCGTCAGGTAAGCTGTTAACATCAAATATTTTTTTATCTTTTGATGGGTTTTTAACTGTTATTTTACACGTCTCAATTTTTGTTGGGACTGAATCTCCCAAAGAAAGAAGTGTATCTGCCAGATAGTCTATTAGGCCTTGATTAGAGTTCATTACTGAGAAAACTGAATTAAAATATGATATGGCTTGTTCTATTTGACCATCTTTTGATTTTGCTTCTTGCTCGCCAAACTTGTAAAAATCAACATTGTATTTTTCTGAGAAGTCTTGTTTAGTTCTCCAAAATAATTCAGAATTTCGTTTATGGGCTGCTCCATGGCTAGCATAATCAATTTTGTGATAACCTCGTCCCTTTGTTGTTTTAGCATAAATCACTTTAGGGGTATTAGGGTCAGATTTTTCTATAAGTAGTCTATAATATGCCTCCGTTAATTCGCTCCAACTTTCCCCATTCATAGTTCCTTCAACATGCCATCCATGTGAACCAAACCATTCTACCGGTGTTCCATAAACAATAGAGCTAAAAGGCCTTGCGTCAATACCAAAATCATTCCAGTCCATAAAATACACTAGGTTCCCAAGGCCAAGCCCCCAGGCTGAATTAATAGTCTCATGGGATGCGCCAGATGTAAATCCGCCTTCACCTTCAAAAGCAAATACTTTTACTTCCGATGCCTTAGCTAATTTTAAGGCTAAGGCTTCGCCTGCTGCTGGCGGAGAACCGTGGCCACTTGGACCCGTATTAAATTTGAAAAATAAAGTTTTCCCTTCCATCTCTGCATGACCAGGCAGTCCGCCCTTATTTCGAAGAGTAAGAAGATCTTCCCAAGTTAATTGGAATTCTTCTCCTTTAAAATGAAGATATTTGGAGTCCTTAGTTTGATTATACTTAATTCTTAACGCTTCATTTAAAACAGCTAAAGTGGCATAAACAACTGGGTTCGTGTGACCGGCAACAAGGACATATCGGTCTGAAAATATTTTGCCAGCATCACGAATATCCCATCGCATTGCTCCAGAGAGTAATGTAGTAACCATACCATGAACTTTTGATCTAGATCCACCAGGGTGTCCTGATTGACGAAGATTTAACATGATATCAATTGATTGATCAATAATGTCTTTTATTATTTCCCAATAGGGATAATATTGTTTTAAATCTTTTGGTGATTGCATCATTTACTCAACTTACTATTAATTGACATGTTTAAAAATAATCCTGTATAAGAGCCTTTATAATTTAATAAATTTTCTGGAGTTCCCGAAAAAAGTAATTTTCCTCCTTCTTCTCCGCCTTCTGGGCCAAGGTCTATTACCCAATCAGCGCTTTTAATCACATCTAAATTATGTTCGATTACAACCACAGTGTGCCCTCGGTCCACTAATCTTTGAAGAACGCCTAAGAGTAATTTTACATCTTCAAAATGCAACCCGGTTGTTGGCTCATCTAGAATATAAAATGTTCTATCTTTTGAAACGCGAGATAATTCAGTGGCCAACTTAATTCGTTGAGCCTCTCCGCCAGAAAGAGTGGTCGCTTGCTGACCTAAGCGAATATATCCTAAACCAACATCATTCAAAGTAGTTAGTTTTTTCATTACTTGAGGTATATTTTTAAAGAATACGGTTGATTCTTCTACTGACATATTTAATATATCTGCAATATTTTTTCCTTTATATTTTATTTCTAAAGTGTCTCTGTTATAGCGATTACCTTTGCATACTTCACAAGTAACATATACGTCAGGTAAAAAGTTCATTTCAATTTTAATAATGCCGTCACCTTCACAGGATTCGCATCTACCACCTTTTACATTGAATGAAAATCGTCCTGGTTTATAGCCTCGTATTTTTGAGTCTGGTAATTGAGAAAACAAATCTCTAATAAATGTAAAAACACCAGTATAAGTAGCGGGATTTGATCTGGGTGTTCGCCCAATAGGTTTTTGATCAATTTGAATAACCTTATCTAAATATTCTAAACCTTCAATAGAATCAAAAAACAAAGGGTAAGCTCTAGCATTGTTTAATTCTTTAGATAAAATTGGAAATATTGTTTCATTTACTAATGTGCTTTTGCCTGATCCACTAACTCCCGTAACACCAATCATTTTACCCAAAGGGAACACAACATCAATTTTTTTCAAGTTATTTCCACAAGCTCCAAAAACGGACAAAGCTTTACCATTCCCAGACCTTCGCTCTTCTGGAATTGGAATAGATCTAATACCAGATAAATATTGTCCTGTTATTGATTCTTTAACTTTTAAAATTTTATTTGGAGGACCAGAGAAAATAATTTCGCCTCCATGTTCTCCAGCACCCGGACCAATATCAATTAATTGATCAGCAGATTCCATTGTTTCTTGGTCATGCTCAACAACAATTATTGAGTTTCCAAGATCTCTTAATTTTTTTAAAGAATTTAGTAAGCGACCATTATCTCTAGGATGAAGACCAATTGAGGGTTCATCGAGAATGTAAAGAACTCCAACTAATTGACTGCCAATTTGAGTTGCAAGCCGAATTCTTTGAGCTTCACCTCCAGAAAGAGTAGTTGCAGAACGGTCTAATGTTAGATAGTCAAGACCAACATCAACAAGGAAGGTCAACCTTTCTTGAACTTCTTTTAAAATTTGCTCAGCAATTGTAGCCTCATTAGTACCTAATTTTAAATTATTAAAAAATGTTTTTATATTCTTTATAGAATAAGATGATATCTCGCCAAGACTTTTACTATCAATGGTTACTGCTCTTGACTCTGGTTTTAACCTAGACCCATTACATTTTGGACAAGCTCTCATTCTCATAAATTGCTCTATCCAGTCTCTAATATGATTTGATTTAGTTTGTTTGTAGCGTCTCATCAAATTGGGGATAGCACCCTCCCATCCACCGGTGTAAGTACCACTCCATCTTTCGGATGAATATTCCATTTTCACTTTTGTACTTCCAGTGCCCATTAGAAGAATAGTTCGAATATCAGTATCTAGCTTATACCAAGGTGTTGTGAATTTAAAATTATAATATTTTGATAGACTTTTAAGTATGCTACCATACCAATTTCCTCTTGGTTGTTCCCCCAAGGGTGCGATTCCTCCTTGAATTAATGATTTAGATTTATCAGGGACAACCAAATCTGGATCAATATCCATATGTGAGCCAAGGCCATCACAATGTGTACATGCCCCATATGGCGAGTTAAACGAAAACATTCTTGGAGAAATTTCCTCCATTGATACTTCACAATGAGGGCATGCAAAATGTTCGCTGAATAAGTGATCATTCTTTGGTAGTTCATGTACAATGGTTAAGCCGGAACCAATTCTTAATGACAGCTCAACAGACTCTGTCAATCTCTCTAAATAATCTCCTTCCAAGACAAGCCGGTCAATTACGACTTCGATTGAATGTTTTTTATTTTTTTCTAGACTTAGTTTCCCATCAAGCGGACGAATTGAGCCATCAACTCTAACGCGCAGGAACCCTTCTTTTCTTACCTCTTCAAAGACCCCCTTATGTTGTCCTTTT
>Ga0302132_10002278_pt1 | contig 11033 bp, 12 predicted proteins | sample CB9_321_MG_FD_203113 | JGI IMG/M metagenome (GOLD analysis project Ga0302132, IMG submission 203113) | Marine microbial communities from Western Arctic Ocean, Canada - CB9_32.1 | ecosystem: Environmental > Aquatic > Marine > Oceanic | place: Canada: Western Arctic Ocean | collected 2017-09-19
CCACAAATTTGGGATGTAGCCAGTATTCGAGATTGTAATAATAAAAAAAAAATTATTTGGGATAATTATAATGCCGCGGCAAAATTACAAATAGAAGTCAAAAATTTAATAGAATGGTTTAATGATATTGTACCGTCAATCAAAGCTAATGAAAAAAACGCAAAAATTAATTCAAATAATATAAAGAGACACAATAATATGATTTCTAAAGCTTCTATGGCAATTATTCAAGAATTTCAAGCTATACCTCCTGGGAAGGGGGCGGTGAATGCACGTCGTGCTCAAAATCCTCAATAACATAATCATAATTTAATTCAGCATTCATAAAAGTGATAACTTTATTATGACGATGACAAGTAGTCATAAAAATTATTGTTGTAATAAAACTAGTCAGACTTTCCAAAACTATGAATATTATATACTCGTGAGCTAGATATCCCACAAAAAAATACCAAAGGAAAAAATGATTTGAAAATAAAAGAATACTAGCATACTCCTTAAAAAAAACTTGCCAATATACTGATCTTCTATATATTTTTTTGTTTGTTTGAAATAAAAAAATTAAATGAAATGTATAAATCATAATTAACCAAATAAGCGAATAATTATAAAAAAAACGGGTATCTTCTCCCCTCGATACTATTTTTTTTAATAAATCATCTCGTAAAAAATAGAAATCAACTGAGTGGGGTATTGTCAATATTGTTGTAGCGCCAATAGCGCTATTACAAATAACACTTGCCATAAAACACCATTCAAAGCTTTTTGGACATATAATTTTAAAGGTTTCCCAAGGATATTTTTTTATTAGTTGATATTTGCCGTGACATTCCATACACATATAATACGCATCTCTATTAACATTTAAAGCTCTCCATATTTCAAGACATTCTCTGTGAATCCATTTACTTGTTCCATTACATAAACACGGAGATATCATTTCTTTTTCGGGAATTTCTTCAAGATAACAAATTCTACATTCCTTTTCTTCAGACATATTTAATATGTTATTATAATATATTATGAGTCGAGATTTTTTCAATAAAGCGGCAGAAAATACAATTGAATTGGAGAAACAGATACTTCCGCCTCCATATAAGTATTATAAATTCATAAGAACACCAAAAGAAATGGGGATGAATACAAAAGGGTCTATGAAACAGGTGCATGATAATGTTGCTGCTCTCATCAATTATGGAGAAGTTCTTATAAGTGGAAAAGGTCCCGCTTCAGCAACGGGAGCGGCTTTAGGAAACAAATATTTTATAAAAACCGGTGGTCAATGTAAAGCAGCTGGTTCCAAGGTTGGCTCTGGTTTAGTTGAAAGATACGCATATATTGATAATGTTCCAACTGGCAATATTCCACTTTCAAAAAATTCTTTTATACAATTTCAAGAATATAAAGGTCTTATTCCCGGTATGATGAAGGGGGTTGCCGACATCAACACAACAAAACTTTTTAGAGGTTTTATGGAAGAAGAGAATCCGCCCTGTCGACCAATGACATTAGAAGTAATTGATGGAGATAATAATAAAAGTCAAGCAACACATATGATTGCTGAATCTGATATAAGAGAAATGGACGCATGTAGTTTTCCAGGTGGAAGTAATCCATTAACAGGAATTTCATGTTCCGCCCCACGAAGTGCCGGCGGTTCTTTATCTGATCAAATATTAGAACGAACGGGATATGGCGCTGGAAAACAAGTTGATCCAAGAGATGCCTGGCGCGATAAAGAATTGAAAAAAGGGACGGACAGCACCGTTCGTCCGGACCGAGCTGTGTCCGCAGGTGCCGGCGATGTTACTACTCGGGCTGAAATGATTGAAAAAACATTAAAAGCTGCCGGTAAGGTGGCAGGAAAGACCCAAGGTAAGGGTGGAATGGGCGAATTAGCCGGTGGATTGATGGGAAAGGCGATTGGCGCTATCCAGGGTGGGATGGGTGGTGGCGGCGATACTCCCATGGGTGGCGGTGCCCTGGGAGCGCCAGCTATACCAAGCGGTATGCCGAATATGGGCAAAATGCTGGGACAAATACCGGGAAAAATGCCCGGCATGGGGCAAATACCGGGTATGGGAAAAATGCCCGGTATGGGGCAAATACCGGGTATGGGAAAAATGCCGGGTATGGGAAAAATGCCGGGTATGGGAAAAATGCCCGGCAGTGGTGGCGAACTTTTAAATCAAATGAAAACTAAAGGAATCAGTATGATGAACAAAGGAAAAAAAAAGGGGTTGGGGAAAATGTTTGGAGGAAGATCTGGATTTACTAATAGACATAATCCTTTATATCTGAATCAACAACACGACGAATATTATAATAAAAAAATACACAAAGATTCATCTTCGGATTCAGATTCATCTTCAGATTCATCGTCCGATTCATCAGATGACGAAACGCCAAAATGTCATTGGAAAAATAAAGAAATGTGTAAAAAATTAAATGAAAATGAATATGCTAAACTTTATATGATAGGATTTATTAGCTTATTAATATATTTATTTATGTCTTCTATGATGAAACGGCGGTAGGTAACTTATAAACAAAAAAAACATCATCATCTTCTCCAAAAACTACAATAAAATTTTTAAGAAATGATAGTTCAATATTTTTTTTTCGAACAATTTGATATAATATTTCTTTTGTATTATCATCCAATTTGTTCCCAAATAATTTTAATTTTCTAATATTAGTATTATTTTTTAAAGCGCACGCAATTTCAATCGCATCTTTTATTGATGCGTTTTCCATAATTATTTCTCTCAGATAAGGACAGTCTCCTTTTACTCTATTAAGTATATTATCTGCTTCCATTATATATATGGTTCATTATGCTTTAGACGGATTTACGAGAGCTTATCCATTAATCATTCCTTTTTATTCTTTTTTAAGTGGAATTTTAAATAATAATAGAACAGATTTGGCATTCGCAATTATTTTAATTGCTGCCGATATGCTAAATCATTTTATAAAAAATAATATATTTCGCCCATTAATGAAAGATAAATCATTTCCTATTTTAGGTTCTGGAGTTCGCCCTCAAAATAAAAATTGTGGATTATTTATAAATAACAAAATTTCGAATTCTTATGGGATGCCATCGGGACATTCGCAAATTGCTTGGCTCTTTACAACCTATTCAATCTTAAATCTTCAGAATCATAAATATAAATCTATGAAAATTGTATTATTGATTATATTAGCTTCGATGACATCTTATAGTAGGGTCTATTGGTCGGAATGTCATACAATTCAGCAGGTGTTGATTGGCGGATTAATTGGCGTTTTCTTTGGTTATCAGGCATATGATTTTTTAAATTGATATATTATATATGCGAAGAACACGGAGAAGAAGAAAACGTAGAAAAACGCGTTCTAAAAAAAGAAAAAGATCTAGGCGTCCTAAAAAAAGAAGAAGATCTAGGCGAGGGGGGGTTGGTCCCTTACCAGCGCGCCGCGCAAGGGATCCACAAACAGGATCTTGGCACGGGGCGCCGTCGGACAGCGACGACATTACAGCCTTATTCGATAAGGTGGGGGAACTTATTGAGGTTGTCAATAGGTGTCATCCGAACGAATGTCGCGATGCTCAGGCAGAAATGGTAGTAGCAGAACCAGTGAATCAAGGGGTTCGCCCGCTGCCGGTCCCGCCGGGTGTGCGTGAAGCAAGAAGAGAAATTGCGACAAAAATGCGAGCAAGAGGGGCTTCTGAAGATCGTGTCGCGCGCGTGGCAAAACTGGCAGCACCTGGGCGAGCCCGCGTCTTAGCAGCTCGCACTATCGGAGCCGCCAACGACGGCGGAGGTGGCGGAGGTGGCGGAGGCGGAGGTGGCGCCGACGCCATCGCCCGGACGCCCCCGTGGCGACGCGGAGCGGCCGCCGGACATCGAGGCACGACGGTGGCGCGCATCCTGGAGATTCGGGCGACGGAGGCGCCCTCGCATCAGCTCCGCGGGCTGCTGCGCGAGGAGGCCGGCCTCCACAGACAGCCAGCCACCACAGACGAGCCGATCATAATCGGCGACGAGCCCGAGGTGGACGTGATTAACGAGGAGGGCGAGTGGCGGGCGGCTAGTATCACGGGTGGTCCGTGGGAAGACCGGCTGCACCCGTACGACACCGGCTACGAGGTGACCTACGATGACGATGACGGTCTGGATGGCGACGGCGACAGACTTGGGGTGCCGCGGGCGCGCATCCGCCGGCGCATCGACCGAACGCAGCAAGACCGCGAGGTTGAGGATGCGGGCCCGCATGCCCTGGACGGCCGCATCGTCCAGCCCGCGGCTGGCCTTGCGTTCGTCGAAGAGCGGTGGCAGATCGCTCAGCAAGCCATGCGAGATCAGCTGCGCTTGCTCGCGCGGCGCCGAGTTGATGCGGGTCTCCCGGGACCACCGGGTCGCCGCCCGGCTGGGGAGGAGCTCACGATTCTGCGCTTTATGCGAGAGCACTACGATTGGAACAGGTGGATGGTCGATGTCCCGCCCGACGGTCGCGTTGGTCCGGTGCCGCCAAGGGCTGTCCCGCGCACGATGGAGCTTTACAATATAGCATGGCGCCGTTTGAGGGGGTTTGAACGCATCCGGGGGGCGCTCGCGTTCCGCGCGAACGGCGCGGCCGCGCGAAACCTGGAGCGGGAGGTGAGGGCCGCCGTCGGGCCTCCCCGCGAACCACCACGCTACGTGGACGACTGACGCCCGACGGGACTCCAACGAATTGAGCGATACCATTTTTTATTTGAATCAAATAAACCGAAGCGCGTGAGGGGGTTTTAAAACTAAATTTTTTGTAACCATATTATATAGAAATGCCAAAAACAAGAAGAAGAAAGGCGCGTTCTAAAAGAAGAAAAAGATCTAGGAAAAGGCGTCCTAAAAAAAGAAGAAGATCTAGGCGAGGGGGGGTTGGTCCCTTACCTGCGCCTGACGCCCGCGGCGCTCCCCGCGCCGGCGGCCGCGTTGCACTGGCTGCCCACCAACGCGACATTACAATCTTATTCGATAAGGTTGGGGAACTTATTGATGTTGTCAATAGGTGTCATCCGAACGAATGTCGCGATGCTCAAGCAGAATTGCCAGTAGCAGAACCAGTACAGCAAGCCGCGCGCGCGCGCGCGGACGAGGCGCGCGCGGCAAAAATGCGAGCAAGAGGGGCTTCTGCGAAACGTGCTGCGATTATACCGACGGCTCGCGCTGCCAACGACGGCGGAGGTGGCGGAGGCGGAGGTGGCGGAGGCGGAGGTGGCGATGACGGTCCTTTCGACTACCGCGGACCGCATTCCATACTTCGCAGAGACGACGCACTGATGGCTCAGTACCTGGAAATTTTTGAAAGACGACGGGAACTCGGGGCGTCCGTGAGCGAGGCGAGGCAGGAGGCGCGCCTCGCTACGATCTTACCGCCCGAACCGTACGTGTACCGGGCGCACGCCCCGCCCCCCGCCGCCGCCGCCGCCGCCGCCGTCCCCGCCGCCCGACGACGCCCCGGTGCTGGCAGGTGGCGACTGGGACACGCCGGCGCGGTGGGGCATGCGGCGTTGCAAAGGCAGGCCGTGTCGGTGAGGGAGCATTTCGCGACGTGGCGCGCCGCCTCGCCCGTCGCCGCACGGGTATTGATAGCAAATTTCATAGCGGCGGGCACGCCGGGCGCAAACGCAGCGAACGCGGCGGCGGTCGCCCCTTTCCGTGCCCGCATCAGTCCGCAATGGGGGCGTGCCTGGCAAACTCGCCCGGAACGGCTTCGTCAAGACTGGGAACGAGAGCTCATCATATTTCGAATGATGAACGATCACGTACATTTTGAAAGGCATCTGCTCGAGGACCTACCGCCACCGCCCTACCCCGAGCCTCAAGGCATGGCTCGGCAAGAGGGACGCTCGATGCAGAATATGAACAACCCCATCTTGCAACGGCAAGCATGGAACCGTTTGAGACAGCTTTAAAACTCAATTCTTTTTATATAACCATTTTTTATTTGAATCAAATAAAAAATGTTATAAATTACGATCAGCATAATTAATGCGGTGGCGTGGGCACGCGTCGCACTGGGGCGGGTGTCATAAACGCGGGTGGGAGCGCAGCGCCATGCTGTGGTGGCGGCGGAGGTGGGAGACAAGCTGTTGCGGGAACGGCAGCGGCAGCCGCGAGAAACGCATTTCCATTTCCTTGGAGACCCGTATTATAGCCACCCCCCCAACTTCTGGCGCGTCTGCCGCCACCGCCGCCGCCGGCGTGACCGCTGGCAGGGGGCCAGAGCACTCTGCCCGGGACACCGCGAGGAGCCGGATGATGGCGATTTGGCGCGCTACCAATCGTGGCCGCGCGTGTATTTGCCGCCCTTTCCTGTGGGGTAAATGCTGCGTTTTGCCCCGAACACCCGCGAGTTACAGCCGCGCTAGCAGCGCGATACATAGGCACCGCACCTCCGGGAGTTGCCTGCGTTGTCAAGCAGTTGCTGGGGGCTATTCCAAACTTTGCGCCCGACTTCATTGCGTCTTGATTGGATGCCGTCCACAATACAGTTCGTTTGGGATTTTCCTGAATTTTAGCCAACACACGATTGACATCGGGAGTCGTCCATCGATGGCTTTGATTATCGCCGCCATCTGTCCATACAAGAAGGATGGAAGATACGTTGTCTTCACCGTGTTCGTCCACAAGCGCATTGTAGCGGCGGCTTGACGCGACTGCGGCATCCATTAGAGAATCCACGAGTAGGGTAGATCCGCGCGGAAAAACCATTGGGTGCATTACGTCCGCCGGGATGAAATCCGCAAACGTGTTAACATCCTTGTCTTCATACCATGTTGTTGCTGCACCATCAAAGGTAATGAATGTTAGACGGATTTCAACATTTTCATCTTTAGAAGTTTTTTTCTGATCCTTTATAAATTGTGGTAAGCCTTGATATCCGCGTGGATCCATTGAACCAACAGAGCCGCTTCGGTCAATTAGCTTTGTGATATCCACATATGTTATTTGAACTGGGGTGGGGGGGCGTTTTCCATCTTTAGTGCGTTTGACTGAATTCAAGCATGCGAGATTTTGTGTTTTTTGCGCCATGATGTAATATAACTACTATTAGAAATTCTAAATCAATTTTTTATCTTTTCCGCGTTTTTTGATTTCCGTGCGAACGATTTCCGCGCGTTTTTCTTGCTTCATGCGAGTATTTAGCGGCGAGTTGTCCATGCTTAGCGGCTTCCTTTGCTCTTCTGACGGCTTCATTCGTAAAAGCTTTAACTTCATGTCCATAACGCCATCCCCCATTTTTCGATGTTTTGTGTCTTTTTTTCTTACGATGTTTGCGAGTTGTTCCTAATTTTTTAACTGTCCATTTTAATTTCCCATTTTTGTTTTCTACTCTTAATAACATATTTAAAACGGGACGAATATCTAAGAAATGTTTATATGCGCCACCAGTTTGAGTTGTGCATTTTCCTCTCGGGCTCCATTTATTCTTTTTTTTGCAAACAGATCCCGAAGGGCATTGTTTATTCATAAAACAACCCTTTCCTTGTTTATCTGTTTTCACCGCTTCAGGCTCTGCTTCGGGCTTTAGCCCGCTAAGTTGTCCCGCCGTTCTGACTGAATCTTGTTCTCCAACATCAGGCTGTGTGCATTTTCCTCTCGGGCTCCATTTATTCTTTTTTTTGCAAACAGATCCCGAAGGGCATTGTTTATTCATAAAACAACCCTTTCCTTGTTTGTCTGTTTCCACCGCTTCGGGCTTTAGTCCTGCCGAACCTTGTTCTCCAACATCAGGCTGTGTGCATTTTCCTCTTGGATTCCATTTACTCTTTTTACAGACAGATCCTGAGGGACATTGTCTATTCATAAAACAACCTTTTCCTTGTTTTAATTTGTTAGCAGCAATTTGTAATTTCACCGCCTTTGCTTTTGCTAATGCTGCTTCTTTTGCGTATTTGTCAGTTACATCCGATGCGGCTTCCGCGGCTTTTTTTGCGGCTTCCGCGGCGATAAGTTTTTTATCTGTTCCCTCTTCTTCTCCAACTTTACCATCTTTATCAATAATTTCGATTACTGGTTTATCATCCCATTTAGATATAAACAATTCCTGTGTACATCTACAAGTTCCATCTTTCCATGTTTCACACCAAGTTACTAAGGGTGCGGATCTCCATCCATTATAAAAATATTTCCACATTTTTGCCATCCAATTAAAATAATTCTGCCCAACCAATAATCCCATTCCTCCAAAACCACCTGCGAGTATCAATAACGTTGGAAGTTTTTGTACTAATTTTAATACACCTTGAACTGGGATTCCAACCATTTTAATTAAAAATTTCATTCCACCCTTTGCCGCAGATCCTAAAGAAGTTGGATATCCTAACAAATGTGACATTGGGTTTAATTTACCCATAGCAGAAATACCCATGGAAGCAACATTTTTTACTTTTCCAAACATCCCACCTACACCCCCCCCCAAAGCTCCTGCCGCTAAAACCGGTGCGAATTTCATCCCTCGTCCCATTTTTCCAGCCATAGAACCCATTCCGCGCCCCATTTTGCCGGCCATACCGCCCATTCCGCGCCCCACAGAACCCATTCCGCGCCCCATTGTGCCAGCCACACCGCCCATTCCGCGCCCCACACTACCTGCCATTGAACCCATTCCGCGCCCAGCGCTGCTCATCCCTCGTCCCATTCCGCGCCCCACTGTTCCAGCCACTGAACCCATCCCACGTCCAACGCTGCTCACCCCTCGTCCCATTCCACGCCCGGCACTGCTCATCCCCCGTCCCACAGAACCCATTCCACGCCCCATTTTCCGCGTCATTCCTCCTAGATTAGGTCGCCACCCGCCGCTTCTTTTATAATTTTTATATCTTCTTTTTCTCCTATATCTTCTTCTTTTTCTCGTTCTATTCATATATATAATGTTAATAAATTATATATATATTGGAGTTATCTGCGACGGCGGCGGCGGCTTGAACGTCTGCGTCTGCGCGTGCGATTACGATTGCGTTGGCGTCGGCGGCGGCGGCTAAATCCACACCCGCCACCTTGTTGCGGCATTTGACTGCCTTGTGGCGCAGGCGCTTGTTGGGGTGCGCCACGGTTGCCTTGACCTTTGTTGCCTTGACCTTTGTTGCCTTGACCCTTGTTGCCTTTGTTTCCTTGTCCTTTATTTCCCTGTGCTGGAGCTTGTCCTTGCGCGCCTTTATTTCCTTGCCCCTCTTTTTTTTTACCCCACCAAGTCCAAGGAAGATATGATCTCCAACCTGCTCCGCGCTGTCTCCGACGGCGGCTGCGAGTTCTTCTGCGATTACGATTTCTACGAGAACGTGCCATATATATAATTAGTATAGATAATTATATATATATTCATTTACAACCGAACGCGCTTGTATAATTCTAAGGCTGCTAAACCCCCCGCGACTTGTGCAACAATGTATGGCAATAAATCGCGCATTGGTAATTTACCAGCGGCCGCCATCATAACTGAAACGGCCGGATTATAGTTGCCTCCTGAAATCTTTCCACCAACCATAATAGCAACAGTTAAAGCAAGACCAATTGCTAAAGCTTGCCCGGTTGCTAAAATAACATAAAGGAAAAACAAAGTTCCTAAAAATTCAACGAAGTATTTATTCATTATAATATTATTATAGATAATTATTATAATAACATTTCTAAAGATTATTAGAATATCTTCCGATTTCCACCAGCTCCGTGGGCCCAGATTGTGGGAGGATTTGGACAACTAAAAGCGAAAGTTGGTGGATTCAAGACACCAACTTGTGTTGCTGTATCGGGGACGCGGGTTTGAACTCGAGCATTTTTTGTAAATCTTCTCCAAATTACGAAATCAACATGTTGGTCAGCATGATTTTTAGATTGAAATTCTTGTTTTGGTGCCATGCTTTGACTACCGTTTGAAGACCGGTAATTACACATACTTACTCGTTTAATTGTTTCTCTTATACGCCGAACGCGGAATGAATTATCCCTTGTTGGTCCCGGTTTACCATTTATAGGTAATGAATTTTCTCCACAATTACAATTTGGCATTTATACATTTTATTTATATTTTAATTATCCAAAGGTATTTTCACCATCATAGGTTACATATAAAAAGCCATCGCTATCTTTATATTCATCATATATCTCGCCTAAAGATTTTGCTGTAGGTGGGAGAACTCCATTTATAAATAAAAAAAGAGCTTTTTCGGAAGGTAATATTATTTTTCTTCTTATAACATATAAAAATTGCCCAACTGTTAAACAATTTGGAACCAAATACTTCTTCTTATTTATCATGGGAACATCATGGCAAGTCTTTGCTCGAGCAACAATAATAGGAAGGCGGTCTGGATATTTTCTCATAATTCTAGAAGATTCCAAACTTCTTTGTTCAAAAGAAAATTTTTCTTTATAAGTCTTTGATGGAATTATTTTTTTGGCAACTATAATACTTTTTTGTAATGCTATGCTTCCCCCCAATATAACCGAATTAACCATAGAATTCATCATATATATATAATCACTTTTTATTTATAAAGATGTGATACATCTTGGTGCTATATTCATAGTTATTAATTCTTGAAATAATAATTTACATGCGTATGGTATTTTTACAAAAGCAAAATCAGCCCGATTATCACAGGTTTTACACCAATGAATATGTTTTTCATCATTAAATGTGGCAATCAAACCACATTTTTTACATATATATACTTGAAATTTATCAGAAGCATCATAAATTCTGCCCTTTGTAAATGCTGCCGCGCCATGCGAAACCATACAATCTCTTTCCATTTCTCCAAATCTTAAACCACCATCTCTAGCCCTTCCTTCAGCAGGTTGACGTGTAAGAACAACCATTGGTCCGATTGAACGGCTATGTTGTTTATCATTAACCATATGTTTTAATCGTTGATAAAATACAGGTCCCATAAAAATGTCTGCCTCAATTTGTTCGCCAGTCATTCCGGAATATAAAATTTCATTACCTTCCTTCTGATAACCTAATTTTGATAGTTCATCGCATATATTTTTTAT
>Ga0302132_10002279_pt1 | contig 11031 bp, 8 predicted proteins | sample CB9_321_MG_FD_203113 | JGI IMG/M metagenome (GOLD analysis project Ga0302132, IMG submission 203113) | Marine microbial communities from Western Arctic Ocean, Canada - CB9_32.1 | ecosystem: Environmental > Aquatic > Marine > Oceanic | place: Canada: Western Arctic Ocean | collected 2017-09-19
ACCCGGCGCTTCTTAGTTAACTATCAGAGCGGCGATTTACCAGCCTGGCTTGCCAGAACTCCATGCCCAATTGTCGGGCGGCCAAACGTTTCGGCCAACACGAGCACCACCTTCTCGGCTGGTGTCGTACATGTCTTTCACCGTGTCGACCCATGTCTTAATGTGCGGTGTGCCTTTGTGATACTCAAATGCGTCAGGGTTGGCATAAACCTCATACAGGTACATCTCCGTTGGATCGTTCACGTTCTGGTAAACGTCGAACCGGAGGCAACCTGGCTCTTCGTGGGTTGAGCCAATACCATCTGCAGTAATCGCGTCTATGTACTCTTCTACATGATCTGCCTGGACATATTTTGGCGAGTGGATTATGTGCATACTCGAAGCGAAGTATTCGTCGTCTACGATGTGCGAACGGTACGAATCCCAGTTACCGTCGCCACGCGGGTAGACCGGTTTGCAGAACGAAACTCCCACTTCACCATCGAGCATATCGCCTACTGCTGCGTCCCAAACCTTGAAGTGCTCAGTCTCACCGTGAGCCTCAAAGGCAGCTTCGTCGTTGTAGACCTCGCAGAACGCAAAAGACGTGGGGTCGTTTGCAGCCTGAATAATGTCGAACCGGCGGCATCCGGGTTCGTTCATCACAGAGCCTTTTGCATCGCCAATCGACGCAGAAATGAAATCGTCTATTCGGTCTTCTTTAACCTTCAGTCGCACCATCAGGATGTACATCGTTACTCCAATTTATCGGCTAGACGAGGATCTGGTATCCGCGTACCCCAACCTACTTCATCAGCTGGCGGGCGGAGTATACGCTTGGTGAGCTTCGCCGTGAATCACATGACCTGCCAAACAACCGGAGACAAAGACAATATCGATGGTGTCGACATCTCGAATTGAACAAAATATTCAACTGCTTGCCAGTTCACCGAGAAACTCTCGCGAGAACATCGAGAAGCACGCGCACACCGTCGACTGGATTGCTCGCGAGTTCGAGAACATTGGATTACGAACCGAGCGACAGATCTTCGATATTCCCGAGCAGTCGCCCGCGCGAAACGGCACCAACATCATTGGTGAGTTGAACCACGTTAATAGCAGTTCAACGCCGATTCTCATCGGCGCTCACTTCGACACCTTTCCGGGATCACCGGGAGCTGACGACAATGCGAGTGGTGTGGCCGCAATGCTAGAATGTGCGAGGGTGTTGGCCGATTCGGGCAACGAGCGGAGGGTGACGTTCGTTGCGTTCGACGCAGAGGAGATTCAGCTCCCGACCGAAGGGCTTCACGGCTCGACCGCGTATGTAGAAGAGCTATCGGCAGAATCCCGACCTTCGGCTGCGATTATCTTTGAATCGATAGGATTCAGCTCATCAACGATCAAACAGGGACTACCTGGCTCATTTCGAATCCTCTTTCGGAGAGCCTTCACTGCACTCAAACGTCAGAATTTTGAGTCGAATTCGCTGTTAATCCTGTCCAAAGGAAAAGGTCGAAACGTATCGAGGCAACTCGAGAAGAGCGCGTCCGACCCTGACATCAATCTCGCAATACTGCCGTTGGAAGTCCCATGGTGGATGCCGTTGGTCAGAAATCTGCGTCGAAGCGACCACGCGCCGTTCTGGCTCGCGGGAATCCCCGCGGTGATGATCAGTGACACCGGAAACTTCAGAAACCCGCACTACCACCAACCGAGCGACACACCAGACACTGTGGATGTCGAACTGGTAGCCAGGGCAGCACGAACCGTTCTCGACGCTATCGAACGTGGAGCGATCTGATTACGCGAGGGTTTTGAACGCGTTTCCTAAGCCGTTGAGCCTCCGGCTGGTTTCGGATCGGGCTTATCAGGAACATTCGGTTCTTCTCCCTCTGCTTCTCCCTCTGGGGCATCTCCCCAGTCTTTCGGGATGGCGAATCCTGATGAGGACGGTTTTGGACTCGAGCCTGTGTACGCTGGTCCACCACCCATGCGGATGCCTTTATTGCCACCGAATCTTGGAAGTGCAAAACCAATCGCAAATGCCACTGCGCCTGCGACTATCCACGGCACAGTTTGGTTACGCCAGCCCTGTTGCCATGAATCCAAAAGGCGCTCAAAGCGCACGTTCAATTCATCGCTTTCCAGCTCGTCGCTCAATCGCGGGTAATCGGCTCTGAAATCACTATTAACCCGCGCACCGTAATCAGGAAGATACTCTTGGGCGATATCGTTGAAAGACCAGGCAGCTGCGATTCCGCCATAGACGATCAACGCACTGATGGCAGCAACACCACCGGCCCACTTGAGACGACCGGCCCAGCCGTTTCCTCCAATAAATGCGATAACCGCTAGCGGTATCAGAACGAGAATCCACAAAGCCCAGCGTATGGATAGACCTGTGCCCACGTATCCACGAATGTCGTTTAGCTGTTGCCGTGCCACCGGATCGAGATCACCGATTATGTCCTCTTCGGTAAACACGAACCCATCTGCAAGCGTTTGCAGTGTTCGCTCGGCATCGGCCTGGGCTCGTAGAGACGAATCGGTGGCGATCATGTCGACCAGATCCCGATCCGAGAAACTGAACCCTTCAGCAATTTGCTTTCGGATTTCATCGACAGATTCCAGGCTTCCACCAACCTGGGCTTCGAAGTCTGCCTGTGAGTACGACACCTCAGACGGGACCTGCGCTTCGACAAACGACACAACCTGACCGATCATCACTGGAGCAAACGTATTGAGTGCGAGGTCGATCATCGGCTGGCCACCGGCAATACACCGGGGCAGCTGTTGCGATCCAATATCTTGAGCCGCGCCGAGGGCAGCGACCGGATCTCCACAATCAGGGATACCGTCGAGTGCGCTTTCAAGTTTCCTTAGAGCAAGCGCCTCGAGTTCGGTCGAAGCTGCGATTTTCCTGTCGGTAAGGTCGACTCGATATGCGAGAGAATCTGTCTGTCCGACCATGTAGGCGATCAAGGCGTCAATAACACCTTCGCCCTGGTCTTGAACCCATTCTCTGGGGGCTATCACCTCAAACGATTCGACAACTTCAGCCTCGGTTAGCGATATACCGAAACCAACCGACGTGGACTGCGCCACGGTCTGTTGAATCAGCGGATCGACGACCTGAGCGAATACGAGGTTGTACAGGGTGTCCTGTTTAACCAGTTTGTCCTTTAAGATCTGGCCGATAATTACGGCACGGTCACCGAACTGGAGTTCCACGCTGAACGAATCAGCGTCACCAGCGAAATAAGGTGTTATCTCGTCGATCGCCCCAAAAAGCTGACCCTCCAACCACTCAGCTGCGAATATCCGGCGGGCTGCCGATTCGATTTCAGCGTCGGTCAGGTTAATTCCCAATGCCTGGCCGGATATTTGTCCGGCGTAAGAATCGAGCTGCGGAATCAGCAGGTCTTCAATCACTCTCTCGGTCAAATCCAGATCAGCTACGACCTGGCGGGCGGCAGCTGGCACCGCTCGGACACGGGCCTGCACTTCGAGGTCCAGGGTGAACGTGTCGACGTCGCCGCGGACGTAAGGCACGATGCCATTCATGCCCTCTTCAATTTTGCTTTTTACATATTCCCGCGGAATGATCGTCTCGATAAAGCCGGTTATGGCGAGTGTAGCCGCATCCGGATCATCGAAAGTGAGAACGGTAGGTGCAGCCGATTCGCCCAGCCCAGATTCAATCTCGATTCCCTTGGAAACCATATCGTGAACCAGACTGCCAATGATGTTGTCGTAGACGTAGTCGTACATCTCCGCGTCATCGATCATGCCGGTAATAACATCGGGATCCGACGCTGTATCGACAACTTGGTTCACCGTCACTGCGACGAAGAACAGGATCAAAAATAGGCCAGCCAACAGAACTGCGAGTACTTTTCGCATCAACGTTCTCCGAACAGTGTTTTACCGAATTCCAATAAATTCACGACTAATTTACGGCGAATTTACGTCGGATTCATGCGAGTCTAGCAATGCCCACGACACTAACGTGTTACCAAAGGTGTGAGTTAGGAACGAACTCGGTAGCGATCAACCCCGACCCAGATAGTCCTGTCCCAGCGGTAGAACGATCGCTTCGAGCAAGTTGGCATCGTCGGCAAGTGTTGCCATCAACAATGCCGTTTTGCCCATGTCAGCGGTCGAAATAAGTGGTTCTGGGCCTTCATCTCGACCAGTCGAAGATTTGCCATCACTGCGACGTTCGACCAACACGTTCCCCGGGTGCAACACACTCACGGCGATACCGTGGGCTCGTCCTTCAAGTGCCAGCGACTGGGTCAGTCCCCATACGGCGTGTTTGCTTGTTGAGTAAGGCGATGAGCTGTGTCGAGGTCGCTGAGCCGAGATACTCCCGATATTGATGATGCGGCCGCCGCCCTGTGGCTTCATTATTTTGAACGCTTCGCGTGATCCCAAAAACGGCCCTGTAACGTTTACATCCATTACGCGCTGCCATTTCTCCATCGTCAGTTCCTCTATCGGACCACCATCGAACGCACCTGAATTGTTCACAAGAATGTTCAGCTTCCCGAACTGATCCATCGTCCGGGCAAACAGGCTGATCATCTGCTCTTCATTCGTGACATCAGTCTGAATCGCAACAACAGTTCCACCGCCGTTGCTGAGTTCAGCCGCTGTGGCTTCGAGCCGTGCAGCATCGCGTGCGGCGATGACAACCGTGCAGCCTTCATCGACAAAGGCTTTCGCTATTCCTTTTCCGATTCCCGTCCCACCACCTGTAATGATTGCAACTTTTCCATCGAGTTGACCCATTTGTTGTCTCCTGACAAATCTCGATATCTATCGAATAAATTCTTTGAAAGATAATTCCTGTGTTATTCGGTGTTTGGCACTTCTGGCGTTTCTGGTGTGTCGTTATAAGCCCTCGTGCGAGTGGCTGCAAATAATGCAGCGGCACTAATGCCTGCCAGTATCCAGAAGGTCATACTCCAGCCGGAGAGGAATGCTTGAGAAACTTTTTCACCGGCATCTGCCAGATCGCCGAGGCCAACCTCTGTGCCACGACTGAGCATTACACCAGCGATGACCGCGATCGCCATGGCCTGCCCAAGAACGCTACCGACGTTCCTCACAAGGTTCAAGAAAGCGCTCATCGATCCAAGATCACCCTTGCCTATCGTCGAAAGCGTAGCGCTCATGTTTGGAGCCATCCATAGCCCCATCCCGACTCCGTTCAAGAACAGCGCTGGCATCACGATCCATAACGGCGTGTCTGCGACAAACATCGAGAAAACGATATTCGTTGCGATCATCATGCCTATGCCAACAAATGTGAATATCCGGAAGCCGTACCTGTCGGACAATCGACCCGAAAATTGCGAAGCAAGCCCCATACCTACTGCCCCGACAAACATGATCATTCCCGCGGTACGTTGGTCGTACCCCATGAAGCTTTGAACAAACACCGGCATCAGGAAGAAGGTTGCCGATCCACCGGCGAATGCGAGAAATCGGGTTGATGTCGACCACGAGAATGTCGAGTTTTTGAAGAATCGCAAATTCAACATCGGATCGGGAGTACGAAGCTCCCAGCACACGAGCAGCACGAACAACAAGAAGCTGAGAACGAGTCCGCCGATGATTTGAATCGAACCCCAGTCGAATGCAAACGGGTTCGAGATTGTGAGAATCAGCAAAGAGAGTGCGGCAGCAGATGCGAATGCACCGAGCCAGTCGTATTTCGCTCCGATTTTGCGGACTGCTGATCCGATGCGCGCGTCATCAAGGATGATCGCCGCTGCAACTATCCCGATCACATTTGGGATGGCTGTAACGAGGAATATTGCTCGCCAACCGAATTCTTGAATTATTGGCCCGGCAATGATCGGCCCCGCAGCGGCACCAATGGCCACGGCGGTGGTGATCATCCCAAGCGCTTTTCCGCGCTCTTTAGAAGGAAAGACACCGACGATAATGGCAAAGACAACTGCCTGGCCCATCGCGCTCCCGATAGACATCACGACCCTGGCGGTGATCAGCATTGGCAGGTTCTGTGAGCTGAACGCAAAGATTCCGCCGGCAACGAAAAATATCATCCCTGCGATGTGGAATTTCTTACGCCCGGTCAGGTCGGACACACGTCCCAGTGGCAGCATGATGGCACTGATAGACAGTGCGGTGGAGATGGCAACCCATGTCACAGCTCGGAGCGTGACCTCGAATTCATCGGCAATCGACGATAGCGCGAGCGAGACGATCGAGAAGTCCATGACCATCGCGAACAGCGCTATAGCGACGGTCCAGAACACCTTCCAGTGGTAGGTGTCCGTAGATTGCTCGGGTGGAGTGGTAGTTTCGGTTGTCAATTAGCGCGGTTAGTCTCGGTCGTCAAAATGGGTAGTCGGGATGACGGCAAATTATAGACCCACATGAGAGAGAACGACCACGAGTTGCGCCCGCGCCGTGATAGTCTCTCGTCGCCCTGCCCAAATGCCGCCACCAAAAGCTATCGGAGTAGAAATTGCCGAGCGACACTTCACGACCCTTGCGAGTAGTTATCCCGAAGACTCCTGAGGGTGTATCAGCTGCGGAGCAATGGCCGGTTAGCGTAGAGGTGGACTGGCTGGAGCTTGAATTCACTAACAACAAACCCGATCCCAGCCTGATTACCGATGCGGATGTAATTGTTGGTCACACTTTCAATTCTGAAATGGGCGCAGCAGCGAAGTCACTCAAAGCGATACTTTTTGCAGCGGCCGGATACGACCAGATCGATCCGAAGGCGATTCCGGACGGAGTTGTCGTCGCAAATGCCTATCACCATGAAGCCCCCATAGCAGAATGGGTGATGGCCGTGGCAGTGGCTCTGGATCACGAGTTGATTCAGAGCGACCGGACGCTTCGTAAGGGTGAGTGGTCGCAGTGGCCTTTCCGGCACGGGCCTTTTCGGGAACTATACGGGCGTACGTTTGGAATCATTGGTTACGGTGCTATCGGCAAGCGAGTTGCTCGACTGGCAAACGCGTATGACATGAAGGTAATCGCAGCAGGCAGGCGCTCGGAGACGGAAACAGAAGCCAATGCCGACAATGTTGAGTACGGTGCCGGGCAAGATGCGATGGATCGGGTTCTGGCTGAATCAGATTTCGTGCTTGTCTCAACCCCGTTGATCGAATCGACCCGGGGATTAATTGGCGAACGAGAAATAGGACTCATGCGCAGCGATGCGTATCTGATTAATCCAGCGCGCGGGCATATCGTCGACGAAAAAGCACTTTACGACGCCGTTGCCAGCAAGTCGATCGCCGGGGCCGCTATCGACACGTGGTACGAGTATCCGGCTGACACCGACGACTCTCCACGACCATCGAAGTACCCGTTCTGGGAACTCGACAACGTGATTATGACTCCACACATCTCGGGTGCGACGTTTGGGACCTTCGAGAGACGTGCGAAAACCGTTGCGGCGAACATTGACCGGCTGACACGAGGCGAGCCGCTAGAAAACGTGATCGACGAGCTTTCGACGATCTAGTGCGGTGGAGTTCTGGACGTTTTGCCGGGGTTGGCCAGCGTTCGCTACTCGGCGTTCCTGCGCTGGCGGAACGCTTCGTAGAGTACGATTCCGGTACTCACCGACGCGTTCAGCGATGACAATTGACCTGCCATCGGGACCGAAGCAATCTGGTCGCAGTTTTCGCGAACCAGCCTCGATATCCCTTTTCCTTCGGAGCCAACTACCAACACCACGGGACCTGAGAAATCGATTTCGGTGTACTCGACATCGCCATCGGCATCTAGACCGATGACTGTCATACCAAGCTCTTTCAGATCCTCGATGGTGCGGTTCAGGTTTCCTACGCGGGAGACCTTTACATGCTCAAGCGCCCCGGCCGAGGCGCGAACCGCGCCAGCGGTAATGCCGACGGCTCGCCGTTCCGGAATGATGAGCCCGTCTGCGCCTACAGCGTCGGCAGTTCTCGCGATCGCTCCAAGATTGTGTGGGTCCTGGATACCGTCCAGCATCACCAGTAACGGTGCATTGCCATCGGTATCGGCCGAGACCATCAGATCTTCGGGATCGTGGTAGCGGGGATCTGGTACGACGGCTATTACGCCCTGGCTTTTCTTTGTCTGGGACTGTGCTTCCAACTCTTTACGTGAGACGGCTTCGACCTCGATGCCTTTTTCAGAAGCCAGCATGACTATTTCTTGGAGTTGGGGTCCAAGATCGACATCCTCGACCATTATGAGGCGTACGATATCGCGCCCTGCGCGCAGGGACTCAAGAACGGCGCGCCGCCCTTCCACTGTCTGGCCGTGAACTTTTTTCGCTCGGGAGAATCGTGACATTGCAGCCTTGAATCTTTTGGGAATGTTTTGGGAATGAATTGGGATTGTTGAAGATGGCCAGTGCCATCGCAGAAATATTCCTTAAAGAAGTGTAAGTTTCATCGACGCTGCGCGCTATCGCGAGCTGGATCTGATCAAGCACAGATTCAAAACTTCATTTACCTCTCTCAATCGAACCCCAAACCCCAAATTTAAGGAGTCGGCAATTGGTACGACAACGCGAATACAGTCCAAATCAACTCAAGAGGACCATCGACGCTGGCGGTGTGGGAATAATGGCCATGGGGCCCAATAGCTCAGATGTATGTGATTTTCTGGGTCACATCGGTTTCGACGCTGCATTTGTAGATTTCGAGCATGGCGGCGTTTCGTGGTCGGAGTTATCCGACATCACCAGGGCCTGCGAGCTCTGGGGCATGGCTAGCGTTGTACGTGTGAACAAGCTGGACGAAGCCCTGATACTGCGGACCCTTGACCAGGGCGCAAGCGCTGTCATGATCCCGCACATCATCACTGTTGAGCAGGCTAAGTTCGCCGCAAACGCCTGCAAATACCCTCCAACCGGAGTCCGTGGTGTTGCCGGGGGCCGGATGCAATACGGCGTTGATGACTACTTTCAGAAAGCCAACGATGAAGTTCAGTGCATTGCGCTGATCGAAGATTTCGATGCCATCGAGAATCTTCCAGAAATGACCAAAGTAGAAGGTATGGACATCTTCTACGTTGCACCGTCGGATATGGCAGCGTCGATGGGCCTGACCGGTAACCCGGGACACCCGGACGTTCAGGCAGCCATCGACCGTGCAATTGGACTGGTAATCGATAATGGCGGTATTGCGGGAACTCTCACCAACAACAGCAACATCGACAGGTATTTGGCGATGGGTGTGAAGTGTGTTGGCGTGCCGTGGTCGCAGTGGGTGATGCAGTCGGGAACGGCGTTTATCGAGCGCACTCGTTCAGCCAATTGAGCCATATGACCCACAAACCATGACCATTCAACCCAATTAACCTATTGGGGATTGCACTTACCGAGTGTAGCGGGAGTGCTGACGAGAAGGATAGCGCTGTGAGTAATACTCGTTACGTGGCCCAGATGCATTACGCATGCGACGCGACTTCGTGTCGCAGTGTTTTCATCAGGTTCCGCCATCACGGATCAAGTGGCGAATAACTTACTAGGTTCTACACATTTGAATGATGAGCCAACCGGGCTGAAGCGGTCGTTGCGTTCAATGCGCTCGATCACTGAAGGTGATGGCGCTGATCGCCTTCGCATGGTTGCATATGCACCAGCGTTTCTCATCATCGCTACCGTGCTCGCAATCGAACTCGGCTTCGGTGGATTCAGATCCACCGCTGGTTCTTGGCTACCCCTGGTAGAAGTCTTCGCCATTCTGGCAAGCGTTCTAGCTGGAACGCTGTGGTTCGGTTGGGGTCAAGCCAGAGTCGCCTCAAAGGCCATGACGGTGCTCAATGCTGCCGAAGATGAACGCAGAACCATTTCTGCGATCGGAATCGGTGCCAACTGGGACCTTGATATTAATCGGATTTTTGCCCGATTCAGCAACGACCTCACAACTCTGATCGACTTCGACCGCCTGACTATTACTACTGCAAGGCGCGACGGCCGTATGCAGCTCGAATTTGTTTCTGGGATGCAGGCACCCGAGGATGAAATAGGTGGACTCGTACTGTCAGTTGTCGGTAGCCCCGACGGACTGGTGAACCCGAGGGACTACGGTCTGAATTCGCAGATGACAGTCCCGATTTCAGCAATCGATGGAACGATCACTATCCGCAGCAGGGACCACGACGCCTACGGCCCGCGCCACGTCGACATAATGCGACAGGTGGTTGCTCAGATATCACCTGGAATAAGCAACGCTATCCACTACCAGGAATCACAGCATCGGGTGATGGAACGCACTGCCCTCGCCGAAATCGGGCGAGCAGCGACACATGAAACCGATCTTGATTCGATTCTGCTGGTCGTAAGCGGTGCTCTATCTAATCTGATGAAGTTCGATCATCTTGGAACCGTACTGACAGAGCCGCAAGAGAAAAAAGCCGCCGTGGTCTGTTGGTCAACACCCGGCCTACTGGGACTCAATGTCGGCGATCTTGTCAATATTGATGGCGCGCAGAGTGGCTCTGGCATACTCTCAGGCCGTGGCAGAGATCCGTTGGGATTGAGCACAAACGGTGGAGCCTCGGAAACTGAAGATCGATTGTGGATGCAGGTTCCCCTCGGTGAACAATCCAATTTGCTCGGGATGCTCGTCGTCAGCGCACAGGTTGATGCCGTACTCGGCGATGATGAGGCCGATCTTCTCCAACGTGTGGCGAACCAGATTTCACCCGCAATCCAGAACGCAAGACTAACGGCTGATCTGACTAGAACGCTTGAAGAACGCCGGGTTGTTGCGAACATCGGCCATGGCGCCAGCAGCAAGACCGACATAAGAAGCATCTTCGCCCTTGTCGCAAAGGAGCTTGAACACGTTCTGCCGTTCGACCGATTCGTTGCCAGCGTCGCCGTGCCTGAAACTGAGTTGGTGGAAGTTTCCTACGTGACGGGAGAAGCTTTCGAGGGTCGGCAAGAGGGCGATCGTATCGGAAAGCCCAACAGCGACGAAAACCGAGAACTACGTGCGAAGCGTGCGATTGTGCGCAACAGCAAAGAAACCTTTGGTGACAACGATGATCATAATC
>Ga0302132_10002283_pt1 | contig 11025 bp, 6 predicted proteins | sample CB9_321_MG_FD_203113 | JGI IMG/M metagenome (GOLD analysis project Ga0302132, IMG submission 203113) | Marine microbial communities from Western Arctic Ocean, Canada - CB9_32.1 | ecosystem: Environmental > Aquatic > Marine > Oceanic | place: Canada: Western Arctic Ocean | collected 2017-09-19
ATTCAAACGACTGTTTGAAACAGGTGTTTGTTTTAGCCGCCGCCGCCCCGGCCGTCAACCCTGTTTTTTTGGCGTGCGTCGCCAAGCTCCACCTTTTGCCGGATGCCGCTTGGCCGGAGGGATTCCGCTTGGCCAAGCGCTTGGCCGGGGGCACTCTCCTCGCATCATGTGTTTCCACAAAAAGAGGAGCGTTTGTTTTGTCGCCGCTGTTTTGTTGTCGACTGTGTCGGTAGCTGCCGCGGAGGACGGGTTTCGCCCGTTGTTTAACGGCAACGATCTCGGCGGCTGGGTGCCGGTGAACACCGCGCCGTCCACCTGGTCGGTGCGCGACGGGATGATCATTTGCTCCGGCAAGCCAACCGGCGAGTTGCGCACGGAGCGGATGTACCAAAATTTCATCATGGAGGTGGAGTGGCGGCACATGAAGCCAGGGGGTAATGCCGGAATTTTTGTCTGGGCAGATGACATCACGGCGCGCGGGCAGCCGTTTCATCGCGGCGTCGAGGTGCAGGTGCTTGAGAATGCCTACGGGAATTCCGGAGGCCACACGGTGCACGGTGACATTTTTCCGATCCACGGCGCGACGATGACGCCGGTTAACGGCCGCGGCGGCAGCAGGGCGTTCCCCACAGAGTTTCGATCCAAGCCCAGCCCGGAGTGGAATCACTACCGGATCGTTTGCAACGACGGAACCATCTCGCTGGCTGTGAACGGTAAGGTGGTGACGCGCGGTAAGGGGGCCAGCCCACGCAAGGGCTACATATGCCTTGAATCGGAGGGTGGCGTGGTGCATTACCGCAACCTGCGCATCAGGGAATTGCCGGCGACACCGCTTGAGCCAGGGCAGGTAGCTATCAGCAATCGAGGCTATCGATGCCTGTATACTGGCGTTGATTTTTCCGGCTGGCGTGCAACGAAGGGTTGGCATTCACAAAACTGGCAGTTTCGTTTCGATGGTAAATCGGAAGCAGCCGACAAGTCGCTCCTGACGACCGAGTCGTTCGGTGACTTTGGCTTTATCTTTGATGTTCGAGTATCAGGGGAGACAGAGTCGTGTACGTTCCAGTTTCGCGGCTCGGAGGCAGCGGTCATCACGATTGCGCCTTCGTTGTACAAGGACGCCCTAGTTTTGAAGGGGCGCAACTGGAACCGTTTTGAGGGCGAGTTGCGGGGTGATCGGCTCAGTCTGAGCCTCAACGGCAAGTCGGTTTTCAAAAACAAAAAACTGGATGGTGTGCCGGCCAAGGGGCCGCTGAAAATTGTGCCACGAGGCCCGATCAACTTTGCAAACATTTACGTTCGCGATTTAGCCAAGCGCTGATGTTTTGCCGTGAAATTCTCCGACGGCTTTTTTTAGATTACGAATTCAGAAAATGTGTTCAGGTTTTATCCTCGAACTCCATCCAGTCTTCGGCGTTGTCCCCGTAGTAGATCTTCAGCTTGTTTCCGTCCACCTCGAAACCCTTAGTCGCATGCAGTGACTCGAAAAACTTAAAGTCGAGTGAGCCTGGCATGCATAACATCAATGTAGATCCAAAGCCTTCACCGAATTTCAACCAGTTACCCTTCACCATCGAGTAGGAACCGAAATAGCGGTTGCAGTCGTTCCGACCAGCCACCCTGTTGTCGCGGGACAATGTCATGGAGTGAGTTCGTCCCTTCTTGGGTTGGATGATTCCGTCAGCTTCGTGTAGGGCCACCAGTTTCCACTCCCGATCGAGTAGTCCATCCGGAAACGGTTTATATTTTGTGACTATTCGGTAAAAATGAGTATCCCCCAGTTGGCTGCGGAGATCCTTGAACTGGGCTGGTTTTCCGTTGCCCGAATACTGGCCCACGATCACCCATTTTTGAAGATCCCGGCTTGCCTGGACCAGATGGTAGTCTCCATCGGATGATGGGAACCCAAGTGAAACCGTTGCTGCCTCGAAGGAATCAATATTCGACGCCTCCTGGCCAAGGGCCGGGGCGGCAAGCAAGAGGGCAAGCAGGAATGCTGTCCGGCAGGTTAAATCTGCGAATTGGAATTTCAGAACCACGGGCGCAAGAGTCATCATCCTCCTGCTCAACTTCAAGCCGGATTTGATGAGCAGGTCAAAAGTTTGGCCAAGTGGCTGTGATTCCATGTGGTTTCCCGACAATCGGCCGCTGCCGCGTTTCATGGAGAGCGCTAAAACCAGGCCTGCTTTTATTGGCCTTTTTCAGGGCAGGAACAGGAACTCGTTGGCGTTGAACAGGGCGCGGCAGAAGGATTCCAGCGTGTGTTCGGCAACCAGCCCGCTTGCGTCGGCGAGCTCCTCGCGGGTGGGTTTGCGGCCAAGCGCGAGTTGGCAGGCGCGTACCACTTGAGCGCGGCTGTCTGCGCCCGACTCGTGCCGGAGCCGTTTGGCCAACAAGCTGGCCTGTTGCAGCACGAACGGGCTGTTGAGCAGGCTCAGTGACTGCAGCGGGGTGGTCGAGCGGCTGCGGTTGGGCACGGTTTGGTTGAAGTCCGGGCAGTCGAACACGCCGAATGTCGGTTCACGTTCCTGCCGCACTTTTGTCATGTAAAGCATTCGCCGCCAGTCGGCCGGGCCGTAGCTTTCCTTGGGATGATAGTGGCGGACATTTTCCGCCTCGACCCGAAAGCCGCTAAAGCCTGGTCCGCCCATTCGCGAATCCAACGTGCCGGTCGCCAGCAGAATGTTGTCGCGAATCACCTCGGCCTCGAGTCGGCGCGGCGGGAAGCGCCACAGAAACCGGCTGCCGCCATCGACTGCGAGCGCCTCTTTGCGCGGGTGGCTCGATTGCCGCCAGGCGCGGGAGGTTAGGATCAGCCGGTGAATCCGCTTAAGCGACCAGCCGGACGAGACCAGTTCCGCTGCCAGCCAGTCGAGCAGTTCCGGGTGCGTGGGGCGGACTCCGTTCACGCCGAGATCGTTAAGTGTCGCGGCGAGGCCTGTGCCGAAATGGTGCTTCCAAACCCGATTGACGATCACCCGCGCCGTGAGCGGGTTGTCCGGGGTCGTGATCCATTGCGCCAGCTTGAGTCGCCGCTGTTGCTCGGGCGCGTTGGGGGCCAGGCCAAGCGCGCCGCCAAGCGCGCCGATGCCGTCCGGCCCGACTTCGTCCCGTTTGACCAAAGGGTCGCCACGGTGCAGCACATGGGTCACCTCCGGTTGGAGGAAGGTGCCGGCGTAAACCGTGCGCCGCATCGCGGCACGGATTTCGCCCAGGCGCTGCTCGGCACCGGCCAGTCGCTTAGCTAACTGCCTGACTTTTGTTGCCTCCTCGCCTTTCAGGTGGGCCAACAAATACTCGAGCTTGGTTTGTGTCCCGTCGCCGGTCGGCGGCCGGTCGGCGGAGCTGGCAACGGTCCGCCATTGGCCGGGCTCCGTCGCGACTTCAAATGTGTAATCGACGGCGAGCCTATCGTTGTAGCGGCCTTCGCGGTCGCGCGCCCATTTGATGCGGCCGATGGTCGCCGGTTTGGGCAACTCGATTTGCACCCAAGCGTTGCTGCTGCTGTTTGCGACCCAGCTACGCGAGTTCCCGTACCGGCCGTCGTTGACAAGCGCGAGTTGGTGGATCGGGTTGCTGCCGTCGAGGTATACGCCGGAGGCGGTTGCCTTGGACCCGGCGCTGGCCAACGCGACATTTTTGCCCTCCGCGAAAATTTCGAGTTCATCAACGCATGGCTCTGATTGGTTGGCGCGAACGATGTTGAAGCGGATAAACCGAGCCTGCACCGGATCGAAAATTTCCTCATTGCCCCGCGCGTTCACCGGTGGCTTGAAACGGGGAATCCTCGTCTCGAGCAGCGTCAGCTCTTTTTTTGCCGAGTCAACCCGACTCTCCAAGGTAGCCTGTTCCATCGCGAGAGCGGGCTCGCGTTTTTGGTCGATCATCCGTTCCGCGTGGTTCACCCCTGCGAAGATGGCCTGCAGCGAGTAGTAGTCGCGTTGGGTCACCGGGTCGAACTTGTGATCGTGACAACGCGCGCACCCAAGTGTCAAACCGAGGAAAGTGGTGCCGGTGGTGTTGATCATGCCGTCGAGTTCATTTTGCCGCTGCATCAGCGTGAGGTTGATGTCTTGGCTCTTGACAAGATCATACGGCCCCGCGACGAGAAAGCCGGTGCCGATGCCACTGCCAAGGGCGTCGCCGGCCAGTTGCCCGCGCACGAACTGGTCGTATGGCAGGTCTTGATTGAGGGCGTCCACCACCCAGTCGCGGAACGGCCAGGCGTTCGGACGCTCTCGGTTGGTCTCAAATCCGTGCGTCTCGGCGTAGCGAATGACATCGAGCCAATGCTGCGCCCAGCGTTCGCCGAGTAGGGGGTCGTCCAGCACGCGATCAACCAACCGCTCCCAGGCGTCCGGCTGCGGATCGTTCACAAATGCTGCAACCTCCACGGGGGAGGGGTGCATCCCCAGCATGACGAGGTAGAGACGGCGGATGAGCAACGGCCGCCCGGCCTGGCGGGACGAGGCAAGGCCCTCTTTTGCAAGCTTAGCAAACACAAATGAATCGACGGCGTTCGCTGGTCGCTGCGCCAGGCCAAGCGCCGGGGGAACCGGCCTTCGCACAGGCTCCAACGACCAATGCCCGCCCCATGTCGCAAGCGGGAAAATCAACACCAATGCCAATCCAATTTTCATCTCAACAATCTACGCTAAGACGCCCTCGATGACTTCGCCCTCCACATCGGTCAGTCGGCGTTCAAGTCCGTTGTGGTAAAAAGTAAGCCGCTCATGCTCCAACCCCAACAGGTGCAGGATCGTCGCGTGGAAGTCGTGCACCGTGGCGACATCCTTCACCGCCTTGTAGCTGAAATCATCCGTGGCACCGTGGGTGTGGCCGCGCTTCACCCCGGCTCCGGCCAGCCACGCGGTGAACCCGTCCGGGTTGTGGTCGCGCCCGCTTGCCCCGACCTGAAAGGTCGGCATCCGGCCGAACTCCGTGCACCAGACTACGAGTGTCTGCTCGAGCAGGCCGCGCTGTTTCATATCGGCCAGCAGGGCGGCCACCGGTTGGTCAAGCACCGGGCCGTGCTTGGCGTATTGTTCCGCAAGCACTTTGTGGCCGTCCCAGTTGCTGACCCCCTCACCGCCAGTTTGGTAGGCGCCGTTGAAGAGTTGAACGAAGCGCACACCCTGCTCGACGAGTCGCCGAGCGAGGATGCAGTTTCGGGCGAAGGCGGCCTTGAGAGGGTTTTGCGAGTCGTCCGCGCCGTACGACCGCAGCACGTGCGGCGGCTCGGAGGAAATGTCGCTCACCTCCGGCACGCTCATCTGCATGCGTGCCGCCAACTCGTGGCTGGCGATGCGCGCCGCAAGTTCCGACTCACCCGGGTAACGCCGGAGATGACGCTGATTCATACGCCGGAGAAAGGCGCGAGTCGCCTCGTCGGTGGTGCTCGAAATGGTTTCCGGGCGCGCAAGGTTGTTGATCGGTTCGGCGGCGTTAAAGGCCGTCCCCTGGAACGCCGCTGGTAGAAAACCGGCTCCCCAGCAGTTGACGCTCGACTGGGGCGTGCCGCGTGGGTCGGGGATGGCGACGTACGCAGGGAGGTTGTCGTTCTCGCTGCCCAGCGCGTAACTGGACCACGCTCCCATGCTCGGGAACCCCTCCAGCGTGTAGCCGGTGCACATGTAGTTTTCGGCCGGGCCGTGCGTGTTCGTTTTGCCGGTGAGCGAGTGGATGAAGCACAACTCGTCCGCCATCTGCCCGATGTGTGGAACTAGATCGGAGACCTGTTTGCCGCTTTGACCGTAAGGCTGGAATGCCCACGGGCTCCGGTTCAGGCTTCCCTGTTTTCCCTGAAAGGTGACGAGGCTTTCGGCTCCCGGCAGGGATTGGCCGTGGCGACGGATGAGCTCCGGCTTGTAGTCGAAGGTGTCAATCTGGCTGCAGGCTCCAGAGCAGAAAATCACCAGCACCTGCTGCGCCTTGGGCCGTGCGTGTGCATGCCGGGCGGCATAAGGGCGTGTCGGCACGATGTCCGGCCGGAACGGCGGCTTGGCCGCCCTGGCGCCGAGCAGTTGGGCTAGCGCGACCCCGCCCAGTCCCATGCCGGAGTTCACCAAAAACTGCCGACGGCCAAGCAGCGGCTGCTCTGGGATGGATGACTCGTGCTTCAATGCACCGTGGTTAGCATGATTAGCGTCGTTTGGCAATGGATGCCTTGCTGGACATGTAAATCATGTCTTTGTTGTTGCCCGAGGGTACGACCAGCCGCATGGACTTGTTTGTCACGGGTGGCGTCGTGCGTTCGTCGAGCCACTTGCGCGGTTCCGCGTGACCGTCCGCAAAGGAAAGCGTGCCTGCCCCGTTGTGATTGCTGGCGGGATAATCGATGATGTAAATGCGCGAAGGAGCGACTCCATCATTCATCGCCACGGCCAGATCCCCGAAGTTGATACTGTCCGGGTGTTCGTTGATGAAGTTATAGGCATCGGACGCTCCCATTACGTTGATGTCGGACAACTTACGAAAGACATGATACTGTTTTTTTGTGATGAAACTCAGCCAGTCATTTCGGGAATTCATGGCCTGACTGAGCGACACACTCCGAACTCTGGACATTGTTTCCCCACGAATTTTCACCGTGCTTTTGTCGGCCGGGCAACGGTAGATGCCGGGCGACTGGGTGTAAGGCGCCAGCTTGGCATATTTCGGATCCATCAATCCCTTGAGGTTCGTATTGTGCGGGTTGCCAGGATTGTAATCGATGATGCCGCGCACCCATCCGCTGCCGTTTGACGTCAGGTCGTTCCATACCAAGTTGTCATCAAAATCCCCGGCATAAAGAATCCAAGCCAGGTCAAGTTGCTTGAGATTGGACAGGCAGACCGTGTGCTGTCCCTTGCTTTTCGCCTTGGCCAAGGCCGGCAAAAGCAATCCCGCAAGAATCGCAATGATCGCGATGACCACGAGCAGTTCAATTAGTGTGAACGCCAGGCTTGTTCCCCGCCTGTGAATTATCATTTTCATTTACTATTACCCCAATGGGTCACTTTAGTCTGGTGCGATAAAACTTGGTGCCAGCCCCGGTTGCTTCTGTCGGTAATGTGTACGGGTTGGATCCGTCCGTTACTTCGAACCATTTTGCTTCAGAGCCAAGACTGTCACTGGACTCCAGAATCGCATCGCCCGTCCATGAGATTACCATCCCGCCGTTTTCGATGGCAATGCTCAATCGGCTTTCCGAGCTCGGAGGCGCCTCCGGATTGATCTCAATTTCATCGATGGCTGTTTGGTTGGAGTTAATGCGGATGCGGATGCCGGTGGCCGATATTGGCTGGCCGTTGAGTGACACATCAAACCGATGCCTCAGCCAAGGTGAAAATGTATCGCTGAGGGTTTTGAATTCCACACTGCCGATGGCAACCCATCCCTCAGCCGGATCATCCGCCTCGGGAGTGTCGGCGTCGGGTTCCTCCACAGTCGTGTAGTCCAGCTGATAGACGTCAATCCAACGATCCCTCAACTGGCCGCCGCAGCAATCGTCGGTGTTGTTTCCGTTGTCCCGGCCCCAGGCGATACTGCTGACCTCCACCAACCGGCCGAAGTCCAACCCGACAAAGGGAGCCTCGTCGGCCGGGGCTGTGAACTTGGCGATCCAGCTTTTGCTGTTGCCGTAAAAGCCATCGTTGACATTGTCGATGTAGTGAACTCCAAAATCGAGTTCCGAGCTGCCAAAGGCAACGGTGCCGTTTTCTGCGAGGCCGTCGTTGTTGGGTGCTTCAGAGAGGGCGGCATCATCATAAAAGTCCCCCTCGTTTCCGTCCCAGGCAATCTCGAATCCCTCGCTGGTCTCGATGACCAGATCCGCCGGTTTTTCCGGTTCAATCTGTCCGTCCTGTTCTTCGTCAGTTGGATTCACTTCGATCTCGTCGATCGCAGTCATTCCACTGGAGACGGTGATGCGGATTCCGGTTGCATCCACCGGTTCCCCTTCGGCGCCGCTGCCCACCTCGAACTGGTGTCGAAGATAGGGAATAAACTCCAGAGGCGCGTCGGGCAGGTATTCGACGGAAGCAATGGTTTGCCACCCGGACTGGGCGTCATCGGTTTCCTCTGTCGTCTCATCAGGATTTTTCACCAGCGTGTACTGGATGGTGTAGATTCCAATCGAGCGATCCTTGCAGGTTCCGCCGCAGGCATCCGTTGCAGTGTTGCCGTTGTCCCGGCCCCAGGCAATTGAGCTGACAGGAACCACCTTGCCAAAGCTCAGCCCGACGAACTCATCCTGTTCACCGGGTGCTGCTCCCAGCCCAAGAGAACTGATCCAACTGTTGCTGTTCCCATACAGCCCGTCATTAACACGGTTGATCAGGTGAACACCCAAGCCAAGCTCACTGCTTCCAAAGGCCACTGTTCCCTCGTTGGCCAAGGCGGCGTTCTTGGGGGCCTCGGCCTGTGCTGAATCATCTGAAAAATCCCCTTGGTTTCCATTCCAAGTCAGCGTGAAGCCCTCCTCCTCATAAATATCGACCGCTCCTTCCGGCACCGGCGGAAGGGGATTCACCTCGAGTTCATCGATGGCGATGGAGGCATTTGAAACCTTCAAACGAACCGCAGTGGCAGGAATCGGTGAACCTTGGATGTCACCGACCTGGAATTCATGGCGCAGGTATGGAATGAAATCATCAGTTTCCTTCTTGTACTCAATCGTGGCGATGGTCAGCCAGCCCGTTGTTGCGTCCCCGGTTTCCCCGGTTGCAAGCCCGGGCTCGTCCACCTGCGTCACCTGCAGGGTGTAAACGCCTTTCCATCGATCTTTGATCTGCCCGCCGCAGCAGTCCCCGGTGTCGTCCCCGTTGTCCCGGCCCCAGGCGATTGCCTTTACCCTGATTGATTTGCGAAAGCTTACACCAATGAACGGGTCCGTGTCATTCCCGGCTGCAATCCAGCTTTTGGCATTGGAATAAAAACCATCGTTCACCGCGGAAACAAGGTGGGTGCCAAGTCCAAGTTCGCTGCTTCCAAAGGCCACTGAGCCGTTGGAGGACAATGCCGCGTTATTGTGGGCCGGTGCCGGGCTTTCCTCCACAAACCAATCTCCGTTGGTTTGAGTCCATGAAACCAGAAAACCCTCGGTGGCCTGAATGTCCACGAAGTCGCTCTGGGACTCGGCGGGTGGGCCGTTTATCTCCATCTCATCAATACAGATCCCGGCATTGGACACCTTGACCCTAAACCCGGTAGCGGTAATTGGGTCGTTCCCCTGACGGATCTCAAACTGGTGGTGAAGATAGGATGTGAAAGTTGCGTTCTCTGTGCCCGCTTTGTACTCGACTGATCCAAACGTAACCCAGCCATCACCGGGGTCATCCGTCTCCTCCGTTTCTTCGTCGGGGTCAGCCGTGCGTGTGAACTGAAGCGTGTAGACGCCAACGGCCCTGTCCTTTAATTGCCCTTCGCCTTCACTGTCGCCGTTGTCGCGGGACCAGGCGATCCGGCTGATTAGCAGCTCCTCCTCCCATCCCAATGCCAGCCACGGATCAGCATCCGCCGGCGTTGCAATCCAACTAGAGCTGTTTCCGTAGTAGCCGTCTACCACGTTGACGGCATCGTGGATGCCATCAGGGAAATAATTGCTGCTCGCAAATGCAAAGGCAGAATTCATGGCGTCATTCTCAGGGGCTTCCGCTCCGATTTCAGGGTTGAAGTGACTGCCATTGTTTCCGTTCCACTCGATGGAAAACCCGGCTTCAGCACTAATGATAACTCGCGAGCTTTGAGCCTGTGCAACAACCGGCATCAAGGACGCGACCAACGTGAGGATGAGTAATCGTTTCATTGCAATTTTTATACGTTTTGTAGGCAAGAGCTAATGCAGCTTGAGCATAGACCGCTCCGCAGTCTATCGCCATGAAATTTCACGGTCACCTGTAAATGGCCAGCTTGGCCAAGCGCGTTTGCGCTTTGGGCTGGTTTCTGACATCGTTGTGCCGGTTCCTGACACCATAACATGCGTTTCACTCCAAAACTCTCTTTTGCCGGCAGGATGGCTCCGCGACTCAGCCTGCTTGGCCTGTGCCTCGCCGCCGCGATCGCGTCGGCGCAGGAGACCCTGCCGCTCCTGCCCAAGTGGACGCGCTTCCAGGGCGAGTTGGTCAGTCTCAAGGCGTACGACAACCCGATACAGGACGTACAACTCAAGGCCGTCTTCACCTCGCCCGCCGACGAGCAATACGAGATCGACGGCTTTTGGGACGGCGGCAACGATTGGAAGATTCGCTTCCTGCCGGATCTCGCCGGCAAATGGACGTTTCACATCACCTGTTCGGACGAGGAGAACCGAGGCCTGCACAATCTCTCCGGCGCGTTCCGCTGCACCGCGCCGCTGGGCGGCAATGCCTTTAGTCAACACGGCCCGATCCGTGTGTCGCGCGACCGTACCCACTTCGTGCACGAGGACAGCACACCGTTTTTCTGGATGGCCGACACCGCGTGGAACGGCCCGCTCAAGTCGAACGAGTTCGACTGGAAACATTATTTGGGCGAACGCAAGCGGCAGGGCTTCACCGCCGTGCAGTGGGTGGCCACGAGTTGGCGCGGCGCGTCGGACGGCGACGCCGAGGGCAACAAGGCGTTCGACGGCAGGGAAAAAATAAGCATCAACCCGGAATTTTTTCAGCGGCTCGACCGTCGTGTAGAGGCGATCAATAACGCCGGCCTGCTCAGCGTGCCTGTGTTGCTGTGGGCCATTCGCGGCGATGAAAACCCGGGGAACCTTCTGCCCGACGACCAGGCGGTTCTGCTGGCCCGCTACATGGTCGCGCGCTGGGGCGCCACTTACGGCGCCTGGTTTCTCGGTGGCGACGGCGATTACTCCGGCACACGCGCCGCCCGCTGGCGCACACTTGGCCAAGCGGTATTTGGCGACGGACGGCACTTCCCCGTCTTCATGCACCCCAAGGGCAAGAGCTGGGTCTTCGAGGAGTTTCGCGATGAAAAATGGATGACCACGCTTGGCTACCAAAGCGGCCACGACGTAAACGATGCCACCAACAACTGGATCCACCACGGCCCGGC
>Ga0302132_10002284_pt1 | contig 11011 bp, 10 predicted proteins | sample CB9_321_MG_FD_203113 | JGI IMG/M metagenome (GOLD analysis project Ga0302132, IMG submission 203113) | Marine microbial communities from Western Arctic Ocean, Canada - CB9_32.1 | ecosystem: Environmental > Aquatic > Marine > Oceanic | place: Canada: Western Arctic Ocean | collected 2017-09-19
GCCCTACATGAGAATGGATGCCAAACTGACGAAAAAATGCTTCCATGCCAAATGTTCGGGCTTCATCAGGAACAATAGGTACTATTCGTTTGCCAATTTTATCATCTCTCATTAATTTTGACAAAATGCGGACAAATACCATTGTCGTCGACGCAACTCTTTTTCCAGATCCTTCATAGAATTCTTCAAAAAGATCATTGTCAAATTTATCTAAATCATTAAAAACTGGTTTTCTAATCGGCAGAAATCCTCCTAGTTTATTTCTTCTTTCTAAAATATACTTTTGCTCAGGTGAATTTTTTGGAAAAGAATAAAGAGGGCTATGCGCAGCTTCTTCATCAGATAAAGGAACGTCGAATCTGTTACGAAAATCTAACAACTCTTTTTCATTAAGTTTTTTTTGCTGATGCGTTATATTTCTTCCTTCACCTGCTTCTCCAAGGCCATATCCTTTAATAGTTCTTGCAAGTACAACTGTTGGTTGTCCAGTATGATTGATAGCAGATTGATATGCAGCAAATACTTTTGCAGCATCATGTCCACCTAAACTCATATCCCATAACTCATCATCACTTAAATGATCTACCATCTTTAAAAGCCTAGGATCTGAACCAAAAAATAGTTGCCTTATATAAGTTCCTCCTTCTACAACGGCTTTTTGAAATTCGCCATCCACTATTTCTGCAAACCTTTTTACTAATAAACCCTGATGATCTTTAGCCAAAATATCATCCCATTCACTTCCCCAAATTAATTTAATTACATTCCATCCAGCTCCTCGATAAAGAGACTCTAATTCTTGCATAATTCCACTATTGCCTCTAACGGGTCCGTCTAATCGTTGTAAATTACAATTCACAACAAAAATTAAATTGTCTAATTTTTCTTTACCACCTACTTGCATGGCTGCTAAGCTTTCAGGTTCGTCTTGTTCGCCATCACCTAAAAAAGCCCATACTTTTCTTTTAGAATGATCTCCCATATTTCTATCAGTAAGATAACGAATAAATCTAGCTTGGTATGCAGCCATAAGAGGACCAAGCCCCATAGATACAGTTGGAAATTGCCAAAAATCTGGCATTAACCATGGATGAGGATAGGAAGATAATCCACCATCAATTTCTCTACGAAAATTTTTTAACTGTTCTTCAGACAATCTTCCTTCTAAAAAAGCTCTTGCATATATTCCAGGTGATGCGTGACCTTGAAAATAAATCAAATCAGACCCATCGGGATGTTCTTCTCCTTTAAAAAAGTGTTGAAAACCAACTTCGTATAAAGTTGCAGCTGAAGCAAAAGTAGAAATATGACCACCGATGCCATCTGAGTGTTTATTTGCTTCAACAACCATAGCCATGGCATTCCATCGAACTGCATTTTTAATGCGTTTTTCAATTGCCCTATCACCAGGATAATTTGGTTGCCTGTCTACTGAAATAGTATTAACTCTTGGCGTTCTTGAAGTAGCTGGTAAAACAACGCCTAATTTTTGTGCAGCTATTTGTAGATGTGTCAGTAGTTCAGATATACGCTTACTTCCTCTTGTATAAAAAACATCTTTTAATGAATCAGTCCAATCCTTGTTTTCTAAAGAAACAATATCAGGATCGTTGATGGATAAATTGTCATGTACATTTAAATTATCTACTGAAATATCTTTTGCTTTGTTTGTCTTATTATCATTTGTCATAAATATTCCAATTTAGTACTGAAAAATAGTTTAATACATTATTGGCTCAAAGGAAATAATGAAAATTAAATACAATTTATCATATTTAATTAATTGAATTTAAAATTAATTTTAAATTAGAGATAAAAAGTAGTATAGTTGTTAATAATAGGAGTTATGAGCATGAAAACTACTGTCGATTTCAATGATTTTGATATAACAGAATATTCACTGTCATATGAATGGATGAAAAATAATAGAGCTCAATTAGTTAATCACAGTATATTAGAATCCATAAATTTTATTGAACATCCAGCTATATACACATTAGGTGCTAATGCAACAAAAGAGAATATACTGATTTCTTCTAACGCACTGAAGGCACTAAATATAAAAAAAATCAAAGTTGATAGAGGAGGAGACGTTACGTGCCACAGCATTGGCCAAGTAGTCGTATATCCAATCTTAAATCTTAAAAATAGAGGCATTAAACCAGTTGAATATGTCAGAATGCTTGAAGAAATTATTTTGTCAACATTAACAAAATTCAATATTAGTGGCATTCGCATTAATGGTTCACCTGGCATATGGGTCGGTAGTCAAAAAATTGCAGCAATAGGCATTAGTATTAAGCAAGGTATTACCACTCATGGTTTTTCAATTAATGTTAATAACGACCTAAGTTTATTTGATTATATCAATGCATGCGGAATAAAAAATTTAGAAGTTATTTCTATTAAGAAAATTGAGAACAAATCGATTGATATTTCTAAAATAAAAAAAATTATAGCAGATGAATTTGTAAGCCGACTAGACATTAAAGATACTGGTATGCATAAGATAAAGTTAGAAAAAACTTTAATAAGGAGCATTTGAATTGGATCAGCCAAAAATTGAAAAAAAACAAAAACTAATTAAGCCACCTTGGTTTAAGGCTCAATTTCCAAGTGGAAAGAAATTTTCTCAAATTAAAGACCTGCTTAGAAATGAAACGTTGCATACAGTCTGTGAAGAAGCAAGATGCCCTAATATTGGCGAATGTTTTAATTCAGGTACAGCAACATTTATGATTCTTGGAGACACATGCACTAGGGCCTGTGGTTTTTGTGCAGTAAACTCTGGCCGACCAGAACAGTTAGATGCCCTAGAACCAATTCGACTCGCAAATACAGTTGCAAAATTAAACCTTGATTATGTTGTTATTACATCAGTCAATAGAGACGATGTTGCTGATGGTGGTGCAAATATCTTTGCTGGATGCATATCATCAATTCATAAACTCTTACCTGAATGCAAGGTTGAAGTTTTAATTCCTGATTTTCAAGGAAATTGGAGTGCTTTAGAAACCGTATTGACTGCAGGTCCAGCAGTATTGAATCACAACACAGAAACTATAAAAGAATTCTACAAATTTGTAAGACCAAAAGGAAACTATGAGAGAAGCTTAGAGTTATTTCGAAAATCAAAAGAAATTAATCCAAGCATTCCTACAAAAACAGGCCTCATGGTAGGACTTGGAGAAAATATGGACCAATTAAAAAAGACAATAGAAGACATACGAGAACAAGACACAAATCTTTTAACTATTGGGCAATATTTACAGCCAACCAAAAAACATTTACCTATAATAAAGTTCTGGCATCCAGATGAATTTTTAGAAATTAAAGAATTTGCAACTGCTCTAGGATTCCAACATGTTGAGTCAGGGCCTCTTGTTAGGAGCTCTTACCATGCAGCTGAACAATACGCAGCCTTTAAAAATAACCAATAGATATTTATAAATTATCTACAAAACACGGATGAATTATTTCTTTTTACCTTTTGATTTATTGTTAGTATTTTCTAAAAAAGCACGTTTTGCTGCAATCGCTTCATCAGTAGATTGTAAAATTTCAGTTTGAGTTTGCTCAAATTTATAAGCATTCTTTAAATCCATCCATTCAATTTGATTTAATGTAGACTTAGCCATTCGTAGGCCAACAGACATTTTTTTTGCAATAATGCCTGCATATGACATAGCAACATCCAACAGTTTATCTGAACTGGTAACTTCTATAACAGCACCGTATTGCTTGGAATCCTCTGCAGACAACCTTGTTGCTGTAAAATTCATCATTCTAGTAACTGGTTGAGGAAAAATTCTTTGTAAATGTCCAGCTCCACCTAATAATCCAACATCTATTTCAGGCAATCCAAAATTTGCATTTTCACTAGCAACTAAAAAATCACAAGATGCTGCAATAGCTAATCCTGCGCCTAATGCAGGACCATTAATTGCACCAATTACTGGAACTGCGCACTCATAAATTGCATTAAATGTTTCACGTGCTCTACGATAATGAGCACTAGGATCATTTTGACTATTACCAGCTGGTAGTCTAGAATTAAGATCTACTCCAGCACAAAAAGCCCTAGAACCTGCGGCAGTTAGAATAACTACGTTTACATCTTTCTTTGTTTGAAAAGAATCGAATGTTTTAATAATTTCATTATTACTATCAGCAGTTAAAGCATTCACTGGAGGATAGTCCATAGTTACAATTGCAACTTTATTTTCGATTTCAATATTAAGTGGTGACATGTTTCTTCCTTATTTTAACAACTCGTTATAATGGCTGGAACTTAGGTAAAGTTATTTCTTCATTGATTTTTTCAAATATAATTTGAACAGGCATTCCAACTTCAACTTTTTCCACATCCACATTAATAAGGTTAGTAATCAGTTTAGGTCCTGCTTTTAATTCAACTAAAGCAAAAATATAGGGCTCTTGTGAAGCAATTTCTTGAAATCGTACATCGGCTGCTCTATGAACAATTGTATACGAAAAAAGCTTTCCTTCTCCAGAAACTTTCTGCCAATCTAGATTACTAGAGAAACAGCCATTATTTGGACAATATGCCTTTGGATACATAAACATATGGCCGCAATCATTACATTTAGGTATTAATAATTCCTTATTAGCAAGCCCGTCCCAAAAAGGCTTAGCTTCTGTAGTTATTATAGGTATAGGTAAATTGTATTCATTGGTCATACATTTTCTCCAAATACTTTTATCATTTAATTCGGTTCTAAGCCTAGAACCAGTGAACACATTTCACTTAAAAAACCACCTCAACCATTAACAAAGCAATAATCAAGGTTCTCGACTTGCCTGTCTCCTGCAAGGCCTTGCATTTGACGAACAGATTCTGTAACGTGTGACATCCCTCCTCCAACTTGAGGTTGACCATAAGATAATTGCCCGCCATGTGTATTAATTGGTAAAGTTCCTTTATAAGTAATGTCAGTAGACTCAACAAATGCACCAGCTTCTCCTTTAGGAACAAAACCAGCATCCTCCAAGCTTATTAAAACAGTTATTGTATAACAATCGTACAATGAAACCATGCTAATATCCTTGGGATTTAATTGAGCCATGTCAAAAGCCCTAGCTGCCGAAATTGCAACAGGGGAAGTAGTAAGAGAAGTAGCATTTACAAGATTTGATCGATCGACTGCCATACCAGACCCTAGCAAATAAACTGGCTTATTTTTTGCATCCTTTGCTCTATCAGCAGAAGTAACTATAACTGCTTCAGCACCACCTGTGGGCATAACGCATTCTAATAGTCTTAAAGGGTCAGATATCATTCTAGAATTCACAACATCGTCAACTGAAATAGGCGCTCCATAAAAAATTGCATTTGGATTTGCTTGAGCATTGAATCTCTGTTGAACTGCAACTTGAGCACGTTGTTCATCAGTGACTCCGTATTCATGTTTATATCTATTTGCAATCAAAGCATAGTAACCAGTTGCTCCAGATGCCGGTCCAAATGGATTGTCAAATTGCGGCCTGTGTAAAGGGGAAGCATCAGTAGCCATATCGCCACCTGGGGCCAAGCCGCCTATGACACATAAAACAGTTGTAGCTAATCCAGCATTAATTGCCATTGCTGCCATCGTTACACTTGCAGCCCCACTAGCACCTTCCATTGCAACTCCTGACGACCAAGTTGGTCGCATTCCAAGATATTCAGCTAAAGCTGTTGGGGTCTCTCCTGTTACTTGAGTTATCAATCCATCTATCTCAGATTGATCTAAGGATGCATCTTTCATCGCATTAATTGCTGCTTCAGCAGCAACTCCAAGACCGCTTCTACCAGGCATTTTTCTTTCAGGCTTGACAGAGCCTGTAGCAATAATTGCCGCTTTGCCTTTTAAAGTATCTGACATTTCTATATTCCTTAATATGTCAATAATTATTTAATGCATTAAATAATTAAGATATTGTTATAATTATACAATATTGCAATAATAATTTATTACTTATATTACAGGGAATAATGAAAGAAATTACCAAAGGGTACATAAACACTAAAAATTGCCAGGTCCATTTTTACGAATCTGGAACTGGCAAAACTATCCTTTTATTGCATCCTACTCCTAATGCTCAATTTTTTTTAAAAACAATTCCTTATCTAGCAAATAAATATAATGTCATTTCTATTGATACTCCTGGATATGGCAATTCCTCAAGACCTAACAGTCCGTTTACTAGTCTTGAAGAATATGCTAGCGAAATAATGAGTTTTATAAAAATCAAAAAATTAAAATCTGTAACTCTTGTAGGTCATATGACTGGAGCCGTAACAGCATTGGCAACTGCAATAAAAGGTGAAGGTTACATTGATCAATTAATTTTAGGAGAATTAATTGACTGGTCAAAAAATTCTAAGCCTCACTCACATCATGATAATAAATTTCTAGAACCAATGAATGATGGTTCACATTTGTTATCTATCTGGAATAAATATGCAGATATGTTTAGTAAACTAGACATGATTGATATTCAGAGTAGATTTTTAACTGAATTTCTTGCAGAATATGGCTCTTCATTATATCCACTTAATAATAATGAAAATAGTTCTTCACATAAATTATTTAATTGGCAAGATAGCACTCCTAAAACTATGTTTAACTACAATGTATCAAAAGCATTAAGAGAGATCGCTATTCCGACTCTATTGCTTTGTGGAAATGCGAGTAAGCTTCGTTCAGGAGCAAGTCCTTTTGAAGAACAGCAAAAATTATTAAGTTTATTAAGTATTGGTCAGTCTGCTATTCTTAAAGATCAAAATCATACTGCACCATTAATAGCTCCTGAATTATATGCATCTTCAATATTAAGCTTTTTAAACAATTTGAAAAATTAATTATAGTTAATTTATAATAAATTAACTATAATTAATTTTACTAGATTATTACACATCAGAATTCAGGAGAAAACGAATGCAAGATCTTTCTTATTATAGGCCAAGTTCAATAAATGAAGCTATTAAAATACTTTCTGAGCATGGACCTACTGCAAAAATTTTAGCTGGTGGCACGGATGTCATAGTGCAAGCTAGAGAAAGAACAAAAAAAATTACCGCACTAGTTGATATAAAAAAAATTCCTGAACTCATTGGATTAGGCATTGAAGGGCATCGAGGATTAACAATTGGAGCCGCTACGCCTTTGTATCAAATTTATGAACATCCTGGAGTTCAAAATGAATATCCAATACTTATTGATTCTGCAAATCTAATTGGTGGCAAAGCAATACAAAGTCGAGCTAGTCTTGGAGGAAATTTATGCAATGGATCACCTGCTGCAGATGCAATTCCTACTCTAATTGTTTTAGATGCGGTTGCTAATGTCATAGGACCAAATGGTGAAAGAAAGATACCTATTAAAGATTTTTGTATTGCTCCGGGAAAAACGGTTCTCGAATATAATGAAATTTTACTTTCGTTACATTTTAAAAAACCATCGCCGGATTCAGGTGCAAGATTTTTAAGGTTTATTCCAAGAAATGAAATGGATATCGCAGTCGTTAATGTTGCTTCCCAAGTTCAATTAAATAAAGAAAAAATAGAGTCTGCAAAAATTGCGATTGGTGCCTGTGCCCCAACTCCTTTATTGTTAGAAGAATTATCAGTTTCTTTAGAAGGTCAAAATTATTCGGAAGATCTCTTAGATAAAACAGCTGAACAATTTGAAACTTTAATTACTCCTATTGAAGACATGAGAGGTTCTCCTGAACATAGGAAGCAGTTAGCAAAAACTTTATTCAAGAGAACAATGAGGGAAGCTGTAATTCGGGCAAATGGAGGAAAGGTGGTCGATAATGAGTAAAAAAATTCTTATTTCAACAAATTTAAATGGTGACTTAACAGAATTTATTGCTGACGAAAGAGACAGTTTATTAGATGCTCTTCGTGAAAGAATTGGACTAACTGGAGTAAAAGAGGGATGCAACAATGGTAATTGTGGAGCATGTGCAGTTATTTTAGATAATGTTCTTGTTAATTCTTGCTGTGTAATGGCAGCTGAGGTAGATGGCGCAACTGTCACAACAGTTGAAGGAATTGCTTCAAACAACGAACTGCATCCCATACAACAGGCTTTTTTAAATGAAGCAGGGCTGCAATGCGGTATCTGCACACCTGGTTTTTTAGTTTCAGCAAAAGCTTTACTTGAGAAAAATCAAAATCCTTCTGAAAAAGAAATTAGATTCTGGCTTGCTGGAAATCTATGTCGATGTACTGGATATGACAAAATTATTACAGCCATACAGCATGCAGCAAAAGCTATGCAAAACAATTAATGAGGAGACATCATGGTTAGTGCAGAAAAAAAGACTAAAAAAAAATATAGAGTTATAGGTACAAGGCCTGTAAGACCAGATGGCATAGATAAAGTTACTGGTAGGGCAAAATATGGAGCAGACATTAAGCTGCCTGGCATGCTATATGGAAGAGTCCTTAGAAGTCCTCATGGACATGCAATTATCAAAAATATTAATATAACAAAGGCCCTTAATCTACCTGGAGTTAAATCTGTTATTACTCATAAGGATTTACCAACTGCATCAGATGTTGCAAAAATTATTGGAAAAACAACACGATCAGGTTTAAAATGGGCAACAAATAAAACACTTGCTACAGAAAAAGTACTTTTTCATGGACATCCTGTAGCTGCTGTTGCAGCAACGGACCCACATATAGCCGAAGATGCACTGCATTTAATTGAAGTAGAATATGAAGAATTGCCTGCAGTATTAAATGTGCATCAGGCAATGGATCCAAATAGTCCACGAATACATGAAAACATGAAAACTGTAGATATGATTGCAAGATTTCAAGCAGGCGATGTAAGTAAAAAACAAATAAATAATGTTGCAAGTGTCTTAGATATAGAACTTGGTGATTTAGAAAAAGGATTTGCAGAAGCAGATATTATTATTGAACGAGAATTTGAAACAGGAACTTACCATCAAGGCTATATCGAACCACACAATGGAACTGCACAATGGAATGAAGATAATGAAGTTACTGTCTGGCTATCAACGCAAGGAGCATTTGCAGCTCGCGATACGCTCTCTAAATTATTAAAAATTCAAATGTCTAAAGTAAAAGTAATACCTATGGAAATCGGAGGAGGATTTGGTGGAAAAATACCTGTTTATTTAGAGCCTCTTGCTGCGATATTGTCCAAAAAAACTGGTAAGCCAGTAAAGATGCACATGCAACGTGATGAAGTTTTGCTTGCAACAGGCCCAACATCAGCCACATATATTAAAGTCAAAGTCGGTGCTAAAAAAGATGGAACGATTGTTGCTGCAGATGCATATCTTGCGTATGAAGCAGGCGCATATCCAGGTTCACCGGTTTCAGCTGGTGCAGCATCAATGTTTTTACCTTATAACATTCCTAATTTAAAAGCGCATTGCTTAGATGTAATTGTCAATAAACCACAATCAGCTGCATACCGTGCGCCCGGCACTCCTGCTGCTGCATTTGCAATCGAATCAGTGATTGATGAAATTGCAGAAAAGCTTTCTATTGATCCAATAGAAATTAGATTAATTAATGCAGCTGAAGAAGGAACTCGTACTTCAGATAGTAGAAAAGCACCATCAATGGCTGTTAAAGAATTACTTGAAGCAGCTCGTGCAACTGATCATTGGAATACCAAAATAACAGACCCTTCAATTGGTAGAGGTATTGGCATTGGTGCTTGGGGCAATGCTGGACTAGAATCTAGTGCTTATGCAACTATTAATTCAGATGGAACAGTTAATTTAAATACTGGTTCAGTTGACATAGGTGGGCAACGAGCAAGTCTTGCTATGCAATTAGCAGAAACAATTGGTGTTAGCTATGATGCCATTAAACCACAGGTAATGGATACTGATTCCATAGCTTATACTGCGGTAACTGGTGGTAGTAGAACAACATTTGCAACCGGTATAGCTGTTATTGAAGTTGGCAATAAGTTAAAAGAACAAATCATTCATAGAATTGCTACGTATTGGGAAACAGACCAAGAAAATGTAACTTATAATGATGATGGAACATTGACTGGACCAGATAAAAAAATAATGAGTTTTAAAGAAATGGCTAAAATTATCTCTAGAACTGGAGGGACAGTGCAGGCAAGTTCAACTGTTAATCCTACAACATCAGTTCCAACAATGGGTTGTCATATTGTAGATGTCAAAGTTGATGAAGAAACTGGTAAAGTTACAATACTGAGATCAACTGCCTTGCAAGATGTTGGAAAAGCAATTCACCCTTCATATGTTGAAGGACAAACTCAAGGTGGCATACTTCAAGGTATTGGCATGGCTCTATATGAAGAATATTATTATGACAATAAAGGGATACTTAAAAATGCAAGTCTCCTAGACTACAGAATGCCTACTTCATACGATGTGCCATTTACCGAAACTATTTTAGTAGAAAAACCCAATCCTGGGCATCCATTTGGAGTAAAAGGAGTTGGAGAAGTACCAATTGTACCGCCTCTAGCCGCAGTTGCTAATGCAATTTATAAAGCTGTAGGAGTGAGACCAAGAGTGCTGCCTGTCACTCCTAAAAGACTTAGTTTATTATTAAATGAAAAAAAGAAGTAGTTTAATCCATTAATGATCAATATTTTTATTCCAACTATGTTACGTAAAAAATGTTCTGGTACAAACAAGTTTGAAGTATCAGGTAAAAATTTAAGAGAAATTATTTACGCTCTTGAAAATTTATGTCCAGGAATGCAAGAAATTTTAATACATGAAAACTTAATAAATCCTAGTATTCAAATTGCAATTAATGGCCAATCTGTAACTACAGGACTGTCTACAATTGTACCGCCAGAATCAGAAATTAATATTATTCCTGCAATAGCAGGAGGATCATTTTCAAAAAAATGATCTATAATATCTATGCAAAACAATTAATGAGGAGACATCATGGTTAGTGCAGAAAAAAAGACTAAAAAAAAATATAGAGTTATAGGTACAAGGCCTGTAAGACCAGATG
>Ga0302132_10002292_pt1 | contig 10987 bp, 7 predicted proteins | sample CB9_321_MG_FD_203113 | JGI IMG/M metagenome (GOLD analysis project Ga0302132, IMG submission 203113) | Marine microbial communities from Western Arctic Ocean, Canada - CB9_32.1 | ecosystem: Environmental > Aquatic > Marine > Oceanic | place: Canada: Western Arctic Ocean | collected 2017-09-19
CGATGATATCTCTCATTCACTGAAGACAGAGGTTGAGTCTGAACTTGACCTCAGAATGGAAGAGGAATTCACTAATTACCGTAGTGCTAGAGAATCAGAAATTCAAAATCGTCTTGCCCGCTTTAGATATGATAGAGAATCTGAATTGCGCGACCAATTAGGTGCTCAATACGAAGCCAAGAAGGTCGATTGGTCAGAACGGCTTGAACTCGAATTCCAATCGCGTGAATCTGCAGCAAGAAAGGCGATTATGTCTGAAGTTGATGCAGGATTACGCAATGAACGTTTGACCTTTGAAACCGATCTTGACCTATTGAAGGAAGAGACTTCTCTTGAACTTGAAATTGATATGGAAGAAAGGCTCAACGATTTCAAGGTCCGCAAAGAAAACGAAGTCGCTACTCAACTTGAAAGGCAACTTGACAAGCGTGAAGAGATTATGCGAAACAAGGCTCTCATCGATGTCAGAAAGAGAGAAGCTTCAATCAGAGCAGAAATCGAAGCACAACTTGGACTCAAGCGTGCAGAAATTCGTGACCGCTTAAGTGGCCTAAGTGAGAAGATGGATTCATTCAAGGAAATGGCTGAAGAGAAGATGCGCGATGCAGTCACCAATCAAATCCAAGGTGAAATTGATAGTGAACAAGCCGTCCTACAAAGCCGTGAACAAGAATTCAAAGAATTACAAACCCAAGACAATAAGGTTGACAAGCGCCAAACTTGGATGGAAGCAATTTCTGGACAAGGAACTCAAGGAATGCAAGCAACTGGCACGGATCCATTTGCATTGGGGGCACGGCAAGGAGCACAATCAGGTGGAAGGTCATTAGGCGGTACCTTGGGTGCTGCTGCACAGCAACATCAACCAAGAATTGGTTTGGCTGGAATGAGATCGCCAACGACAAGTGCAAAACCACTTTCGTCAGCAATTCCAATGGCTAGACCTGTTAAATCGCCCCTAATTAATCAACCAACTAGTGCTGCTACAACTGCTACATTGCCTGAACCTGTTCATCAGAAAGTTGTACGCTCTCCAATAATGCCAATTCAACCACAAATCCAACCGATTACTCAGATTGAGCAAAAACCCACTATTGTTCAACCTGTTTCAACTCCGATAGTTCCAATTGAACAAGTGGAAGAGGTTGTTGTTGAAGAAGAAACAATCGCAGATATCGATATTGGGGATGAGATGGCAGAAGCAATCTCAGAAGAATTAGTTGCGGAACTTGAAGATGAACCAAAAACAACATTACTTACTCCGATTAGAACTAAACTTTCGGTTGCAGAACCAGAACAGCAAAAAGTCGCATCATTAACTCCGAGAAAACAATTACAACCGGTCAAGAAAATGAGAGGAAGTCCTCCAAGTTCCGGAAAGGGAGAAGCACCTTCACTGAAAACACTGACTCCAATCAAAAAGCTAACACCTCTTAAGATCGAGAGAAAAAAGATGCAACCTTCTAAAGAAAACGAAGAAGATAATTGATTTTGATTGGCTCACAGGGCCGATTAATTACACTTTTATCCGTCTGTTTCATATCTAAATGCGTTTTCGAGTGGGATATGAAGCGCGGCGTTTGTTTAATCCTAGCATTTTTGCTATTACCTCTCACAGGTTTCCTGCCAAGTATTTCTGCCGATACAAGTAATTTGATTGAAGCAGGGGTTACTGATGAATTCGATGAGCAATTGGTTTTTTGGCAGAGAATGGACGATGGCACAATTTTGATGGTAGATAATACTGGAAACCTCAGTGTTAGCAGTTTTTCTAATGGCCAACATGCGCTACAGTGGAACATTGATTTGAATGTTTCAGCAAACTCGGCGAGGCTCGATGACGCACAACAATTAGTAGCAGTTGCACATGATGATGGAATCTCTATAATTCATCTGGATTTCAAAATAGTCAATAGAAATATCTCACTGCAATGGCCCGTAGATTCGGTGGATTGGGATGATCAGGGCGATTTATGGCTAGCCCATTTTGCAGGAAGGCGCCGTGCCGAAGAGTATAGTCCAGAAGGTGCTACCGGAGTATACACCACCGTTATAACTGCCGGTATGAGTGCATTTCAAGTTTTGACTGATGGAAGAATTATCACTGGAAGCTATGATACAAAGATCTACGTTAGTGATGATGGCGGAGGGGCATTGGGGACATTGACAGATTCAAATGCAATAATAAAAGTATTATTTGAAGATTCAGACGGTGATTTAATAGTTGGGACAGCAAATGGAAAATTGCTCAGATATAACACATCTTCTTGGGCTGTTGAATCATTAACTCTTTCACATGGAAAAGCAATATCTTCTATTCAGCAATATGATAACTCAACATATGCAATCGGTTCAAAAAGTGGGCATCTAAGTATTGTAGATGTGACAACATTTAGCGAGCAAAACACACATACTGCAACTGGATATGTAATTGGTTCACTTCAATATTATACAACTGCGATTTATGTAGCAAGCACAACTCCTACGAGTTCAAAAATTTACCTTTTCGACATCGACTCGGATTCTGATGGAGTAACTGACCGTTTGGATAAGTTCCCTACTGAATCAACTCAGTGGGATGATGAAGATGGCGATGGTTATGGTGATAACCCTCTGGGATTTGCTCCAGATGCATTCCCACAAGATAGTACACAGTATCTTGATACTGATGGTGATGGCCATGGTGATTCACCTATAGGATTTGAAGGCGATTTATTCCCTAATAATGCCGACCAATGGCAAGATCGTGATGGAGATGGTTACGGTGATAATGAAGAAGGCCAAGCGGGTGACAAATATCCAGATGAACCAACTCAATGGGCGGATACTGATATGGATGGATTTGGAGATAACCCAGTCGGACTAAATCCCGATGGATGTCCTCAAATAAACGGGTTTTCAACTATTGATAGATTTGGCTGCTTAGATTCAGATCAAGATGGATATTCTAACCCATCCTCGGATTGGGGTATTTCTAATGGTGCAGATGCTTTACCAAATCAAGGTAGTCAATGGCTTGACGGAGATGGAGATGGATATGGCGATAATGCAGACGGATTACAACCTGATGCTTGTCCATGGCAAGCAGGTACTTCAGTTAAATCTTGGTTGTTAAATGAAAGTTCTGCTGTTGGTTTCACAGAAGTTACTGCTTATGGCTGTGAAGACCTCGATGATGATGGATGGGTTGATTTCTCAGAATCACTAGGTATGGATACAGATCCGAATGAGCACTATGATGCAGACGGTGATGGTGCTGGTGCAAATTCAGATTACGACGATAGTAATCCGCAGATAAAATCGCAACAAGACCATTGTAATATGAATAGAGATGATGTTAGTAGCCAATGCGAAGGATGGCGTTCAGCCGATTATCAAGAATACTTATCGCGTGATAGAGAAGTCAATGAAACTGATATGCCATTCTATGCATGGAATGCAAGTAATAATGCAGGACTATTATCCGAGCCAGGTGAAATTGATGAAGGGATTTTGGCTCAAGTAGCAACCGTCGGCGGAATAGCCTTTATCTCACTCACAATAGTAATACTAGTGATTGCAATGATAGTTAGGAAGCGAAAGGTTGCAGCCTTAGTAAAGTTGTATGGAGTTCCATATGTGCCAAAGGAATCATCTGCTAGTTTAGAAGCATTACAAGGTTCAGCCGGTTCTTCAGCAATTGGTGGTGTAGAAGTTGATTCTGGATGGGAAGACAGTATTGATAGCCTCGATTTCTCGGCAGAAAACAAGACAGAGTTAGAGACCGATGGTTTGGAAGCAGATGTGTCAGAAGTAGATGCTGATTCAATATATGGTGATTCTAGTTCCATTGAGGACATTGCAGGAATGCCACAAACACAAGCGCCTGTTGAGGAAGTAGCCGCAGCAGCACCACAACCTAACCAACCTCCAGCACAAACCGCACCACTGCCAGAAGGTGGACTACCGGCCGGATGGACGATGGAACAATGGCAATGGTACGGGCATGAATGGCTTGCGAAGAATGCTAAGTGATGTTTGACCTATCAGAATCATTCATCTTTTGATTCGACAATAGATGCGAGCAATCCACTGATCAATTCAGATATTGCTGTAACTATCTGTTCGACCATACTTGCTTCAACTTCATTATCTTCATCAACTTCAGGGGTTACAACAGTTTGGCAATCCATAACTTCAGTCTCTACTAATTCACCATCTTCAAACAATGTACCAACCAAGCAGTATTCTCCACTTTCTAATTCAATCTCATCAGTTACTAACCATGTATCAGTAATTTGTAATCCAGCTGATTGCTCAATGCCTTCTGAGCCAGAAACGATGTCAAAGGTATCAGTAGAAACGATCATCCACTCGATTGTGTAATCTTTAGAGGAATCAAGATTGGAAGCTGTTAGAGAGAGAAGAGAAGGAGATGTTGTGGTATCTAATTCAACGTCAAGTGTAGGTGGGATGTATGGTTGTTCATCCTCATCACCGGTATCGTTGTCACCACCAGTGTTGTTATCATCATCACCAGTATCGTTGTCTCCACCAGTGTTGTTGTCATCATTACCAGTATCGTTGTCTCCACCAGTATCGTTGTCTCCACCAGTATTGTTATCTCCACCAGTATTGTTATCTCCACCAGTGTTGTTATCCTCACTAATGTCACAGAAACCGACTGTGATGCTGGCATATTGATTTCCAAGTCGAGTACTTACATCATCCCAGTCGTGAAGGATTCTATCCGCATAACCATCATACGAATATGCGCCGTACAAGTCATTTCCAAGTTCAAGATTGGTAATTATTTGTGCGAAATGTTCTACAGAGTTTTGATCAACTAATGACACAGAATCAATGTTGAATCCTACAGCTCCATTTATCTTATTAGAATCTGAGAATCCATTAATGGTGATGTAATCGCCATTTGGGTTAGGTGTACTATCAGCGTCGCTTAAGAAAATATCATAGTATTCGTTCCATCCACTGAAATCATAATTAAATCCACCCCAATTTCCTTGCTGGAATCCTGCAATCTCTTGTAATACGGCATTGTTTGTCATTGAAAATGTATACAAATTTGTAGTGCTTGTTTGTTCCCTAACTACAACTTCATCGAACATTGAAGGGGATAATTGACCATCCGGGAATAATTCTTCATCACATAAATTATCTTCACTGTTGTTATCTCCACCAGTGTCGTTATTCCAGTCACTGATCCCTACAAGTATGTAGACGGATGCTCCACCATCACCGTATGAATCAGTCACCTTTATTGTATAATTCCCAGAATCATTGTAAGTCACTAAAGGATTGTGTTCTTCATTTTTTCCAAAAGAATGAGCCTCCCAGGAATCAGTTGTTCCATCTGGCTTGGTAATCTCGATTCCAATTTCGCTCCCCCATACATCAGTCTCTAATACAACTGATAGAGCCTCTCCAGCTACTATTGTAGCAGCACATGACTTTTCCCATCTGTAATTGAATTCTTCTGTGTGATCAGCGCAAGTAGTGGAAGAAGATGCAGGGTTTGCTGAAGCAAATGCGGTCAATGGTGCTAACAAAAATATCAATGTAATCATGATAGTTTTTGTTATTTTCTTTTTTGGGCTTGCAAGTTTTTGCATGTATAATTATATGTCACTAGAAGTATATGAATAAAAGTGAGGGCTTTATTGGGACATCCCAAAAACATCAATAATTATTGCACAATGGGATAATAAAATAACAATCAAATGAAAAATTACAGCCAACTCACCAAGTCTTAGATTTATTTTAGTGAGTTGAGTTAACTCATTGCCCGATATATTCTATGTCTTATTGATCATAAATATCATCCTGATCATCGGTAAGTGATAGATTCGCCCGATTGTTAATCCGACATCAAATCCAGACAATGGTGCTAACAAACATATCAATGTGATAATGAGAGTTTTTGTCAATCTCCTCTTTGGGCATTCAAGGTTTTTCATGCTTATCTATTTGTCACTTGAAGTATATAATACAAAACAAGGGGTCATTGGGGTCTCCCAACTCCATCAATTATTATAAGATTATAATAATTAATCAAATGAAGAATTACAGCCAAACAATTGGTAATGATTGCTTTAATGCACCGAGTTCTTCACCACTATAAACTGGATTTCCATCCAATTTTAGAGTGTTCATTATCAGCCACAGAACACCATTCCAGGCGTTAGGTGCAACGAATATTTCAACATGGCCGCATGCAGCAGCTTCGAGTAATTTTCCTTCATCGGTATTGGTATCAAATAATGCACGGACTAAATTTGCCGCTTTGAATTCAAATCCTTTTGGTCTCCAATCCATCATGAGTTTCACACCTTGAATGGGGCTAGATTTAGTCGGTCAGCCAATTGCTCAACCGGAACATCTGCAATATCTTTCATTCGCTGGCGCAAAGTGTCTATTTCACCTTGCATCTTTGCGATTTTATGAGCACGTACCATATCGTTTAGCAGATCGTTTACACTTTTATGCCCACTACTCGTACGCATTGTGTTAAGTTGTCTTCTTACTTCATAACTTACGCTAATCGATGTCATTCCTTCTGCAGTCATATCTCATCCCTGTTACGCTGTGCGTTCTATAGCATACTTAAGCCACGCGAAGCAAGTTTAGCAATAATTAGCAATTATACTACCTTTTTAGTTAGGCGGAGCGGTAGGATTTTGACGATTTTGTCTATCCAATAGCAATCTTGGAACTTCATTAACTCCAAACTCTCTTCGCATCTCTAAGGTTCTTTGATGGAATTCTTTAGCCAAAGTCCAGTATTCTAGTGAACCTGCTCCAGAGCCAGAGTTTGTTGGCTTATTGAGAATAACAGTAGGTGCGCCACTCCATGGGGCTTCTGCGACCTTTACCAATCTCCTAACAGTAGTATTGAATAGTTTATTAGGCATTTTAGTATTGACTTGGTCACAAACATGGCGACTTAATTTAGAGCGTGAATCAACCATGGTCATCACCACTCCAAAAATCTTTAATTGGCGATTAATTCTTCTTTGAATCATCTTGATCGAATTCATCAGCATGCTAAATCCTTCTAGGGCATAGTATTCCGCCTGAACAGGGACCATTACCCAGTTAGCAGCACACATTGCATTTATCGAAAGTAATCCCAAACTAGGCGGCGTATCGATGATAATATAATCAAAATTGTCAACGATTGGAAGTAATGCTTCTCTAAGTCGCGTTTCTCTTCCAATCTTGTGGCTTAATTCTATTTCAGCCCCAGACAAATGAATGTCGCTTGGCAATAGCCAAAGGTTTCCAGATGTAATATTTGCAGGTGCTTTCTTACCACCATTACGTAAACTCCAAGCCGCTCTCATCGCTTCTGTTAATTTTTTAGGAGATAATAGATATTCATCCATTAGTGGCAATTCGTCCCCTAAATCGTTACTCAACAAATCATATGTGGTTTTCTTTACTGATTTTTTCTCAACACCAAATGATGTTGCACAATTTCCTTGAGGGTCTAAATCGATTAACAGAACCTTTGCAGGAGGTAGTCCCATTTTCCTATTTCCCTTCGCGAGGGATGCTGCTAAATTAACAGCAGTAGTAGTCTTTGCACAACCTCCTTTTTGATTTGCAACTGCTACAACCATTTTGTACGGATTCATGTGCTCACCTCTTACGATGTTGATGAGGGGACTCCCCCCCTTTCAATGCAAGCCTTAAGATTGGCCTAATCAAGCCGATTGAATAACAGGCACTGGAACTTCGGACAGGATCTTTCTGACAATATGCATACCAGTAATTCCTCGTATCTTCGCTTCAGGCTTCATGTTAATTCTGTGGCTAATAATCTGTAGTGCAATGCCTTTGATGTCATCTGGAATGACATAGTTGCGTCCAGCAATTGCTGCTGCTGCACGTCCAGACTTGAATAGTGCCTGTGAAGCACGAGGTGATGCACCATTTGTAACTCGGTGGTCTTCACGTGTTCTCTGAACAACTTCAACGATATAGGATAGAATTGCAGGGTCTACATGAACTGTTTCCAATGCTTTCTGCATTGCAACAACCTTCTTTGGAGAAGTAATTTGCTCAACATCGTGACCATCTTTTCCACGCATCTTTCTGCGAGCCAAGATCGCTTTTTCTTCAGCACGGTCTGGATATCCCATACTCATCTTCATCAAGAAACGGTCCATTTGTGCTTCAGGAAGCGGATATGTACCTTCTTGCTCGATAGGGTTTTGAGTTGCAATAACAACGAATGGTGCAGGCAATTTATGGGTAATACCCTCAATAGTAACTTGCTTTTCTTCCATCGCTTCAAGCAGAGCCGCTTGAGTCTTTGGAGGTGCTCTGTTAATCTCGTCAGCCAGTAGAATGTTGGTGAATAGAGGTCCAGCTCGTAACTTAAAGTCTCCAGATTTTTGGTCATACATGTATGTACCCATAATATCTGAAGGAAGTAAATCTGGAGTGAATTGAACACGCTTAAATTTACATCCAAGTGCTTGAGCAAAAGTATTGGCGAGAAGTGTCTTTGCTAGTCCAGGGAAATCTTCAAGCAACATGTTTCCATTGCTCAGTATACCAACAGTAACTCTTCTCAAATTTTCATTCTTTCCGATGATTACTTTACTAACTTCATTCATCAAACTGTGAGAAATTGCTGCTACTGTTGCAATCAAGTCTTGTGCTTGGCCTGCTGGTGCTGCAGCCTGTGTTGGTTGAAATCCTGCTTCCATGATAATTAACCCCTAAGGACATATTGCGTCCCTACCTTTCCTTATATGAATGTGCGCGGTAATTATGTCGTTTAATCTCATTGTAAAAACCTATCGCAAACGCTACATAGCGCCATATTCGGCAGGTTTTTTTTTGTGCTGGGGCAATGTTTATGGGGGTTCAAGAAATCCCACGGCTATGAATCATTTTTCAAAACTAGCATTGTTGGCAATTATTAGTATTTGGTTACTACCTGCAGTCCAAGCAGAACAAACATTTCCAGTTGAACCAGAAGGAGAATGGTATGTTTTAGATGCTGCAGATGTTTTTGATAATCAGACTGAAATGCAGATGAGTAGCGAATTATCTGATATTAGGAATCGGACAAATACACTTGTACGAGTCGTTACAATCGAATCGATGGCAGATTATGGAGTGGATGAAGGTCGGGACTATTTCATGGGTGATGATGGATATGCAAGACAAATGTTTCAACACTACAACATGGAAGGAAATGAAGAAAAAGCCCTATTAATTACTTTTTCAGAACAAGATAGAAAATTTAGATTCATAATGCCAGACCACGAAGTCCCCAATCAACAAAGGTCTGGTGAGGTATATGAAAATGAAGTGAAGCCGTATCTTGCGGCGGATGATTGGCAAGTAGGAACATGGATGGCGATTAACAATGCGGAATATATAATTGAAGATATTCCAACGGTCCCCGTTTATGCTACATTAGCGGTAATTTTAATTCCATTGATGATATCTATTGCACTTGTTTGTTTTTCCTACATGATGATGAAGCCTCACAAGAACGATGGTAGAAAAGCAAGAAAGGCATCACTAAGAATCACTCAAGAAATGGCAAAGGCAAGAGGAATGAAGGTAATGGAGCATTTGGAGAAAAAAGAATCTGGTACCTTCCAAATGGAATTCTTAGATCAATTAAATAGTGTTTTGGAAGCCCAAGATTATAGAAAGGAATTGAATGATATTGAGGTAGCCGCTAATGCTGCCATCAATTGGAAAATGGAAGTACCAAAAGGATATGTTTACCCGCAGGGAAAGGTTCGTGAACTAGAGAAATTACAAGAAGAATTTGATAAGGCCAATATTGGAATAAATACTAGGGCTGATGAGTTCGGAATTTCCTATGAATTGCCATTAGACTATGCCGAAGTGGATAGTGATTTGGCCGAATTAAACAAATATGACTTATTTTCTAAACACTCCTCTTTTGGGCAGTATTCTTTACCACTATTTGTGATTCCAATAGTATTCATAATAATAGTGATCGGGATCCCGAGAGATCTTTTCTCCGCACTTGCTGTTGATGATTTTATATTCGCTTTGGCCATTAGTCTGATTGTCTTTGGCATAGGTTTACTGATGACATTTTTATCACGTAGAAAAATGCGTGGGCCATTTTTACCAATGGCATGGCTTGTGAACAGAACAATGCCGCCAATGCCAGAAGGTATTGCAACCAAGGGGTGGAGCAATATTAGCGCTCAACGGTCATCTTCTGGTATGGTGCTGATGGGAATGACCACAGCATTGATAATTTCCAACCGTTGGGATGTTTCAATTTCAGGTGTTGATGAATATGGAAATAATATGTATCGCTATCGAGAGAAAAGGAACGACAGTAGCAGTAGCGGTGGTGGTGGCGGCGGCGGCGGTGGCGGCGGCGGCTGCGGCGGCGGCGGTTGCGGCGGCGGCGGCGATTTCTGAATAAGTGAAGGTGCGATAATGGAAGTTGAGATTCTTGATGGACCGGTTGATGGAATAATACCAGTTGAGGCACATCGTCGATTACTGAATTACCACATTGGGCCAGAAGATATTGAATTAACCTTCAATCAAAGATTGGCCCACGAAAATGGCTGGAGTCATGGCTATGCCGATTATGTGGTTGAAGAATACAAACGATTTGCCTACTTGTGCACTCATAGTGATCAAGTCTGCACCCCCTCAAAAGATGTAGATCAAGCATGGCATTTACATCTAACATATACCACTGATTATTGGAATAAATTTTGTCCCAAATTACTTGGTAAAGAGTTACATCATGGTCCTACAATTGGTGGAATGGAAGATGAAATGAAGTATAGACAGCACTACATTGAAACTTTGCAATTATATGAATCTGTATTTGGGCGCAAACCTCCAAGCAATATTTGGAAAGATGTTGATACGAGGTTTTCCCACGATAGTAACACGCAATGGGTTGACTTAGCAAGTAATATTGTAATCACAAAAAATTCATTAATGCTCAAAATCATTG
>Ga0302132_10002299_pt1 | contig 10975 bp, 9 predicted proteins | sample CB9_321_MG_FD_203113 | JGI IMG/M metagenome (GOLD analysis project Ga0302132, IMG submission 203113) | Marine microbial communities from Western Arctic Ocean, Canada - CB9_32.1 | ecosystem: Environmental > Aquatic > Marine > Oceanic | place: Canada: Western Arctic Ocean | collected 2017-09-19
TTCTGTAACTAGCCATCAGAGGACCCTATCTATCTTCACCTACCCAACACATGCGGGCGCTGGTCGCCCATAAGGGGCGAATCGGCAGCGCTGATCATCCTGAATGAATCTGAGGCTGGCGCCAGCATTTCCCCGAAGAATATTGACATTTGAGTGTGGAATTCATCTTGCATCTATAATTCGTCCGCGACTCCCTTGTCTACCTAAATATCAGGTTGGATCTTACAAGCAGTTATGCCTTGCGTCGAAGACGCGTTAACTCACTTCAACTGTAAATTTATTGCTAACGCACTGGGCGCACCGCCGGACCATGTTGTTCGAATGCTAGAGGATAGTCGCGCGTTGCGGTAAGAAAAGCGAGCTATGTCTCATAAAAATTCAGGATCAAATTTTGTTGTAACGAAGGGCGGCGAAGGTGGCGGTCAGACTTCTGAAGTAGGCAACATCGTGTTGTCTGAATGCTCTAGAGCATTACTATTTTGGGCAACCCACATGTGGTATTTAGCAGATTGTGTTTTGCCTAATAGCGCCGTGATCAGGTCTGGCGATAGTCACCTTGCTGGGCGATTCAACGAGTTTTGTAGTTTTTAAACCGGGACCTAAGTCAGTGTTTGCGGCACCGGTCTGAACTTGAATATAGACCGGTGCCGGAAACTAACTGAAGATAAACGTTAAATCAGCCACGAATCCGTCTGGTCGAGAAGTCGTAGTTTTGACAGCTGCTTATCTGATCCACGACCTGAGCGAGAGGCCCAGCCATCCACGCAGCCATACCGTTTGCTTTTTCTTCTGCATTCTTCCACAGATGGTTCCAGACAAAATCAGGATTGGAGTCAGACTCAAATTGAGGGGTCAGGTTCAAATATCCGTAGCCGGTCGGGCCGTTGGCAACTTCATACTCGTCTAGCCAGGCCGCGTAGTCTGTCTCAAAGCTTGCCAGATCCTTAGCCGAGTAGCCGTCTTTATAATTGCAGAACGCGAATTGTTGCTCCCATGTGTCAGAAAAAAGCTCAGAGTCTGGTCTGCGGCGAATCGCAGGAGCGAAGGGGTAGGCATTTTCGCTGGAATAAGTAAGCAATTTACTGGTCATTTCCTGCCACTGTGCTTCCTGGTTTTCTTGCCAGTATTGCCAACCCGCATTTCTTGCCTCCATAGAGCTCCAACCAATTGCCCACATAAAATCAAGGTTTTCGTTTGGATTATGAGCCATTGCCACGCTTGCAAACCGCATATCGTAGTCTCCAGCGTCGATCAAACCATTCCATTGGGCGATGGCCTCGGTGAAGGCTTCCTCTGAGAAATCAGGCCCCTTTTTATGCCAGACAAATTCAATAATAGGTAGGCTTTGAGTTTCCGCTGCTTGCTCGGCGACAGGAGTCTCTGCTTCTGCTGTTTCCTGCAATGGGGGCTGAGCTTCATTGCAACTGGCTAAAAGAATAAGGGAGAAGAAAAATAAATAGATGGTTTTCATCGTTGTAAATCCAATGCGTAGGGGGTGGTAGTTTAAGCAAATTTATTTTTTATTTTCAACTCTAATATTTTGGTACATTAATACTAGGCCCTTATTTGATAAACCAGTATGGCTACTGGTTTATGTTCAATGGGTACTGACAACTTAACTTTTCGAGACCGCTAACTACCCGCTGCTCGAATTCAGGCGGTTGCTTCTGCCCCCCTTTAACCGAATTACGCTGGCACTATACTCTGCTCTGCGAAGCCTGTTTTGAGTATAAGCAATGCGTTGTTTACCAAAAAGTATTATGTTGCAGGTTGGAAAGTCATTTGTTGAGGAATGACGTCGATTAGAATATTTACTATCAGCGCTATAAAGTGACCACTATGCTAAGTAAAACGCAAATCGAACAGTTTAATAACCAGGGATATTTGATTCTCAAAGGGGCAATTGATGAGATGGATATTCAACGCCTTGAGAAAGGTGTTGCAAATAACCCACCGCTTGATGGCACCCTGGATCCCAATGCACCGGTATACCCAAACCCTGGCCGTTATACTTTGGCAACGCAATCCGCTCGCGATCCGGATCTGGCGTTCGTAATCGAGCATGAAACCATCGTCAGTTCAGCACGTGACCTACTGTCAGACGATCCAGTGCTAACCGCCTATGTGATTTATGACCGCACTCCTGACGGTGCTGGCTTGCCCCCGCATCACGATTATAAACGCTGGCGCCCGGTGGGCAGTTCGATGCATTGGCTGTTCACTATCGTTCCTTTTTGTGATTTTGACGAAGCAACAGGTCCTCTTTATATCGCACCCGGTTCACATCGAACGGAAAGGGTGCATTCAGGGGAAACACCCTGTCTGGAAGTTGAACCGGCGATTAGGCCTGGCGATCATGAATTCATTGACCCAGGCTTACAGCGGGGTGACTTGTTGTTAATGAGCATGCATCTTTGGCACCGCGCAGACGCCAACCGTTCGAGTCATCATCGTGTCGGTCTGTTCAATAAATACGCGGCAGCAGCCTATCCACCCGCCACTGGTTATTATTTGTTTCACGACGATGTCGCGAATGCGCTCAGCGAACAAGGTCGAAAGCTGATCGCTGTCCATAGTGATCGAGAGATAGCTACCACCAGAGCAGTACTGGTGCGTGAGCGCGAGGAAACAGAAGTGTTTTTTCTTGAAACAAAAGATGGCTTGCAATTGCCAGGCGGGAAAATCGAGTTTGAACGAGCGATACCGGATTGGGACCTGGGTAACTTCATCGCGTCTTGCCAGCAATACCTGCGCGAACAGGTTCGGATAGAGACCCCGTGGTTGTCCTATATCGGTGATTATCCGGAAGACGACGGCCTTTGCCGTGTTTATGGCTACACCTTCAACGATAATGGTTTCCCGGTGGGTTATAGGGGTATCTGGCTGGCACTTTCACAGGTGCCGGTAGAACGATTATGCTCAAAATGGGAAATGGAAGCGGTTAAGTGTTGGCTCGATCCTAAATTCATTCGTGGTAAAGGCTTAAGCCAGGCGGCATGCCGCGTCGATCAGTTTGCTTACTGAACCAAACTGGTATCGGCAACCAGCTTTATTTGGAAACAGTGATCACCCCAGGTATCTGTGCGTCTTCAGGTCAGCGCCCAAAGATTCTACGTTTGGATACTTTTGCGATCTTGGGGGAATACGTTTAATCATTCCTGTTCTCAACGAAGCCCGGGCGCATAATTCATCACCTGAATCGGATCTTCATCGGGAACTACAATCAGACGCAAGACTATTCTCACACCCATCGAAGACAGCTTGTTCTAACCTGGACACTAAGGATTGAGTTATGGCAGAAGAGAGTGCAACTCCAGCAGCAAAAGGCTTTATTACGCGAACGGCGCCGGTATTCGATAATCTCGCTGATGAACGCCAACATCGTATCGAACGTCTCGCTGGCGCCTGCCGCATATTCGGCAAGGCTGGTTTTTCGCAGGGGCTGCTGGGCCATATTACCGTTCGCGACCCGGAGAACCCTGAGCACTTTTGGGCTAACCCAATTGGCATATCCTTCAATCGCATGCGGGTATCAGATATCGTTTTAGTTGACCATTTGGGTCAACTCATCAAAGGGTCGAAACCCGTTAATCCAGTTGGTGTCTTGCTGCACTCAGCGATCCATCGAGCTTACCCGGAAATTACCGCAGTGTGTCATGCACACTCGATCTTTGGTTCTGCTTGGTCAGCTTTTTCCCGCCCTATAGACCCAGTGACACAAGACACGGCAATCTTCTTCGAAGACCAGGCTATCATGAGAGAGCCACGAGTGGCCATGGACCCTGCGGCAGCTGATCAATTTGCAGCTGGTCTGCAGGATAAGCGAACGGGTATCCAGCCAGGACATGGTCTATTTACTACGGGTGCGACCTTGGATGAAGCTGCCTGGCGTTTTATCAGTATGGACCGCGCCTGCCAGGTCCAGTTGTTGGTTGAGGCCGCTGGCACACCAGAACTGTGGCCTGTGGAAATGGCGCGAGGATTGAAACAATCCCTTGGTAGTGCGGCATTTTGCTGGTTGTCGTTCCAAACACTGTGGGACGAATTGATCGATGACGGCTCGGATTTCTTGGACTGATATCTGTTGTCAGCGGGACGCCGGGGTTCCCGAGGTTAGTACAGGGCAGGTTTGCCTAGGGCAGAAAGTGAGTTGCTTGCTCGCAAGATTGATCGACCAGGGCTTTCAATAATTCAGCATAGCCGAGTTCGGGACGCGCGGTAATCCAGCCGATAAGGGCGAGAGATCTTATATGAAGAAACATCGGGATAAGAGCTCGATGATCACTGGATAAGATCGTGACCTTCTCATAACCCTGCAATAGTGCAGCAGACAACTTTGAAAAGTTCTCCCTGCCCTGATACTCATGAAGCGCGACGGCAATGTCATAAAGATACCAGCCAAAGCCGGCGTCATCGAAATCGATAAGGTACATCTTGTTCTTTGACTGCTTATCGGTGGATAGGAATAAATTGCCATGATGCAGGTCGGCATGGATCATGCCAAAGACCTCAGGCGTGTTGCCGAGCCTGCCGAGTGTTTGAATCAATTGCTTCTGTGACTTAAGTAGTAGTTGCTGTTGTGCTTCGTCTACAAAAGATGAATCCCAGTAACGTCCCCAGAAGGGGGCGCCGCCAAAAAACCCATCAATATCGAACTTGTGACGACTAAAGCTTGCGCTTGGCTGCCATTGTCTTGAGTGGTTATGTAATTTTGCCATCAGCTCACCTGCTTGCTCCAATGATGCATAAAGCAATTCAAGGTTTTCATTTCCTTCAGTCAGTGCTTGCAATGAATTCCCGTCAAGCCACTCGACCAACCCAACGAATCTGACACCCCCATCTACGTTCACCGGCACGTAGAGTTCTCCATCAATTGTCGGTATGGCATTAGGCAGGGGGAAACCTGTATCAATGAGTGCGTTCGTCCACTCGTGCTCAGAAACCAATTCTGCAAATGTGTGGTAGCCCGGGCGGTGAACACGTAATGCATATTCGCCCCCCTGTGTAGTGGTTAGGCGATACACAATGTTTTCAGATTGTGAAGCAAGTGAAATGTCCGCAACGGACAGCGCCCATTTGTCCAGACAGCCTACAATCTGATCAAGAATTAGCAGCGGATCATCCATTAATCAGTATTCTTTTAGCATCGTTTGAAATGCGCTCAGAAAACGATCTGCATGAGTTTGCTTGAACACAAGTGGCGGACGAAGCTTGATAACATTGCCTTGTGATCCCGCATTGCTTAGTAAGAACCCTTCATCTTTCATCAGGTTTGAGACTCGTGCAGCACCTTGTGCGTCAGCTTCACCTTCTGCGTTTACCCATTCGATGCCTGCGAATAATCCGCACCCGCGTACCTCGGCGATTGCATCATGACCTGCGACCAGGCCTTCGAGTTCATTACGAAGATATTGGCCTACGGCGGCACTGCTTTCTCTGAGGTTTTGTTGTTCGATTTCATCCAATACGGCAATACCGACGGACGCTTGCAACGGACTTGAAGCAAAGGTATTAAAGTAATGAGATCTTTTTCTAAATGCAGCAACGTTAGAGTGGCTTGAAACTACTGCAGAGAGCGGCAAGCCGTTTCCCATGGGTTTACCCATCGTCACGATGTCAGGTTGGAAGCCAGTTTTCTCATAACCCCACCATTCACCCGATCGACAGTATCCCGCTTGAACTTCATCAGCGATCATTAGCCCTCCTGCTGCATGGACCAGGTCGGTGGCCAACGCCATAAACCGCCCAGGAATGTCAGGTAGGCCTTCGTTCGCCATAATCGAACACATAAACATTCCTGCAAAAGGGATTTCCTGCTGTTTAAAATCCTCGATCGCCGCTTTTACCTCATCGAGATAAAGCTGACAGAGAGATTCGTCGTCTAGGCCGGAAATCAAGGGTCGAAGTTTTTGTGGGTAGGGTATTGCGCGAAAGTCTGAGTCAGTTGAAGTGTTTGCCCGACTAGCGAGAGTCATCTTGATGACTTCCGTGCTGTTGCCGTGATAGGTCGCATCGCTGCAAATAATTCCACGCCCTCCCGTCGCCGCTCTGGCCATGATTAATGCCACCTCGCTCGCCTCGGTACCGGAGCAAGCGAACACAGCTGATTCGATTCCATCGTGGTGTAGCGCCAGGAGTCGCTCTGCATATTCAAGAATGCCTTCGTGAAGATATCGGCTATGCACATTCAATGTCGACATTTGCTTCGTCATTGCCTCAACCACTCTTGGGTTCGCATGGCCAACGCAGGGCACGTTGTTATACATGTCGATGTACTCTTTGCCTGTCTGGTCGTACAACAGGACGCCTTTACCTCGAACGATTTGAACCGGCTGTTCGTAAAACAGCGTTGCCGCACCCAAAAGGCGCTGGCGTTTTTCGATGACAGATTCCATTCCTTACCTTCCTTTTTGTAAGTTGAAGTGAATAAGAGTCAGTCTAAAGTATGAAGAAATTAAGCTAACCTGACCATTTTCGCCGTCACTCTTGTTATTTAGTGTGTGCCTTCGAGTTGCCCTTGGATATGTTCGGCAAATCCATAGCCTTCTCTAGGTGTACCCGGCCTGAATTTTTGCTGTGTCTTGAGTTGTTCGACCTTTATTGGCCGCTTCTTAGCAGCATCGCTATGATTGCGGTAAGGCCAGCTACTGCAGCAAGGTCTGGAATATCAGGAAATAGTAATAGAAGCGCTTGCCCTGCGCCTCCAATTAAACCACCCAGGCCTGTGAATGCGGGGAAAAAAGCGATCAAACCGATAAGAACCGGCCAGGAGACCTTACCTTTGGGGCCAGGCAGTTTGCCCGGTATTCGATTGAGGGCACGAAGATAGGTGTCGCCGCTGAGTACAATGTACTTTGCAAGCGATGCTTGTACGATTGATTTGCTCCAGCAGGATAAAAGTACCCACCAAAGCATGCTGAAGCCAACTGCCGCACCGAGGCTGGCAGTTAGTATAATCTCGCCAGAGCCGACTATGGAGGCGGATATGATAACGCCTGGACCTAAAAACTTAAGTCGCTGCCGCCAGCGATCCGGGGCAGCTTCAACCGCGTCAGCAGGTTGTGTATAGATATCGACAGCCACTGCGTCTGCTTCGCTATCGAAGAAGGCTTCATTTGCAGGCGGCATGATGATCCCTTGTTTTTAATCTTGGTGTGAATTTGCGGTTTTCAATGCTGTTTCGATACTCTGCCTACTGGCCGAATATCCTTGTTAAATTTCCTCTTCTTTAATGGGTGGCCGGGCTGAAGGACAAACCCTCCTTCAGGCCTTACTCCGGCACTTTATCCCTGTTCGCTCCTCCGACCCCGCTATTTAAATCGGCACCACTTCGGTCCATCCGAAAGTATCTTCCGTCTCGCCTTTTTGTATGGCGGTCAGTCGATCATACAATGCCTGGGTCACGGGTCCGATCTCCTTACCATCGCCATAGAATTTATGCCAGGTATCGCCCACTCGAATCTTGCTCACGGGTGAGATTACGGCAGCCGTGCCGCACGCTGCAAATTCGTCAATCTGGTCCACTTCTGCAAAAAAATCGATGGGTCTTTCTTCAACCGTGCGACCCAACGTTTGCGCGGCTAAAGTCATCACCGAGCGCCGGGTGATGCTGGGTAAAATGGATTCCGACTTAGGCGTCACCACAGATCCGTCTTTCATTACCAGCACGATGTTGGCGGAGCCGGCCTCTTCCAGGTAACGATGCTCTGCGGGATCAAGATAGAGTGCTTCCTGCGCGCCCAGGTCTTTTGCCATTTGGGTGGCCAGCAAACCACCGGCATAGTTAGCGCCGGCCTTGTACGCGCCGGTACCCTTGGGAGCCGCTCGATCGAGGTCGATCACCGCCAGATCAATCAGGCTCAGGCCACCGCCTTTGTAATAGGGGCCGACGGGTGACACAAATACTCTGAATTCATAGTTTGGCGCTGGACGCAGGCCCAGATTCTTACCTACACCCACCAGGAACGGGCGAATGTATAAACTGGCACCGCTGCCGTAGGGCGGCACCCAGGCTGCGTTGGCTCGCACGGTCTCGAGCACGCCCTGCATAAACAACGACTCCGGCACCCCGGGCATCAGCAATCGGGCCGTGGTGCTCGCCATGCGGGCGCAGTTGAGGTCTGGTCTGAATAGTAAAATGTCTCCGTTCGGCGCCGTTTGTGCTTTCAGTCCCTCAAAACAGGTCTGGGCATAATGCAGCACCGGGGAGCCTTCATGGATCAGCATTTCAGCTGAGTTGATCAGTTCACCTTCTCCCCATTCGCCGGATGCCCACACGGCGCGAAAACGAACATCGGTCTCAATGTAGTCAAACCCCAGTTCGCTCCAATTCAACGCTTTTTTATCCACTTTTTTCTCTCTCTTCTGAATGGGCCGATTGGTTGTTATGTTGCGGATTACTCCGGGTATGCTCACCGACGCCACGTTTTCGGACGCACAGATGATCCCGGGTGTCACCGACCCAAAACTGCTCTGGGCTATTCTAGCGCATCTGCCGCAACGTGCACGGTCTGCCGTTGCCCATGCAACATGCGACGCTGCGGGGTAAATAACAAGCGTCCCCGAGGGGTCTCTCGCGCTTATGCCGGGTTGGCCGGGAATAGACCTGTCGAAGTTCGGGCTGGATGAACGAGCAGAAAATCTAAAACGCCACTGAAGCCTCAGATTTTCGACGCCGATTCCGACGGCGCTCAATTGATCGTCCGATAGGGGAAAGGCTACTACTGCCAACAGTCCACACCAAACAACCATCAGTATTCACAGGGCTTTATTTTTCATATTCCATTATCCCGGGGAGATTTTAATGTTTTCAAAGGATTCATCTGAGCACTTTTGCTGAACCGTCTTCGGTTGATTTGCTAATGAATATCATGGAATCAAACATGCTTCGCGATTTTCTCAGGCTTTTCAGGTGAAGCGTCGAGTCTTTATTACAACACGCGCGCTAGTTTATTTAGGCTCGCTTGGGGGCATACTCTTCTCTTCACGCTTCTAGGACACAAAATAAATGAATGAATTTCAGGTCAACGTCAAAACACCCGATGGCTCGATGGACTGTTTTGTCTGCCACCCAGAGGGAGACGCACTTCCCGCAGTACTTTTTTACATGGATGTACCCGGCATTCGCGAAGAGCTGAGGGATATGTGCAGGCATATAGCGGAACAGGGATATGTCGCTATTTTGCCTGATCTTTATTACCGCGAAGGCAAGGTTCGATTTGATCTTTCTAAAGGTGAGGAAGAGCTTCAAAAAATGTTTGCGATGGGCTCAACGCTCACCAACCAGCTGATTATTCGTGATACTGAAGGCCTTGTGGACTATTGCAGGTCCAGCGACTTTATTACCGACAAAATCGGGTGTGTCGGTTACTGCATGAGCGGGCAATTCGTCGTTGCAGCCGCTGGCAGCTTCCCCTCTGATATCAAAGCAGCTGCGTCGCTTTACGGCGTAAGAATTGTCACTGACAAGCCAGACTCACCGCACCTGCTTGCTAACAAGATCAACGCAGAACTCTATCTTGGGTTTGCTGAGCACGATTCCTACGTCGAAGACTTCGTGATTCCCGACCTTACAGCGGCACTGGATGCAAACAATGTAACCTATACGTTGGAAACTCATCCAGGCACTGAACACGGCTTCTGTTTTAAGCAGCGACCGTCCTATGACGAACCCGCAGCCAACAGAGTCTGGGACATTCTGTTTGATCTTTACAAACGAACACTGAACTAGCAGGTTATTTCTAGAGAATTTGCTGGCTACAACCTGAGTACTCCCTTGGCAATGACATTACGCTGAATCTCGTTAGAACCGCCGTAAATTGTCGAAGCACGTCCGAAGTTGTGATCGCTAACGGCAGTCACCGAATACTCGGGTCCGATGCACGTATCATCACTTTCGCCGCGAATCTGATAAATATCGAAAGGCATCGCGTAATATGCGACGGCTTTCACTCTGATCTCTTCTAGCATCTGCTGAAGCTCAGAGCCAAGAATTTTTAACGCCGACGCCTCGGCGCCGACAGTTTTACCACCGGACATTGCGCTTAATATCTTTGATTCGATGCCAGCGAGCGCCTCGAGTTTGATTTCAGCCTGGTTGATCTGGCGAATAAAAACATCATCTTGCGCCAATGTTTGGCCAGTATTATCAGGTTCCTGGCGGGAGATTTCTCGCAGTGCTTCTATGGCTCTTCTTGAGCTGGCAACACCGGCGATGCCCGCGCGCTCATGGCCTAATAGGAACTTGGCGTAAGTCCAGCCTTTGTTTTCCTCGCCGATGCGATTGCCGACAGGTACCTGGACATCGGTGAAGTACACCTCGTTTAAATGGTGCAATCCGTCAATAGAGACAATGGGTTTGACTTCGATGCCCGGAGAATTCATATCGATTAATAAAAACGAGATGCCTTGCTGCGGCTTGCATTCTTTATCCGTCCGAACCAACGCGAAAATCCAATCAGCCTTGTGGGCATTGGTGGTCCAGATTTTCTGGCCATTCACTACGTAGTTATCGCCATCTCGCACTGCGCTGGTTTTTAGTGACGCGAGATCGGACCCACTGCCAGGCTCGGAGTATCCCTGACACCACCATAAACTGCCGTCCATAATGCCTGGAAGGTGCTGTTTCTTTTGCTCATCCGTGCCAAAAGTATAAATAACCGGCCCCACCATACTGATACTAAAAGGCATGATCATTGGCGCGCCGGCCAGCGCATTCTCTTCATTAAAAATATGTTGCTGCATCAAGCTCCAATCGGTACCACCGTATTCTTTCGGCCAGCTTGGGGCAATCCAGTTCTGATCGAAAAGGGCTTTGTGCCACTCCTGCCCTATCGCTTTAGGTATTCCGAAGCCCAAAGCCGCCGCCTTACGCATTTCCGGAGTTAGATTGTTAGCGAGAAAATCACGAACTTCTGTTCGAAAAGAATTCAATTCAATAGAGATCATGTTGCTATTCCTTAGTCGACCACTTATT
>Ga0302132_10002306_pt1 | contig 10970 bp, 8 predicted proteins | sample CB9_321_MG_FD_203113 | JGI IMG/M metagenome (GOLD analysis project Ga0302132, IMG submission 203113) | Marine microbial communities from Western Arctic Ocean, Canada - CB9_32.1 | ecosystem: Environmental > Aquatic > Marine > Oceanic | place: Canada: Western Arctic Ocean | collected 2017-09-19
GGATCAACCTCCGCCGAACAATTGAATCTTGTTCATCAAGCCCTAATCTTAATGCTTCCCGGTAAAGAATTTCTTCTTGGATCCAATTTGAGATCAAGGAGCTTAATTCCTTCGGACTAGCCATGGCCCCAGTTTGAGTCTCCCATAGTGTTGCCAAGCGCTGTTGCTGCGCAGTTGTCACAATGATTTGTTTGCGATCGGTTACAATTCGAGCGTCTATTACAAATAGTAAAACCCCCGCTATCGCAAACCATAATAAAGGCTGTCGGGGAAGTTTAATCATACGAAGTAACCAATATTAGAGAGCAACACCTTCCCCATAGACTTTCATGATTGCGCCAAATAATGCATTCGTCAAATCTCGAATTCAGATTTATAGTCACACATAACTACGAATAAAAAAAGTGATGAAGGCGTGCAGAAGCCATGACAGCTACCCTTATTTAACGCTATCAACACCCCACATTCACCTCAGAATAGGACACAGCTGGCGCTGTCTGGGCACATTACACAAAAGCACTGAGAGTTAGAAGCTGAGTCGGTAGATTTTATGAGAGCAGATGTTGTCATCTATCGCCAGCTAGAACCAATTTTAATCCTGCAAAAGAAACTGCCATCCCGTGATCGATAGCTTCCGCGAATTGGTCCGGTGCGATTTCTGTAGTCCAAGTAAAGTCACAGCTCTCTCCAGCTGAGGATAGAACACTTGTGAGTTGAATCGTCGCTAAATGATGTTCTAATGGCGTTGGGGTTTTGATCGCCGAATACTGAAGACAGTAATTTTCATGATCCAAGGTCAAAATCTTTTCTTGTACTTCGCCAATACCTTCCATAGTGAAAGAACGGACTCCGCCCTGTTCGCTTATTGATTCGACAGCTGGCACCCAATCACAGCGGGTCACATCAGAAAATATTTTCCAAACTTCTGTTAATGGATAAGGCAGAACTTCTTCGACGATAAGTGTTTTCATTAAATGGAAATCCCTATTTTTACTTTAACCAATCTGCAGTATACCTAACGATGACTAATTTCTTTCACCATGTCTTCATTAGCCTATCTACATAGGCGGCAAAAAACCATTAGGTTAAATCTATATTAATTTGTAGCAATTTAAATGCTGTAGTTCATTCCCATTCAATAGTTACTTAATTTACCCTCACAAACATTGTTCTTATGAATGCTACCGTGCTTTGTAATAAAAATAAGATTAAACAAACAATATATATATTTGTAAGTTCAGTTAAATATCCGATTATCATCAATCCAGAGAGAATAAAAATTGTTGATAGTATGCCAGTTTGGAAAAAATAAAGCTTAATAGGAAATATCTCTTTATGTCCTTGCTTTCTTAGTAAAAGCATCCTTTTAGGAAATACTAATAATCCTACGACTGAATAGAAACATATAATCCAACAACTAATTACCCAAGCTAATTCTAAATTCTGATCACTAAAGATAGCAAACGGTAAAATAGAGCCAAACATCGCTCCAAAAGCAGAATAAGTTAGAAGTTGGATGCGGAAATTATCTGGAGCACTAAATCCATCGGAACTTCTACTTAAACCGATTAATATTGCTGAAAAGCCAACTATACCTAGGGCAAGTTCAGCTATTAACTGTAGTGCATCAAAATTTGGCTCCATAATGTATTCCCGCTCAAAAGTTGCGATCCCAATTTCTAGCAAGCTTTCCTACTCTAATCATCTTTTCAAGAATTCAAGGACGCGATTATAGAAATCGATATTGCTCTCCGTAGAGAAAAAACCGCACCCCTCATCACGTTTGCAGAACCATCCTATTTCTTTACCTTCTTTCGCTAGAGCATTGCTCATATCTTGAGTGGGAAAAGACGAAATAAACGAAGTTGTCTTAATCAGCTTGCCTTAAATCAGTCTGCCCCGCATCAAAGTTTTTCAGTATTTTGGGACACGCAGTCTCTCCGCTTTCACTTCCCAAGGTCATAATATTTAGAAAGGTTGTGGTGGCAAAAGTGGCAAGCCCTGGCACGCCTTCGGTAATAGTAGTATCTACAATGGCGTGCTCCACAGATAACTGATATGCATTTTCAGGCAGTAGCTGTTCAGCCGGAATAATGAATTCTGTTGCTGCGTAATCTAGATAAGGAGAGTTTTCAAAAGGTCGACCACTATGTGAAATTCGCTTACCGTGACAGTCGCCCATAATGACAAACACCAGATCATTAACAATCCCCAAAGGATCTTGATTACCTTGCTTAAAAGTGCTCCAGGTCACTGTAAGCGGCAGATCTGCTTGAATCAAGTGCGGTGAAATAGAGTTACCATTCTGCAATAAAATAATATGCGGTGCGTCGGGCAGACGTGAACTCCCTGCTACTGAATTAACCAGCGCGATTGGCTGCTCTAATAGTCCGGTTGAAGGGGTATCATAGCGAAAAATATAATTACCATCCGGATAGTTGTGTTCAAGTTCACTTTCATCGGGGTATCTTCCACCATGCATCTCGAGAGCATAGCCGCTGTCTGAAAAGGCAATGGCTTCAGAAAGGTTATCGGGAGTTAACAACGCTGCTTGTTTTATTCTCCCGTTGTCCTGGATAAATATTTCAGCAAAAAAATGATAGTTAAGGGCAAAGACCTCGCCGCCAGTGGATTGTCTAAAATTTCCAGTCTTACCGGCTACGACGAAGGTGATGTCTGTTTGCAGCCGTGGAGCTTGGTTTGCAGCAGCTGACATGAGGCAAGAAACTGACAGCCCGACAGTGAATAGTAGGGATTTAAAGTATGAGAGCTTCATTATTCTTCCTTCAAGTAATCAACTAGTTTGAAATAAGCTTTCAGAGAAATGGGCAAGGGTTATTCGAACCCATCACCACCACCGAAAGGGAGTCGTTTCCAAGAATGATTACACGCTTCACAATTTATCTGCTCTACCTTCTTCATCCATTCTTTCCGCCTTTTTTTGCGAAAAAGTGGACTTAAGAGTCTTACAATTGGGACAGCGCTACATCACAAAAAAGTTCGGGAAACGAGAATTATCAAAATAACAAATATGATTTCGGCTATTAACTCACCTTTGATTCTTAAATCCCATTTTTTAAAATTCACTATTAAGTATCGGTGAGCAAGCATTGGCAGTAAGGAAAAAGTAGAGAAGAGTGCTTGCTCTTAGTAGCCTGTTCATTACTCACACTCTCCCCTTATTTATAAGTTAACGGAAAGAATTATTTCCAATGCCACAGTTTCATTGCTGTCGTGCCGTCGGGTTTAACATCATACTCCCCGACCAAAGCAGCTCCATTTAAATCCGCAAACTTTTCAGAGTTAGTGTGATAGTGGTTGATCACTCTCATCGGAATGCTGCCGTTTTCGTCTGGGCCAGCTGCCGAACCGCTACCTTTCAAATGCAAAGTTTGGCCGCACTCAGTTGTACAAACCCCGTCACCTGTTCCATAAATACTTCCATCCGTCCGTACCAACTGAAGGTACGTCCAGTTCGTTGTAATCTTAGTACCGCGTAGCATTCCTTCAGTACTTAAACAAATTTCATAATTAGCTCCCTCTGCTGTTGCAGGAAGAACCCTTAATCCCGTAATAGTGCCTGCTTCTTCAACTAGAAGTTCCCCTAATGCCATTTTCTTATCTCCTTAAATATTTTTTATATATTTATTTAATCCCCAGTAATTAGAGTATATCGCATCTCTAATTACCAAGGTCTGCAAGTCAACTGCATTTCAGAATAGTATGTATAGAGGTGAGATGGAACCACTCTTGTGCAACGGAGGGCATGCCCTAGGGGTGTAAAAGTTGTGTTAGATGGTGGTGATGTGTCCGGCAATGTTTCATTACTCAAAACCAGACAGTGCATACTAAGCGAATATTATCCTAACTTATTGATTTATATGGTTTCCAGGCCCGGAATCAATAACCTAGTAGGCACGGAGCTTGTAGCGATTATTAGACTCTAATCCTACATAAACCCAGTTCTAACCCGCCTATCATGCTATTTGGGGTGGCCTAGTAAATATAGCCTCATAGGAGCATTCAACCTCGATTTATACTAATGGTAGCCATTCAAATACATAAAAATGAATTTCAAAAACAATCTAGAAAAAAATGAATTGAAAAGATTTTAGTAGGATAAGTTGTAGGGTAGCTGTTTAGGAACTTGTTTTACCCATTTCCCTAGCCGTTCGTTGCCAAAATCTCATTGCGGATATCTTCGGTAATTGGCCGTCTTTTTTTAGGTTTAGATACACAACATGGGTCGCGCGGACAGTTAGCGCTGCGCGGGCAAATAATGTTGGCTTCGCGCTCCAGACCACGCCTTATCCATTCGATATTAAGAATGTTCGCGATGCTCCTGATTATTTTTGCGGCATCTTCAGGCACCGGAGCGGAACCTCCACCCGCCTGACAGGCAGAAAAGATGTTGAAGATCACGTCTTCGGTGGCGCTACCTTGTGATTCAATCGCAGGACCGATATCGATTCCCGCACAAACAACATGATAATTGCCTGCTGCATCTTTTACTCTAATCGATTCACAACAGTAAAGACGCACGTCATCGCCATTCTTGAGCACCGATATTTGGGCTGATGCTTTATCAGACTTGTTTCCTAACATGTTAAACACAGACCAATTCTGACAGGGGTCATTCATCATTTTCAAATTGCCCCAGGGCAGAGGAATACCATTACCGCGGTAGACCGCACGTAGCTTGCCCGGCGGATAAGCATCAAAATAATGCCAATGTGGGTAAGGTGAGACTGCGGTCATGCGACGCATGAGGACGGCTGTGGTTACATCGAGAAGTTTCGCGCTTTGCAGTGAATAGCTATTTCGGCTGAGAAATTGACGACTCGGCACCTTGGGGCAGAGAAGTGCGCCTGCAAAGAAACTACATTCAAAATCACGCCAAGCATGCAATATGTCTTTAGAATCGACTGTTTGTGATTGACTACTCCACGATTTAGCATCAAAAGTATTACCTCCAACAGCAGACACGCTTCGAAGTCCATCACGACCATGCAATACCGTATGCCCAATGTGGGTTGCTAAGTCATATTTTAATCTTGCAGGATGTTTTTGGAGGCGCTTATTAAGATACAGTGTGCCCGGAGCTTCGAAGAAAGAACGCATGAGTGTTTTAAACCCCACATCATCAGCATCGGCAATAATATCTGGTGCTCTGTCGAACCACTTGATCTTTAGACCCAAATGCTTAGAAATGTCGAGAAGATCATCGACACCGAGCGGCATTCTTTTTTTGCCAACCTCTTCGGCTGCCTTTTCAAGGTCAGGGAATCGGTTTTGATGGTGTTCCTGGTGCGCACGAATAAGCAAGTGTCCAAACTGTCGTCCGCTTATGCCTCCCTGCGAAAGAAGTTCAGGAATCGCGATTTGAAGGTGATCTTTCGAAAACAAAAAGCTCGGCTCAAGCGCTACACCTGCGATACCTCCCGCTTTCTTCTTTGGCATTGTGACCGTCTCATGGTCAACCTTTTCGTCATAAAACCAGGCCAACTCCTTTGAGAAAACGCTTGATATTACTCTGAGCATATCTTCTGAAGGCATACGTTTGCCGTTTTCAATCATAGATAAGTAGGAGACCGAAGGCGCCGACTCTGTGTCACGTTGCACGCAACGCACCGATAAATCGTCTAGCGTCAAACCATTGTCTTTCCTGAGTTTTTTAATCTTTGTGCCAAGGAAGTGGGCCTTGCGAATAAGTGTCTGATTAGTGGCTTTCATTATTAATTCATTTGCTGGATTAAAGTTTAAACAGTTGTTCTGTAAAATTTATATTTTTGTAAAATTTACATTGTGAAATTTCTATTGTCAAATTTATTTATTATTTGAATTAAACTACACGACATTCTCAAGGCTTAAGTCCTAGAGTAACGAACACGGCACGGTAACCAATACAACCGTACCTCATACAAACAGACCGCTTTTGGGGCCAGTAATGAGTAACTTAAAATATGCGCGGCTATCGGAGACTTTCGAAACTGCTATTGCCGAAACTAATATCCGGTATCAGGATTTTCTCGATGCTTATTTCCCATTGCATGAAGGCTCACACCGTGACGTTGAGCAGTATCGCATTTACTTTGACCGACTCATCGCTCATCTAATATCTGGCCGCTGCGTCGGCCTGGAAAACCCCGGTAGTTTTGTTGACTACGGTGGTGATCGAGAATGTCCTTCACTAATCTCGCTTTCCTCTAGCGGGCACGAGATAGAGCTCCATTTTGCCTAGGTAGAAAAGGAGAGCACTTTTTGGATTCAAATTTTTAAAGAAATGGACATAAAAATGATTACATACAACGACGACATTGCACGGCTCAATGCTCTTAAGCAAAATGCTGGGCAATCTTGGGCAGCTATTAATCCAGAATATATTGCTCGCCTACGAGCACAAAATCGCTTCAAGACAGGTCTAGACATTGCTCGGTACACTGCAGCAATCATGCAAAAAGACATGGATGACTATGATCATAATTGTGAAAATTACACTCAATCATTGGGTTGCTGGCATGGATTTATCGCTCAGCAAAAGATGATCTCGATTAAAAAGCATCATGGCACTACTGACAAGCGTTACCTCTATCTCTCAGGTTGGATGATTGCTGCGCTGCGTTCCGAATTCGGCCCGCTTCCCGATCAGTCGATGCATGAAAAGACTTCAGTGCCCGCGCTTATCGAAGAGATCTATACATTTCTTCGACAGGCAGATGCTCGTGAACTGGGGCACCTGTTTAGTGAACTCGATTCGGCGTATGAAATGGGCGATTCCGTCACCGCTCAGCGTATTCAAAATGAAATCAATAATTACCAAACTCATGTCGTTCCAATTATCGCTGATATCGATGCTGGATTCGGCAACGAAGAGGCAACATATTTACTTGCTAAGCGTATGATCGAAGCTGGGGCTGCCGCTATTCAACTCGAGAATCAAGTTTCTGATGCAAAACAATGTGGTCACCAAGACGGTAAAGTCACAGTTCCTCATGAAGAATTTCTCGCTAAAGTCCGGGCAGTACGATGTGCATTTCTTGAGCTTGGTGTCGAAGAAGGCGTAATTGTTGCTCGTACCGATTCATTGGGCGCAGGTCTGACTCAGAAAATCGCGACAACTGTGCGAGAAGGTGATCTTGGGGACCAATATAATCGATTCTTGGAACTTGCTCCTATTACCGATACGACCACGCTTGAGAATGGCGATATAGCAGTGAAAGTCGGAGGCAAGCTGCAGCGCGCAACGACCTTGGCAAACGGATTGTTTAAGTTCCGTGAGAAAACCGGTGAAGATCGGTGTGTGCTTGATTGTATTGCTTCGCTAGAGAATGGGGCTGATTTACTCTGGATTGAAACAGCCACACCGAGTGTGGCGCAGATCGGAGGACTAGTCAGCAGGATTCGAGAGCGGGTCCCGGATGCAAAATTAGTTTACAACAACAGTCCTTCCTTTAATTGGACTCTAAACTTCCGGCAACAAGTATTCGACGCATGGCAAGAAGAAGGTCATGACTTAACACACTATGATCGCGCCGATCTAATGGACGCAGGCTACGATGAGACAGAGCTTGCGCGAGCAGCGGATGAACGCGTACGTAATTTTCAGCGTGATGCAGCACGCGAAGCCGGAGTTTTTCACCACCTCATCACGCTGCCAACCTATCACACGGTTGCGCTGAGTACCGATAATCTTGCTAAGGGCTACTTCGGCAGCGAAGGCATGCTCACCTATGTAGCGGACGTCCAGCGTCGTGAGATTCGTGAGCAACTTGCCTGCGTTAATCATCAAGATATGGCAGGATCTAACATAGGAGACGAGCACAAGAGCTATTTTTCTGGGGAAGCCGCTCTCAAGGCCGGGGGCAAAGATAATACAATGAATCAATTTGGCTAGTGCCCTTTTGTCAATTAGCGGCAACGGAAAAACCGAGTAAGGTGATTGTTGTTAGTAGTTTCATTGCAATATGCCTGTTCGGCCACCAAAGTCCATCGACAAAGGACAAATCCGAAAGCTAGATATTGGGTAAGGAACTATTTCACCTAATATGTTGTAGCTGCATGTTTGATACATTCCGCCAGAATTCGATGGCGCTCTCGGATTGAGTAATCCTGAACTGAAATTAAATAATCCTCGTTGCCGTTCTATTTCTTCCCGTTCTCTTTGTTGCTCCAATTCATAGCGCCTCACTGCAACCTGCTGAGCAGCAGTTTTTAAAACACAAAAGAGTATGTCGTAATAGGTGCTTCACAGCCTATTTAATTTGTTTAATCAACGTAGTGCGTCATGAGCACTTTTGAGTATTCAACTTCTCCTACTGAGTTCATGTCACCTTCTTTCCCGCTCGCCAAAATCTGCAGACCTGTGAGGCAAGCCCTAATCTCTCAAATGGCAAGAGCATATTATTGTGCTTGTAATTTAACGGATTTTATTTCTATAGGAATACCAAATAAAAAGTAGGATTACTACAGTACCAACGACCAGGTTATAGCGTTTGAACGAAGGGATTGAAGAAGTCGAAGTCTTCAGCGTTCAATGGAAAGAGTTGTGCGATGCCCGACTGATCGATGCCACTGAGCCGCCGCATGGCCTGTTGTAAATGCCTTGGTTCCAGTCGAATCCCATTACTATCGATCTGCAGGGTTTCCGGATTGATATCGTAGGCTTGGTGTTCTTCATCAGTCGCGCCAACCACCCGATTACCCCACCCTGCGCCCTGTTGAATAATGATAGCGCTGCCGATTGGCCAGTGATCTTTGCCACCTCCAGAATTGTAGTACGGAGTACGGCCGAAATCAGAAGCCATAGTTACAACAACTTTATCAGCAAATCCTCCCGCTTCAGCCACATCGAATATATATGTAACGAGTTTAGTAAGTTTTGCCAAATACTCGAAATGATTATCGTCATGTGCTTGGTGAGTATCAAAACCTCTAACTCCAAGCTGCGTCGCGACACAGAGACCGGATTGGTATGCCAATAGTGCCAGTTGGGCAGCGCGGAAATCACTATCAGTTTCGAAAGTGTTCGGCAAAAGCGCTGCGAATGCGTCTAGATCATCACGGGTGGAATTCGCCAGATAGAGATTGTTCATGCCCACTTCCTGGCGGGGTAGCAAATTTGGGCTAGACATCAACCGATCAAGTCTTTGGTTCTGGTACTGATTAATAAGATCTAATTCGGATTGCTCAAACAAATCATAGCTAGCCGAGCCGTAAAAAATCTGGGAATCATTAATCAAGTTACGAATTTCACTGGGATTCTGCAATCGGCTGAAACGAGTAATGCCAGCTGTCTCGCTATAGCCTGAGGCGTGCACTAATGACAAAGGAAGTTCTGGCGCGATAGCCCGGGATGCAATCGCTCCGAAGCTTGGATAGCCGAATCCGATGCGCCCACTCCATGTGTGCCGCCTGCCATCGTCATGGGAATTTGTCCGGGTGTCGATGCCATTGATTACCAGCATTTCCTTGTAAAAACGCTCAAAGAATTCCTTATTGTTAGCAATTGGTGCATAGGCGATATTTCCAACCTGTTCAACGCTAGCTGAGTCGGCCCAGGTGTTGATAGCACGTTCACCCGGTATATTTCGTTTCGGGTCACAAAAACTGGTTACGTCCCAGCCTCCTATGGCTGCTAGGGATATGTAGAAATTCCCGGTATAAGGCTCCAACGCCGACGTACGCTGCATAGTCCATGGCCCGGTAACTCCAAGTCCCGCCATGCCGAGCAATTTAGTAAAGTCGCGCCGCTTCATGTTGATTCCTGTATCCTTTTCCTATTATTCATGAATGAATTTGTAATCACGCAGCATGTAATTAATCACTGCTGCCCAGCTGCGCAGTGTCTGATTAGAATCTCTCCGAATAGGATTTTCTGCGTTTGCAAGCTGAAACTGACATAATTCAGAGTCACTACTAATAGCTGGCGATTTGCCAGCTGTGATCCTAGCAGACCAAATAGTCTCAAATAATCCAAAGGTCGCATCAATTTCCGGATCGTTTATCCGTAGCGATTCGCCCCACAGTCGTTCATGTAGTAACTGAATGTTTGCTCGTATGGCTGCAGGATCACTAATTGGTGTTGAACTCAATTCCACAGCGGTAAAAAGACTGCGCTCGCTCTGTGGTTTCGAAAAATCATTTGAGACTATTGGGCAGGATGTTTCATTTGCCATTGCGGCAACCACAGTGCTCATAAGCGCAGTCAACTCGGTCGCTCGGTCAGTGATACCCAGGGAATCGATTCCACCATAAACTAAATTATAGACATGCCCCAATGCATTGTTAGGGCCGTAGCTCCAGTTGAATCCACTGACATCGACAAGCTTACGATTCAGCTGTTCAGGGGACAGCAGCCGGCCAGTGCCTATCTCTTGCAGCTCCACTTTCTGCAACGGATCCATCACCTTAACGCTCTCCGCTCTAAAGTGATTGCTCATGGCCAACGACACCAACATATCTTTTAGGTTATGGACGCCATTGCCTGATGTGCCAACCACAAAATCATCCGCTATCTGCTGCATTAACTCCTGCTCCAAGGTGTAGGCGGCAAGGCTGGATTTATAATCAGGATCTTGCGGGTTTACAGGCTCAGCGTAGGGAGCACGACCAATTACGGCCGGGTACCAGAAGTTAACAGTTCCATATCCAAAACGGCTGTCTTTCGTAAATTCATGCGCCAGCCAATTTAGCGAATTATTTGGATTTGGTGCCAGCAAATCACCAAAACCTGGCGCTAGCATATCGTTATACCAAGTGTCTCCAACCTGATACCCGCTTAAAGGATCCCCCTTATAAGAATATGGTAGAGAGTTGTATCCATACCTTTTATCACGATAGAACCCATTATCTCCGTAATTCTGGAAAGCCCCTGCCACTGGGTCCAGAATGTCATGGCAAACTATACAATTAGAATTGTTCAATGTGGGGTTATTCTCGTCTGCCAGTGCTTCCTGGTCAGTAGTGCGCTC
>Ga0302132_10002310_pt1 | contig 10954 bp, 11 predicted proteins | sample CB9_321_MG_FD_203113 | JGI IMG/M metagenome (GOLD analysis project Ga0302132, IMG submission 203113) | Marine microbial communities from Western Arctic Ocean, Canada - CB9_32.1 | ecosystem: Environmental > Aquatic > Marine > Oceanic | place: Canada: Western Arctic Ocean | collected 2017-09-19
TAGATTTAGCAAGTCCTCTCTTTTTTTCTGTAAACTCTTTTGAGGTAATTCCAAATGCACGTAACTCTTCGGGAATGCTGACAGCCATTTTAAACAGTAAAATAAGGTTTGCGCTTAACAGTTGACGGTTGGCAGTTCTGACCGTAAACTAGAGACTGCCAATCACATTAATTATACACTAGGAGTTTAATATGGCAATGGACTATCCTTCATTGAGAAGTGTTTGCGGATTTTCATGGCTGGGAATAAGTCTTGGAATTAAGGACGAATCATTAGATTTTGGAGTAATTGCCTCAGATTGCGAATGTTCTGCTGCAGGTGTTTTTACACGTAACAATCTTCCGGGCGCGCCTGTAATTGTAGGCAGAGAAAATATAGAAAATGGACGTCTGCAGGCAATTGTAGTTAATTCAAAAATAGCGAATGTTGCCACTGGTAAGGTTGGAATTGAGGATGCAAAAAATATGTGCCTTTGGACCGGAGAAGCGCTGGAAATTTCTCCGGAACTGGTTCTGCCCTCTTCAACAGGCGTGATCGGTCAACGGTTGCCTATCAAAAAAATTCATGATGGCTGTAAATCAATTACTGAACAACTTGGCTCATCCAAAGAACATATTGAAAAGTTTGCACGTGCAATCATGACGACAGACACACACCCAAAATGGAGTTCCTGCAGAGTTGGAAATGCGACCATCCTCGGAGTTGCAAAAGGTGCCGGTATGATAGAACCAAACATGGCAACAATGCTCAGTTATTTTGTGACCGATGCTAAGTTGAGTCCTGAAGAACTGAGGGCTATACTCGACCGAGTTGTCAACAAATCCTTCAACCGTATTTCAATTGATTCGGATACTTCAACAAGCGACACTGTTGTCATCCTAGCCAATGGACTTGCAGGAAGAATTGACACTGAAGAATTTGAAGCAGCTTTTACAAATAGCGCAATACAGTTAGCCAAAGAAATTGCCCGTGACGGAGAAGGTGCTACTAAACTGATTGAGCTCACAGTTTCAGGCGCAGAGTCACAGCAAATGGCTTTGAAGATTGCCAAGTCAATCATCAACTCACCGCTGGTCAAAACCGCAATTCACGGCGCGGATCCAAACTGGGGCCGTTTTGTGATGGCTGTCGGGAAGGTTTTTGAATATCCGGTGCCTTTAGCTGATTTGTCAATTCATTTTAAAAAAGACAGCCAGGTTTTAAGTGTTAATGCGGCAAGTCTAGATGAAGATGAAGTTAATTTGGATGAGATTTCAAAACTTCTCAAAAATCAGGAAGTTTTTATAGAAGTTGTAGTTGGTAGTGGGAATTTCTCTGAAACAGTTTGGGGTTGTGACTTGACAAAAGGCTATATTGAAGAGAATGCCTTTTACACCACTTAAAATCAGGCTGATCCTTGATCGGATCTATTGGGCACTACTACTCGGGATTTACGTTTTTGCTAATATTTAAAAAAACAAACATAAATTATGAATAAAAATTTACAAAATAGAAAACAGCAAGCAACAGGTATAAAGCCAAGGACTGGAATTTTACTGATCAATCTCGGTACACCGGATGCTCCAAGGACACGAGAGGTTCGTGCTTATTTAAGAAGCTTGCTTTCCTGCGACAGAGTTTTGGATATTAACCCAATTGGACGCTGGTTATTGCTTAATCTGATTGTACTTCCTTTTCGACCAAGGAAAGCCGCAAAAGCCTACCAGGAAATCTGGTTAGAGGAAGGTTCTCCCTTGCTAGTCTATAGTAAGAAATTACAAAATGCCCTCGCACTGCAGTTTTCTAAAGATAAAATCCCTGTTGAGATAGGTATGCAGTGTGGAAATCCTTCAATAAAAAGTGCTGTGGATCGTCTTCGTGAAGAGGAATGTGACAGGATTATCATTTTACCGATGTATCCTCAGTATTCATCAAGTACTTATGGTTCTGCAGTTGAAGATCTTTATAAAGAAGTTTTGCATGACTGGAATATGCCCCAACTGAAGTTCATTCCACCTTTTTATTCAGATTCACGTTTTATAGGGTCGTGGGAAAAAATTGGATTACCTTTTATAGAAAACAAACCGGATCATGTGCTGTTTAGTTTTCATAGCCTTCCAATAAGACACTTAGAGAAAAGTGACATGAGCGAAAACTGGTGCAAAAATAATCATGACTGCTGTCTCGAATTGGTAAATGAGAACCGAAACTGCTATAGTGCCCAGTGTTTCCATACTGCAAAATTAATCGCTGAACGATACAATCTATCTGCAGATGATTGGTCTGTGAGTTTTCAGTCCAAATTTGGACGAGAGGAGTGGATCAAACCAGATACTGAACAACAACTTGCAAAGCTTGCCGAAAATGGAGTTAAGAGAATTGTTGTTTTTTGTCCTGCATTTGTCTCAGACTGTTTGGAAACACTGGAAGAGATCGGAATACGGGCAGCGGAACATTTCCGTAAAAATGGAGGAGAAGAGCTGAAGCTGGTCCCATCGCTAAATGCAGATCCTGAATGGGTTTTTGCTCTGACCTCAATTATTCGGCAAGAGTTAGCTAGATAAAATACTGAAAGTTTATTTCTGCTTCAGCAAATAAACTTTGGCATTCATACCTGCTCTTAACTTTAGTCCCGGATTTGCCGCTTTTACATACAACGGAAAATTTCCTGTTTCCGGATCTACAGTCCAGGAGATGCGTTCAATTTTTCCAGTAAATTCTTTGTCACGATAACTTGGTGTGGTAAATACAACTGCTTGACCCTCCTTGATCATTGATAAATCCTCTTCTATCATTTGAATCTCGATTTCAACCTGCTTGATGTCAATGATTTGGAAAAGCACTGCACCCCCGCTGATAACTTCTCCTTCTTCAAATGATTTCGCAGTGATAATTCCTCCAATCTTTGCTTTGATCAAAGTATCTTCAAGTGCATCTTCACGAAGTCCTACTTCATGTTTGGATCGTTCAAAGTTGAGCACAGTATTTTCTACATTTAGCTTAGCTGTGATGATTTCTTGCTGGGAACGCTCCAATCCGAGTTTAGTATTTTTTAAAGCAATTTCTCCACGGTCGTACTGCAGTTGCAGAACGTCCAATTGTGAACGTGTAGACGAACCCTGCTCAAATAATGTTTCCTCGTCTTTGAGCCGGCGTTGGATGTCTTTCAAATTTGCTTCAAGATCTTTGACATTATTCCTGCTTACTTGAATTTGAATTTCAGCCAATTTAAGCTGCTGCTTGCGGTCTTTGACATTATTTTCATTAACTATATGCTGCAAACGGCTTAATTCAAGTTGACGCTTCTGAGTGTCATTGTTGAGAGTCAATAGCAACTGATCTCTGCTAACAGTCTGATTTTCTTTTACATGTAGCACTTCCACTCGTCCTCCCACACTAGCCTGTACCTTCAATATTTTTGCGGGCATGATTGGTCCCCACAGAGAAATTGGTGCTTTAAACACACTTGCCAGTTCAACACCCTGCGTTGCCGCCATTCCGTTTAAAGGTAAAAAGAACATTAAGCCAAAAAAGATTTTGTAATATTTTATTTGATTAAACACGTTTTCTCCTGAATTAAGTTTTCGATTAGAATCCGTATGTACAGACGAACACAGTTTTAGATAAAGTTCTTTTTTGTGCACAAGATTGGATCCATGAATTAAAAATGTTTCACTGCTGATTCAAGCTCATATTTTTCATGAAACTCTCCTGTTAAAGTCAGGAGTTCAACCCTGATTTTTTCTTGCCGAATCCGGATCAGTATCTCCTGCTGTTCCGCTTCCACGACATCCTGTTGATATTGAGAAATACGGTAGCTCGTGCTTTTACCTAACTTGAAACGCTCAATTTCATTACGCAACTGAACCTTCGAAAGTTTGCTAACTGCTGCACCAGTCTGTTTTTCCTTTTTAATTAAACTCAAAGAACGCAACAGAGACTGAAAACTAACTTCCAGTTGAGATTTACGATCTTCAATTTGTAGGCTTAGCTGCTGCTGCTCCAGTCGTTTACGCTGGATATTTCCTATAGTAACTTGATCACCAAGTGGAACTTTCCAGGTTAAAGTAACGTTCATTCCATGAAGATCGCTTTTGCTAAAATCTGCAATTCCTCCAAATGAACTATTGTTGTAGCCATTTAAAACATATGACAGACTCAGATCAAGATTGGTTTTTTGTTTGTTCAGTTCCTGCTCAAGCTGATAACGATTTTGTACCAGAGAAGCTTTTTTCAAACCAATTTGTGAATCATTCGCAAATATTTTATCCAGCAAGTCTGCAACATTTTCTGTCACAGCAGCTTGTGTTGCAGGTCTATCCACCGGATACAAGCCTACCGGTAGATTTTTCAAATTAAGCGCGGCACGAACCTGATCTTCAATACGCAGAGCATCCAAACGAGACGAGAGCAGACTCTGACGGTTACGCATCATTTGAGTTTCGCTTACTCTAACTTCCGTTGAACTCAAAAGTCCTGCTTCCAGACGTGCCTGATTGTCACGTAAAAGTTTTTCCGAAAGATCAACTGCTTTCTTTTTAACCTCAACTGTTTCCAAAATTCCGACTAAATCCCAATAAATAGAAGCCACCTGTTTCAGCAGTGACACTTCTGCCTGCTGTGAATTCCACCGATTTGTTGTGACACCAATTCCTGCCAGATGCACAGGTATTTCGTTAAAATCAGAGCCTGAATCCTGAAAAAAAGGAATAGAAACTGAACTGGTCAAACTTGCACTACTTAGTGTATCTCCTGTTGTTCCGGTAGTGACATCACCGCCCATTTCCAAAAGAGAGAGAGTTGTAGATTTGCTGCTTTGCTCGGCATAAGTTAGTCCGTAAGTGAGACCGCTGTCCGTTTTAAGGCTGTAAGCAGAAGAAAATGACATGCTGCTTGTACTGCTCCCGCAGAGTTCTGAAGGTGAACAGCTTGTAGAAGCAGAAATAGATGGTGTTTTAGCGTAACCAAAACTGGTGCTCACACTGGGAATGTTCCTTTCCTGTGCAGACTTCACAGCACGTTGTGCTACAGCATTTCCAAGTTTTGATGCCTGCAGTAAAACACTACGTTCAAGAGCAAGTTGCAAAACCATCTTAAGCGAAATTTCCGCCATTTCTCTACCGTCAACTGTTCTTAAGTTAACAAGTTTAAGCAACTGATCCGTTTCCTCAGTTGATGAAGATTTTTGCTGAGCTTGTACAGTACCTCCCACAAAGAAGAAAAACAGAGGCAAAAGTGTCAGTATTATTTTTATATTATTCAATTGCAACATTACTTGTAATGGAAGAAAAAACTATTAAGAGTAGGTATACTTTTGTTCAAAAGAATACCAGTTTAGCGCACATAAAAGCAGAAATCATTTCTGCAGTGTATCGAATTGTATCAACTGCACAAGCATTCAAACACTAAATCACTTGAGCATGAAGCGCAATCAATTTTGCATTATTATTGATTTTATCACAAGTTTCATGCTATTTCTAACGTTTTACATTTTGCAATAATGCTATGAGCATTGCACTGAAACGCAAAATAAATTAATTGTTAACGCTGTTAATGGCATCATCGAACGAGACCACAAAGGAAAAAATGACAAACAAAAAAAATCTCAGTGAACAGGAATGGAAAGATATACTGACAGAGGAACAATTTGAGATCTGCAGAAAAAAAGGGACGGAACTCCCTTTCAGCGGAAAGTATCTTGATACTAATACAAAAGGCACATACAAGTGTTTGTGCTGTGGAAATGACTTATTTCTGTCAGAAACCAAATTTGATTCAAGTTGCGGATGGCCGAGTTTTTCTGAATCACTTGGTGATGAAAATATAAGAAAGCAGGAAGACCTGAGCCTTTCAAGACAAAGGACAGAAGTACTATGCCGGCATTGTGACTCACATTTAGGACATGTTTTTGAAGATGGTCCCACACCGACGGGTTTGCGTTATTGCATCAATTCAGTCTCAATTGTGCTGGAAGAGGACGATGAATCTTGATCTGAAGCTCTTTTCCTGTCAGAATAATGGAATACGAAAAATTATTTAATCGAGTCATTAGCTATTATGAAAATTTGTTCTGATGTGGATGGAGTAATCCTGAATTACATTCAAGGATTTATTGATTTCACCCAAAGAGAAAAAATCCCCTACACCCATGATCCGGAAATTTATGGAGTCATCCGTAATTTACCCAATGGCGTCGAGATGCGCGATCAGTTCCATGGAGGTGATGATCTGCGACAACTAAATTATTTTGATGACTCGTTGAAAATCCTCAATAAGCTAGCCTCTCAGCATGAACTGCATCTCGTAACTGCTCTTGAACCTGAGCAAACACAAAAACGTACAGACAACTTAAAAGAGCTGAATTACGCTTCTTTGCAATGTGTGGGAGATTTACATAAAGAGCAGATTATTGTCGAGGAAGTCCAACCAGATGTAATGCTTGAGGACCGTCCAGAACTGATAGAAGCCTTTTATAATGCGGGAATTCGTGTTCTATATCCTGACTGGCACCTATACACCAAAGGTATGGACCGCTTTGCAACCCCTTTTTCAAGCTGGCTAGAAATTCCGGAATTACTGCAAAATACTTCAAAATTAAACTGAGGTTTTCTGCTGATAGGCAAACCATGCTAAACCAGTAAAAATCCTAATTCTTATTATTTCGAGCAAAATGGTAAATCTTATATTTGCTTAACATGCTTATCATTAATATTTCCTGCTTGCTAGGAAAACCATCAACCGTAACAAATAATTTATGACTGATACATATTCCATCTATTTTGCTGGTGATTTATTTAATCATAAAGATTTAATCGGTAACCTGCTTTTGTCAGAGGCTATTGAAAAAGAGTCTTCCGGACGTTACCGTTGCGTGGTACCACAGCATCTTGAACAAAGTACGAATCGCTCCATTGAAATCCGCAACAACGATTTGAGTGAGGTTATCAAAGCAGATTTGATCCTGCTTAATTTTGATGGAACTGAGCTTGATTCAGGAACAGTGATAGAATTTTTGTTTGCTAAAGCGCTCGATATTCCGGCAGTAATTTTACGCTCTGATTTCCGTGCGGCAGGTGATCAGGAAAGAGGCGACCCGTGGAACCTGATGTGTTCCGGATATCCACGTACCCGTACTGTTTCACTGAACGCAATGTCATGGTACCAGGATGCGTGGAACAAAGGCGGCGGAACTTCCGCGATTCTGGAACGCTTTTACGGAAAGTTGTCAAAAAAAATTAACTCTGAGTTAGATCTGGTTCTCAAGGAACCATCGCTTTTTGACAATGAAAAAATGCTATCCAATGTTTATGAGTGGGCATTACGTTTTCCAGGTAAAGGTTTTACCGATTTATTCAGTGAAGAGGAACTCAGGAATTTGCTGCTCTCAAAACAAAATAAAGGCTCAGTTTTAATTTAATCTTTAATCATTTATGGAATTTGAACCTGTAATCGGTTTAGAGATTCATCTCCAGTTGGCAACCGCTTCAAAAATTTTTTGCAGTTGTTCGACAGAATTTGGTAAACCGCCGAACGCAAATACTTGTCCGGTTTGTCTGGGACTGCCTGGAGCATTACCTGTTTTGAATCGTAACGTTCCTGAATTTGCTGCTAAGTTGGGAATTGCATTAAATTGTGAGGTACGTTTGGTCTCCCAATTCGCGCGTAAAAATTATTTCTATCCTGACCTTCCAAAAGCATATCAGATTTCACAATTCGACAGACCGATTTGCGAAAACGGCTGGCTGGATATTGAAACTGAATCCAGGGGGAAAAGCAGGATCGGCATCACACGAATTCACATGGAAGAGGACGCGGGAAAACTTGTTCATGCAGAAGGCAGCGATGATAGTTTGGTCGATTTGAACCGTGCCGGAGTACCTTTACTGGAAATTGTCAGTGAACCTGACGTACGTTCAGCAGAAGAGGCAAAAGTCTACATGGAAAAAATCCATGCGATTGCCACCACAATAGGTGTTTCAAACGGTGACATGGAAAAAGGACATTTACGTTGTGACGCAAATGTATCCCTGCGACCGCTCGGACAAAAGGAATTCGGTACTCGAACAGAAACCAAAAACCTGAATTCATTCCGTTTCGTCAAGCAGGCAATTACTTATGAAATGCAACGGCAGCGTGAGGAAATTTTGGATGGAAAAACGATAGTTCAGGAAACAAGACTCTGGGACACCGACCGCAAAGTGACCTTCAGTATGCGTTCCAAAGAAGAAGCCGATGAGTATCGCTACTTCCCTGATCCGGATTTGCCGTTGGTGCGTCTTTCACCGGAACTCATTGAAACCTTTCGTGAAAATCTTCCTGAACTGCCTGAGGCAAAACAGCAACGGTTTATGGAAGAACACGGATTAAGTGCTTATGATGCGGAAGTGCTTTCTGCCGGAAAGGAAATTTCAGCATTTTTTGAGCAAATACTAACGTTCGGAGCTTCGCCCAAAATAGCCTGTAACTGGGTGATTGGAGAGTTGACTCGTGTTTTGAATGAGTCGGGAAAGTCGCTTGATGAAATAAACCTCTCGCCGGAACATCTCGCGGATTTGACTAAATTCATTGAAAACGGTGCAATCAGTAATAAAATTGCAAAAATAATTTTTGAGGAAATGCTGACTTCAGCAAAAGCACCTGCTCAAATAATTGAAGAAAAAGGATTGAAGCAGGTATCAGATGCAGGAGAACTGGGACGGATAGCAGACGAACTGCTTGCTGCAAATCAGGAACAAGTTGAACAATATCGTGCAGGAAGAACAAAAGTGATCGGTTTCTTTGTAGGTCAGATGATGAAACAAACACGCGGAAAAGGCAACCCTGCTGTGATCAACAGCTTATTAAAGGAAAAGCTGGATGGGTAGTATGAAAAAAATAATTCTTTATCTGGAATGGGGTTCAATTTTAGGTCTGCTCGGTTGCGGTCTTTGGGTTTTTTTGAAACTACCCATAGAAACCAGTCAGGGATTTCCACAAAAAATAATGTACATTCATGTACCTTCAGTGTTTACTACCTACTTGGCTTTTTTTGTAGTCTTTGTCTACAGCATCGCCTATCTTTGGAAACGTGAATTAATGTTTGATCAAATCGCAAAAGCATCTGCGGAAGTCGGACTGGTTTTTTGCGCACTTGTGTTGATAACAGGAGCTATTTGGGGGAAGTCAACTTGGGGAACCTACTGGGTTTGGGATGCACGATTGACAACAACACTGTTGTTGTTTCTCATCTTCATGGGTTATTTCCTGCTCCGGATGTCTGTCAATGACAGGGATAAAGAAGCGCGTCTTGCTTCTGTTTTAGGTATCATCGGTTTCCTCGATATTCCCATCATTCACAAATCAGTAGAGTGGTGGAGGACTTTGCATCAACCGTCTACTCTTTTTAAAGTCGATTCAGGAGAAGCGAAACCGTCGATACCGCCGGATCTTCTTTATCCCCTCCTGGCGTCAACTTTAGTGATGCTGGCATTCTATCTTTACTTACTGCTCTTGCGTTACCAAACTGAAAAACGTACGGACAGACTCAACCAACTTCTTGCGGAAACACAGGATTAAATGCTTACTGGATTAGAATACGTAGTGGCTGCTTACTGTATTTGGCTGATTACTTTTGTCGTTTACATTATTTTGACTAAGCATCGTTTAAAAACAACCAGCAATGCAGTTACCTCACTTCAACAACGAATCTCCAGAACAACTGTCGGTACTCAGAACGCGAATAATATATGAAAACAAGAACTAAATTTGTAATCGGCGGAGCAGTGGTCCTTGCAGTAATAAGCGCCTTGTCCGTACAGGGTTTGCAGGAAATGACCGTTTTCTTCTATACTCCTCAGGAAGTGCTGGCCAGTCCAAGCAAGTTTGAAGACAAGACTATCCGTATTGGAGCATTAGTGCAAAAAGGCAGTGTTGAATGGAACGCAAAAAATATTCAACTTTCTTTCAACATTACTGAAGACGGAAATGAGTTCATCCCTGTATTATATGACGGAGTCAAACCGGATTTGTTCCGTGAAGGTCAAGGTGTTGTTGTTGAAGGAAAAATGAAAGGTCCACGCTTTGAAGCGAATCAGTTGCTGGTAAAGCACAGTGAAGAATATACAGTAGAAACTGAAAACAAGAAAAACAAAGAAGATTATTACAAATCAATTCAGGCACAATAAACAAGGCATCACTTAACTGGTACAGAAGTCTACAATTCCTGAACTCAGTTTATGAAACCTCTCTCCTGAGACCTACCACCAAATGCTATCGCGTTTCCAAAAATTACGGAAAAAATACAAAGAGTTAATCGACACTGATCCTAATTTCCGTAACAGGATGCTCGTTGTAGCTGTACTATTGCTGTTGCTGATTGTGCTGGTCATGTTCAGCATGCGTCAAGGCTTTTCCGTGTTAGAGCAAACCGGTTCACAGTTGATAGTTTTTATCGCTATCAACGTCAATATAGTCCTGCTCGCAATCGTTTTCTATATGATTGCCCGCAACCTCCTCAAACTCTCATATGAACGCCGGAGGCATGTTCTGGGCGTCAATCTCAAAACGAAACTCATCACGTCCTTTATCGTACTTTCTTTACCGGCAATGGGCTTTCACTTCTTTGCAAGTTTCTTCATTGCCACAAATCTTGAATCATGGCTCAAAGGTCAACAGGAGTCAATGATCCACAGCGCGCAAAACGTTTCCGAAGCTTACCATAATAATCTACGCAAAACTATGGAACTCCAGAATTTGATCTGGGAAAGCCATTTGAAAAAAAACGTGGGAGAATTCAGCAAAGTGACGCAATTAAATAAAATAGCAGCGGATGTGACACTTTATTCTGAAGACCAGGAGTTACTGCAGCAATGGTTACAAAACCCAATTTCACAAGTATACTGGACCAGTCCTTCCTTTAAAGAGTGGCATCAAATAAAATCAAAAGCACAGTCCTGGTTTACAGAAGAGCGGGATGACCAACTCGTGTATCGTCAAA
>Ga0302132_10002317_pt1 | contig 10939 bp, 8 predicted proteins | sample CB9_321_MG_FD_203113 | JGI IMG/M metagenome (GOLD analysis project Ga0302132, IMG submission 203113) | Marine microbial communities from Western Arctic Ocean, Canada - CB9_32.1 | ecosystem: Environmental > Aquatic > Marine > Oceanic | place: Canada: Western Arctic Ocean | collected 2017-09-19
AGGGTGTCAAACGACTGGCCAGCGTCTTATCGTCGGCGACCGAGAGTTTCAGAAAGGAACTGGGCGTCGGCGGCGGACATGCCAGTTACTTCGACTCGCTCCCGAATCGCTGACCTGACGGCCGGTGCCATGATGACATCGCCGTTGACGAGAATCGCCAGGCGTTGCCCGATGCTCGCTTGAGTGATCTGGTGCAATCGCTCTGCACCACGTCGCTTCAAGCGAATGTGAACAACGGTTGATCCGCCCGGTCCCACACCATGTGAGACCCGTTCAATATCCCGGTTGGTGATGTCCGCATCGAGGGAAACATGGACCAGCTGGTCGGATCCCTTGACCTTCATCTCCAGGTAGCCTCGCCGTGGTTCTGTTGTCGTGCGACGAACTTCAAACCGCACTCGAGGTTCCAGCGACCAACCCGTCGTGGCAGAAAAAAGGCAGACCAGGCCGACCAGCAATGGCAAGGCCAGGCGGCAGGCAGGCAGAACAGCAGGTTGTCGCTTGTTCATCGGATTACCTCGATGCGGGCCAGGGCAGCCATCCCGGCGTTGTCGTTCGGATTCTGTAAAGGTGTCCTCCGGCGGTGATATAAAGACTGCGCAAGTCATCATCACCGAAAGTGCAGTTGGTCACTTCGTCATTGGGGACAGCCACGAAATCGATCAGTGCTCCCCGCGGGGAGAAAACGTAGACCCCCGCTTTGAATCTGTCAGCAGTCTCGTAAGGGGGGACTGGCTTGTTGCGCCCAGCGGCCACGTACAAGCGACCGAGTCGATCTTGCACGAGCCCATCGGGCCCGCGGTCCGACTTCCAGTCATAAAGCAGGCGGCGGCTACCTGCCGCAAGACTGCCGTCGCTCCGCAATCGAAAGCGATAGAGAAAACGCGAGCCGCCTACCGTGTTGTTGTTATTGTCCGCCACAAACAGGAATCGATCATCGAGCGAAACCAACAGACCATTGGGACGATCGGCGGCATGAGTGATGATGCGGGTCACGCTACCGTCCAGGTCGATCCTGTAAACTCCCTCGACCGTGCGACCCTTGTTGTCCTTCAGGTCCATGTTTTCCCGCGGGCCATACTTGGGGTCAGAAAAATAGATCCGTCCCTGGGAGTCGACCGTCAGGTCATTCGGTTGGTTATAGGCCGCCCCCTCGTAGCTGTCGGTGAGGACCGTGATTGACCCATCCAGTTCGCGACGGATAACGCGGCGGTGGACCGGCTGACAGGCGAGCAAACGCCCCTGGCGATCAAACAGCAGGCCATTGGTACCGGCGTCCTTGAAGAAGACTTCCGGCTTGTCGACGAGCACGTGACGATGGATGCTGCCAAAGCTGGCCAGCAGGCCAAGTTCCGGATGCCAGGCTGGCCCCTCGCCGGCACCATGATCGCTCACCAACTGTAACTCGCCAGCAGGCTCAAAGACCGGCTCTTCCGACTGCAATCTGGCAAGACCGCTGGCACTCAAGACAATTGCGATGGTCACAGTCACGCCCCGCATGATGGCCTCCCGTAGCTGCCTGAATCCAGACAACGCTGTGATTGAAAAGCAGCGTCCATTGGAGCCAGAACAAGGGGAAAAGACAAGAGCACCGGGAGGCACAGGTCACATTCGATCAGGGCTTGGGTAACAACTGCACGACGTCACCGCGGACCAGTTCGACCAACTGCTGCTCGTCGACCAAGCGAGCTGTTGTCACCTTGTCGCGAACCTGGACAACCTTGAGCTGGGCAATTGCCACCGTCTCTCGTTCGAGCACTTCGCCGGTCACCGGGTCTGTCACGATCTTGCTGTCACGGATGACCTGCAGCAGGTCACCATTCTTGAGGCCACTGCCGCGGCCGACGTTCAGGTAGACCATCTCCGCTTCGGTAGTCGCCACGCGAGCTTCCCAGGGATGGTTGGCCAGCTCCGAGGCAAGGTCGTCGATCGCGTGACCAACCGCCTGCTGCACAGCCTGGCCCAGCGAGGTGCGTCGCATCCGGTCAAAACTGAGTCCCCAGCCGGAGAGTTTGTTGGCGGCGAACCTGTCAAAGCCGACGTCCACATAGACACCCCGGTCCTGGACGTTGGCATGCGCAGTGCGATCCGACAACAGGCTGCCGCTGCGAGCATCGAAGACCAGTAGTCGTACCTGGGCATACCACTGGTAACGATTCGCACCGACTCGAATGTTATAGCCACCCAGTCCGGAAATGCTTCCCAGGTTGAAAGAGGCTCCACGGCCGCCACTGCGACGAACGTCTGTGACGATGGCCTGGCAGGTCAACTGGGCGCGAGTGTAATGTGCGCTGCCGGCCAGTGTGTCCGCATTGCTGGCGGTGTTTCCACGGGGATTCTGTACGGCATGGAAATGAGGGGATGACTCAAATGCCGCCAGAGTCAGCTGATCGAGTGCCGGAATGGCCCACACCACCTGGCGAGCCGGGATCACGCTGACGCTCTTGCGCGGGCCATGGGAGACAGTAGCATCTGCGACGGCCGGCGCAGCGGGTCGTCGACGGCGCGGCTTGGCCTCGGCAGTCACCGACATCACTGTTACCAGCAGGAACAGGGCAGCGACCACGGTTTGTTGTGAGCGTGTTGTCTTCATCACTTGATTTCCCGGGGACCAGTTATTCCGTAACTGCGGAGCGGTCAGACCGCTGTGCTAGTTATATAAACGTCATCCGGATGGTCAAGCGGCGATGAAAATGCGAAAAAGTTGTCTGGGCCAGTAGAACCCTGGAATTCATCGACATGAACGCGTCACTCAGTTGGCTCAAGGGTCATACACCGGTCTATGACTGGAATCTCAAGGGCGAGCCCCAGGGGGTCACGGCAGACGACCTGCTCACGATATCGCTCAATTCCGCAGGGCCGTTTTCAAGTCCGCAACAGTTGCAGAAAGAGCTGGCCAGTCAGCGACCTTGGTTTCACCTGACCGACGAGGAAGGGCGGCAGTATGATTCTGCTGAGCAGATAGCCGCTGCCGATGGCCTCTGGATCTCACAACGACAATCACCCTGGTCCTCCTGATACCCAGCTGGCCTGGCAAAATCTACTGCAGCAGCAGCACTCGATTGGCATCTCGTTGGCCGACTTACTAGAATCACGGTCGGAACTGGCTTTTGTTTCCAACGGCTTTATTGGCACACGGAGTGACAACCATGCTGTACTACCGACGCACGCTACTCTGTTTCGCCATCACCCTGCTGGCACTCTTCAGCCAGGGGCCGGCCCAGGCCGAGGACGTGAAGCTTGGCAGCCACACGTTCACGATCCCGGATGGTTTCACAATCCAGCCAATCGCCGCTCCGCCACTTGTTCGCAGCCCGATCTGCGCCGACTTTGATGACCGCGGCAGGCTCTATGTTGCTGACTCCAGCGGTTCCAACGATCCGGTCAAGATCCAACTGGAGAACAAGCCTCACCGCATCCTCCGGTTGGAAGACGTCAATGGCGACGGGGTCTTCGACAAGAGCATCGTGTTTGCGGATGGCATGATGTTCCCGGAAGGCTGCACCTGGCATGAGGGGTCGGTCTACGTCTGTGCACCGCCAGAGATCTGGAAGCTGACGGACACCGATGACGACGGGGTGGCTGACAAACGCGAGGTCTGGTTCGACGGCAAGACCCTGAATGGCTGTGCCAATGACCTGCATGGTCCCTACGTCGGACCCGATGGCTGGATTTACTGGTGCAAGGGTGCCTTCGAAGAACAGACTTACACACTCGCCAGTGGCAAGACATTTGTCACGCGCGCATCGCACATCTTTCGACGGCGGCCCGAGGGTGGCCCGATCGAACCTGTCATGACGGGTGGCATGGACAACCCGGTAGAGGTCGCTTTTACAGCAGGTGGCGAGAGAATCTTCACCACGACATTTCTCCAGCACCCGGGCGATGGCCGCCGCGACGGGCTGATCCATGCGATTTACGGCGGAGTCTACGGCAAGGTCCATGGCGTCCTGGAAGGACATCCACGCACCGGTGACGTGATGCCGATCCTCTCACATATGGGTGCAGCTGCACCCTGTGGATTGATGCGGATCGAATCCGCCCAACTCGGCGCCGACTATCAAGACAACCTGCTGGCCTGCCAGTTCAACACGCGCAGAGTCTCACGCCACCAGCTGACAATCCGTGGCGCTAGTTTTTCCTCGCAGGACGGTGAGCTGGTCGTCAGTGACAACCTTGACTTTCACCCCACCGATGTACTGGAGGATGCGGACGGCAGCCTGGTCGTGATCGATACCGGCGGCTGGTACAAAATCTGCTGCCCCACCTCGCAGCTCTGGAAACCCGATGTGCTGGGCGCCATCTACCGCATTCGTCGGACTGCCGCGCACGGCTGGGATGATCCCCGCGGATTGGAGATTGAGTGGGACAAGCTTTCGCTGCAACAGCTGGTGGCACTGCTGGATGAAGACCGTTTCGCCGTCCGCAATCGGGCACGCCGTGAACTCGGCAGGCGAGGGCCGGCTGCTGTCGCTCCGCTGGCCGAGGTCTTGGCCGATGGCACGTCCCAGCAGCAGCGACTGCATGCCGTCTGGTCGCTATCACGAATCGATGGAGTTCAGGCACGCAGCGCCACACGCGTGGCGCTGCAGGACAGTGACCCGACGGTCCGCCAGGCAGCCCTGCACACGATCAGCGTTCACCGTGACCTGGCTTCTGCCGAAGACCTGGTGGCGTTGTTGGGCAGTGATTCGGCACACAATCGGCGGGCCGCCGCCGAGGCGATCGGACGAGTCGGCTCACCAGCCCATATCTCCTCCTTGCTTGAAGCAATCGCTGGCTGTGATGATCGCAGCTTGCAACATTCGCTCACCTACGCCGTGATGGAGATTAGCAATCCCGCTGAAATCCGCCGCGTGCTGGAGAGCGCTGAAGACCCGCAGCTGATTCGCGGCGGCTTGATCGCGCTGGACCAGATTGGTGACGATGCACTGCACAAGGACGATGTCCTGCCAATCCTCAATTCCTCCTCTGCCGTGCTGAGGGAGACAGCCTGGTGGATCGTTAATCACCGCAGCGACTGGGCGGAAGACGTGGCGCCGGCATTCCGACAATGGCTCAGTGACAGCCAGCGAGCCGAACAGACTGCCAAGGACCTGACTGACCAACTCGCTCGATTCGCCAGCGTGGCGAACGTTCAACAGGTCCTCGCCGACTCACTCGCCGACGGCGATACCTCGCTGGTTGTCCGGCACGCGCTGCTCGATGCGATGATACAGAGCCAGCTCAAGCAGATGCCTGCAAGCTGGCACGCGCCGCTGCTGGAACAACTGCACTCGCCCGACCGGGCCTCGCTGGAAAAGTCGGTCGAAGTTGCCCGGCTGCTCGGTACAGCAGCTGCCGATGCGGAATTCATCGAACGACTCGGTCAGCTGGCGCACGATTCCCAGGTGCCAGCGGCGCTCAGGCTGCGAGCACTGGCCGCCCTGCCGGCAGCCCGCCGACCACTCGATTCCCTGGTTCTGCAGTTCCTGGTCGAACATGTCGATATCGATCGGCCGGTCGTGGTTCGTGCCATCACAGTCGACGTGATGCTCAGCAGCCCATTAAATACCGAGAGCTGGATCGAAGTCGCTCGGGCGCTCCCCTCCACAGGCCCGATGGAACTGAAACGCCTGATGGAAGGATTCGCCAAACTGAAAGACCCAAAAATTGGCGAACTGCTGGTGGAAAGCCTGGCTGGCAGCCCGGCACTAACCTCCCTGGACGCGCGCACGCTGGAAACACAACTATCCGGATACGGACCAGCTGTGCTGGCCAGCGCAGCACCGCTGTTTGAAGAAATCGCCCGCGAGAACCAGGAAAAGAATGCCAAGCTGGAAACAGTGCTCAAGCTGGTCCCGGCAGCGGATATCCGCCGTGGCCTGGAAGTCTTCCGGAATACCAAGGCGGCCTGTATTACCTGTCATCAGATGGCCTACCTCGGGGGCCGGGTAGGACCCGACCTGAGCCGTATCGGACAGATTCGCAGCGAGCGGGATTTACTCGAATCGATCCTCTTTCCCTCAGCCAGCTTTGTCCGCAGCTACGAATCGACGAGTATCGTGACCACCGATGGCCGTATCCTGAATGGCGTCATCCGGGATGAGACCAGCACCCATGTGCTGTTACAGCTGGATGCCCAGAAACAGGAACGGATTCCGATCGAGGAGATCGACGAGCGGGCGGCTGGCGCTGTGTCGATCATGCCCAAGGGACTGGACAAGCAACTCACCGCCCAACAACTAGCCGACCTGGTCAAGTATCTCAAGAGTCGCTAGCAGGCTGGTGGCCCCTGGCAGGCTACTTCAGGCCTCAGCTAAAGAGGCCATCGATAACCTGGCCGTCGGTGATCGGCGTGGGCCGCGGCAAGCGGGGGAAGTAGGTCTTGTGGGGATCGATCCCGAGGCCATGGTAAATGGAGGCACCAAAGTCCTCTGGATACCAGGCTCGCGTGCGCGGTTCCGTGCCATGCTGGTCGGTCGCACCGATCACCGCACCGCCGTTTACTCCAGCTCCAGCCATCAGTACGGAGCCGGCGTTTGGATAATGGTCGCGACCAAACGTCTTGTTGATCTTCGGAGTGCGACCAAACTCACCCATCGCCACGACCAGCGTGGTTTCGAGCAAGCCGCGATCTTCCAGGTCATCCAGCAGCGTGGAAAGCGACATGTCGAATTGCGGCAAGTTGCCGGGACCCTTGTACGAATGCCAGGTGCTGTCCTTGGGAACGTCACGGGGTCGATGAGCGAAGGAGATCATGGAATCGAACAACCAGCCATGGTTGTCCCAGGTGCCATTGGTTGTGCCATTGCCAAATAGCCCGCCCTGGACCGCCTGGTTGATGGTCACGAATCGTGCGCCTGCCTCGATCAGCCGGCGACCCAGCAGCACTCGCTGACCATAAATGTTCATGCCGTATCGTTCACGTAAAGCCTGTGGCTCGCTGGAAAGATCCATCGCCTGCTTCATGGCCCCGCTTGTCAGCATGGCAATCGCCTCGCTGGTAAACTTGTCGCTGGCAAAAATACCGGCGTCATCGTTACTTGCCAGCCGGCCCAGGTTCTCCAGCTGAGTCAACATCGCTCGACGACTCTCAAAGCGATCCTGCGGCAGCTTCAGGCCGCCAACTTTCAAGTCCGGCGCCGTGGGGTCACCGGCGATATCAAAGGCCGAGTAGGCATTGCCGAGGTACGCGGATGGGTTTGTGTAGCGAGCGGCAAAAGGGATGCCGAAATGTGGTGGCACGCCGTGAACACGGGACTCTTTCAGCGCCGATACAAGGCAGCCAAAGTTGGGGAAGTACTGTCCGTCATTGCGTGGATAAAATCCACTCGCCACGTGCTGCGAACCGGTCGCATGCGAGCCGCTCTTGCCACGCCAGGAGCGGACGATCGCGACCTTGTGCATTCGCTCGGCCATCAACGGCATTTTTTCACAGATGTATGTGCCGGCTACGCTGGTCGACGTCGGTCGCCATGGCCCACGGATTTCCGCCGGGGCATCTGGCTTGGGATCAAAGGTCTCAAAGTGACTTGGACCACCAGCCAGGAAGATGAAGATACAGTTGAGGTCCTTGCGACCGGCTTCCGAGGCCTGCAGGAACTTCGGCAAGCTGAGTCCAAACAGGCCCACGCCGACCTGTAGGGCTGCCCGGCGATTCAGCTCGTGAACCTGGCGTACTTCCTTACAAGGCATGGCTGGTATCTCTCCAGAGTGCTACGTGTTTTCGCTATTATCTTCATCGGGCATTATAACCGTGCCAGACCAGTCGTGGCGATGCAACCTCGTCCATTCCCCCAGCGGAGGAGCCCCAGGCGATGCCAGAGCGATATCGAGTAGCTGTGATCGGACGGACAGGACGGGGTAATTATGGACATGGCCTGGACACCGCCTGGCTCGACGAGCCACGCACCGAGATCGTGGCGGTGTCAGACGATGACAAGGTTGGCCTGGCAGCAGCTGCCAAACGCTGCGGGGTGGAGAAGACCTACCTCGACTATCGAAAGATGCTCGACGAAACAAAGCCGGACATTGTGTCTATCTGCTCCCGCTGGATCGACAAGCACTTTGAAATGGCGATGGAAGCCGCCGAGCGTGGCATGCATGTCTACATGGAAAAGCCGTTTGTGCGGACGCTCGTGGAAGCTGACAAGCTGGTCGAGGCCTGCCAGATGCGACACGTACGACTTGGGGTAGGCCATCCCACGCAATACAGTCCAAGACTCCAGACAATCAAGCAACTGATCGCCGATGGCAAGATCGGTCAGCTGCTGGAATTGCGCGGCCGCGGCAAGGAAGACCGGCGAGGGGGTGGCGAGGACCTCTGGGTGCTCGGCACACACGTGATGGACATGCTGGTCTCGATTGGAGGAAAACCGAGCTGGTGCTCGTCTGAGATACTGCAGGAGGGCAGGCCAATCACAAAAGATGATGTCTACGAAGGGAACGAGGGGTTGGGGCCGCTGGCCGGTGACCATGTCAGGGCGATGTATGGAATGCCCAACGGCGTGACAGCGTATTTTGCTTCGACCCGCAACGCCAACTCCAATCCGTCTCGCTATGGCCTGCAGATCTTTGGTTCCCGCGGGGTGATTGAGCTGCTGGAAGGAACCCAGCCGTCGGTCAAGTTCCTTGGCGATGGCAGCTGGTCGCCGGGCCGAAGTGGAGCCGAGTGGCAGGATGTCAGCAGCGCCGGGATTGGCAAGCCCGAGCCACTGATCGGCAAGGCCTACCAGGCGCGACACCTGCTGGCGATCAAGGACTTGCTGGCGGCAATCGAAGATAATCGCGAACCGCTGGACGGCCCAGAGCAATGCCGCGCTGGACTGGAGATGATCATGGCCGTCTTCGAATCACAACGGCAGGGAGGGCGAGTGATGATGCCGCTTGAGAACCGAGAGCATCCGCTGCGCATGCTGTAGGCAGTGGAGGCGATCTCGAGCGACGATGTCCCGTCGCCTAGTACGACGTGACGATCACGTCGTCATCGGTACCAGATTGTTGATCAGGACCGTTGGACCAGATCTTGTAGGCCGGAGCACCACTGGCCGGATCGGTCACCAACTCGTACTGGTAGGCACCATTCCACGGATCTGCCGGAATCTCTCTCCTGAGGTAAGGGCCGGACCACTTCTGCTGACCCAAGGCGTCGGATGGCGGCTCCCTGAGGCCCTGCAATCCCACCTCGGTCGCCGGGTAATTGTCCAAATGCAACTGGTAGGTATCCAGCGGCGTCTTGAACAACAGCATCTGCGCGGAAGCTGCCTTTACCTTGCTATTGACGAAGATACTGCCTTCTTGCTCTTGCCGCACCCCTTGCGAATCGCGAAGGTACCGATTCACACGCTCAAGGACCTCCCGGCCGCCTGGAGCGACTAATTCAAATTTGACCTGATCCAGGTCGAGTGGCTGATCGAATGCAAAGGACAACCTTGGTCCCAGGTCGCCGCTCACGCGCCAGTGACCATTCAGATAGACCAGCACTTCGTTGAACTCAATCACAAACACACGTCCTTGCACCCCGATGTATATCTCTGGTTCTTCGATCGTGATGACGCCAACATCTTCGTAGCTGACCCCAGTTTCTTCTTCGAAGGTACGTCGGGGGACTTCACCCAGCAGACCCAGGTAAGTGGCATTTTCTAGTTGCTCAAATGTCAGGTCAGCTTCACCACTTTCGATACGAGTGAGGAAGCGTATCACACCCTTTCGCCATTTATCGTTCCATCGTGTCATACTTTCTTCATCCGGAAAATCTCGTCCCTCTTCGAACCGTATTTTTTTGAGCGGGTCGTCAATAGCACTTCGGATCCGCTCGAACACCCATTGGAAATCCTCGTGTTCCACAAACAACTCGCACAATTGTTCTGGGTCCTTGGCCTGAATAGCTGCCAGAGCGCGCCTGCCAAACGCATCTGCCGAGCCGCTCTCGCCTCCCGTGAAGAGCAGGGCAATCACGAGCAACAGCAGGAGCCCGCCGGCACCTGCGGCCATGTAGATGAATCTCTTCTTTTCTCCACTGGCGGACGCTCCAGAGCTGGCCATGGGAAGAGCCAGCTCGCCCGGCTGCACGATCTGAGGCTGCACGATCTGAGGCTCGACGACGGGAGGAGCCAACGGTACGGGAGCGGAAGGCGCCTGCGCTGGCATCAACAGCGGCTCGAGGTCCAAGACCGGCGGCGGATCCGGCTGGATTGTCACCACCTTCTGGCAGCCTGGACAGGCTCCCTGCTTACCAGCTGTGTCCGCTGGTAAATTCATCTGCTTGCCACATTCCGGACAGGTAAATTGGATCGAATCGGACATGGACAAGACTTTCTCTTCGCCGAATAAGACGAACGCTACCAGTAGTTGCGTCGTTGTTTCCATTACCTCGACATCCGCCACAGCGACTTAATTCAGTGCGTCGCGGATCCGGTCCGACGAAGAACCTCCATGTTTTTTCAAGGCGTACTCTAATGTACCCCGGCTATACTCGTTGGCGCCCATCTCGCTTAATGACTGGACACGGATATTTTTTCCAAGCAAGAACCAGCCGCCGTCGAACTTGATGATCTCGGACCAGGTCAGGGCGAACAGCCGGCCATTCACTTCATAGATCACGAAAAGACGGACATTGTCTCTACCGCCCCAATCCGCGACATCGGATTCTGGGTCACGCTGTCCTTCATTGTCCAGGACTGCCACCAGTTCCGCCTGGCCCCAGTCGACACTCTTCTGCAGTTCGTTGAAATCGTCTGACATCTCTTCCTGCCATTCATCGATCTCTTCATTCATCGCTTCGTCTGACATTCGATTTGCACGTCGTTTCTTCTCCGCCTCACCATCTGTTTTGGCAAGAATTTTGTCACGAATGATCCCCATCCTGGCTTCATTGTAAAAGGCAAGACCAGAGACGGCGTCCTTGTCGTTCGCCTTGAAGGCCTGAAAGACTGCCCGTCCGAGGGCTTCAGGACTG
>Ga0302132_10002319_pt1 | contig 10936 bp, 26 predicted proteins | sample CB9_321_MG_FD_203113 | JGI IMG/M metagenome (GOLD analysis project Ga0302132, IMG submission 203113) | Marine microbial communities from Western Arctic Ocean, Canada - CB9_32.1 | ecosystem: Environmental > Aquatic > Marine > Oceanic | place: Canada: Western Arctic Ocean | collected 2017-09-19
TTGGCTGACCAACGCAACGCCCTCATCCTAATCTGACCATCAGGAAGCCTACCCTTTTCATAAGCCTTCTTCGCACTTGTGTCCTTCTTATAAGAACCTGTGGCTAGAGTCTTCTTTGCAGTCTCGGCATACTTCCCTGCATCGTTGTTCGCTATCTCGTACAACTTCCTCTTAGCCATCATGTGACCGTAGAAGTCCTTATCGCTGTTCTGCACCTTCTCAAAGGAGGATGCAATCTTGAAACATAGTGTCTTCAACTGAGAGTTCCAAGGACGCTTCTCGTTCTTGTCCCACGTTACCGTAGGGTCTAGTCCTGCAAATCGCCAGATACCAGCAGGAGTCTTTGCTACGTCCAAGTTAATGTGTGCAAGCAGTCCTGCCGTTATTACTGGGCCAACCCCATGAATCGACCTAGCCCATTGACCCAACGCTTGGTTAGCACTGTACTCATCCAGAACCTTGAAAATCTGGTTCTCAGCAAACTTAAAATTCTTGAAGTTAACCTCTAGTAGGTCGTAGGGTTCACTAACGGCCTTTGTCTGCTTAATCTGGTTTCCTGCACGAATGCGGTTCTTTTGAGCCATGTAATAGTTATCGACTAGGAACCTTGCCTGTTTAGCTGTTGCAGTCCTAGCTAGTTTTCGCAGGTCGCTGTTAATGGCAGTCAGAGACTCAGGAGAGCAGTTGGAACACATTAGTTCCCCACCACACTCAAAACATGCACTCTCCAAAAGCTCTTCGTCAAAGTCTGTTGCTGCTACATCAGATGTGAGTACCACTTTTTTTTCTCCTTTAATTTTTTTCTAGTTTTTATTAGTTACTTGGGGTGTTCTGTCTAAGTATCACTACTAGAGTTGTCCATACGCCCAAACAGATACCAAACGTACCAACAATTAATAGAATTTCCGCTACGCTCATACAGTCTCTCCTTTCTCTTTTGTTGTCCAAATGACTTCACCGTTATAAACAAACTCTTCCTCTATTAAAGTCTCACCATAGGCATCCACTAGGTTCTGGAACTGTCTGTGGTCAAAGTACACAGGGGACTCGGTTCCTTCGTCATTCAACCATGCAACCACTATGGTCCCGTGGTCTTCTATCCGTGCTATTCTTCCTTTAGTTAAGATGTCCATGCTACGTCCTTTTGATTGATTCACTCAGCTTTACTGATACTGTCATTATCTATGGTTCACTCGGAGTCAACGTGGACTCCTCTGTGGTTCACTCGACCTTAATGCTACATCACAAAAGAGGGTTCACTCTGTATATACTAACCCTGTAGTATTCTATAGTAATCGTATCACGATATTACGTCTTGTCAACCCCCAGGTAATGATTAGAGTACCACTGCCCTGAGAACGCACCTGTAATCGGGATTGGTAGTTGTGGTTGGTTTCTGGAGTTCAAGCATAACCCTGTCTCCTTCTACTGCGAACAAGTCTCTCAGGTGCTTGCATTCCTTTATAGGGGGTCTGCTGAACTGCCATGCCTTGCATGTACAGTAAATCCTGTAGTCCTGACCTAACACGATGTTATAAGTATCATTGGTACTCTTACTCTGTACCTTTAGTAAGTCTTTACCCATTAATTATCCTTTGGTGTACGTGTGTGAGTATTATCGTGGTACTCTTTCGTACTATCCACGATATGGATTGGCATGTCCTCAGTCCCATCTGCCCATTCATTGGCTATGTAATCCAGTGATATCCTAATACTCTCTAGATGTTCTATTATTTTTTCGACTTGCTGTTCAGTCATTATTTCTTTCCTGCTCTTTCTGCTAGTTCCTTTTCTTCTGGTGTACGTTTGGCCTCATCCAATGGAATCCAAGTACATGAGACAAATTTTGTTCCCTCGCCTTCACAGGCAGCTATAAGCTGTATAGGCTTCCCATCATTATTCTCATCTATAGCAGTTACAATAGTCCCATCTTCAATTGATTCTTTCCCAACTGTAACGGCTAAATTGAAAGTCCTACCGTCTTCTGACCTAGAACCACTTGTTGAGATATCCATATAGACTATCCCCAATATAGCTACTGTAATAACGGTCAATCCAATACCTGTTCCTATAGCTATCTTATTCATAAAATCTCCTTACTCTAGTCGTGTTTTCCATTCTTGAGGTATTTCCAACTAATGGGAAATTTAGGGCTAATTAAATTAGATATCATTAAAGCCACTTCTTTTGTTTCTTCTTGTGCATCTTCTGATATTCGTAAATTACAGACTCTTGCAAAGGCATACAGACTTCCTGTCCAATACCACTCCGTGTACATAGATTGAGGTAAGACCAATCTTGCTTGTTCTGGAGCTACTTTAGCTTCTAACAATTGCCTATATAGCTCTAAAGCATTTGTATGTAAATCAATTACCCCATCGGTAAGTTTGAAGTTTAGGTCTACAGTTTCCTTACTTGAACCTTGTTTCTTATCTTCAGCCTTACCTCTCCATTGAGTAGGGATATGAAAAACAGGAACTGTATCAACATAACGCCTACTAACCTCATTCCACACTAAGCCAACCTGATGCTTAACAAGCTGACGAGCAACAAAGATTGGAGCAGATACTCTAAATTGCAACTGTGGATGCCCAAAGGGTGTCCAATGCCCATGTTCGGCAAGATAGGCAATGAGTTTTTCATCTCCTTTGATAATTTCTTTATGATGTTTATCAAAACTTACCCTAGCTGCATTCACTACTGTTAAATCGGTTCCCATACTCTCTATTAATACTACATTCATTCCAGTCTCGTTCTTCCATCCTTGAGGTCTACATAGTCTTCAATCATCACTTCCATTTGGGCTATCTGATATTCAAATTCTCGTATCTTTTTTCTAAAGTCCAAAAGTCGTTGAGCCATTTTGGCTCTTAATTCCTCATCACTTTTAGTTGCATTATCCCAAATATTCATTTTAATCCTCGATTTATTTTTACTGCAATTTAATACTTTTAGAACAAAGAGTATCTACTGTGGACTCAAATGATACTAGAGTTTGTTTTAGTTCCTTTCAGTTTCTTTTTTTATTTTTCATAAAAATCTTATCAGTTATTATGCTGTTGCTAGTTGAAACTTTCTCTTCCATGCCATATCTAGCATTACATCTTTTGTCTGCAATCCACGAATTGCGTAGTCAGGGGCTTCCCATTGGTCGGAATAAGGTATCCACTTTAACTGTACTGGCTTGAGGTTAACTACTTCGTAATAGGCACAGCTATCAGCCATAGGGAATGTCCAAACATGAGTTGCTCTCTTTTGTAGAGCCTCTAGTGCGGTTTCCTGTAGTTCGTGTTCTTCTTTCCAGTTCTTACCATCAGTAAAAGAATAACTATACTCACCCTGTTTCATTTCCTTAAATTCTTGGGGGAGTCCTTTTAGTAATCTAGCCATTAGTTGTTCTCCCCTTTATTTGTTCATCTCTACAGCTTCTCTAAGTAGGTGGTCAGAGAAGAACATGTCTTCTATAACTTTTCCATCTACGGTAATCTCAGCAATCTCATAGGCATCACTGAGGTTGCGAGGAGTGATTGATTGGTAGACAGGTAACCAATCTACCTCTTTGGCATTGTCCACCGCTACAGACTCATTCTCAGCCTCTACAGTGACAGTCTTAGTGACTGCCAGACCGAATACTTTTGTTATCTCTACCTTATATTTAGTCATTTTAGTTTAAGTCCTTAATCCAACTTCGTAGAGTAGTCTCTGGGAGATTGTATTGCTTGCGTACAACGGTACGTCCTTCGGATAGTGCTTGTTTAGCAACCTTGATTTTGAATTCTGTTGTGTAGGTACGTGGAGACTTATATTCCTTTATTTCTTGAGGCTTATGTTCCTTTATTTCTTTTGGTGGGGCTATGTACTCCCCTGTTTTTTCCATAGGTGTACTACTGAGGAGAAATCGTTTGATTTCATTGTTGCTATCAAAAGTAATAGTCACTATTACGTCTCCAGGTGCGGATTCGCACTTGGTAACAAGTCCTTCGCCAAAGGTAGTATGGCGAATTTTATCTCCAGCTTTTATGACACTTAGATTAAGCATGATTCCTTACGTCTGGATATACCTCACAAAGAGAGTTGTACTGCTTGATAACCTCTAGAGCATCCTTTTTACTGAGGACACCCTCGCTAAGTTCGGACACCATGTTTGTGTCCCACATGTTAGTAGCACCGCTCTCCCTGACTTCCTCATATGCTTGGAACTGTTCTTTGGTTATCATTGTCATTGGTCATCTCCTTTAGAAAATTTTTTCTTAAATAGTATTTCTGAGCCACCTAGCCATAGGATGAATAGAACGGTACTCATACCCAAAGTGTAGAGAAACAAGTCTCTAAAAAACTCTGTCATAAAGTTACGCTATCCTTTCTATTTCTCGTGTCTCTAACCCTTTTACTCTGAGGTCTAAGTCTCGTTGTTCCTCATTACGATGAACTGGACAAGTGTTGATACTGTAGTCCTTATACTGGTGTACTATTTCCCCTGCTTCTCTATCAATGTCACCGTTGCATTTAGGCTGTTCGGGTATATCTCTCCAAGGAAACTCAATAGAGACTGTCTCAAAATCAAGAACTCTTTCCAGAGCCTCTTTCATTTCTGGGTTCTGACTGACAAGCTGAACCACAACCTTATATTTGTTCTCGTTCAGTTTCTTTAGCCAATTCCTGCGCCCTACCTCGTTACCTTGGTAGCTTTTTAGTTTTCCAGTTATCACTATCGTATCGGCATACACACCTTTTTTATTCATCTTCAGTGATTCTCCTTTGAGGAGTTTGTAATTCTTCTGGTCTATTAAAATTGATGATGACTTCATTTAACTGTATTGATTCTCATCGCAATTCGTGCATTCCATCCATACGTTCTTGAGACATTCCATCTCAAATGGTTGGTACTCGTAGTCATACTCTGGGTAAACTATTTTTACCCCTGTTGCGAATACCCCCTCACCCTTTACTGGATGCTCACAAACACCACAACGGTTCTCTGAGAAGCCTTCTGGGGCATTGTAGGGAGCGGTAAAGGAGTACCCTCTATCGTCAACCTCGTACTTGTTATAGATTTTGGTAGCCATCTCTACCACCACAACTCCCATTGATATTCGGCTCCACTTGTATCCTTATTGGCTAGGGCTACTACTTCTTGTAGCACTTTTATTTGTTCCTCATAATCTTTTTTGTCTTCTACGAGTGTGTTTGCAGAAGCAAGACCAGAAGCACTGGGTTGGTAGTTGAGTTCTTTAAGTTCCTTATCTATGCTTTCTAGAGCCTCTTCGGGTTCAACTGCCTGTCTTACGCAGTTAGCAAGTTCAAAGGTTTCCTGTAAGAACGAACCTAGTTCCCATCCGTTACCCCAAAACATATCGGTTTTCTTGATAACCGTTTCGCCCTTATCTGAGTCTCGTTCTAAGACTTCTTCTTTCCACATGTAAACATCTAAGCCCATTGTATTATTCCTTTATGTCTGTGGTTCCCAACAGAGTTTTACCTAATTCACATACACATCCCCCCATGTGACTATCGTGGTCAGGATGCCTATAAGGGTTTGCTCCTTCTTGACAATACTTATTATCGGTATCGCATATGTGTCCTATGTTCTCAGGAAGGTCACTATCAACTTTAGCCATTAGTCCACCTCTTTACCTTCTTTGACTGATTTCTCATAACAATCGGGGCAAAGGTCATATATAGCTGACTCTCCATATGTGATTGTGTATGGATTGTTGCAGTCATAACAAGTACGTGGTTCTGGGTCTATCTCGTATTCCTCACCAAACTTTTCATCTAACAAACGAGTTTCTTTAGTCGCTTCCAAAGCCTCTTTAATTGAAATTACCTCAAACTTAGGCATCAGTTTTGACTCTCCAATCCTCTTGTGCTAGTTGTACGGCCTCACGCATGTAGTCAGCCCAAGCCTCACCCAACCCATACTCCAGATGCCTCTTAACCTCGTGGTGCAACTCGGTTTTATCTTGGTCACTTAATTTATCGTAGCTACCTTCACCCTTTTGAACGTCATAGAATGCAACCATGTCCTCTACCCGCAAAATGAATAGCGTGTCCTCTATCAGGTAAGTCTTAATAGATTCAAAAGCCTTATCCATCAGAGTGGCTTCTGTAGTATTCAGAGCGTCTTCTGTAATATCTGGCTTTACAGGGGAGTAGAAGACGTGACTGCAATTACTGCACCCATCTCCATTCGACACATCGTTGGGAATGTCCTCACCACAGTCAGGACACTCACCGTTCTCGTAGCTATCTTTAATTAGATTCATTGTCTAAGGACTCCTCATAGTCTTGTCGCAAAGCCTTGACTGTGTAGTCACCATTGATTAACTCAGTAAGGATTTCCAGTTTCTCGTCCTCGTGAGGTATGAATATTTCAACGTCAGCTTTAGTTACTTCATCCATGTTCTCTCCTTTTTAATCAGTCTGGTCAAGCGTGACCAAATCAACATTGTAATCATAGTCACCACCTTCATCACCTCTAGTATAATTGTATCATGGATTTACTAAGTGTCAACTAATACCAAGTTTTTCTATCTCCATTTTGGTACTGTTTCCACTCATACTCAAACCCCTCTGGGTAGTCAGCCCATCCACTTTGGACTACGTCTGTAGTCAACGCTATAAGAGTCTTCTCATCCATAGCACTAACCACCACTTCAGAGAGTTCTGTCATACGTGCTTGATTATCCTCTACCCACTTCACCCTCTTATCACGTTGCTCCTCATGGGTATCCCAGTTACTCATTCTTACTCTTCTCCTTCTGATGCTTCCACTCACTTTTTATTTTTTCTAAATTTTGTTGTCTGATATGTTTACTTCTGAGTCTTGCTAATGTTAGTGCGAGTTTTATGTCCTTTGGTCTGAGTCCTATTAATACTCTTAGGAGCGTCTTGAAGGAAAAAGGAGAATAGTCATGCTCTTTATACTCCTTGATGAAACGGTGGATTGCGCCTACAACTACTAAAGCTAGCCACAAACCCAGTAGTCCCACTACTATGTAGATGATTAGTTCTATCATTAGTCTTCTGGTTGACCTATAGGAAGGTAAGAAGGAAGGTGAGAGGTTTCATCGTTTGATGTACCTACATCCTTTTTCTTTCGGCTACGCAATTCGTAGTTACTCAGTACAACCGATGCAATTCTCATGGCTACTACGTTACTGACAGTAGAAGAGTCCCCTAGGACTTTAGCTTCCTTTAGGAGTTGGGACAGTTCGTTTGCTCTTTGTTCCATCGCAGGATGCACTGGTGTTCCATCATCATGGACTAATCTGTAGACCACTTCCTCTTGTATCTTTAATAGTTTCATGTTGTTTATTTCCCTTTCTAAAAGAAACTTCTAGGTGTTCTGGTTTCTATTACCATGTCTTCCTTTAGTCCGTTCTTCTCTATCCAAATCTCTCTGAACAGTTCCATCTGTTTGAAGTTGCTTTCCTGTACAGCAGGGTCATCGGTTTGTTCGTTCTCTTCTACCAGACCATTGTGATATGCAATCAATTCATCATCTGATAGTTTGAGCATCTCTTCTTTAGTTTTGCTCATTGCTCTTCTCCTGTACATAGTTACAGTCCACACATATGTGTAGAGTGCAATCCTTTTCGCACGTTACGTCATCTCCACCACACTCGACACAGACACCCTCTTCTAGTTTTTCTGACAGGGTCATCTCACTCATTTTTCACCTTTTTATTTTTTTTTATTTTTTATTTGAAGGTGTATCGTCATTTCCACAGTTTTTTATCACGGCTTAACAGTCATCCGATGTCTGCACAGTGGTGCGTACTCCCATTAGTAGGTCTTGGTCATCTCATCAATGACTATCGAGTACATCACGTTTCTGAGAGACTCAGTGTCCACCCCTAGTTTCACCCCATCAGACTCTGAGATGCTTTGTACAGGTAGGACTCTGAACTGAGGTGGCAGTTGAATGTCAGAGGGTAGTTCTGGAGCCACGTTCAGCACGTAGGTGTAGATGTTTCCACCACGCCTGTTCTGCCATTCTATGGCCTTGTCAGCATCCTTCTGGTTCTCAAACTCCCCATCGGTCAGGATGATATCCAAACGTGGCTCACCAATCAGACCGTTCTCAGACTCCTTCCTGTAAATCTCTTCCATCAGAGGTGCTAGTCTTGTCTCTGATGCGTCCTTCTTCAAAGGGTCTTCTATCGTGAGGTACGACCCAGACCAATCACTCAGCCAGTTGTACTCACTCACAAATTCCTTGCCGTGGAACAGGTCACATCTAGCTATGCGGTTAAAAGAATACACGCCCCACGTTACTCCCTCGTATTTAGCACTCACGGTTTTGAGTACCGATATGAGGTTCTGACTAACCTCTCGCATGGTTCGGGAACAAAACCCTGTAGCAGCCGTATGGGTAGAACCAGAGTTGTCTATGCAAATGTTTATGTGTTTCCGATACTCTTGCTTACCCATCACCTCTTCTCCCCATCCAGCACCGTCTATGACGGCTGTAGCGGGGTCATCAAGGATATCGCCCTCTTCTAGGTTCTCACGTTCCCTTGCCTTGGTGAAGGCATATAGAGCCTCAGTCAGAATACTGGCTTCTTCAATTTTCTCAACTTTACTCTTGTTTATCCTAAGAGGATTGGAACCTCGTTTGGCATCCCATCTCTCTGCAAAGTCAGCCTTGTTAGCCTTCTCGTCCTTGACCTCGTCACGAACTGAGTTTCGTATGGACAGACCAAGGTCTGACTGAGGTGGGATGTCTCCCATAGCCTCTAGACGCTCATTGGTCATCTCACGTATGAGGTACTCTTTTACTGAGGCTTTGGGAGTCTTTGTGACCCATGTGTCCCATGACAAGCCTCTACCCCCGCCCCCACCACTAGAACGACCACTACTCTTTTTCTCGTATCCAACGTCATTCTTAGCCATATTAGCTATTCCTCTCTAGGGTCTTCAGAGTTGCCCAGATGGTTTTTATCTGGTGTTCCACTGCCTCTTTATCGTGCTTGTTATCAATCTTGGTAAGGATGCTCTTCTCCAAGAGTTTCCTGTACCCAGCCTTGTTAGCGTCCAACTTGTCGGCTAGTTGGTATGCAACCAATGCCCTACGTGGTGACACCTGATAGGTGATTTTGTTCTGTTCCCATGTCTTGTAAAGGGCGGTCACAAGGAAACTTGCGTCTTTGGCATAGTCCTCTGGCAATCCGTGGGACTGCAACATCTGGACTAGCTTCTCATCCAGCAATGGTGGGACTTCAATCGTCCAGAATCGGTCTCTCAGTGCCTCGTTCATGTTCTTGGTTCCTGCATACCCTTGGTTTCGCGTGATGAAACATCGGAAGTCAGGATGAACATCTATGACCTTGCCACCTATACTGAACGTAGACCCATCAGTCCCTGCGCGGTCAGTCATCCCATTCAAGAATCCCAAGGCATCCGCATCAGCGAAATTTGCTTCATCTATCAAAGCCCAATCACCATTCTTTGCAGAGGATGCGAACTCCCCTGCATCGAAATAGGTGGTTCCATTGGTTATCTCTCGTTGACCAATCAAGTCACGTTTTCTCAACCCACCATCAGCCGTAACGACTGCCAACTTCTTGCCCATCTCTTCTGCCAGCTTGTGGATTGCCAGAGTCTTACCAGACCCTGCCGAACCCTTGAGTTCAACGTGGCTAACCTGAGAGGCTGTAATCAGTTCATTCCACCAAGGTGGGCTGACATACTGACCATTCACATCACACGTTGCGTCTGGGACTTCAGCCCATTGGATTATCGCATCGGTGCTTACAGGGGATGCACTGGTTGTCGTACCGTTACTGGAAACAGGGGCTGAGAATTTAACCTCACCTATGACTTCCTGTACCAGTTCCCTGATGGTCTCCTTAGAAGGTGCGTTTGCAAGAATCGCATGGTTCAACGCATTCTCTATTAGGGATGCGGATGTACCAATGGACTCTTGACCTACTGACGCTGGTACGTCTTCAGCCAAAGACTGAATGATTTCAGCCTTCTTGGTAGACTCCAACCCACGTTCCTTAGCCATCGTGCGTAGGTCGTTTATGTTCATTCCCTCTAAATCAATTACTCGCATGTGTCACCCCTTACGGTATATACTAACGCTTCAATCTCTCTACCTATAATAATTGTATCATCGAAAAACCGAATTGCAATACCCTTTTTCTAGGAAAATTATTTTTCCTAAACTTTTACTACCCTGTTAACGGTGGTCTGAGGAACGGTGTTGAACTCCCCATGCTTCTTGACGGTGGCTTTGATTGAGAACGTATCCCCAACCTCTACATCCAACTCCTTGGAACCGAACCAGACTACCTGATTGGTATCGTCCATGAGGAACCTATGCAGTACTGACGTACCAAATTGGCTCTCAAGGTGCTGTACGCCTGTAAGCTGTACGTTATCGAACACCTCACGCTTACCTACCTCACCTACGTGGCTGGACTCTTCAGATGCCTTACGCCTTGCCTCTTCCCTAATGCGCTTCTCTATTTCGCGCTCATAAGAAGAGAGGATGGATACAGCCATGCCCATTGACCGCTTGGTAATGTAGCCATTCTCAGCGATGATGCCTATGTTATTGAGGTAGTTGTTGTCAGAGTCCTTGCCAGCCTTGGCCCACTCGATAGCATCCGCTACCAACTGAGGGTCACTATCAGGAAGGTTGTTAGCATCCTTGGTTACGTTCCACTCAGCCTCAAATCCCATAAGGGCCAGACTAGAATCAGTTAAACTCCTGACTCTCTGAGAGGTTGATACTCCCTGACTGTTCCATGCCTCAGAACCAGACATCCAACCGTGGACACGAATAACCTTCCACGTTAGGCTCAGAGCCTCTGAAAGGTCAGAGACTTCACTGCTACCGTCATCCCTGTATTCCTCATCGGTGAAGGAAGCTACGAACGTGCGGAAAATAGTCAGCCACGAAACCATGCTCTTTGGGTCTAGT
>Ga0302132_10002324_pt1 | contig 10927 bp, 11 predicted proteins | sample CB9_321_MG_FD_203113 | JGI IMG/M metagenome (GOLD analysis project Ga0302132, IMG submission 203113) | Marine microbial communities from Western Arctic Ocean, Canada - CB9_32.1 | ecosystem: Environmental > Aquatic > Marine > Oceanic | place: Canada: Western Arctic Ocean | collected 2017-09-19
TGCGGGAGCTTTTTATTAAAGCTCTTACTAGAAAGGACAGTTCTCCGGGGTTTCTCGATAAGTTAGTAGATAGATTACGTGACGTACGCGATGTTGGGTTAGTGGGGGCTGGCGGTGTATCCGCTGGAGGCTCCGCAAATTTTTTACGTAAACAGTTAAAGCACGTTAAAAACTATAATCCTACGGTTGTTACTCCTGGAGCAGGTCTAAAAAAGGTATTGTCGCTTCTACGGGAAGGCGACGTAGTTATACAAGGTGATGCTCCGTCGTCGCGTGTAACGGGTGGTCTTGTGCGTGATATGTTTAGCGGAGGCATGGGCGGTTTTGACGAACATGCTCAGATTCTTACAAAGCCTGTAAGGGATCCAAAAGGTAGAGGGATAGCGCCAAAATTACGGGCCGTCTATACGGGAGAAGTAGTCGGTTCTCCCAGGGCTCGCCGTTCAAGCTTACAAGCCGCAGGGGGTTTGGCCTTGAAGCGACTGAGGAAATCGTTTGCTCCAGGTAAAGCGTTCAACCTTGGTAAGAAGCATTTTAATCATTACGGTGATCCGGAGTTTGGTTCTATTTCTCCTGAGAGATTAGATAAAGCGCTTAGATCGCCGAAAGAGACTTTTAAGGCGTGGGAGCATTTAGACGACATGGCAAGGGTAGCCGCTGACCCGAGTGATGGTCCCCTTCCATTTTCTATCTTACGAGCGAAGGATACGCCATCTCAAGCAAAGGTTCATAAAGGTCTCCAACGGCTAGGCAACACGACTTTTTCTGGGCTAGATACCGCCCAATCAGCGGTGCAGCGACGTCTTTTTCCTAATTGGGTTTCGGCTCTGCATGAAAAACTCACAGGTAAACCTCGTAACGCATCTTCTTTTCAAGGAGCGAACTGTGCGGGTGGTGTTTGTAACGTTTTAACCGGCAAAGGGGGTTACAGGCTACCTTCAGATCTTCGTCATATGAAGGAGTTTAAGACAGTAGGCGATTATATTCCCGAGACAGCGCTTAAAAGATACGGGGCTACAGCTAAGAATCTTGAGCCTCTTAAGCGAGTAATGCGTCGCGGTTCTTTCAAGGCGGCTATCCCAGGTTTATTGCTTGGGGCTGGTTTCGCTACGACCGGTGCTGGCGGGGGCTTTTATCGCCATCAGCAGCCTAAGCCGTCTAACCCACTTCAATCTTTTCTCAACCGCCGTATTGCATAATTGTGCATATCTTGCCTCTCGACTACCCGCTGCATAAGTGGTAGTTTATGCGTGCTAGGTCACGGATGAACGGACTCCGGACTAAGCAATATCCTACCTCTACTAAAAGGAGTAAGTAATGGATATGACTTCTAAGCACGACCTCGATATGTTGGACTATCAGCCTGACTCTCGGACGTTCGATTCGTACGAAAAGATTTCAACTACTAAAGATGATGGTGTCATGCCTGCGAGCAGTTCTCGTGCTAGTAGAAATGGGCAACATCGCAGTAGAGCACAAAACAAAACTACAGCTAAAGATGTCAATGGAATGCATCGTCGGCGTATGAAGAAAATACACTAACGGAGAAGATATTTACTTATCTTTAAGGGCAATGAGAGTTGGTTATATTTGTGCATGCTATTTTGGTCGACGCCGTAGGAACGATGGCTGGGACATGGGTTTGCCAGATCCGTCCCTTACGTTTATTATTAAGCAGTTAGAGGTTGTTCCACGGTACGCGACAATTCTCTCCAGAATTACGTTTGTGTGTAACGTAGATGATGGTGATGCAGAGCAGCTGGCCTCTTTTGAGTCAGCCAAGAAGCTCGTGGAAGAGTATAATTCGGGCGAATGCCCTATACCTTTACCTTGCGAGATTTTTCGTCGGCCTAACGAGAACTACTCTTACGGAGCGTATGCTTGGGGAATTAAAGAGCATTGCTCTGACCTAGACTACGTTTTTACCGTTGAAGACGACTTCCTACCGGGGTTTTGTGGTTTTGACCGTGATATAATCCAACGGTATTTTTCTGCTGAAAGTGCTTGCGCTGACGTTATTGGTGCTGTGTCTGTCTGGGTCGACGATACGATTTTAGCCAAAGAGTATAAGTGGCTGCTACCAAATACTCCTCCGCATGCTTCTGTGAGTAATGGCATTATGAACGTGTCGATTTACAATTCTGTGCCGGGCGGCTTTGCTTTTTCGGATGAACCTAATATGTATGGTTCTGTGACACAGGCCGTGTATTTGGAGCCGTACGTAAAAGCAGGGTACCGTGTTATTAACATGAGTCAGCATTATCGAATTCCGTATCTTGGGTCACGGCGTGGTACTAAGTGGATGTTTGGACCAGAAAACGCACCGATTATTTTTGAGCCCGTTGAATCAAGGACCAAAAGGGCGCTAAGGTTAAAAACATGAAAGTACCGTTGTTTCAAGTAAAGATGTCTCCTGATGTGGACTTATCCGACGTTTTGCAGTCTGGATACATTGCCCAGGGGCCAAAAGTTGACGAGCTAGAGGTTCAGTTACAAGAGTTCTTTGGCAACCCTTTGTGTTCGGCAGTTAACGCAGGAACTTCTGCGATACATCTCGCCTTGCGGCTTGTGCGAGACACGTGTGGAGAGAGGAACACTGTCCTTTCTATCCCTCTGACGTGTACTGCTACCAACTTCCCTATTCTTGCGAATGGGTTTGATATTCGTTGGATCGATACAGACCCTACTACATGTAATGCCGACATGTTGGACATGCGTCGCAAGATTGGCCCAGATGTGGCCGCTATCGTGGTGGTTCACTGGGGAGGCTCTCCATGCGACTTAGCTGCCATCAGGGCCATACAGGACGAGTGTGAGCGTCTGTATGGCTATCGTCCGCCTCTTATCGAAGATGCTGCACATGCTTTCGGGGCTAAGTGGGACGGTAAGCTGTTAGGTAATCATAATAACTTTGTGATGTATAGCTTTCAGGCTATTAAGCATTTCACAACGGGGGATGGTGGTTTGCTTATTTCTCCTACGTATGAATACCACAAAAAGGCACGGCTCTTAAGGTGGTTTGGGTTGGATCGTGAAAAGAGTTCTTCTATGAGGTGTGAGCAGAACGTGAGTGATTGGGGCTATAAGTTTCATATGAATGACATCAGTGCTGCCATTGGTTTATACAACTTTGAAACTGTGGCTGACGTTATTGAGAAACACCGGTTAAATGGGTACTTCTTTGATACGGCGTTAAAGGGTATTGACGGCATTACTCTGCTGGACAAACCCATGGCAGCAGAACCATCGTACTGGATATATACATTACGTGTACAAGACAGAGAGGCCTTTGTTAAGAAACTAGCCGGTGCTGGTATTACGGCGAGTCAAGTACACGATCGGAACGATAAGCATGCGTGTTTGTTAAAGTACAAATCTCTTCTCCCCGGCACGGATGAGATTATGTCCGATATGATTAACATTCCGTGTGGTTGGTGGGTAGGGGAGGACGAGAGACAACACATTGTTGATACTATTGAAAGCGGTTGGTAGGGCGGAAGAAAAATGAGCAGGATCGCACTTCTAAGGGGCGGCGCGCTTGGCGACATTATAATGATGGCTAATTGCTTGCCTAAGCTGCGGGAGCAATTTGACGAGATTCACTTGATTACTGAACGAGGGACGTGGGATATCTTAGGTAAGTTTCTTTTGAGTAATAAGTTGGTTGACGGGATGTATGCGCCTGGGGACTTCGTAGCCGATAACTATGATAAAGTTGTTTATTGTCGGGGTTACCCAACTCATGAGGGATATCCTGAGGTTAAGATGCGGAAACATGTTATTGAGTTCTTTGCAGATGAAATAGGTGTAGAGGCCTCATTTGATGCTCTTGTGTGTTCTATTCCAGAGACTGATGTTTCTTTTAATAGTATGCCGTACGTTACTATTCAAAATAAAACTAGTTGGTCTATTTACAAGGAATGGCATGGCTGGCAGCAATTAATTAATAAACTGCGACGCAAGAGACCGGAGGTGGGGATTTATCAGGTTGGTGGACCGGACGATCCGCCACTGACAAACATTTACGGAACTTTTTGCGGTAGATCGTTTGAGGACAATTTAGCTGCTCAAGCTTACAGCGTGGCGCATCTCGGTGTAGATTCATTATTACAACATACTACTAATATCAGGTGGAACGGTGGGACTAAGAAAAGCAGCGTTATACTCTGGGGGTCAACTCAGTACGACGCATCCGGCTATTCTCACAATGTAAACATTTCTCTTCAGTTGCCTTGTCAACCGTGCTTTAGAGAAAATCCCGGCATTTCGACTCAACCTAGAGGTATATGCCCAAACCCAGCTGATCAAACTTATGAAAACCCAAGGCATGCCTGTATGGCTGGTATAACAGTCGATATGGTTTACGATGCAACGGTAAATCTCTTGGAGAAAAAGTAGGGTGGATGGTGGGTGTGGACAAGATAAGTCTTCGCGAGCTCGTTTTTGATGATTTGAAGTGGTTACACGCGATAAGAAACGATCCGGAAACGTATAAATGGTTACACCGTCAACATCCGTTTTCTTTGAAAGAAACTATAGATTGGTTTTACCGTCAAAATGCATTCTTATGGGTAGCTCTTCTCGACGAAGTTCCTTTCGGGTATTTCAGAACGGACAAGGTAGATTATGCGGAAGGCTCTATAGAAATTGGGATGGACATTGCGATTGAGTTTCGTGGCAAAGGGCTGGCAATTCCTAGCTATAAAAAGTTTATTAACTTATTGAAATCACAGGGTTTCCAAACGTTTACGTTAGAGGTGCTTGAGCATAACACGCGAGCAATTCATCTTTATGAAAAGCTTGGTTTTGTGTTTCAATCGCGTTATCCTTACCCCGTTCGAGGGTTTGCAGCTTCTCACAGTGTGTTGATGAAACTCACCTTGGATAAATCGTAGCATTAGTAGATAACTAACAAGAGGAATAGAAAGTTCAGGGTTTAGCCAAGGAAGGCGAAATTCTTAAATCGTGAAAAGGCTAGGGGCGTTGAGTGAAATCGAAAAGATAGGGTATTACATTCGTAGATATCAAAACGCTATCGTTGTGATACAGAGAACTAATTATATCCCTTCTAGTGCCCTTGGATTTAAAAGTGCTTTGCCGGGAGCGAAAGCGAAGCAAAAAGATATTTTGCGTCACGCGGAAAAGATCATACAGTTAAAAAAACGATTGTGTAACCTTACAGGTCGTTGTTCTCCTTCAACACCAAAATGGCCTAAGTGAGGTGACGTTTACTTTGCGTATTTTTAACGATAAAGTGTACGTAACCGGTAATCTATGCATTACCGTAAATATACAGGCCGAATATTCTCTGCGGCTGGTAGACAATACAGAGCTTAAGATGTAAACAAAAGAGCTGGGGAGACGTCCTCAGCTCTTTTTTTATAGTTATTTAACGGAAGGTCACACGTGTAAAATGGCATCAGAATCAATAAACACGACTCCAGTCTCTAAATGCCCAAACAGGTCGCCAATGGCTGTTTCTGAGGCGATAGCTCCAATTATAAAGGGTAAGATTGTTTGTGAGCTAGGATGCGCTGAAGGCGACAACATGGTTTTTATGAGTCGGTTTGCTAAGAAGGTGATTGGGCTGGAGCTCTCACCTGCTCGAAGACAACACGCGGAGAAGCGAGGGTTAGATGTAGTTAACGGAAATTACTTCAGTGATGATATCGACCTGCCTGAGGCGGAAGTTTATTATTGTTGGCCCAATAACCCTGTGGACCATGAACGTTTAGTCAAAAGAATTTATTCTAACAGTGCCTGGGAAGGAACTATTATCCTTGCTGCTGATGCAGGATGGCGCAATGAGCCTGATCTTGTCAGACAGTGCGCAAAAAAATGGGGCGGCACTTTAATGGAGGTAGATTTTCATGAAGGTGACGGTAGCAGAGAGAATGGAACGTTTCTTTTAGGGGTTATAACAAAATATGCTGACAAGGCGGACAAGGTTGAAAAAGTCTCCTACTCCAACGAGACCGTCTGGAGCGACAAGGTTGACAAGGTTGACAAGGTTGACAAGGTTGACAAGGTTGATGTCGTAAAGAATATCAGCGATCGAAAAGGAGCCGATAATCAGAGTATCACATTAAACATGATTGTAAAAAATGAAGCACATTGCATTCATACTTCTCTAAATACTATCTATAGGTACATAGATTATTACGTCATAGTCGATACGGGCTCTACAGATCATACGCAGGACGTAATAAAAGAATTTTTCGATCGCCAGGGTATCCCCGGCGAAATTCACGATATGCCATGGAAGAATTTCGGATGGAATCGCACTGAGGCCTGTAAGCTTGCTAAAGGTAAGGGGGATTACACTTGGGTGATCGATGCAGACGATGAAATCTGCGGTGATTTAGTTCTTCCTGATCGCTTAACGAAGGATATGTACAATTTGTTTTACAACAGCAATTTATCAGGAGGGGAGGGTTGGTGGCGTCCTCAGTTGTTTAATAATAGTTTGGACTGGAGGTACGAGGGTGTCTTGCACGAGTACGCCACTCGTGATGGAGCAACAACACATGAGCGGATTGAGGGGAATTATTGCGTTAGGCCGACTTTTTCAGGCAACCGTAATAAAGACGGCACAGAAGCAAAAGCGAGAGGAGATATTGAAGTGATGTTGGAAGCTCTCCAGGAAAAACCAGACAATGAAAGATACATGTTTTATTTAGCGCAGGCTTATCATACGGTTGGCGATTACCGGCGGGCGATGGAGTGGTTCAGTAAGCGAGTTAAAGCGGGTGGTTGGGAAGAAGAGGTGTATATATCTCTCTATAAAAAAGCTGAATGTCACGGGGCAATTAAAGGTGAAGTACCGTTTGGGTTATTAATTGAAGCTTATGAATACAGGCCCCAACGATTTGAAGCTCCATTTGCAATAATCAAAGCGTGTCGAGAAAGAAACAAGTTTCACTCTGGGTATGCGTGGGCTAAGACATTAATTAATAAACCAGCACCCACCGAAGATAGTTTGTTTGTCAACACTGCGATAGACACGTGGATGTTACAGGACGAGCTATCGATTTGTTCTTATTATGTGGGCCATTATTCAGAAAGTAAGGATTTATGTTCTTCGCTTCTGGCTAATAAAGCGTTGCCTGCTAGTGAGCAAGATAGGGTGTCTAAGAATCTGGAATTTGCTTTAGACAAGTTAGGGGAGTAGACGACCTTGGCTCCTTTACTACTTATTTTTCGGGTAGGAGATAACAATGGAAGAAGAACTGAAAGATCAGATTCATGCAGCGTTGTAGTGACAAATTGCGTTACACGAAAAGCATAGTTCTGTGTAGAATGTTAGGCGCGGAGCACAATTATGATACATATTATTGGCAAACCAGGGGCGCATTGTGAATTATAAGTATGTGAAAAATCCGGTTGCGGTCGAGGCGTTTCAGATGACCTTGGAACGCCGTTGGGACAATAGTGATTGGCCGTCATGGTTAAATGAAGCTTGGCAGATGGATGCTGGCGGCGTAGGTGCTGTCTGGGTTGACCCTTACGATCCAACGGGTACTTCGTTGATTTGCGGAACACAGGAAAGTCTCATGAGTATCGACTTTGGTGACTACATCATACAGGGCGTCGATGGGCTGTCTGTGTGCAAGCCTGACATCTTTGACGCAACCTATACCTTAGAGGCATCTTGATGTTAGGTAAGGAGTACGATTATGACGCATATTATTGGCAAACTACACGAGCCTGATTGGCAATGGCAGGTAACTACGCCTGTCCTGGTTGAGATAGTGGACTCGGAGACTGGGGAAACGGTACTTGATCCGGACACTGGAGAGCCGTTGACGGAGCCCCAGTTGGACGTAAATGGAGATCCCGTGATGGAGCCGTGGCGTCCGCCTGGATTGCCTGCTGAGGCCCCCTGGCCGCCACCTAACGCGGAATTATTCTGTCACTGCGATCACTTACATCATATTGCGAGTTGGCTGGAGGATACGCCAGAGAGTGAGCACCACAAGTGGTATGACGGTGAGCGCTGTCCTATTTGTGATCGTCGGTACACTGCTATTTAAGCGTAAGGAAGACAATAATGGCTATAGTTTCAGTAGTATCTAAAGTTAAGAGCAACACCGATGACGGTTATATCACCATGGGTGCATACCTATGGAGTTCGAATTGGTACGGTAACGATTATTACGCATCCTTTGATAGCGGACAGGTTACAAATAAAGTCGGTCAGAGTCCTTATCCTTTGGTCGCAGCCTACGGGATTATGTCTTGGTACGCGCCTTTTTGGCGTTTTGACAAGGTAGATATCCCTCAAGGCGCAGACATAAAGAGCGCCAAGATTCGGCTAAAAAGATCAACATGGACGGACTCTGACGGTTACCCTGACCTTAAGTCGTCTTTCTCCATCAAGATGCTGGCATCGGATAATGCGAACAAACAAGTAGCTAATTTTGCCAAGGGCACGAGTGTAAGTGCCAAGGCAGCTAGGTACGCCAAGGTAGCAACGACGAGCGTGGCCGAGCCCACCTATCCGGGCGTTCCTAACGGTTGGACACAAATGCCACCTACCGTATTTGGATCGAATTCTGTCGTGTGGGATGTAGCGGCTGACACAACAACGATTGATACGTGGGTAGATTCTCCAGATATCACGGATGTAGTGAAGGAAGTTGTTGATCGAGCGGGCTGGGTGGCTGACAACGCAATGGGCTTATATTTCTGTTTACCTGACTTAGCGGTCGTTGCTGACGCCGACACGACTGGCTGGGTAAGAGAGTTTCACTCGTACGGTGCGACTGGTAACCCTGGGGCTGAGTTACACATTGAATACAAGGTATCGACACCAGAGGTGGTGCATATTCCAGCACGTCCAGTGGCCACGTCTCCCGCTACTTCTGCCACTTCTACGGGTGGGGGTGACCCTTTCGTTCCGGGTGTGGATCCTCCAGATCGTGTAAGCGGGCTACAGGCGTGGTACAGTGCTGAGTCGCTCAGCGCTTCGTTAGCTGATGGTGCTTCGGTTACGAGTTGGTCCACGAAGTCAGGACAGACGTTGGATTTAACTCCAGGCGGCGTAGACAAACCAACATATGAAGACGTTTCTTTTCCACCAACTGCCTATCCTGTTGTAGACTTGTCTGCCACAACAGCTAATTATGGACTTCTGAATACTACGACTGACGCCCGGTTTTTGTGTCCTGGTGCAAACGAGGCAATGATAACTGCTGTCCACTGGAGGCCTAGTGACATAAACGACGTCAATTTTATCCAGACAGTGGGTTACGGCAGTGGCACTAAGAACTGCGGAGCCAGTGGATACCGTGGGTGGGAGTGGATGCCTGTTGGAAGTGGCGGCCAAATGCGTTTCCGGGCCAGGGGAAGCGATGATGCCCTGTTAGAGTTGGACGTAAAGCCTCCCTTGGTAGCTAGTGAAGATTGCATCATGCTTGTCGTGCGAGACATGGCATCGCAACAACTTAGGATGTTTATTGACGGCGGCAATGCATACTTTAATGTTGATTGTGCTAACTCGGTGGATTTTAAGCATAGTACGGATGATGCGGAGATTTGTATCGGTAATTACGTGGGTGCCGCTAACCTGGACGATGCTGCACTGGGGTACTTAGGCGAATCTCTTACTTACGTTCGAGATACAGACTTTACGGCCAACGATATTAATACGATTGGTGCGTATTTGGCTAGGAGGTATGGTGTTCTGTGGCACAATATCTACCAGGTCGGAGTTTCTCCGACGTTGGGGTATACCACTGGCCTGGCTGCCAGGTACAAGGCGGTGGGTGATGCCACTCATATGACCTTGAATGGCACTGACGTGGATGTGTGGAAAGATATCAGTGATAATGACCGTCATTTGTATCCATATGATCTAAACGGTGTGACTGCCGATCCTCCTACGTTTGACGATAATGGGTGGACAAGTAAATTTACTTACAACAGTTCGTACAATTATTACACTAACGTAGGTGGCTTCCGTGCTGGCTGTGTAGACTTTGACGGGGTGCAGTGCATGTTTGAAGATGCTGCAACCGAGGCTGATATTGAGGTTCCCTACACGCTTATTGCGGTTTGCCAGCCTCCTGCGAGTTACGCTGCTAAATGTACGTTGTACAGTGGGTTCTCAGCTCAACGCGGAGTGGAGATAGACGCATCTGTCACTAGAAAGTGGAGTATGACGAACGATACTCTTGCGGCCACAGGCGAGTACTGTCGCCCGGCAATTTTCGATAATGGTGTTCCTGCTTATTATGCGTATATAAGTCAGGGAAACAATTCTGTTGCGTTTGTCTATGGAGATGGCGTTAACTCGAAGTTTTATGACAACGGCGAGGTAAAGGAAAGTACTTTAGATGCCGGTACAGAAGACTCAATAAAAATTATAATCGGGGGGAACGATCATGCTACTTCCCTCGAACCCTGGCACGGCAAGGTTTGTGAAATTCTTATCTACGATCACGAGGTGTCAGCGGCTAATATAAAAGCTATCCACGATGATTATTTAGCGAAGGAATGGGGCTGTCGACAGCCGTACACGAACTATAACGACGTATAGATCGCAAGTTTATCAAGGAGGAAATATACTCATGGCTAACACTAGTCTTACACAAGTTTTTACTGGTGCAACTACTAATAGCGACTCGACTTCACTAAACTGGCCCGGCGGAGTTGGTCAAATGGTGGTGGACGGTACTTTTGATACTTGTACTGTTAAGTTACAAATGTCTCCAGATGATGGTACAACCTGGGTGGACATTGGAGGAGATGCAACTGTGACTGCTGAAGCGGTGGTCAACTTTGACTTGAATGGTTGTGATATACGTCTCAATCTATCTAGTGTTGGTGGTAGTACGAGCATTAATGGCTGGCTCACTAGAACTGTGTCAGACGGTATCTGGGGCAAAGGTATTATGCACTGTCCGAAATAATTCATAGTTAGTGG
>Ga0302132_10002327_pt1 | contig 10920 bp, 17 predicted proteins | sample CB9_321_MG_FD_203113 | JGI IMG/M metagenome (GOLD analysis project Ga0302132, IMG submission 203113) | Marine microbial communities from Western Arctic Ocean, Canada - CB9_32.1 | ecosystem: Environmental > Aquatic > Marine > Oceanic | place: Canada: Western Arctic Ocean | collected 2017-09-19
CCGAGACTGCAAAGAAGACTCTAGCCACAGGTTCTTATAAGAAGGACACAAGTGCGAAGAAGGCTTATGAAAAGGGTAGGCTTCCTGATGGTCAGATTAGGATGAGGGCGTTGCGTTGGTCAGCCAAGCTATTCTTGAGCCATTACTGGCATGTGGGCTATGAGATAAAGAATAAGACGGCTCCACCCAAGCCTTGGGTGATTGCCATAGGTGGACACCAAGACTTTATTGCCCCACCCAACTGGGAGAACGGTCAGATAGTAGTGAACTAGAGCGTGTAGCGTGTGAGTACAGGTAGGGACAGTGAGTGAGCCAATACACAAGATGTAGCAAGGTTTCAGAGAACTCACTGTCCCTACCGAATAGAGAATTCTAGCTTACAGGAATCCTAGCTTACAAGAGTCAGGGAGAAGGAACAGAGTCAATGGGAAACAAGCGTAAGAACAAACAAGGACGTAAGAAGGCAAGGCCGACAGTACAGCTAGTCTCTATTAACGAACTCACTGAACAAGCACGGGTAGCCATTGAAAACCAGCAACGCCAGTACAGTGAGAACACGTCAGAGAAACTAATAGAACGCTATGACCCGAACTTGGGACGTATGAGAGTAGAAACTAATAAAGAAAGACAAGAACGTGTTCTAGGTTCCCCTATGGAAATTAAAAATAGTGTAGCAAAGACTACAAGTATCACAGCCAGAGAAGCTAACGAAATGAATGCTGTACAACCTATAACAGTTCTTCCTATTTCTGTTGTGCAAAAGCAACCTTCCGACCAAGAACAGCCACGGCATCCTCTGTGGAGAAATTCGTCCCTGATTCCGTCATCACGGTCTTCATCAGGACGTACCTTGATTACAGATAAGTTTGGGTTTCATCCTGACATTGTCAATGACATCTATACGAGAAATAGCAGATATTACACTGATACCGAAAAGGTATTTCTAACCACACAGGTCAACTTAATGTTGTCCTTGTCTAGGAAGAATAGAAATAACCAAAAAGAGTTGGTCAAGGACGTATGCAAACGTATGGGAATCAGCCACTCTGATACCTCAGATAAGGCTCTTTGGGCACAACTCAGTACGAATATACGGAAATGGTCAGATAAATTTGAGATACAACCTATATGGGAAGGAACCCGCCTTCCTAGTAGCGTAAGCACTTTAGACGACAAAACCAGAAAACAGCTAAAAGAAGATTTTGACCTGTTTGCAAGTTACTCGTTTACCCTAAAGGAGTCTGCTTATTTAGCTAACGCTATACACGGCACAAAACGTGCGTCTAATACTATAAGCGAATGGGAAACAGATGGAACTCCTAGAGATAGAAAGGAATCTACTAGTGGCACTAAGAAAGAATCTGTGTCTACAACTAAGGAAGAGCCTATGCCTACAGAGGCAGTGGAGTACGCTATGAGCCACGAGAGTGGTGAGCGTAAGGATACTGTAGCTAAAATAAGAAATAATGCTTATAAGGATGACCAAGTAAGTACCCCTGAGAGAGCCTTTTATCCTACTGATGAGAGAGCCTTTTACCCTACTGACGCAAAGTATTGGGTAACGTCTAAGGGTGAGCCGTGTACGGATTGTGGGCATCCTCATTGTCAAGACAATTTGGTTGACATGCCATCTATCATGGTGAAGTTTATAAGAGCCATAAAGGATGGAGTACTTGATTGGAGACAACTGATAGAGGGTGATGTCCGAGCAGAGATGGCTTCCAAAAACGAAGACGAAGTTAAAGTCCTCAGACTTGAACTACTTGAAATAGAACGACAACTAGTGTCAGCAAAGAACGATAATCAAACCCTATCAAAACAACTTGAAGTAGTTAAGCGCACTACTAACGAAAAGGAAAAGGAAATTAAGGACACGTTTTCCTAGACATAGAGCCTAGCTATAGGGTTTAATACAACCATTCGCTCTGATGTAGCAATAAGAATAAGTGAGCCACGAAGAGTAATGTAGCAACCATCCGTAGTGAACCCACCATTGAGATGTAGCAATGTTCGTGAGTGAACCAGTTAGTATGATGTAGCAGCTTGTATGAGTGAACCATATCATATGAAATGTTTCGTATGAAACGAGTATTAATGTCAGACAGTAGTTGTGATTTGTGTGGGGTCGAACTAGAGGAATCTTATGGGGTCATATTGAGCCTTGCTCTTATAGACAGACAAGGACAGCATCAGATTATTCCTGATGAAGACCCCACACAAGTAATGTGTGAAAAATGTTGGGAAGGCAAAGAGGAAGAGATGAGTAAATTATTTAAAGTTTTGTAAAAAAATTTCTCTTGATACTTGACAACAAGAAAAAACGTGATACAATTATTATAGATAAGAGTTTAAAGTAGAGAAGGAGAAGAAAATGGCAAAGCGACAGGCTGCAAAGGTTTCCAAGAGTGTTGATTCCTCTACTGAGGCAAATCCTCTCAACCTAATTACCGAAGGAGTACTGGGTGAAGGGATTAACCTCTCAGAGATAACCGAGGTGTTCACTGAGTACCGTAAGACACAAGATGCCCTAAAGGTCGTAAAAGCGAAGCTAGAGGCACTCAAGCCTGTACTTACGGAAATGGTACAGAACGAAGGTGGTTCCTACACCCAAGATGGTTACGTTGGTCAAATGGTAGCCGTCCCTGCTTCTAGGGTTCTCAAGACCAAAGCCGAGGTACTGGTTGCGGTTCCCAAGAAGTACCACTACCAAATCCTTAAGGATAAGAAAGACAGTAACCACCTCAAGGTTGCGGTTGCTCCTAAACCCAATACGGTAGAGGTAGAGATTACTGAAAAGGAGTAACACATGTCCATAGTAGATTTAATTAATGAGTGGGCTGAGAATTCTGAAATCAGCCCACTCTTAATAGGCGGTAGTAAAGAAGAGATAGAGAAGTATGCTCCTGCAATCGTAGGGGTCACTGATGGGCATTGGACTACCTCTGAATACAATGACCGCATTGCGGTTGTGTATGACGAAGCTAAGGTGATTTCAATCATAGCTGAGGACATGGAACCTATGGGTGAGCCTGATAACCCTGATGACGAATACAATGACCCTTATTTCCTAGCTGTAGAACACTTTAACTTTAACTTCAAGGGTGCTTGGATGGGGGAACATACTCCTATATTCATAAATACCTTTTTAGATGAAAGACAAGAGGATGGATAGATGGACACAGTAACAACTGGTGAGATGCTTACGAGGCTCACCAACGTAGCAAAGGATGGAGCAAAAGCTAACATAGAGAGGAAGAAAGCCAAGTACCTGATTCCTGTAGCCATCATGGCTATAGCCCATACTGATGAAGTCAAGATGGCTAGGCTTAACGTACAGAAGGATTCACAGCTTAAAGATGCGTTACAGGCTTGTCTCGCAAGCTACAACGCATATGCGTTTGCATTCGTTATGGAAGGCAAGGGAACCAATTATCCAGAAGCCCTATTACAAGGAAAGGGAGATTTTGATTCCTTACCTATGGACGATAAGTACGAATTTGTGACTCTTCAAACTGGTGTGAAGGGGATGCCCTCTGTGTTTATAGAGAAATCCTCAATAGGTAATAACATAGACGGAAGATTCTTGAACGAATGGGTAGGTGTAAAAACTAAGAATGACTCCGAAACCTACACCATAGATTGGAAAACCAATGGATAGTGAATACACATGCCTAAAATGTAATAGAACCTACCCTGCTAAAAAGGTGATGTTCAGATGCGATATTACTAACTGTAAGGAATACGATTGTAACCACGGAGTTCAATGTGGACTTTGCATCCTAACCACTATGCCAACTGGAGCAAGTGTGAACATGAACGCTTTGATGGGAATACTGTAGAAATAAAAAAAAATGAGAAATCTAGAACCCAAATTCCATGCGAAGATAATGAGCCTACCCACTGTTGAAAGTGAAGATTGTTTCGCTTTGCTTCATATGGGTACAAACGAAGGAGAGTCGCAATACGCTTCTTTCCTAGGTATGGCTATAACCAAAATGGATGATGACGGTCTCTATTACTTAGTTGTAGAGGACACTCCGTTTGATGAAAAAACTCAAGAGTTTCCCACTGTTCTAATGGCGTTTCATAACTCAGTAGTGGAAAACAGCGATATACCTTGGGAAATATTCAAAGCAAAAATGGATGGAGAATTTGAAAATAAAGGTTAAAAGTAGTCTATTGTAACTATTAACATATAAAAAAGTTGACTATTACGTGACTACTGCTACAATTATCTAATCGGAGGTTTACTTAACTTAACTTAGGTAGGAGACAAATGGTAATCAAAACCATTGACCCTGAAATTTTATGGGAAAGTCTATGTGACACATCAGTCAAAAAGTGTCCCTTTCCTACCCCAAAAGATATCAAACGATATCTGGAAACAGTAGTTGCTAAAGAGGGGATTCAATGTTTAGATGTACCTCCTTTTAAGTATCTAAGCATAGAGGAACTTTCCCACATACTTTGGGACTTCCAGTATAGTTTCATTTCCAGTAACTAGGTAATTTTGAAACACCAATAACCAATACCTTATGAAACTATAGCTATTCAATTGCATACATGGATTAAATATAATACAATAGTATTAGATTAAGGATATAAAATGAGAACAAACGAAAGATTACAGAACGTAGTTAAAATAGGATATTTAACAACTCTTGCCAAGAACTCACAAGTACAACCTGAGTTAAATCCTATGACCATAGACACCACCGACTATTCTGGACAAGAGTCTAGGAATAACAACGTAGCAGGGTTCTGGGAAAGCTATTTTCATTACATGGGATTGATGTTCAAGCTCATAGGGAAAATAGTTTTATTCTGTATAGGCTTCTGGGTAACCTATTGGATTTGGAACATGATTTTCTGATGACTAGCTTTTACCACTACACCACTCAAGACCATCTAAGAGACATAAATGAGTCAGGGGTCATAAAGACCGTAGAGTCTAATATCTCTTCGGAAACAGACCATGCAGGGCCTGATGTGGTCTGGTTATTCAAGGACATCCTACAGGTGGTTCCTAGAATGTTATACACCTTCTTAAGGATAGATAACCAATCCACAAGTGTGATGGTTCCAAAGTGTCAAATAGAACTGACTATAGGATTAGATAGAAACGAAGTTTCTCGTGCAGACAAGTTTATGAAGAGACACAAAGCAAACTCTGATTGGATTAAACATCTAGAAAAAACAGGGGGTCAAAAATTTAATAAGCAGTACGTTATAGAACGAAACATATCTGTAGAAGAAATCATTGCTGTAAGATTTAGAGAAGACCTGATGGCACAAAGGAAACCTAGATATGCAGATTAAATGAACTGCCTCAATAAAAAAAGATATCCCACAAAGAAAATGGCAGATGAGTATGCCAAGGACTACAACAAAGACCCCTTTCTTAAAGAAGAGGAGTTTCTAACGCCATATCATTGCCAACACCACGATGGTTGGCATGTAGGACATACGGAACAAAAGGTATTACCACCTCACATTAGAGTACATAGATTACTAGATAAAATAAAAAAGGATAAAAATGACACAAATTAATATAGGTGATGAATTGATAGACAGACTGTTGACACATGTTAAACGTGTGGAAGAGGGACTAGATGGTGCTGATATAAAGAACTCGTTGTTAGATGTTTACCCTTATAAGTACAGAGGTACTTGGGTATTTGATGATGAAAGAGTCGGACTGTACCGAGAACCTTTTGTTTTTGGTATACCAGAGATGATTGACCTTCTTGTTAAAGACATACCTACTGCAAAGAAGGGATTTAGAATGACCTTCTCTGTATTCCCTTTCCCTGGCTTTGCACAACATATAAAGAAGACCAGAGAAGAGTTTAATGGCAACTGGTACAAGATGACCGAGGCTCCCTACATTGAGGGTTGGTTATGCCCTGCATTGTTCAAGTACTTCCCAGTTGCACCAGACGACCTCTATGTCAAAGCAGAAGAGATGCCCTATGAAAAGCCTTGGTGGAGACTGTGGTAAATGTTAGACATGATTCTTTTTAAAACCAGTGGAGACCCCGAAGCCTTCCCACCGTCTAATGGGACTAGTTATTCACTTAAAGAACTTCAGACAGCAGTGGACGGCTTTATCGAGCTTGTCCATCTGGATTCGCAACAGGTACTGGTGGTTAACGAAGATGGTTTACGGCTCCGCTTGCCTGTTAACGATAAGGCATCAGACATTGCAGGAAGGCCAATAGTAGGCGACTCGTTGTTATGTCCAGTCGAAAGTATTGAATAGGATGTTAATACAGTTTCCATATAACGCAGATGCAGTCGCAGCTATAAAGGAACTCCCCTCTCGTAAGTGGAACAAAGCTGAACGAGGGTGGGAGATTCCTGATTTCCTTGCGTCTGCTGCTGCGGTTAAGCTAGAACCTTTCTACCCTGATATCGCTGAAGCACTACGGAGCCATGTGTCATCCGTAACTGTTGATGCCCGAAGAGACATAAGTAGTGCCCAATCAGGTGCTGAGGTCACTAACAGAAACGCACAACGGATACTTGAGAACATTCACAAAGAACTAAAGCTGCCTCTTAACTTATTTCCATACCAGGAAGTAGGGGTAGCCTTTATTGAGTTATCCAAAGGTAAAGCCCTTCTAGGGGACGACATGGGGTTGGGTAAAACCGCTCAATCTCTTGCGTGGTTGGTTTATCACAAAGAAAAACGACCAGTTATAGTTATATGTCCTGCCTCTGTAAAAGTGAATTGGGGTAGAGAAATAGATAAATGGATACCCAACTCTACTTTTCAATCAATAGACTCTGGAAAGGATGAGATAGAGAAAGGTAAGGATTTCTACATAATCAATTATGACCTTCTTCGTAAACACGAAAAGGGGCTTCTTGGTATTGGAGCCTCAGTGGTCATATTAGATGAGTCTACTTATATCAAGGAGAGAAAGTCCCAGAGAACAAAAGCAACCCTAAAAATTGCTAAGAACTCTCCTCATGTACTTGCTCTATCTGGGACACCCATTCTCAACAAACCCATGGAGTTCTTTAATATATTGAACCTCTTAGCACCCACCGTGTTTAAGAGTCAGTATAAATTCGGAGAACAGTTCTGTGGTATGGAACACAATGGTTATGGTTTCAGTTACTCAGGTGCTACTAATGTTGAACTATTAAATTTTCTACTAAAATCTATAATGATTCGTAGAGAGAAGAAGGAAGTTCTTAAAGACCTTCCCCCTAAGAGGAGAGAGTTTAAGTACATCGGTATTCCTAATAAGATAGTTCGTATGCACGAAGTAGCGGAGATAGAATTGTCTAACGCGGTAAAAGACTACCGTGTACGAGGTCTGTCCACTGAAGAACGGTCTGAGAAGCGTATGCTAGCCATAACCGCCCTTGGGTACCTACGACAGGTAGTAGGTATGGTTAAAGCAGAACAAACCCTAGACATAGTTCGTCCCACTCTTGAAACTGGTAATAAGATTGTTATATTCGGTCACCATAAAGCCGTATTGGACAAGATAGAAAAAGACATAGCAGAAGCGGGTTATACGAATGTTAGAATTGATGGACAGGTTACCGGTAACAAACGACAGCATCATATAGATGAGTTTCAAAACAATCCTGACTGCAAAGTGATGATTGCGTCTATACTTGCAGTAGGCATGGGTGTGGATTTCACCTCTGCATCTAACGTGTTCATAGTAGAAAGACAGTGGACTCCTGCCTATGAAGAACAGGGAGAAGACCGATTGTGGAGACTAGGTCAAGAAAAAGAGGTCACTGTTTGGTATTTGGTAACTGCCGATACCATTGACGATAAAATGAACAGTCTCATAGAACGTAAACGAGATATGTTAAGCAGGATAGTAGACGGAAAAACCCCTAATGAAGAGAGTTTAGTAGCAGAACTTCTAGGAGCATACTAAAAACTATGGTTGCAAAAACTGTAATTAGAAGGTATAATTCTGAAAAGTTATTATAAGCACAGAGGAGTATAACCTTGGTAGTCAAAGAACAGAAGTGGTTGTCTGAGGAGGAAATAAAAGAATTTAGATTAAGTAGCATGTCTACAGAAGAAAAAGTACTCTCTATGAGACACAAAATACATACCATACCTCCAGTAGAGATAGCTAAGGTACTGGGCATAAGTAGAGAATGGGCAAGGAAACTCTTAGAACGAAACGGTAAACCTACCAATTTGTTAAGACTAGGTAAGTTCTGTAATGAATGTGGAAAAAAACTAGAACGATTACCTAAACGAGGAATGTGTCGTGATTGTTGGTCTATTAAATCCAAGGTACATGTAGACTGTGCAGGGTGTGGAACTCATATGAGAGTAGCCAAACCCTTATATGATAGGGCTATAAGTAATAAACGATATAGGGGTAACTTCTATTGTTCCCGACTGTGTTTTAATACCAACAAAGGTCCCTATGAAAAGCAAACCAAAGAGGTATTTTATACTCATGTATGTCAAACATGTGGTAAAGAGGAACAGGTATTAGGTGCCTACGAAAGACGAAAGGCTTTGAATAGGAAATATTGTAGAAGTTGTAGACTAAATTTATACAATCAATCTACTACTGTTAACATGAGTACCTACTCAAAAGAATCCGAACGTAAATTAGAGCTTCTTAAAATAGAAATTAATGCATGAAATAACATGGATTGGAAGCAATCTAGGCATAACTACTGACAGAGGTGGGCTTGAGGCCACACAACTAGGAGACTTTACTGTTATAAATGTAGGAGAAAAAACAAAAAATCCAAAAGCAGATATTATCGCTTCTCTTCCTTTGTTTAATGTTCCCGAAGACATGTTAGATAAGTTAGCAACTGTAATAGAGGAGATTGTTAAAGATGATAACGGAGGAAAATCCAGGGTAATAATCCACGATGAATTTGGAATAGAACGTAGTGGTTTAGTAGCTGCTTGGACTATCCATAAAACAAGCGGAGTTAGCCTTGAACTGGCCTACTCAAAAGTACAAGAAAAAAATAAAAAAGTAGTAAACTACAGTAATTGGATTAAATTTAAGGAGATTTCCTAATTATGTTCTGTATGACATGCGGTGAAGAAAAGGAACTCAAGTCGCCTTCTAAGGCTGTGATAACTAAGATGGAAGAAGATACTAGGGATAGCGGTCAGTTCAACTATACAAGAACTGTGGGATTTTGTAGCCCAAGCTGTGCATCTAAAGGTTTGGCTACGTATATAACCACCACAGGTGGAAATGGATTTTACTGCGCTAACTGCGGTAAAGTACTTGGAGAATCTTGTACCTGTTAAGTTTCGTCTCTTACTCCCCTTGTAGGCAAACCTAACTTTACAAGTAGTTGGCGTACTCGTTCTTTAGTTAAGCCTACCTCTGTAGCTATATGGAGTAGTGTCCAATCAGGATGTGTTCTTCTTAGATTAGCAACTAGCTCTCTATTTAATCCTAGTCTGCTTTTTCTATTACCCACCCAATTACCGTTTCTCCTGACTTTTTAACCCGCTGCCTAGCCACTAACCTCAGCAGCCCTCTTACCAATAATACGTTGGCTGTTCTTAGTACCGGAACCAGAAACTTTCATTTTTCTTTTGCTAACTTTCTTTTTATTCCTTCGTGCTGCTTTAGTAGAGGGTTCATCATCGTCATACTGTTTAGTTATGTACTTCTCAATAGCATCCGCAGCCAATGACATCAACTGATTTGTTTCTTGTGTAAAGGGTATAGTGCTGTTCGATATAAAATTACCATTTGAATCCTGGGCCGGTAACAAGTCCTTAGAATGTAGAATTTTTGATTTAGTAACAGCGGAATTTGGTTGGTCTATGTTCCTAATTTTTGACGGATATCCTGACCCCATTAGTTCCTTATCTTCAGAAGTTACAGACGCTAAAGCGGTCTGGTACTCATCTTCGGTCCCCAAAAGCTCTGCGTCTTGTACACGATTTCGCCTAGAGTATGCCTTTCTTCGTGCTACATCAGTTCTCTCTTCGGCTTGTCTTGCGTTATCCTCTGCTTTATTAGAAGCAATGGCTGCTTGGTACTCAGCGTTTTGGGGAGTATCATCATCACCATGCTTTGTTTCTAAGTCACGAAACTTTACTGACCTATCAACGTGAGTTACAGAATTATCTGGAGGTAAACCACGTTCTCGTCTGAGTTCAGCATCCCGCTTCCGTTGTCTCCCACTCATCACCTTAGCTGCATCTCTATCAAAGGCTTCCCGTGACTCTTCAGGAGTGTTCATACGACGCTTCTTTTCTAAGTGATTAATGTGTCCATCTAACTGAGAAACGAAATTTTGGTGATTCATTTTAGAAACCTCTTTGGATAGTTGTTTGTAGTGCAGTAAAGAGTCTTTCTCGTGTCTACGTCTTTCTTTTTCCTTTCGTGCAGCATCAACAATACCTTTAGATTCTGTAGCTATTGCACGATTTAAACCAACATTTCTTTTACTTGTTACAGGGCTATCAACCCAAGCTCCACGGTAGTTTAACTTCTGTTTAGAGGTAAACTCACTAGATAACTCTAGTCTTGCAGCGTTATCTGCTGCAGTTCTTTTCTTAGAAGCAGCCATATTTGCAGCCACTCTTTGTTGAGAAGCAACAGACTCACGTTTATGGGCAGATTCTAAAGTAGCTTCTGTATCTGGCATTTCGTTAAGTGCAGCGGTCTGGGTGATTTCTTCTCTATGTACCTCTGGAGCTTTCAGGGCTTCGATAGCATGATACGCATCATAATCACCATGCCTACGTGCAGCATTTTCTTTTACCTTAGCACGGGCCAGTATCTCCTTGTCAGTAAGTGTACTAGGTATTCCTATACTTGGACCATCGGGCCAAACTCCCGCTCTTCTTGTTTCGTGAACTCGTTTAAGACGTTCCCGAATCTCTTTGTCACTAGGTTCGCTTGAATGGACCCGTCTGATTCGCCTGATGGGTTT
>Ga0302132_10002333_pt1 | contig 10914 bp, 5 predicted proteins | sample CB9_321_MG_FD_203113 | JGI IMG/M metagenome (GOLD analysis project Ga0302132, IMG submission 203113) | Marine microbial communities from Western Arctic Ocean, Canada - CB9_32.1 | ecosystem: Environmental > Aquatic > Marine > Oceanic | place: Canada: Western Arctic Ocean | collected 2017-09-19
GTCAGCCCGATCCACTCGCCCACCGGCGTCATATTGTAAGCGGCCGGGTGTTCGCCTAGCTCCGCCGGCCAGTTCCACGTCCACAAGCTTTTGCCTGTCTTGAGATCAAGGCAATGGATCGTGCGCACTGCACCCATCGGCCAATGGGTGTAAGACCAGGACGGCACAGTCTGACCTTCGACGGCGAATACCTTGCCATCCAGAACCAAGGGGTGATGCCAGTAATGAGGGGCTTGCCGCGTGCCTTTGCGATCAGTCACTTCGGAGAACGCGCGAAGCTTCTTCTCCCAGAGTTTCTTGCCAGTTGCCGCTTCGAGCGCGACCATCTCGTTATGCATTGTTTGAAGCAGCACGCCGTCGTCGAGTCGAGCCTGCACCGCTTCATAAGACTTGCTCGCCCGTTCGGCGTTTTTTCTTGCCCTGTCGCGATCGGTTTTTTCCAGTATTTTGTTGTCCGTGACGCTGATGCCGACCAAGGCCCATCCCAGTTTCACGCCTTGGGAAAAAGTCCTGACGTCTTTTCCTGTTTTCAAATCGAGCGCAACCATGTGGGGCGGGTAATCCGTGTTAGGGGAATTGGCACGAGGAATAAGGTAGACGTACTTTTTATCGGCGAGGAAGGCGTAACGATTGCTCGGCTGGATTTCGGCCCGACGCCAAACGGGCAGTCCGCTGTAAGCGTCGCGTACCACCACGCCACGATCTTCGACCTGCACAATCAACGAACCCACGACGCGTACGCCCATCTTGGCGGGGTTGAGGGAGTTGTCGCCCGCCAACCACTGGATGCCCTGAGCCGGCCCGGCCAAGAGGTCGTTGGAACGGTCTGTCATGGATGCATCGTAATGGTACTGGGGCCAGTCGTCCGCCCCTTTGGGTAAAGGCTTTTCCTTGCTCCTCAAGACACCTTCCCCCGTCAGCATGAGCTTACCCCGCGGACGCAGGACTCGCAGGTATTCTTTTTCCAAGGCGTTCCGGTTTTCCGTACCGTCTGCAATGACGATGGAAGCGAGGTTGTCGATCAACGGGAGCCTTTTGCCGTCGAAAGCGCCGACCGTGACCCGGCCGTGAAGGCCTGTCGCAATGATTTCGGAGCGAAGGGCATCGACCATTGGCGGCGGTGCGGCCAAGAACACCACCACCGGCTCATTTGTGGCCAAGGACGTAGCCAGTTCTACATCCTCCCCGACGACAACCACCAAACCACGCCGCAGGTTCGCCTTCTCGTAGAGCAGGTCGGCCTTGTTGGACTGAGCAAAGGCGTCCGGGGTCAAAGCCTCGGTCATGGCCATGGCAAGAATGGCCAAAGCGAGCAATCGAAGTGGTTTAATGAGGATTTTCATGGACTTTAATCTTCCTCACCAAACCACCGCCGCCCTGTGTAGTTCAAACAGGAGGTCAATGTCATTTCGGTTCTTGAACGCACGGAACAGACACCGATCATGAATTTGATAAAGGAGATGCTGATGGAGAAGAGTGTACACGTCGTTGTTTCAGTTCGGCCACATGGCCGCCACCGCAACAGCGGTCGCCTCCAGTCGTGCAAACTAAGGCGCAGTGCTGAATGCCCTGCCGGATGATGTGGATAGTCATAGGTGGCTAGGCGAGGCGCCAGAGGTTAACTTGACCCGCCATGTCGGCGGCGGCGACGAGGGTGCCGTCGTGGTTCAGGGAAATGGCGTGTAGCCAGTCCTTGAACTGGCCGCCCCGGGGTTTGCCGAGTTCCTTGACCAGCTTGCCTTCCCGGTAGTCCCAAATGCGGATCACGGTGTCTCGCCCGCAGCTGAAGAGGTGTTTGCCATCGGGGTGAAAGGCGAAGTCCGTCACCCCATAGCGGTGGACGGGATCAAGCTTTTTTCGTTGCTTGCCGTCCTTGGCGTCGAGGAGCCAGATGATTCCGTCGGCTTCCTCTCCTTTTCCCACTGCGATGGTCTCGCCGTCGGGCGACCAGGCAAGGGCGGGAAGGTAGTGTTTCTTGTATTCCTCGGAAAGGTCCTTGAGAGGCTCGCCCTTTTCCAAGTCCCAAAGCTTGATGGCTTGCCGCTGGGCGGAGTCGAAAACGAGCGGACGACGCTCGCTCACGACGGCCTGCTTGTTATCGGGCGAGAGGGCGAGGGCATGCACCCATCCTTCCACTTGCCAGCTTTGCAGTTCCTTTCCCGTGGAGCGTTCTCGTATCAGCACCTTGCCGCCGTCGTCCCCCGACGCGAGGAGGGTTTCGTCCCTGCTGAGTGTGAGCGCGTTGATCCATTCGTCGTGGCCGCCGAGGTCTTTCGACTTGGAGCTGATGGAGACGATTCGCTCCATGGGCTCCTCTTTCTTTCCTGAGCGGCTAAACTGCTGTCGGTAGATGGTGCCTGCGTTGAGGACGATCTTTTCTTCCTTATCGGGCTTGGTTTCAAGATCCCATCGACGGAGTGCGTGGTCGAAGCTTGCGGAGTACAGTTCCTTGCCGTCCTTGGTGGAGAGGAGCTTGGTGATCGCGTTGTCGTGGCCTTGGTAACTGCGGACCGGAAAGGGCCCGGTTTCCTCAGATTCAAGTTTCTCAGGTAGTTCCCACTCGAGGATTTCCCCGAGGCGGTTGCCCGCGAAGAGGCGACGCGTGTTTCCCAGAAAACTGACGGCGGTCACCCAGTCGGGATTCCAGGGCAGTTCCCGCAGTAGTTCGGCTTTATCGAAGGCGGGCACGTCAGACGAAGAGCTTGTCGATCGGCTTGGAGCTTTCGGGGGTTAGCCAGACGGGGCGTTGGCCCCAGTAGTGCTTCTTGCGGTGATTGATGCCGAGCGACTTGTAGATGGTGGCGAACAGGTCGCCTTCGCTGACTGGGTCTTCGGTTACCTCGCGGCCGTCCTCGTCGGTCTTGCCGTAGACTTGTCCTCCTTGGATGCCGCCGCCCGATAGGACAATGGTCCAAGCCTTTACGTAATGGTCGCGGCCTGCGCGGTTGTTGATGTTCGGAGTGCGTCCGACCTCACCCATCCAGACGACGAGGGTGTCTTCCAGCATGCCTCTCTGGTCGAGGTCCATGAGGAGGGAGGACCAGGCGGGGTCGAGTTGCTGCATATTGGCCTTGTGGCAGACGAAGTTGTTGGCGTGGCTGTCGTAGTTGTCATGACCGATTTCCACGAAGGGTACGCCCTGCTCGACGAGTTTGATGGCCTGAAAGCATCCTCGCCCGAAGTTGGTGTCGCCGTAGCGGTCCTTTTGCTTTTCCCAGTCGTCGCCGAGGTCGAAGGTTTCCTTCGCTCGCATGAGGCGCCAGGCTCGTTCCTTGGAGAGTCGATGGTTCTCGAAGGGTTCGGCGGCATGAGACTTGGCGAATTCCTCCTCGAGGAAGCGGTACAACTCGGCGCGGCGTTCCTCGACTTCGGGTTTCACGCCGCCGTTCGCGAAAGTGGGCAGTTTGCCGTCGCGCTTGAGGCTGAAGGGTGAGTAGTCGGGGCCAAGGTAACCGGGGCCTGCGTTGCCCGTCGGTCCCATGCGGACGAAACTGGGAAGGTCCGCGTCCACGTTGCCGCAGTATTTGGCGATGACGGCGCCGATTTCGGGATGCGGGGTGCGCTCGTTCATCTTGTAGCAGGTGTGCATGTGGTAGATGCCGTCGGGATGATCGGGCGATTGCGTCTTCATACTGCGAATGACGGCGAGCTTGTCGGCTATCTTGGCCATTTTGGGAAGGTACTCGCAAACCTCTATGCCATCCACCTTGGAGGGAATGGGACGGAAGGGCCCGCCCGTGGGGCGTCCGGGCTTCATATCGAAGGTGTCCAGTTGGCTGGCCCCGCCGTTCATCCAGAGCAGGATACAGCGTTTCTTTTGCTTTTGGGTCTCGGCGGCGAGGGCGCTCGAGGTAAAGAGACTGCCGAAGTTCGCAACCGTCAACCCGGTACCCGTGAGGAGACTTCCCTTCAAGAATGAGCGGCGACGAAGGTGTTCGGCTGGTGTGCAGAGTGTACGCTTGGTCATGGACTTCTAGTGGTTGAATCGAAATTGTGAGCTGTTGATGAGAGCCCATATGGCTTCCTCGAGACCCTCCTGGGGCTTTTCGTTGGACGTTACGTAAGAGGTGAGTTTCTTTCGCTCGGACTCCGTTGGAAAACGCGTGATGGTGCTGAGGAAGAGGCGGTCCATGCGTTCCTCCCAAGGGGGCTCGTCGTTCAGCAGAAGGTGGGACAGGTTGCCCTTCTTGGTTCGGATCATTCCCCGCAACTGGCTTCCGTTGTTGAGAAAGAGGTGCTCGTCCACGCCACCTTGGAACCTGCCTCGCCCATCGTTGGGTTTGCCGAAGAAGCGCATGATGTAGGCTTTGCCTGAGTTGGGCAGTTTCTCGTCCTTCCCCTGGGCGTCGTCGAAGCCCGTGGCCACTCGCATGCTGGCCATCAATTCCTCGGCGGAAAGAGGGCGCACGCGGGCTCGATCATACCACTTCGGGAAGGCGGCCGTGTCGTCGCCGGCGGATGCGAGCGAGTAGGCGTCGCTCAGGACGATTTCACGCATCAGGGCGCGAAGGTCGTACTTTTGCTCGATAAACCATCTAGTCAATTCCTCGAAAAGGGCAGGGTGACTAGCCTCGTTATCGGGATTGAGGTCGTCCACGGGATGAACCAGTCCACGCCCCATTAATTGCGCCCAAACACGGTTCACTATGGCCTTGGTGAAGTAAGGGTTCTTCGCGGAGGTCAACCATTCGGTCAATTTCTGCTTTCGCGAGAATATAGGCTTTGGCCAGGCTCCCTTCAGCTTCTTGTAGTCGGGTTCCTTGAAATCCTCGGGCAGGTTCGGTTCCTGCAGTTCCTCGTCGCCGAGAAACTTGGGGTTTACGGGTTCCCCCTTTTGCCCCGGGCGGGTTTCGTCGACCGCTCCCGTGAAAAGAACTTCGCCCGAGCTCTTTTCCTCAATGCGCCAAACCTTATCCTTGCCTTGCTTTTCCTCCCTCACGTTGAGCCTGACCAGAAACCCCGCCATGCCGTAGAAATCGCGTTGGGTATGTTCTTCGTATGGATGGTCATGACAACGGGCACATTGCAACTGGGTGCCGAGGAAGATGCGGTTGAGAGCAACGGTTTCGTCCTCCGGCTTGTTACGGTACTGGACGTGGAACATGGCCGAACCTTCTTCCTCTGCCAAAAGGATCTTCCGCACCAGGGCATCCCACGGGACGTTTTCCTCGAACTGATTCAACAACCATTCTTGAAAACGTCCCCGTTTCCGCGTGGCGCTAGGGTTGGCCGGATTGCGGGTGAAGAAAATGAGGTCCCAGGTTTCGGCTTGGTGGCGGGCGTGACGTTCGTCGGTCAACAAGCGGTCGACCAGCTTGGCTCTCTTGTTGGGAGATTGATCGTCGAGGAAGGCTCGGGCCTCCGGATAAGAGGGCACCATGCCTACGAGGTCGAGGTATACGCGCCGGAGAAAAGCTGCCTCGGTGGCCGGCTTGGCGGGAGATCGCTTGTTTGCCTCCCATGCACCGGCGATTTCACGGTCGATGACGCCGCTAAAACTTGCTTGTTCCTTGGCCGCAAGAGTGGAACCAAGGGCGAGGACTAGGAGGCAGTAGCAAGGGACAAGTAAGCGAATCACTTTTATCTGGAATGGAAAAAGTATCTCAGGTTGCCCGAACCTTCCAATTTGCATGTAATCCATCTTTGCGATCCCACTATGCGCAGTCAATTGCGACTACTATGACTGCATGCAATTTCATCTTTCAGGCTTTGCCTTGTAAATGTAAGTCGAGAAGGTCGAGATGAAATATTGATTCGATCGACACATCGCGCTTGCCCGATGATTTCCCCTGACGACAATGAATTACGCCATGCCCCATCGAACATTCCTTTTTCTCTGCCTTCTCTCTATCCCTCTTGGTCGGCCAAACTTCGTTTTTTCTCAGGAGAGTTCACCTATTGCAGTGGTCTTGCGTGATTTGTCGGCGGATGTTCTGTCGGACGAGTTGGGCGAACGGTTCAAGGATCAGACCTGGCGTTTGTTGCGAGCCCGTGGAGATGTCGCCAACCAGCGCGACCTCGCGACCTCGCGCGAAGTTGATAGCCTTGCGGATTGGGAGCGTTTGCGCGACGAAAGGTTGAAACGATTGCGGATGGCGCTTGGCGTGACCACCGCCTTGCCCAAGAACCTTGATTTTCGAGTCACGAAGGCAATCAAGGGAGATGGTTTCGTTGTCGAGAACCTGATCTATGAATCCCGGCCCGGTCTTTGGGTCACCGCCAATCTTTATGCCCCGGCCAAGCCCGGCAAGAAGATGCCCGGCATCCTGATCACCCACTCTCATCATCGACCCAAGACACAGGGTGAATTGCAGGATATGGGCATGACCTGGGCCCGGGCGGGTTGCGTGACCTTGGTGATCGACCTACTCGGGCACGGTGAGCGTGGGGATCATCCGTTTCGAAGCGAGCGGGATTACAGGAAAAAGAATTCCGGCTACCGCTGGTGGCGTCAGGACTACTACCATCGCTTCGACCTGAATGCCCAGTTGGAACTGGTTGGACAGAGCCTGATGGGGTGGATGGTTGGGGACTTGATGCGAGGCGTCGACCTGCTGCTCGCTCGACCCGGCATCGACCCGAACAAGATCTTGCTTCTGGGGGCAGTCGCCGGCGGCGGGGATCCCGCGGGGGTGACCGCTGCGTTGGATCGGCGCATCGATGCGGTGGTGCCTTTCAACTTCGGGGGACCTCAACCCGAGACGCGTTATCCGCTGCCCGAGGACGCCGAATTGCGCTTCAACTATCTTGGCGGCGCCTACTGGGAAAGCACCCGCAACCTACGTCGCACCGGCGTGGACGGCTTCTTTCACTGGCTCATCGTGGGAAGCGTCGCCCCGCGAGCCCTCGTCTACGCCCATGAGTTTGCTTGGGACAAGGAGCGCGATCCGGTCTGGAAACGACTCAAGAAGATATACGGATTCTACGATGCGAACGACAAGATTGACTACACGCGTGGGGCAGGCAGCGTGAAGGGACGCGCTCCCGACTCCACGCACTGCACCAATATAGGGCGCCATCATCGCCAGCGGATTCACTTGGCCTTCAAGCGGTGGTTCGGCATCGATGTTTCTCCGGAGGACGAATACAGCATGCGCTTGGAGTCGGATGACTTGCGCAGCATGACCGACTTGGCTCAAAAGGAACTCAAGCCCCGCAAACTCTTCGAGGTCGCGGGCGACCTCGGGAAGACGAAGGTCGATGCGGCCCGAAAGCATTTGGAAAAACAGGCGCCTGCCGCCCGTCGGAGGCAACTTCGGTTGGATTGGGGCGAACTGTTGGGCGACGTCGATCCCCGCCAGCAGGCGAAAATACTTTCCCGCACCAACGAAACCTTGGCTGATAACAAGATTCGAGTGGAACGCATCGCCCTTGAGTCCGAACCCGGCCTTGTCGTACCTCTTGTCCTAATCTCCCGGAATCGTGCGGAAAGCGTTCCTTCTCGTGTCGTCGTGGCAGTTTCCCAGGCAGGCAAGGAGAAATTCCTTCGCGAACGATCGAAGGAAATCGCCGACTTGCTTGAGGGCGGGGCAATCGTCTGCCTGCTCGATGTCCGCGCTGCGGGTACCTCCCGAGGCAGCAGAGGGGAAGGTGCGAACGGCTCGATCTCCTATTACGCCCAGTTTTTTGAGACTCCCATTCTTGGCTTGCGCTTGCGTGACCTGCGAGCGGTGCTCCAGTATCTGCGCTCTCGTGATGACCTGAAGGTTCGCGACTTCGCCCTGTGGGGTGATTCCTTCAAGCCCGCCAATGCCCGGGACACCGATTTCCAAGTGCCCAGACGCGTGAGCGGAAGACCTAGGTTTTCCGAGCCGATGGGTGGTCTTTTGGCCCTGCTGGGAGCCCTCTTCGAGGAAGATGTAAAGAGCGTATTCATTCGCGGTGGGTTGAGCGGGTATGGCGACGTATTGTCCAGTCCATACGTCTATGTTCCGCATGACGTCATTGTCCCGGGGGTCCTGACGAAAGGAGACCTAGCTGACGTCGCAGCAGCCCTTCCTCCCTGTCGCCTGAAATTGGAAGGGATGGTCGACGGCTTGAACCGAACCTTGTCCGCGGACAAGGTGCGTTCCCTATACGATTGCGCCGTAAAGTCCTATCAAACCGCGACCCCGAAATCACTTTCCATTGCCAATGGACGTTCCAACGCAGCTTCTTGGCTACTGGGTGGAGAGTAGTGATATGAGATCTGTTCGCAGTATAGCTTTTTCGCTCTGTGTTTTCTTGCTGGCTTGCGCAGGCTCCCTGTCTGCCGAGTTGGTGCCGTTTATTCAAGTTCCTGCAGAAGATTCCGGCCTGACACACAGGGTGGCGATCCGGTCCAAGACGGTCGCGGAAGGGATTAAGTACCCGTGGATGTCGTCGCTGGTAGATATCAACGCGGACGGTCACCTCGACATCATGTACTACGGCCATCATGGCGGCGGCGCGGCGATCTGGTTCGGGAACGGAGACGGAACCTTCAAGCTCGACCCGGACGGATATACAGCGCGTTGGGTGTTCGGCGCACGAGATCCCGTCTGGCTGGACGTCAATGGCGACAACGCCATGGACGCCGTCGGCACCGAGGGCTACATGATCAAGGGTTTCCTCTACCTCAACACCGGTGACGGTCATTTTGAAAAGACGACGCTGCGCTATCATGGGAACTTCGTTGATCTCAATCATGATGGTCATCACGACGAGCTCTGGGGCGGAAGGTCCGGCACCCACAGCATGACCCCGGGCATTCACGAATGGGGGAAGACTCAGCCGCAGGAGATCGCAGTCGCCAAGCTCTGGATGCCGGAAGACGTTCTGCCCTGGCCCGAGGACGTCGAACGCAACAGCCACCCACTCGCTCCGCAGTTCCATACCGGTGTCTCCGCAGACCTGGACGGCGACGGCAAGGCGGAACTGGTCGTCACATTCTCCAAGAAGAACTTTTCCTGGGTGCTGAAGAGGAATGGGGGAACATGGACGGACAACACCGCCGCGATGGGGTTGCCGGCCGGCGAACTCATGTGGCTGTTTCCGGACGATCTGGACGTGGACGGCGACATGGATCTGGTCGACATGTGGCATGGTCGGTGGTTTGTTAACGACGGGAAGGGAAAGTTCACCCGCTCGGAGCAGCGCATATTTGATCCCAAGGCACGCAAGCGGGGACACCCCTGGGACGGTGACGGCGAATACCAGTTCATCGATCTGGACAACAACGGATTCCGGGATATCACGTTCGCCGGCGATCACACGACAGCCGCAGGCGCTTTCCTGAATATGGGCGGGGGGAAGTTTGTGGAGACTCCTCAGGTCAACGGCAGTCGTCGCCTCCGCAAGTTCGGTGACGTTGACGGCGACTACGATCTGGACATGGTGCGCTGCGGTAGCACGGCCACGCTCTACCGCAACGAGACGCCGAATACGGCATTGAAGTTGAAACTGGTTCCTAAATCCTACGCGGAGACCGCGCTCGGTTGCTCTGTCTGGGTTTACCAGGCTGGCAAGCTCGGCGACAGTAAATCACTCATCCACTACCGCCAATGTTTCATGCCGCGCGGGATGCATCGTTCGACTATCCTCGACACGACCTTGCACGTGGGTCTGGGGCAGGCCGCCTCTGCCGATGTGCGCGTCCGCTTCGCCGACGGCACGACAAAGGACATCAAAGGCGTTAAGGCCAGGACGACCGTTACGCTGAAACAGGAATAGCCGTTGAACTTCGGACAGCCTGAGGCTTTTTACATTACCGTCAAATCAAGAAGGAATATTGATATGAGATCTGTTCGCCGCTTCGTTTTGTCCCTCTTTGTCATCTGCCTGGCTTACACAGGCGCCCAGGCGGCTGAGCCGGTACCCTTTGTTCGGGTTCCGGCGGAAGAGTCCGGGCTGACCCATGTTGTCAAGCAAAGGTCCGAGACAAATCCCACGGGGATCAAGTTACCTTGGATGTCCCCGCTGGTGGATATCGACGGCGATGGCAACCTGGATATCTGCTACTACGGTCACCACGGCGGCGGCGCCGCGATCTGGCTGGGCAAAGGTGACGGCACCTTTACGCTGGACAGCCCAGACTACAAATCCCGTTGGGCATTCGGCACCCGTGCCCCTCTCTGGTGGCACGTGAACAACGACAATTTCATTGACGGTGTCAGTTCACAGGCGATGCCGGGTGGCTTTTTCTTCCTGAATGACGGAACAGGCCATTGGAAGAAGACAACGCTTTCTCTACTCCCCGCTCGCACTTGGTACCCGAAGCTGGTTGATCTGGATGGAGACGGTCATCACTGTGAGATGGCAGTGAGGGACGGTACTTACGAGCTTTCCCCATCACCCAGAGAATGGGAAGGAAAGTTCCCGGAGAAGGTCGAGACCAAGGAGCTTTGGAAAGTGGGCGATATCATTCCATGGCCCGAAGAGATTGAACACAGCCGCGGGACCGGCTTCAGTATACCCTATACCGTAGATCTTGACGGGGACCACAAGAATGAAGTGATCGTTCATTTCAAGGAAGGCTTTATCGGCGCCAAGTCTTTCCGCTCCTATGTGCTTACCAGGGATGACAAAGCCGAAGGGACGAATGCGTGGAAGAACACAACCGCCGATCGCGGGTTGTCTGACAATAATGGTGCTTTCTTCCCTGAAGATTGGGACGGGGACGGAGATCTGGACCTCATCGATCTTTTCAATGGGTTCTGGTACGTAAACGACGGCAGGGGGAAGTTTGTCAAGGCTGCCGATCGTCTCTATGAGACGGGGAAGCGGCAGAACCACACGTATGCCAGGACCGCCTATTTCGTGGGCGACAGCACGGTCAATATGCGCGATCTCGACAATGATGGCCACCTCGATCTGTGCATGTCCGGTCATCACGGACAGGCCCACGGGTATATTCTGAATCTTGGCGGCGGGAAGAGCCAGGAGATCCACAACATC
>Ga0302132_10002339_pt1 | contig 10909 bp, 7 predicted proteins | sample CB9_321_MG_FD_203113 | JGI IMG/M metagenome (GOLD analysis project Ga0302132, IMG submission 203113) | Marine microbial communities from Western Arctic Ocean, Canada - CB9_32.1 | ecosystem: Environmental > Aquatic > Marine > Oceanic | place: Canada: Western Arctic Ocean | collected 2017-09-19
CTCCCGCCCATTCTTCTCGGCTTTGTCAGCTTTCTCGGCCTTCTCGGCCTTGTCAGCTTTCTCTTCCGGCTTCTCTTCCGGCTTCTCTTCCGGCTTCTCTTCCGGCTTCTCTTCCGGCTTCTCTTCTTTCTGCTTTGTGCTCTGCTCGGATTGCTTGTCAGCCTTGTCCTGAAGCGCTTCGTTGGCGCGCAGTGAATCGGCCTGCCGTGCGTTCATGATCAGGCCCAGCAGGCCCAGACAGCCGATCGCCAGGCACAATCGTGAGATTGGTCGAGAGAGTTGCATTGGATTTGAGTTCCCAGTGGGTGATGAGAGGGTCAGGCAGGCGTCGCACTGTCCGATGAACGTGCCCCAAGTATACGCGAGATGGTTTCCGGCGGGCAACAATGGGGTGGCAGTCGGCAACCTGGGGCCCGCGGCTTACCCAGCTTTACAGAGCATTCCAGGCCAGGGTCTCTTTTTTCGTCAAGGATTACCGATCTTGCTCAATTCATACGACCGGCACATCCGATATTACCGGCAATGTGAATCTGCAGGCAGGCTGCGTTCAGGTGACGTGGCGTCTTGCTATTAATGCGCAGCCCCGAGACAAATGACGGGAACTTGAACATGCTCATCCGGCATATCCGAACTTCAATGCTGGCTTTGATCGGCCTGCTTATGCTGACAGCAACTAGTCGTGGACAACATGTCCTACCGCTGGTGGATATCGAACCTGGCTCGTTTCACCGGGACTACCAGTTCTTTTCCCCGCTGCAAACAAACGATTTTGTCAGTGGTTTCATTCCCAACAACGGCTGGTTCTTTGCTTACGACAAGACCAATCTGCACGTCACGCGTCCGGAGGCCGAAGAGAGTGGCCGCCAGAGTGACCGGACCTGGGGTAGCCGATACGACTTTGGCTACATGACCCACGAGGACCACGGCTGGTACTTCTCGGTGATGACAATCGACGGCCCACATAAAAGCAACTCGATCCGCCAGGAGCGAAACAACCGTTCCGTGGAGGGTGCACCCCAGGATGAGGCACTTGATCCTCCCCAGGACAACAACAACCGTATTACAGGAGCCCGGGATTACTTCCTCTTTGACAGCCTCAACGTGGGCAAGTTCTCAAACTTTGAAGTCAACAAGACGTTCCGCTGGAAGGCCAGCACCTCGGGCCGAATCGTCGAACCATTTATCGGTTTTCGCTATGCCCAGTTCGTCGACTTCTTCAAGGGCGACGACTACTTCCGCTATGACGAGGATGGCAACCTGGTGCCACTGCTTCCCGACCCCAATAATCCCGATGGCCCGGCGCCCGAAGATGCAGAATTTGAAGAGTTGATTTCCGACCGCACCGCTTTCACCAACAACATGGTTGGCGGCCAAATCGGTGCTCGCTGGTACAACAAGCGTGGTCGCTGGCTGATCTCGACCGAATTGAAGTTATTCATCATGGGCAACTTCCAGAACTACCACCAGAATCGTCAGCGAGTCCTGACCGACGTCGACGTCGGTAACGAAAGCGACGTTGATAGCGAGCGAATTGAAGAGACGAACACCTACGCCTACGAGACGGAATTCGTGGTAGGTGGTGAACTTCGAGTCGAAGCGGCCTATGAGCTGACCCGTGACTTCTCGCTACGCTTCGGCTTTGAAATGCTCGACTTTGGCCGGGGTATCGGCCGTGGCAACTTCATCTCGTCCAATGACGAGGACTTGCAAGCCTTCGGCTTCACTTTCGGTGCCACGCTGAACCGTTAGCATCAAGCTGAATCTGCTGGCCGGGACCAGCAGGCGTGGTCAGGCCTGGCGACGGAGCTGCCGCAATTCCTCCAGCTCCCTCAGGAGCCGCAGGCGAAGTGGGCTTTCCGGCCGCAATTCCTCAACCAGCAATTCGGCCTCATCAAATGTGGCCTCGTCGATATCACGGCGGTAAATGAGTTGGCTATAGCTACGCTGTACTTCGGCTTCGGTCAGCAAGTCATCACCCCTTCGCTCAAGTGGTTCGTCATTCACAGCCATTGACCACGAATGTCCCAGGGGCAACGGTCAGCCTCCGAGGATCGAGCCATTCTGTCGACAGGCCGGTTTGAAGGCAAGATCAATAATCCCTGCTTGGGCATGGCCAACGATCTGGCCTCAGCTGTGGACGACTGCCGTCGCCGAGTCGGAGGATTCTCGATCGGCCCCAGCCTGGTGAGGCTGGCGAGTCGACCTGAAATGACGGCTTTACCGCGCAGGCAGTTACTGCGTTGACGAAGGATCTGCCGCTGGCCGACTGACCGCTAACTTGCCGCAGGCGGTTCTATGGTCGGCTGCTCAACTTCAGCCGTCTCGCCACTCTCGGCCGGCGACAGGTAGGCTGGATCGATACTGGCAAGTTCCTCGGCAACAGCTGCCACCGTGCCGACCACCTGGTTTTCGCTATGGCAGGAGGTGATGAAGAAACGCAGCCGAGCTGCAGACTCTTCCACCGCCGGATAGAGAATCGGCTGGACGTTGATGCCTCGATCAAACAGCTTTTGTGAGAGCTGCAGGGCGTGCAGTGAGTTACCGAGGATGACCGGAATCACCGGAGTGTTGTTACTCATGCCGGTGTTCAGACCCAGCCGCCGGGCTTCCTTAAGGAACAGGCGGGAGCGAGCCTGAACGGTCGCCACACGCTCGGGTTCCTCTTCCAGCAATCGCAGCGAAGCCAGAGCGGCAGCTGCATTGGCCGGTGGAATTCCGACGCTGTAAACAAATCCCGGCGACGTGTACTTCAGGTACTCGACAAGTTCCTTGCAGCCGGCGATATATCCGCCACAGCTACCGAAGGACTTGCTGAGTGTCCCCATCCACATCTCCACGCTGGTTGGGTCCATCTCAAAGTGTTCGCTAATACCACGTCCGTGCGTCCCCATGGTGCCAATCGAATGTGCTTCATCGACCAGCAACAGGGCGCGATGGCGATCCTTGACTTCGACAAAGCGGGGCAGGTCAGGGTAATCTCCGTCCATGCTGTAGACACCCTCAACCGCGATCAGGACGCGACGATACTCATGTCGCACTTCGTGCAAGATCGCATCCAGCTCCTGCCACTCGTTATGGGCGAATGGCCGACGCCGTGCGCCAGAGAGAATCGCTCCCTGGATAATGCTGTTGTGAGCCAGCGCGTCATGCACGATCAAGTCGCCCGGCCCCATCATGTGGCCGATCGTCGACTCGTTGGTAGCATGGCCGCCGACATACATGATCGCTGACTCGACCCCAATAAAGTCGGCGATGGCCTGCTCCAGCTCACCATGAATCGTCTTTTCACCCGACACCAGTCGACTCGCCGAGACACTCGTCCCGTACTTGTCGATCGCTTCCCGGGCAGCCTGCGAGACCCGTGGGTCCCCTGACATACCGACATAGTTGTAGCTCGCGAAGCTCAACATCCGGCGGCCGTCAATGACCGTCGTGTCACGAGTCAATTCCTCGTGAACGGTGAAGAATGGATTCGGCAGGCTGGCACTGTCGAGCAGCTTCATGTTCTGCTTGAAACGCAGGTATTCTGGGAACTTGCTGATCAGGTAGTCTTCCTCGGGCACCGCCGTCTGGCTGTCACGGCTGATCGTGACCGACTGTTCCTCGCCGGCAATCCTTCGAGTTGGGACAGCATCGCTACCGAAGTACTGCTGGATGGCCAGTGTTACGTCGCGGATCGTCTCGGCCTCCTGCAGCACCTCCTCCGGGAAGCGGCCGCGGAATGTCTCTTCCAGCGAGTTGGCGATCTGTAGTCGTTCGAGCGAATCAAGACCCAGGTCAGTGACAATATTCGTCTCCAGGTCGACCGACTTGGCCCGCTCACGGGCGATCGCCTTGACATGGTCGATAACGGTCTCGGCAATGGCTGCCTCGACTTCCGTTCCCTCAACGATCAACTCGGTCGTGGTCTCATCCGCAGCAGCGTCTGGCACCTGTTCGTCCTGCCAGCCATACCACTGGGCGATCACGCGCAAGCTGCCCTCGATGAAACAATTGTGACACTGATGCCGCTGGATCTTGCCGCTGGATGTCTTGGGAATCGAACCGAATCGAACCAGCACAATGGCGTCGGGTGGCAGGTCGTGCTCAGCTGTTACGTCGTTGCGAATCTTGAGGATCAAGTCGGACCAGTCCTTGGAACGGGTTCGCCCCACCTCGCTGACGATCACCAGCCGTTCGCGACCGTCGACATCGACGGAGAAAGCACCGACAGCTCCGGCCTGCAGACGAGTACTGGACTGTTCCACTGTCAATTCGATGTCCTGCGGGTATCGATTGACACCGCGGATAATGATCAGGTCCTTGAGTCGCCCGGTCACAAACAGCTGACCGTCGCTCATGAATCCCAGATCGCCTGTTCGCAGGTACGGTCCGCCGTCGCTGTCTGCCAGCTTGGCACCGAAAGTCTGCTGCGACTCTTCCACTCGATTCCAGTAGCCGCGACCGACGCTCTTGCTATGGACCCAGATTTCGCCGACGCGGCCAGGCGCTGTCTTGCGGTTGGTCTGAGCATCCACCACCACCATATCATCGCCTGGTAGTACGCGACCACAGCCGACAAGTGTGCGGGCCGATGTCGAATCAGGACTCACCGAAACCGCATGATGTTCATGCATCGACTGATCGTCAAAGGACTGTCGCGTCGGCAGGATGCCACGCTTGCTGCCCGTCACCATCAGCGTCGACTCGGCCATTCCATAACAGGGATAAAACGTCTCGGGTCGGAATCCGACTGCAGCGAACTTCTCGGCGAACTTATCCAGCGTGGCTGGCCGGATCGGTTCGGCACCGTTGTAGGCCAATGTCCAGCAGGAGAGGTCCAGGCCCTCCATATCTTCTTCACTGACATGCTGGACGCAGAGGTCGTAGGCAAAGTTGGGTCCGCCAGTGGTCGAAACCCTGTACTTGCTGATGGCTCGCAGCCAGCGAACCGGCTTTTGCAGGAATGCCATCGGTGACATCATGTAGCTGGAATTGGCGGCATACATTGGTACCAGAATGCCACCCACCAGTCCCATATCATGGTACATCGGTAACCAGGACGCGCCGGGACCGTCCTGCAACTCCATCCCAAAAGCGTCGCTGATCAGCTTGGAATTGTGCAGCACGTTTTCGTGTGCCAGCATGACTCCCTTGGGAGTGCCGGTCGAGCCGGATGTGTATTGCAGTACCGCCAGGTCGGTGGGCGAAATGTCGGGCATCTGCCAATCGCTGGCCAGCTCCAGTGAGATCTCGTCGGTCGCCATCCAGTCGATGTGAGCCAGGCTGGGAGCGTGCTCCAGCTGGCCCTCGATACGCTTGCGAACGCTCTCGGTCGTGAGCACCAGCTTGGCCTTGGCATCCGCCGCGATCGCCTCAATCCGGGTTGTCTTTCGATTCCGACGGGGTGGGAAAGCGGGTACGGCCGTGGCGCCAGCGTACTGACAGCCAAAAAATGCCGAGATGAATTCCGGGCCAGGCGGAAAACACAACAGCAGTCGCTCACCCTGCATCCCGCGGTCAAGCAGATCAGCCCCGATCGCTCGGGCCTGTTCGTCCAGCTGCTGGTAGGTGATCGGCGCCTCGTCCGATTCGCCGTCGAGCAGGTAACTGTAGGCCAGCTTGTCCGGCGCATGGAAAGACCAGTAACGCAGGCAATCAGAGAGCAGCCTACGCTCGGACTTCTTCGGTACGTGGTGATCGTCAGAATTCACGTTCGAGCTTACCTCGGAACAAGCTGTTCAGCAGGCGGTCGCAGGTCACATTCAGAGAGGCGGGATCAAGTGAGCGACCACTTGGGGTGGGGGTGGAACATGGGTGCCACGGGGTTCAGAGTAACACGCCATACAGGAATCATCAAACCGTCAGCCTGCCAGCAGCTCGGTATCAACAACTCGAGACCTGTTTAACTGTTACAGCCACTACAGGTAGTCGAAATTCTCGCCCTGGCAGGGATCAGAATGCCCTTTACGTCGACGCTGATTGGTATCCCAGGCGAGCTTTCCCGTCCGCCTCGATATAGGCCTTACAGCGGTGAAAGCAGGGCGAGCCGTCATTTTCCCACCCCCCACGCGATAGCAGGCGGCGGCAGACGCGAGGACCACCCCGGGCAACCAGTATCAAGCGTCCCGCCGGACCTCAAGCCCCATCGGCCCCATCGGCCTGATCGGCTCCGTCAGCCTCCGTCGGCTCCGGGTCGGCTGTCCCCAGGTAGTAAGCCACGTCCTGGAATGGCCCGCCAGCGAGCACCCAGGAACCGAAGACTGCCACTGCCAGTCGCTGCAGCGTCTGACGCTGATCCTGGGGCAGGCGGTCGAGGGCAAGTCCCTGCTGGCCATTCCCGTTACCGTTGGCGTCGGAGGGGGGTGGCAGCATGTCAAAGAAGCGGTCTTCCAGTTCCTCCAGGTAGCGTTCACCCCAACTGGTTCGTGGCCGCAGGAATCGCAGGATCCGGGTCACACGCGGTTTGAAGACCGACATGCCGACTCGCAGCATCAGCAGTACCGCGACCAGGATCAACAATGGCCAAACGTCCCCACCCTGGAAAGCGCGGGTGGCGAACATCACGAAGCTGCCGATCAGGAAAGCGACCGCCGTAATGATGCTCGATAACAACAGGCAGCCGGCAGCACATCCTTTTCCGCTGGCAACCGCAGACATCAACCGCCGCTGCATGAGTCGCTGGTGAACGGGCAACACAAGTCGGCCAACGAAGGACCGTAACCCGGCGTTGAGTGCCAGTGCCTGGCGAGGGAACTTGGGCCCGTCAAAATAGTCGTAGGCCATGCGCCGCGCCGCCATCTCGACGGTCTCGAGCGTCAACGCCCCTGGCCCCTCGTCGTCACTCTCGAACTCCCCCTCGTCGTCACTCTCGAACTCCCCCTCGTCGTCACTCTCGAACTCCCCCTCGCCGTCACTCTCGAACTCCCCCTCGTCGTCACTCTCGAACTCCCCCTCGTCGTCACTCTCGTCGGTGACTGGCGGCGGAGTGCTCCCGGCGACCTGCTGCATCCCCCAGTATTCTTCATCCTGATCGTCCTCGACGACTTCCAGCTGGCCCGCTTCAACGAGGTCATAGATAACCAGCTCAATCACACCCGATGACTGCCGCCTGAGGTAGGCAACCTCCAGCGGATTTGGCTCCTCGTCCACTTGGGGCAGCTGCTGCTGGCGGGTTATGTCACGGGGCGCGACGAGGAACATCAAGGCCAGCAGGCCGACTGCGATTATCAGCAGCCAGTCCAGGATGGGACTCAGCAGGACCACCTCGGCAACAAGCATCATGACGACGATCTCGAATCAGGGGCACTGGCAGAAAAGGCTAGATCGGGCCGAGCCCTAAAACAACTCACCGATAGCTCGTCCATGCTCAAGGATTTGCCGTGGTCGATCCTGGATATCCATAATCCAGCCACGCGAATCGATTCCCAGTGCGGAGTACATCGTGGCGGCCACATCGGCCGGCGTATAGGGATGCGTTATCGGCTCGGCCGCCTGGCCATCGGTCTGGCCGACCACCTGACCTCGTTTGACACCACCGCCGGCAAAGAACAGCGACCCGGCTGCACCCCAGTGATCGCGGCCGCCGGCCTTGTTGATTCGTGGTGTCCGTCCGAATTCAGTCAGGAAAACTACCAGCGTCGAATCGAGCAGGCCACGATCGTCGAGGTCATTGATGAGGGCGGCAAAGGCCCGGTCCATGCCAGCCAGGTGGTAGCCTCGCTTGACCATCTGCTGGATCGGCGGATGATTCTGTGAGGGGGCATTATGGTTGTCCCAGATGTTGCCGTAGTCCGAATCATAGCCATAGTCGACCATCACAAAGCGAGCACCGGCTTCCACCAGGCGGCGGGCCATCAGGCAGCGTCCGCCAAGTTTGGTGCGTCCGTATTGCTGGCGCAAGCCCTCGGACTCACCGTTCAGATCAAAGGCGTCACGAATACTGGGAGTCATCAACAACCGCAGGGCCCCCTGGTACTTCCCTTCCAGGGCTGCCAGTTGCTGGCTGTTGTCGAGCCGCCGGAGTGTGCGGTCCAGCTGGTCTCGCAGGCCGGCACGGCGCTGCAGCCGGGATTGTGACATCTCCTCGCTGAGTGCCAGCGAGCGGGGCGTAAGGTCATCTTCCAGTTCCGACGGTGGATCATCCAGCTTGTCACTGGCAGTGAAATCGGGTTCGGACGGAACTCCACCGAGGCAATACGGCAGGTACTCCGAGCCGAGCCAGCCACTGACAAACAGGTTGTTGGGAGGAGGACCGGGCCGGGTGATCCCGGGGATGGCGATATAGCCGGGCAAGCCGTTACTCGGTCCCCGCTGCTGAGATACGATGCAGCCGATATTCGGTTCGCTGAACAGCTGGGCGTTGGTTACCTTGCGTCCCGAGAGCGTATAGGCCTGGCTCTTGAGATGGTCGTTGCTGTCGTGGGAGTAGCTGCGCAGGATCGACAGCTTGTGCGCCACCTGAGAAAGCTGTGGCAGGGTTTCACAGAAGCGGACACCGGCGAGCGAGGTAGCTTGATCGGTCAGTACACCACGGACCTCAACCGGCGCATCTGGCTTGGGATCGAAAGAGTCGATATGTGTCACGCCTCCGGCCATCCAGAGCATGATCACACTCTTGGCCGTACCACGCGGGGCACGGCGTCCTGCCAGCAGCGAGCCGGGCAGGGCAGTCGCCGCAATGGAGAGTGATCCTATCCGCAGCAGGTCGCGCCTCTGCAGCAGGCTCTCTTCAAGTCGCGGGTTGTAGCCGAAAATGTCGTGCATCCAGGTGTCCCAGGAAGCGGGAAAGTTGGTAAGTTCCAGCAGGTCTAATTCTGTTGTCGGCAGATTTCGCTGATCTCTCGCAATTATCATCCAACAGGCTCGGAGAGACAAGCGCGAAGAACAAGGGGAGGAGGGAAGAGGGGAGCTCGTGGTGTAACCGAGTGGAACGTACTGCACGTTGTCGAGAGACGACCGGATGTAGTTGAACAGCACGGGAGCGGCAACGGATAGCCTGGATTTTTCTCATTTGGCAATACGCAGGGAGAGCCGTTAGTATCAATGAGCACTCCCTGAACGTTACCCGAATTGGAGCGAGTAAATTGGTAGTCGATCTGAACGAACATTTAGAACGGAGGCAACTTCTCCGATCTCGCGGAATCCTGATGCTCTCTGCGGCGATCCTGGCGATTGCATCACTTGCCTGGGGTCAGACGGTGACCGCAGGCGATGACGAAAGTCAACTTCAGCAGCGAATCACGGAGCTGGAAGCCGAGAATCGGGCACTCCGCAAGACGATCGCCAACATTCGGCGCGTGCTGGAGTCCGTGCCGAGAGCCAGTAGTCCTCAGACGGGCGACGCGAAAGAACTACGGATCGTCGTGCTGCCCGGTGATTGGGGCGGCTCGGAACTGGAGGACATGCGCAAAGTGTGCCTCTCTTCCGCCGGAACTATCTGGTCGCAACTGGCTGACGATACGCTGGCACCGATCCTCGTACGGCGTTCACAGAGCGGCCCCATCAGCTTGTTTCAGCGAGGCAAAGAGAACGAGTTCGTTGTGAAACTGGATACCAGCGAGAATGCCTGGGCACAGTGTGCTTACCAGTTCTCCCACGAGTTCTGTCACATCATCTGCAATTTCCGCAACGTCCCAAATCGTCAGCTCTGGTTTGAGGAAACGCTCTGTGAATGTGCCTCGCTGTATGCGCTCAGGCGAATGGCTGTGGAATGGAAAACCAAAGCTCCGTATCCAAACTGGACGTCCTACGCATCGGCCCTGTCAGGCTATGCAGCTGACAGAATCAAGACCTACGACGGTCGCACGGACCCCGTCTCCGAGTTTTATCAAAAGCACAAAGCGGAACTCGAAGAGAACGCCAACCAGCGCGACTTGAATGGTTACATGGCTGTGAAATTGCTGCCAATGTTTGAGAAGACGCCGTCCGCGTGGCAAGCACTGCGGTACATCAATCTCGGACCGAAAGAAGAGAATGCTTCGTTCCAGCACTACCTGTCGGGTTGGCACGACCGAGTACCTGCGAAGTACAAGCCGTTCGTCCAACAGGTGGCCGCAGAATTCGGCATCGAACTGCCTGAAGGCTGAATCTAACGGGTGTCTACGCTTCAGCTGTACCCGACTGCGATCCGCAGTCGGTTGCACGCACGGTTGATCACTCGAGCTGGCTTCCTGTCCGCCAATGGCGGAATGGCAGCAGGGTACATCCGCAGTCGGCAGGAATTGAGTGAAGCGTGGTGTCAGCTGTGGCCGACTCGCGTCGCCGAGTCGGAGTTCCCACGAGCTACCGGGCTATCCCACCCCGCGTTCGATATAAGAGGACAGCGCAAACTATTGCCAACGAAATAATGCCATAAGTATTGGCTTCAACCCTCTGGAATACGTAGTGAACTCCGAAAGGCTCTTTGTTCCAGAATCCCAGGCCGGATGTCGCAGAGAAGATTGCAAAGCATATTAGGACGCCCAAGACGAATGTCATGGCCCTCATAGACTTTCTCTTTTGGGCCTTCAGTCGGTCCGATTCCCTCATCTCCTGTTCCGGCATGATGCTCTCCTATCTCGTGTCAGATGGGGAAAAACGAAAGTGTTAAATGAGGTTCAGCGAAAGAGTTCCAACTCTTAGCAGTGCCACCAAGTTTCTCGAGGGCACAAATAGCAGCTTCCTCGTGGCTCAATCATAACCACTCGCCACCGCTGCTGCCGAAGACCCCACCCACAGATTATCAGCTGTACCCGACTGCGATCCGCAGTCGGTTGCACGCACGATTGATCGCTCAAACTTCTTTCCTGTCCGCCAATGGCGGAATGGCAGCAGGGTACATCCTTGCCCGCGCATAAAAATGGCGGAAGTGCATGGGAATCGAACCCACCAACCGTACGGTTCACGTACGGCTCAACGGTTTTGAAGACCGCGGCCACCACCAGGTGTG
>Ga0302132_10002342_pt1 | contig 10903 bp, 18 predicted proteins | sample CB9_321_MG_FD_203113 | JGI IMG/M metagenome (GOLD analysis project Ga0302132, IMG submission 203113) | Marine microbial communities from Western Arctic Ocean, Canada - CB9_32.1 | ecosystem: Environmental > Aquatic > Marine > Oceanic | place: Canada: Western Arctic Ocean | collected 2017-09-19
ATGTCACCCTGAAACAAGATTCTATACACTTTTGCATGAATATGGTCATGTAGAATTGCACGAAGGGGACAATGATGAGCTTCGTGCAACTGTCCCATGCTATCAGTCATTTTATAAAAATCGATGGGATCGCTCTAAATCTGGCAAAGTAGCGACAATCGTAGAAGAACTCGAAGCCTGGAAGCGCGGCCGTTTGTTGGCGATTCGCGAAGGATTGATTGTCGATATAGCGAAATATGAAAAAAATATGAATGATGCTCTCATGAGTTATATCAAATGGGCAGCTGGGCACTGGGTGTAGGCCTTGTTTGAAAAGGGAGAATTAGTTGAAGTAATAGTCTCAGGCAAAACTTGGTATGGTGTAATATACACCGGTATCCCTAGAGGAGGAATGTACATGGCAGGTGAAGCCTATGATGTTTTAATCAACGATGAAATTCGACCGGTAGTTAGAGATAATATAAAGAAGATTCATGGCAAAAAGAAAGAAAACTAAAGTTGTAGAAGAGCCTAAGATAAAAGAGTTATCGGGTTTTAAATTGGGTGATTCTGTCTTTGGAAGAGTTGCAAATGCTAAGATATACGAGGGGGAGATTGTTCAATTTCACCCAGACAATAAAGAAGGACCCTGTGTAACAGTAATTACTCGAGAGCTTGGTTATCGCATTTTCCTTATTTCAAGTGCATCTTTTGACAAAAAAGATTTAGGGAAAAAATAAATTATACAAATGCTACTTTTTTAATAATTTACAGTATTCGCTAATAAAAGGAGACTTCAAGTGAATTTATTTATAACAACATTTTTTGCAGTATGCAGCGTAATTGTAATGGGATGCTCTAGCGAAACAGCTACAACAACCACAACTACAGATACGCCTACTACGACAGAAACAATAACTGCAATTCCTGCGTCAACAACTGAACCTGCAGGACCTGCAACTCAGACTGCCACAGGAACACAAAACCAAAACAATACTACTACCCCTGCGACTAACACGGACTGCACTGCATCTAGTACAACTCCAGAAAGTCAAGAGGGCGAGAACACTCAGGTATCTGGCATTCCAGGTTGCTAGTTTAAAAACATAAAGTGCCAAATTACTAAGGCATACTAAGGTATGCTTTTTTAATACATTTTATGCATCTAGTATATACTTAACTGTTCTTAAATAGAACAATACTCATAACACACACATATAGGAGAATAAAATGAGTGATAACAATCGTAGCGGGTACGAAATCCGACAAGGCCTACTAGGTCAAGCACAATCAATCTTAGAGCAAAATGCTCATCATGAATTTGAGATAACCAAAAAGTGGCCCAAATTGACTGCTGAGGATATTATCATTGAAGCTGAAAAGCTTTATGACTTTGTGCAAAAGAAGTAGCTAACATATTCCGCAGGGAGGCACGGGATTACAGGTGCCTCATTTTATAACAACAAAAGAAGAAAAAATAATGAATATAGGTAAGGTTAAGTTTTTTAATATGAGTAAAGGTTTCGGATTCATTTCACAAAATGATGGCGATGATCTTTTCTTTCACATCTCAGAGCTCCAGGATACTGCTGAAGCGCCAAGTCAAGGTGCTAAGGTAGAGTATGATATTGGGGACGGCAAGAAAGGGCCGATGGCTGTGAATATTAGAGAAGTACGCAGCTTTTGATACAATCCGCAGGGAGGCACGGGATTACAGGTGCCTCATTTAATAAAGTTTCTAATATTTAGTTTCTTTTTGTACATACAGATAATATGTGCTATAATAGCTAAGTTCTTTGATAATTTATATGACCCTTGTTCTCGGGTCTACAATCTGAATGGCATCACCGGCCTTCAGGCACCGCGGCGAAAGCTGGGTGATAGAGAAAACCTCGATTAGGAGCGGGACGTTCTTACGTCCTATGGGTGCCGCCTAACTAAGAGAGGGGATGAGTTAAAGAACGTGGTAGTTCTGAAAATCATCCAGTGATTCGATACATGAGCTTTCATTCCACTGAAAGAATACTGTTGAGAATATCCACGGACTTGTAGGTTCATCGTGGAAACGGGATATGGGCACACCCAAGAAAGGCTTGGGAAAGAGGATTAAACTCCTCTAGAATCTAACTGTCGATGATAGAAGTCTCTCTGGCGGAATTGGAAACAAGACCGTCGTCCCGAAAGGGGTTATGTGGACGTCCCCCCAAGGTTGGGAAGCATGGCGCGCAACTAAGAAGTGAAGTGTACAGCTCATTTAAAGAAGCGCAGAATATCATAAGCGACAGTAAGGCGTGCTGTTCCGTAGTCTTACGGCTAAGAACAGGGAGAAAGCTCGTGAACGGTTAACTTACCGGTGTGCTTACATCTAACCCCAGAGGGGGACAGGCTCAAAAGGCTTGATGATCACGAGCAGAGAGAATAGAAGTGCTAAAGCTCTCACCTTTTCCAATAAGTCGTAAGACGTAAGATTGTAGATATCTTACAAAAATAAAAATAAAAGTAGGTAATTAAAAATGACAGCAACACAGCCAGTCGCAAAGGGTGACACGGTAAACGTTCACTATGTAGGAACACTTGAAGATGGATCTGAATTTGATAGTTCAAAAAGCAGAAATCAAGTACTTACATTCACAGTCGGTGGCACTCAGGTGATCACCGGGTTTAGTAACGCTGTAATAGGCATGGAAGTTGGAGAGACTAGAAACATTACTCTTTCTCCTGAAGAAGCTTATGGTATGCCCAACAAAGAGGCTGTTAGTAATGTCTCTAGAACAGTTTTCCCTGAGGGGTTTGAATTCGTAAAAGGTTCAACTGTATCAGGCACCAACGGCCATGGCCAGCCACTTTTGGCAAAGATTCTAGATTATACAGAAACAGAAGTTACGCTTGATATGAATCACCCGCTGGCAGGAATGATACTCAATTTTGAAATCGAACTAGAAAGTGTTGACTAGCTAACTAAATTTATAATGTCTTAAAAACGGACGAGACTACTCGTCCGTTTTTATTTTTATTTGTTATACAAAGTTTGTGTATTAAGTAGAATAAGCTGCTAATACACATGTATTAACCACAGGAAGGCACGTGCCTTCATTTACAATACTAAGAGGAATCAATGAAGTATTTACTGACAACCATAGCAGCAATTATTATGCTTTCAATCGTTGCATGCGATAGCAAGGACGAAGATACAGCAGCTGATACTGCCGCTGTAGTAGAAGACACAGCAAGCAGTGACACTGGCGATGCTGAAGAGAGCGTTGAGTAGCTCTCAATCCGCAGGGAGGCATGGGATTACAGATGCCTCACTTTACAATGATGATATTGAAATTAGAACATCACGTGTACAAACCAAATAGCTGTCTTATTATTATAAGATGAATAGCTTATTTGAAGAAGTTGTTTGTTGTGGCATGGAAAGATCAGGCACAACTTTAACTTGGCAGATACTGTGTAAGATACTTGATAGAGAGATTGTCAAAACCCATGAGTATGTTGAGGGCGATGTGCCAGTAGTTTACACCTACAGACATCCTATGGAGGCTTACTTTTCTCTTCGAAGGTGTTTTACACAAATATATCCTACATCTGTGGGTGTAAATTTTGCTATTGAAGCAATGAGATTGCAGACTGAGTATTATCAAAAGTTTTTAAGTGATGCAAATAATAAACGAAACGTTCTTTTCTTGAAGTATGAAGATTATTATTATGAGCCAATAAATCGTCTGATGGCTATCCAAAGATTTTTAAACAAAAGGGTAAGCATAAGTCAAGATATAGAGATATTAAAACAGACCAGCATCAAAGAAAATATCTTGAAGAGTACTGGCCGCGGCAACTTTGGTGATCATGATATTGTCACCGGACTTCACGGAAATCATATAGACCCTACTTTCAAGGGTGAGCCAGGCGCTATTCTTCAAAATCTAACCATGGTTCTACCTACAAATGATCCAGGGTGGAATAGTAAAATAATAAAAAAAGCGTGTGAAGTCTTTGGCTATAACTAGACTTTAGTATTTTTGTCTTGTCCTAAGAACATAGTCAAATAGAGGATTTGTAATGCCCCAATTCATATTTTGATTTTTGCCCATATGATGATCCCAGTGCCATGGCATCCACTTTTTACACCAGGTTGTATCCAGATGAGACTTTCTATGCATAAGGTAGTATAAACAGGCGTGGATCGTTAAGCTGCTCCAGAGCCAAGGAGAGATCATCCACGTAGGTGTGACGAGTACTATAAGAAGAAATATCATGAATATTTCTGCTAAACCGGTGTCCCATGTCCGAGGCGGAAAAGATTCGTAACTGCTGTCTTTTCCATCAAATTTTCGAGCTTTTCGATGGTGTAAACCAAAATGAACATGGGAGAGAGCTTTAATCTTAAAGTTATGAAGAATATATTTGTGTGTAATCCACTCTACTAAGCTACCAATTAAAAAACCAAGTGATACCCAGAGTATTATCATTCTTCTAAAAGCGCCCTCCTATATTTTAAGTATAGAAGAGGCTGATACTAATGATTAAAAAAAATTTTTATTTCTAGAGACCCAGCATACAGATCTTTTTATTTAGATCATCAATAAGCTTAGAATGCGATGTGTCCCAGCCGTCATAGATAGGACCTAAGTGGTCCGGATCTCCATCACTATCTTTGAGCGCCCATATTGAAGCATGTACTAGCTCATGAACAAGACTAGAATTACATATCTTGCCTCTAGACATCTTTAATGAAACCCAAATAAATCCTTTATTTGATGTAAGACCGACAACCTCAAGATCTTCAAAGTATTCACCGTTTTCTCTATAGCCTGTTGCAAATCTTCTATCCCTGGACCATATAATGATCATGTCTTTCATATTGTCTTCTACTTTTCTGTCTAAATCACCGTAATTTGCTTTCCAGACATCGAGAAAAAGATGAAATGCATTATCCACGGAGCGAGTTGAGGGTGCTCTACAGTCTGGAACGATCTGATAGGCTTGACCCCAGCCGGGAATCTTATGCATTTCTATATTACTATCTGCACCACATGATTTTAGTGAAGTGTGAATAATAATAGGATTTAAGACAATCTGCTGTCTTGGAAGTGACGCAGACAAGAGTATAGGCGAAAATAAAAACGCATATGCTAGTAGTTTTAAGAAGCGACCCATATTTTTAAGTATGAAAAAAACGTGTTAAGGCGACAAAATTGTCTGTATGCACCCAAGTGTTACGTGTGATACTGCTCCATCTTCTGCCATAATAGTATAATCAAATGATGTCCAGCCCATGTCACCGAGATTTTCAATTCTATCAACTTCAATTATAATTGCATACTTCGAAGTTTCTTTGTATCTTTCTTTGAGCAATACAATGTCGCCCACTCGTGGTCCGCGGTTCATACATTCTTTAACTAATCATGAAAGTGAGTATAATTTCTATGTTTATTGAGAAGTTATCTAGATAAAGACAAAAATAGACATGAGGACTTACTAATCTTAAGTTAGATCAAAAAAACTGGCGCAACACCTATTAATAAATGAAAGAACACAAATACTACAGAACACCCAATCAATACAACGTAGGGGATCTAGTAAGAGTAGACGCAGGTATCAAGAGCTTTCCAGTAGAGACAGGCATGATCATAGAAGTCTATACCCATATAGATCAGATAAACATGAATGATGTATGGGAAGATCGTTGGATCCACGATAATCTCGATGACGCGAGAAGATACGCTTATTACGATGTAATGTACAACAAGAACAGTGTCGTGGAACACGCTATATCAGAAATCTGGCTCTCTTCAGTGCCCCCTGCTGCTCTTCATGTATCAGATAACATTGCACTGCAGTAGGCTATGTGCTACACGTGCGCAGCTGTGGTTACCCGACCACTTGCAGGCACTCACTACAGCTGCTCTTTCATAGGGCTTAGTTACGATGAAAAACAGCTTCTTTGCTGCGCTATTCGAAAAAGACTCTGAGCGTTACTGAGCTTTGACTTGGCCCGCACTCGGACACATGTACACTCTTTTTAGCACTTTTTTACATCTTTTTTTGGATCGGCTCTGGAACGGCAAGTGATCGGCTGTAACTGTTTATGTATTAATGTATAAGTTTGATACAAATAAACTGTTTACTGTCAACGAAGAGGCGCAATTTAGCGCGGCCCGGAGTAAAAAAAGATGCACAAAAACTTGTAAAAGTCGGCTAAAAGTTGTATTATTAATCACGTTCAAAAAGAACGATCACGACGAAATCAAACAGGAGAAAACGTCAATGTATCATAACACCAAGACCACAAGTCGATTCGAATTCGGCATCAGCCGCAACCCCACCGCCAAGAAGGCAGGAAGCAACGTTGTCACGATTGCAACTCTTCCAGCGGCTAGCCAGCAATATTCTGTCGGTACCACCCAAATCTCAATGACTGTCAAGGAGGCAACTGCGCTGCAGTCGTTTCTCAACGAGTCTCTGAGTGAGAGTGCTGTGAGTACTGAGAGTCCTTCGATTGACGTCTAAGTCTACGTACTTTTAAACGATGCGGGTTCTTCGGAGCCCGCATTTTTTTGGCTTAGAATGATGTACATTCATAGGCACGTGCTTATATTTTATTATGCTTTGATGATTGCCTCTTTTGGGATCGATGAAGTAACATGTTATCTCGCTTATAAAAGGAGGGAACAATGAGTACAACACTTTCAGTACACCGACCGGGACTTTTGGGTCGCACGGTGTTTGATGATTTTCTTGGAAGCGCGTTCTTTGACGAATTCCCAGCATATCTTCGTGAATCAACTCAAGGATATCCGGTAACAGACATCTTTCGAGATCCGAGTGGAAATACTGTGATCGAATTTGCGCTAGCAGGATTCTCGCGCAAGAATCTAACAGTTGACGTCCAACCGGAAGCCGGGTCGATTACCATCTCTGCTGAGATGAGTATAGACGATGGTGTGAAGTCACGTAGAATAGCAAGAAGAAGTTTTAAGAAGACGTATGTGAATTACGATCAAAACTTAGATCTGACAAATACGACTGCGCGTTTTGAGAACGGTCTCCTTACAGTGACTGTTCCGCAGCGGCCATCGATGATGCCGCTGAATGTCGAGATTGAGTGAGAGGGAATTACTTAGTCCGGCTGCGGGAGTGCTCCGGCACTCCCGCTTTTTTTATTATTTTTAGTTAATGTGTGCAAAAATCTGCGTGCCATGGTATAATAGTATTATAATCAAGGAGGCAAGGGGAACACTGCTCGCGCCGTTTTAAACGGCCGTCTGGAGTCGAAAGACTAGGTTCCTCTACTTCTTACCCTAACAGGAAAATCCATGCGCAGAGACACAATTCGTAAATTTTATCGTGAAGCCATTCTTCAGGTATTTGGCTGTGATGACCGAGAACTGGATGCACATCTAATTAATGCGCTGAAGAAGGACATTCTTGTCGCCCATCGGAATACTGACGATGGTGGCCCTGTACTTGACGTTTACTGTGAAGACGGTATTCCGAATGCTTCGGACATCCAAGATTTTAGAGCCGAAGCTGCAGAGTTTGGCCTTGATCCATCGAATGCAGTGTCTTATAATAGCGATAAGTGGGACGATATCGACGGCGTCGTAAATCTACTGCTTGAAGCAATGGGTAAGCGTGAGAGGTATCATCATGAGCCTCACAGTCACGGCGTGGTTAATGTTTACCTGAGCTGATCTTTGCCTGAGTGGTGGAATTGGTATACACAAGAGACTTAAAATCTCTCGCCTTAAGGCTTACGGGTTCGAGTCCCGTCTCAGGTACCATAAAATAAATAAAATAATAATAGCAAAAAAATGCAAAACCATGACACATGGTGTATAATAGATATGTTGATGGGGATTGACCCTGGATACTTACATTAGGAAAGACACAATATGGACATCAAGACTTTTAAAACTCTAGCCGCTAATCTCCCACCCGAGATTGCCATCCTAATGAGAGGTCCTACCGGTGTCGGTAAGTCCTTTATGGGTAAGGCATTAGCTGGAGAAATTGGTCTTCCTTTCCTCGATGTCCGTGGCTCTACAATGGATGAGTCACAGGTTTCTGGTATCCCTGACTTCGAGACTTCGAAGACTAGCGGTGTCGCTACCTTCTGTCTTCCTTCTTGGTACGTGCGTGCTTGCCGTGAGCCAGTGGTTCTGATGCTTGATGAATTGAACCGCGCGATGCCCCAAGTTATGCAGAGTTTCTTTCAGATCGTTCTGGACCGTGAGCTCGGTAACAACGTTGACGGTGATCCTCTTCGGCTCCACCCGGACACCCGCGTTATCGCAGCTGTTAATCATGGCACCGAGTACGATGTCTCAGAGATGGACCCTGCTTTGCTTCGTCGATTCTGGGTTGTTGACCTCGATCCCTCCAACCAAGACTGGATTGATTGGGCAGGTGAGCACGATGTCGATAAGATTACCATTGACTTCGTCCGTCAGCACCCGGAACATCTTCGTGTAAGTCCTAGTTCAGTTGAACCTGGTACGGTTATTCCTACTCCAGCTTCTTGGCATCGACTTGATACCTGTCTTCAACATATGAAGATGGCACCTACAGATGTGGCTGGAAGTCGACCTGATGGTTTGTACGCTCTGTCAACAGGATTTGTCGGGACTGAGGCAGCAATTGCTTTCTCCGAGTTCATCGCTAAGTACGCAAGAGTTATCTCTGCTGAAGATGTTTTGGCAGGACGTATCGATAAGGCACAGGTTGAAGATCTTCAGGCATCTGAAGCGTTGGCAGTGCTTGATAAGCTTGTTACTCACTGTATTGACAATGACTGGAAGAAGAAGGATGCCAAAAACATCGCTGCTTTCATTAAGTCACGAGGCGGTGAACAAATGGTCTACTTCTGGAATGCTATCAGTAAGGCACAGAAGCTTAGTAACATTCAGGCTATCCACAAAGAGATTGGTCAGGAAGTCGTTAAGATCGTCCGCGAAGCACGTGGTCTTGCTAACAATTAGTTGAACATCCCTGTCCTCCGGACTATTATTAATACATGGAGGCAGAGAAGACAAAGTACCTACGAGATAAATGATTAGAATCATAAAAAATCCAACTTACGAATCGGCGTGGGAAGGAACCCGGAATAACTTCCGGGTAGCTAAGGAAGTTAAAAGCCAGGGTGAACCAGGTGCCGATCTCATGTTTAGTAACCCGCATCTTCTCTGTCTCCTTATCTTGCTTCCTTAGCTCAGCTGGATAGAGCATCGGCCTTCTAAGCCGAGGGTCAGTGGTTCGAGTCCACTAGGGAGCGCCATCTTGTTCTTTTATAAATTTCTCTGGTATTCGTATTAGAGATAAGCCGCAGCACGGAGGGCTCCGATCTGAGTCATGATTTCCACGTAATCACTACCGCCACACTAGTCACTGGTTATTAAAAGGTATGTTTATTTTACGTTGATTTTCGAGATAGGATCAGCCGCGGCGGGGTCGCGCTAACTCCGTGCACTTTTCGAAAGGGTCGTTAGCTCAATTGGTAGAGCATCAGGCTTTTAACCTGCAGGTCCTGGGTTCGATTCCCAGACGACCCACCATTGGTGGAAAAAAATCAATAAAATCAAGGACTTAGACAATGCGTCCATGGACATACATAGCAATAGAGAAATCCACCGGCGAGCGAGTATGCGATTACTTTCAAGCTGGGTTTGATTCTAAGCAAGCAGCTATAGAGTTTAAGACAGAGTATCCGAACAAACAACTAGAAGCATTACTGCCTGGTACTCATGAGTGCACGACGTTCAGCACTCCGCGCCGGAAAAACAGGGGCAATATGCTTTATTACTTAGGAGATCAAGATGGGTAAAAAGAAGGGATCCACAGGAAGAAAGGTAGTGCCTAAGAAGACAAGGCAGGGAAACGGTACTAATACTAAGCGAGGCCACAAGGGCGGCGGTGAAGGTGGTTCCACTCCCTCTAAGCTCTATAAGAAGCGATATCGAGGGCAAGGAAAGTAAGAGCATGTGTAGATGCTTTCCCTGTGCACATGGGGAATCAGCGGTTGCAAACGTTGGAATACACTAGGGAGGACAGGGCACTTCCGAAATCAAGGGCGGGATACGGTCTCGTCAAAGCCCCGACTTTACAGGGATATAGCTCAATCAGGTTAGAGCATCGCTCTCATAAAGCGCAGGTTCCGAGTTCGAGTCTCGGTATCCCTACCATTTTGGTAAAAATATGATTGAGTATCTAGTAGACGTATCAGCAGTAGTTGTAGGCGTTATTCTGTATAATTGTCTTAAAAACTGGTGGGACATTAGGAAGTGGCGAAACTATAGTAACAATAGTTATTATGGCGACTGCGATGACTGTTAATAAAAAAAGAACAAAATAGTTATGTAATGAGTGCAAAAACTGGTGCTCTGTGGTATTATAGATATATGGACGGGATGGCTACCGAGCCTTCCAATCTTTAACACTCTAAGGAGAGACACAACATGGCAACTATGAAGCTCAACGTTAAGACAGACGACGTCAAATTTGGTACTAACATTCTCGAGGTCCAGGTACCGAAACAACTTCGAAACAAGGTGAAGTGTGGAGTCGACTATATCGACGCTGCTCTTGGCGGCGGCGGCTTTACCCCGTCTGCTGTGACCTTCTTCACTGGAACACCAGGTAGTGGTAAGACTACGATGATGCTTAAGATGGCTGACAGTCTCACCCGAAGTGGTGCTATTGTGGTCTTCAACACTGCTGAAGAGAGTCTCTTCCAGATCAAGCTAGTCGCTGAACGTCTCAACCTTAAGCACGGTTTCCATGCAGGACAGGAGACCTCAGTCCCTGCTCTTCTCGAGTACTGCGATGTGCTACGAAATAAGCGCGGTAATAAAAATAAACCGTTCTTCCTTATTGTAGACAGTCTTCAGACTCTAGATGATGGGAAGTACACCAATGGCGGAGG
>Ga0302132_10002344_pt1 | contig 10898 bp, 20 predicted proteins | sample CB9_321_MG_FD_203113 | JGI IMG/M metagenome (GOLD analysis project Ga0302132, IMG submission 203113) | Marine microbial communities from Western Arctic Ocean, Canada - CB9_32.1 | ecosystem: Environmental > Aquatic > Marine > Oceanic | place: Canada: Western Arctic Ocean | collected 2017-09-19
CGGTTGCGCCTCCGCAGGCTTATCAGCCACCTGAGTTGCAGGCGGCTCCCCCGGACCAACATCCACCACCGCCTTACGGCGGTGACGGCGGGGGCGGTGACGGCGGGGGCGGTGACGGCGGGGGCGGTGACGGCGGTGACTGGAGCTTCCCCCCTTCCCCTCCGATGGGTCGCGGAAAGTTGGCGAATCCTTTTGTCACTCGTCACGTCACGACGGCGATGGTGGAAAACCCGATGTACGTCGTCGCTACGGTTCCGTTTTACGGTGAGAACGAAATTGCGTTGTGCAGCAACGCGGGCAACCCCCCACCAATTTGCATCGCTTATTGGGTCTTCCCTGTATCCTACGTGGAGATTCAGGTCCGCCAATACTTTCACCCTCCCGGACCCTTTGCTACAGTTCCAGATAACGCTGCTGGCTGGCCGGATCATGATGAGGCAACCTTTCGCAAAATGGGTTGGCTGGCAAGCCCAGCCACAACTCACCGCTGGCCGGTATTCCAGTACGACCCCGCCGGGCAGATGGTCAACTTCGACGCATCCATTCTCGACACGCCTTACTCTGACTGGCGTCTGGGAACGGTAGATCGTTATGTACAACTGATAGGCGACGTTGTTGACAAACTCGCGGAAGACAGCCGGAAGATGTGGTTGCATCCACCTTGGCTGAAGGGGATGCCGATGATGTATGCACCCTTCACCGGCCTGCCGTCTCTCTACTCGCAGGCTTTGGAGTACGGTTCTCCTCTCGTCTGTGCAACTCCCGGTTGGGAGAATATCGATGAGTAAACGCCGGGCGGTAATCCTTTCGAGTGTTCGCACCGGCTCAACGTGGTTGGGTGAGACGCTGGGACAACATCCCGCTATCACTTACGACGAGGAGTTGTTGTTGGAAGGCCCAACGGTCGCGGGCAACACAGGGCCTGCCGTCAAACAGGCTTACGACGCAGACGAGGCTTGGAATTACATTCACAGTTTCGTGGACATGGCGACGACGTCATGGCATTTGTGGAAGCTGCAAAGCTACCAAGCGTTGGACCCCCCAATTATGGGTTTCACCGAGCGACTGGCTGCGGACAAGAAATTGGCTGTCATCTTCCTGCGAAGGGAAAACCTGTTTCACTGGTTCACGTCGATCAAGGTCAGTGAAAAGTTGAAGGTCTATACGAAGCGTGTTGGTGACGACCTTCCTGAAGTGGAGCCTTTCGAGATTGACGGCGATGAAATCGAACACGCCATGAAAGCGGAGTTGGCGTGGTGGGAGTTGGTCCATGACCTGTTTTCTTCACGACCCTGCTACATCGAAGCCTCTTACGAAATGATGTGCCACGACTACGAGGGTGAGTCGGCGAGGATCATGCGGGAGATGCAGTTGAACGCGGTTTATGTGCAGACTCGATCGTTGAAGATGCAGACTCGTGACCCGAAGAGGTTGGTCACGAATTACGCTGATCTGTGCGTTCGGTTCTCACTGACCGAGTTTGCGAAGCACGGCTTCTATGGCTGAATTTATCGACCCGGAGAGGATTCGGCGGCTTTACCACTTTTTGGCGGAGAAGGGGGCAGAGGTTCCCCCTGAAGAGTTGGCGGCGCAGATAAAGCTGTTTTTCACGAAGGTGCAAGACGAGCTTGCGGTTGAAGGTGTCTGGTGGACGGCGTTGGAGTTGATCGCGTATTGCGAGCAACCGATCGTTATGACGGCCCTTCGCGCACACGCGGATTTTCGGAAAGAAAAAGAGGTAAGTTGGCAGGTGTACGTTGACGTAATCACATCACTTGAGCGGGGAAAGTTTAAGCCATGACGGAAGCACACGAGTTACATGCGGCGACGATGAAAAAACCAGAATACGCCATGATGCCGGATGACGAGATACTGTCACTCGCGAAGTGTCTCGACCCGGACGCCTTGAAACGTCATCACGAAGTTGAGCAACTGCGGTGGAAGGTCTTCCCGGCCTTGAGTGAAGGGTTTGTTACCTTGGTCGACGTGATGGGTTCGGATGCGGCGGTCGTCCAAGCGGCTCGCGTCAGCTACGGAGAGGGGACGAAAAAAGCCAGTTCCAACGAGGGGTTGATCCGCTACTTACTCCGCAACCGACACACGACTCCGTTTGAAATGGCGGAAGTGAAGTTGCTGGTCAAGGTTCCGATGGACCTTTGGCGTCAATGGATTCGTCACCGGACGGCCAACGTCAACGAGTATAGCACGCGGTACTCTGTCGCCATCGACGAGACCGACACGACGGAACCTGATGCTTGGCGGGCGCAGGCAGGGTCGGCGAACAAGCAAGGCTCCGGGGGGATGATAAAAGTGTGGCCCGAAGGGATGGACGAGGAGCAGACGATTGCGTATGTCAGAAAAACCATCCCTTCGCTTGCGGGGGATGATATCGAGATTCAGTGTGACGAAGCTGGAGTGGTGCATTGCGGTGGATACGCAATCACATCCCCCGGACATTATCTGACGATGAGGGAGTCACACCTTCAACGGCTTACCCGCGAAGTCTACGAGGAGAGGGTAAATAAGTTCGGCGTCGCGCGTGAGCAGGCTCGGAAAGACCTGCCCCTCTCGACCTACACGATGGCCTACTGGAAAAACGACCTGCACAATCTGCTGCACTTCCTTGGCCTGCGAATGGACCCACACGCGCAACTGGAAATCAGGGAGTTCGCGACGATCATCGGGGAAGAGATCGTTGCACCCTTGTTCCCGGCGGCGTGGGACGCCTTCGAGAAGTACCGACGCCAATCGACGTTCGTGAGTGGACCCTGCCGGGATGTTCTCGCTGCGATGCAGAAGCACTACAGCGGTGACGACTGTCACTGCGTGGAAGGTTCTTACTCGGACACGGCGTTTGAGGCAGCCACTGAGATCGCGTTTCCTGCGTGGATGAGGAAAGACGACGATGGAAACCTGAAGCCCCACCGTGAACGTGAGGAAGTTCGTTCGACGCTCACCAGCCTTGGTCTGCTGTCTGCTGGGGGGTAGAGATGACGGAGCGGTTCCGCGTCACCAACTGCCCTTGCGAGGGTAGCTGGCGAGTCAAGATGGCTCGCTGGGTCTGCCTGCAACGAGGTGAAGTCGTTTGTCTTCTGAAGTGCCTCGACTGCGGGTGGAAATGGAAAAGTAAAGCGAGGTACGCGGGTCGGCTGCCTGACTGGGCGGAGCGTGCAAGGTCTGGGATGACGGATGAAATGATCTTGACTCGACTACTCAACGGGAACCTGAGAATCGACCCGGTCACGTCTGTTGTCGAGTCCAACCTGAAAGGTCGTTGGCAGGTCTTGCAACAAGTCGAAAACCAGCACGAGAGCGGCTACCGATGCGTCAGCGTTTGCTGGGAAGGGCAGAAGAAAAAGATCACGGTCCACCGATTGCAGTGGCTGGCTTATTCCGGGAAAGTGGTTCCAGAGGGTTACGACGTGCATCACAAGCGAAGCCCCCCGCGACCACAAATGAAGCCCAACGCACTAGAAAACTTGGAACTGAAAGACTCGTTAGAGAACCAGTCGATAGGAAAACCTCCGGGCTGGGATGAAGGCTTGCCGTTTTAACTTGACTTGCTGTCAACTCACGGTACATTGCGAGATACACCACACACCACTTTCATTTGAACCTTTTGGAGACGGTCGATGCTACACGGACGAACGGACTACGCGGAAATTCAAGACCCTCGTATGCACGGTATCGGCGAGGATGAGCCGGTCATGCTGTTTCGCGCACAGGACGCCTTGGCCCCTCTGGTGCTGGAATCCTACGCGGCGCTGCTCCGCGAGCGGACGGATGAGGTGGAGCTTGCTGTGCAGGTCCAGAGGCACGCTGACCGGATGCGTGCTTGGCAAGAGGTGAACGGTAAGCAGTTCCCCGACGTCTACCCGCATAACTACCTTGGCGAGAACGCTCCCACCCCGGACGAGGACACGGCCCCCGTTGAGCAGTGTGGCACCGCACCGGCACAACCTGACGGCCCCACACCGACCGGACCCGCGAAAGAGGATGGTCATTGGCCGACAGCAGGGGTGGGTTCGCCCGAAGAGGAAGACCCCACGGCCATTCCTGAAGGGGACGCGGAAGTGATAGGCATGTCACCCCCGATGAGGGAAGACCCCAACGCTGAGACTGAGGCCGTCAACGAGGCGATGGACGACAACCCGGATAACGACGGATCGTACACCGAGCCACCGAGTGAATCCCCAGCGGAAGAGGATGAGGGGGATGGCACCCCACTGGCGAACTCGCAGGAGACTGGACCCCTCACTGACGCCGGGTCAGAGTTGATGGGTGGGCAACCGACAGAACACGGGAAATAGGCTGAGTAGCAATGTCGAAGCTGCGGGGAAAAGATGTTGGTCACGTTGAGGGTGCGGGCGAGGGGAGTCCAAATCCTGCCCCTGACGGGCTACTCTCCAAAAAGTGCCGCCGCCTTGTCGAACTCGCATATCTTCGGGGGAAGGTGCATTCGAGGGGCGGCGGCTTTCATTTTACGCAACTGGTTGGGTGGGACTATCTCGAACCCGATGGTACACCCACTCTGAAGGGCCGGACCTACTATGAGCGAAACATCGCAGTCTCCTGACACGCCTGTGTCACTGGCAATCCAGCACGGGGGCAAGCACTACAAGGATTTGGCGATCCAGCCCGCTGAGTATTGCCACAAAAACAAGTTCCAGTTCTGCGAGTCTGAAGCTATCAAGTACCTGTCGCGGTTCCGGGCAAAGAACGGAGAGGAAGACCTGCGGAAGGCAATCCACTTCGCGTCGATGATCCTTGACATGGAGTACGGTGTCACGGCGACGACGGAGTACGCCATTCAGGAACCTTGCCCAAAGCAGGATGGGGCTTGACTCCCGCTTGACTTACGTTTAACATGGCTGACGTTCCGACGTTGGCCTTTTTTATTGCGCGGAGACCCACCATGACACCTTTCGACGTCATCTTCACTGTTGTCGGCTTGTTCATCGCCTGCGTGATACTCGATCTTTCCATGCGAAGGAAAAAGAAGAAAAAAGCGGTTGAGCCTGTCGATGACGTCGAATGCAACTGCTGCGCGAACCTAGACACGGAACATACGCGGTCCTGCCCACGATACACGATCGGTGTCCGCAAACTGCTGAGGAAGCTCCTGCCGGGCAGTCGGATGATGATCAACGGTTTGTTGGTCGGTCGCCCTGAAAAAGACTGGGGAGACTGGCTGTGGGTGACGCGGGAAGGTGTCTCGCTCTCAGAGGACGCGGCTCTCACCTTGATCTACGAGGCTGCGTTCAAACCACAGGACAAACAACCGACGAGGCTTCTCGAAGGTCAGAATCAGGGGGAAAGGGCAAAGTCCCCGTGGAGAGACGCCCTGAATTGATAAGCCACATGCAGGAATGGACCCTTGACAGTTCGTTGAAGTATCTGGATGCTAAATACCCCAGCTTAACACCGGCTGAGGACAAAGCCAAACGGGTCGACAACGAGTTCGCTGTCTCGTGCCGACAGGATGCACTCGTTCTGTCGGCTGAGTGTCCTGACTGCGGGTCAGAAGCAGGCTGCCAGCACGCCAAGGATTGCACTTATGAACGCCGGGTAAGAACACACGGGGTGGGCGAGAGCTTGCTGGTTAGTCCAGATCGGACAACTGAGGACAAAGTACCCAGCTTAACACCTGCTGAGCAACACACCCACGACGAAGTGAAAGCGGCCATCGCCGGGATGACGGCTCTCTGGGACACAGCTACACCAGAGCAGAATAGCCGCATGTTTCGGCTACCCATCCAGTACGGCCTGTTTCCCCTCGTGGTTATGGAGAGGAACGGCTGCGATCTGGATCAAGCTCTCACGACTATCGAGGCTATGGTGGCTGAGGCCCCTGACGACCTTGCTCTTGATCTAAGGTGTCTGGATTGCGGGCATCCCCTGACTGAGGGTACTCACTTCACCTGCGGGGCGTCTAAAGTCTAGGCGAAACCTCTGACTAAGAGCAGCAGACTGACCTTAATCGAAAAAACGTCGTAAGTCGTTTACCCAGCAGATACTTAGAAGCAGCCGCTTCTAACCGCTTAGATGCAGGATATGGCAGGTAATGCCAGAAAGTGAGTAGTAGACTATGGTTAGCCCAAACGAGCCTAACCCACCGCGATGTTCGATCCCGCAGGGACTGCACGGTCACTGCACGCTGGCAGAGGGTCACACCGGCGGCTGCGGGTCTCTTATGCTTACGCTTCGCCATGATTACTCCGTCAGGGTTACGTGGGGGTGCTTGTAAATCCTAGCGTGCTTGCGTTCTGTGGGATTGGTGGGCTGGTATTGATTGGGCTTCTTCGCTTTGTTGGTCTCAGAATTCTCCAAGCGGATAATCTTCTTCATCTGAGATATGTACTCCGGCGTGGGGTCCGGTGTAGCAGGTCTGTACGTGAACTTCTTTCCGTTTTTAGTTCGGGTCTTTCGTCTCTTCCTACGTGGAGGTTGTGGGGTTGGCATTGGGGCCTTCCTCTTTGGTAAGTTTATCGTCTTCGTTAAGGCTTCAACCATAGCTTCCGCTTCCTCGTAGCGGAATGCCTTTGTGGGTACATGCGTTCGTGTCGCGGCTGGAATCGTCGCGACGTGCTTTGCGATGGCAGTTTGGAGAACGGGATGAAAAGACGTCGCCCAGTTCGTGACCCCATCGAGAAGTACCAGTGCCAAGGCTGCAAATACGAGGAACGTCGCAGCAGGCGAACATGCCGTAGACCCTGCCCGGAGTGTGGAGCTAGAATGTTGAGGGGGGAACCTTCGATCACGGACGACAAGGAACCTGACCATGACGATCGGTGAAACAACTTCGTTCGGTGGTGACGATGATGAGCTTGAAGACGAGGAGCTTATCGACGAAGAGGAAGAGCTTGAAGAGGATGACGAGCTTGAAGATGGTGAAGAGAGCGAAGACGATTACAACGAAGACCGCTTTCCCGATGACGAGGATGAATGGTGATGGCTAAGAGGCAGATCATCCAGATTTGCGGCAAGGGTTACTCCGGGTCGTCCATCACCAACATGCTGTTCGATTCAGTCACCGGCGTTCGCGCGTTGGGAGAGTTCAACGGCAAAGCGAAGAACGACGTCTTCCCGTACCAACCTGACATTCCTTGCTACGCCGGGTGTGAGCGTTGTGATTTCTTCGACGGGGTTCACGAGAGCAAGACGCCTTACGGGGAGATGTTCGATCGATACCCGGATGCAAAGGTGCTGGTGGACTCGACCAAGCTCTGGCGTGTACTGGAAAAGTTCTCCAAGGCAGAGCCGTACTACGACTACATCCGCGTCCGCATCGTGAAGCTCCCGCACGCTTGGCTGCATTCGTCGATGACTCACAACGGCTGGGGCTGGGATGATCAGCCTCGAATGGAGAGCTTGATCAACAATTGGTTTGGCGTGCATCTCACGCAAGTCCCGACCCTGACGACGATCCTCTACCGCGACTTTATCGCTCAGCCTGATTTCTGGCTGGCTCATTGCATGGGTCTTCTGGGGTGGCCGAGAATCTATCGACGAGAACATTGGTGGCAAACCTCTTCGCACATCATCTCTGGCAACCTCGCTCTGAGGAACCAACAGACAAACCCAGAGTTCTTTGACACGGCTGACGCCGGGAAGTATCAGGGCCTGAAGCACACGCTGTTTGTGGACCGCGCGTGGCGAGAGGACAAAGACTTCCTCAAAGTCGTCGCCCGCCTCTACGCGAAGAACTGGGACGAATACGAGGAACGTCTCAAAGACGTCGGCCTCTTCAACATGGATATGCTGGTGGACGATCTGGTGACCGACATGAAACTCTCGGATCGATTGCCCGCCGTACAAGGGGAGCCTGTTTTCGATGGATGAATCGACAACTCTCGACCCGGACGTGGGGCCTGCTTACGGCACGGGGCCGAGCATGGAAACTGCCTACGTCATCCCGCCGATGAGGGGTCCGTCAGCGGAGTGTCTCCGGGAAGCGAGAATCTTAGAAGCCGTTGTGCTGCTCGACTACGTTCGGTCATCTCACCCGTTCTGGTGGAAGCACTGTTATGCGAGAAGGGGAGAATACTGATGCCTGAAGACGACTGGAAACTCACCCCACAAGAGATGCACGACGCCATCGAGAAGAACTACCACGGAGCCATCCAAGCTCTGTTCGTCCAGCATGACGGCACCCCGGAAGCGATAGACGTGGTCGAGATGATCTGTCGGCGGTTTGGCATGTCAGACGAGGGCCTGACTCAGCCCCTGACTCAAGTTCAAGTCGCACCGCCTGACATGACGAGTATGTTGGTAGAGCAGCTTGCGGCGGCTCAGCTACACCTTCGGCCCGATACCATCGACTGGTACAACCAGCGAGTGGAGTATCTGCTGGCCTGCGCAGCGGCTGGGACTCAGCCTGACGTCTAAGGCTCCGGGCTTGACTCAAGCCTAAGTCACGGCTAGAATGTATTTGCAGTCCCGCTGGCCGGGCTGGTGACCGACGCTAGAGGCCCATAACCTCCGGGCTGGGAATCGTCGCCAGCCAGCGGGACATTTTCAGACAGGTGTGGGTCGGGTAGAACCAATTCCCAATAAAATCTTGCAAGAGTCCACCTTGGCCGAGTATGGGTATCGGCACTGTCTTTTTCACTTCCGAACCTGATGTGACCAAACAGCGTCCCCTGTTCAAAGGGGATAGAAATGATCGCACCAATGCCAAAACGAAAACAGTCTGAAGCGGTTCGCGAAGCCTACCTTGCTGGACTCCAGCACGGGAGTAAGCTCGGCGAAGACGTGGCTGGCTGGTTGGACCGCAAAGAGGGTGACATGGCAATTCGCCAAGTCGAAACTCTCCGGGATGGCATTACGCGCGACGTTGAGGAAGGTGCAAAGCCTTGGGAAGGTCTCGATGAGCCTATCCCTGCGCCTATCCGCGAGCGAGCCACTGGGCTTGTCCCCCCTTCCCCCGGACAGGAAAGCGAAAGCGATGGCGAATCATGAGCAAGACGAAAGAGGAAATTGAAGACATTGTCAGTCGCGGCACGACTGATCATGGTAAGGTCGATTGCTTCTACTTCGACGAGAACTTCGCGTTGGTGAAATGGCCCGGCGGGTCATACTGGTCTGGGGGGTGGCGGGCGTATTGCTCTCCGTGGGTGGAGAGGTACGAGAAGTCGGCCATGACCACGGACTCATTGAAGCGGCGTGGCGGCTGGGGTCCGAAGAGCGTGCAGGTTTGGAACTGCGAGAAAGGCAAAGACGGGCCGCTGACGGCGAAACGAAAACGGGAACTCATCGAGCGGGAGAAGAATCGTGACGAAGCAGGAAGTCGAAGCGGTACTGTCGAAGCCTCTGCGTGATCCAAGTTGCCTCTACGTTGACGAGAAGATAGCGGTCGTGCGGTGGACTGACGGCGGAGCTTGGCGGGGACCGGAACTCGGCGTGGTCAACGGTCAGCCTTGCGTCAATCGGTACAACGTGGCCGACTTGGTTGCCGGGGTTGCGAAGCCCTACCAGATTCCCTTCGAGCAAGTCTGGAACGGGGACAAGTTTGCGGATGGTCCGTTGACCGTCATTCAGCAGAAGCAACTCATTCACGATCAGAGGCTGAAAGAGCGATGAGAAAACTCCGTAAGCCAGACGCATCCTTCCCCTACGCTGACCCTCGCGTGGCGATTTACGGGTACGTTGACGGGGAGTATTTCTACGCCTGCACAGTCGAGGAGAAGCTGAAACTCCTCACGGCCATCAACGACTCATCCCGCGTGAGAGGGGCGGCTAAGCTCATCGGCACTTGGCCGGGACAGAAACGCTCTGACGTCTTCGCTCTGAACCTTGCGGACGTCTTCCGGGCATTGGCCCCACACGGCCCTCAGCCGACCACACACACACCTGCGGCTCCTGACCCGTTTCCTGCTCAGAAGGCCCCCCTGCGGACGGCTACGGCTCCTGCTGGGGATGCAGTGCCTGCTGTCCCGGAGTTGCCAGTGCAGAAGATCAATTCACCCTTGCCCGTTCAGGAAATCAAGCCCGATGATCGAAGGCTACCCGGACCACCGCGAAGAGGATTTTGAACTGACAGACGAAGAGGGTCAGTTGCTCGCCACCTCGTTCGGCGTGGCTTTGTGGAAGGTGTTCGGTCCTCGAATGCCCGGCGTGAGGCTTGAGGACTTCGGTGTCGTCTGGGACAGCAAGACACAGCAATTGGAGTTCGAGCTTCCGGGGATCATGAAGAGACTTCTCTACGGCGTGGAGCAAATGAGTGCGATGGCTCAGACCGGCGGGGACATGAGGCAGGTCGCTTCTACCCTTGCAGATTGGACACAAGCGGCGGTGGCTAACGATGACGTGATCGCGGCTTTGACAGATTTGGGGGTGCTTTACGATGACTCCAAGTGAAGTTTTGTTGGCGGAAAACACGAAGCGATTTAGTGGCACGCTCGGCTGTGCGGAGCTTGAGAAGGCGGCGGAGTGCGTGGTGAACTACCTATCGGGTAGAGGGGATGAATGGTCTATCGGTTTTCCTTTGAAGCACATCCGGTCGAAGTTTGCGGGGTCGGAGGACCAATGGTCTCTGTGTATCTGCCATCGGCATAGTTTGTCAGACACAAAGAATTGCATGTTGGTTGATTGGCTGACTCCGTGTGTCGGTGGCGTCTGGAGAGTCTCCCCGGACTTCGTGTCGAGGGTGTCGCGAGGTAGAGCGATCAGCATGTCTGTCTTGGACGCTGCCTGCGTTCGGCTGTACTGCAAGGTCGCTCGACAGACTCCGGGTTTGACGATTACTGACGTGAAGCTGGTTACGCCGAAAATTGTAGACATGAATGGCAATAAGTACGTCGCTTTGATCGACGGCTTTGAAGTTTATGTCTACATCGATCAGGTTGATGAATTAACATGCGAGTTTGAAGTGATGCTGTCTGAGGCGTCGGATGACC
>Ga0302132_10002352_pt1 | contig 10881 bp, 9 predicted proteins | sample CB9_321_MG_FD_203113 | JGI IMG/M metagenome (GOLD analysis project Ga0302132, IMG submission 203113) | Marine microbial communities from Western Arctic Ocean, Canada - CB9_32.1 | ecosystem: Environmental > Aquatic > Marine > Oceanic | place: Canada: Western Arctic Ocean | collected 2017-09-19
TCGATCCGATAGGTTGATAGGGAATGGTATAGAATTCGAGTCGGTAGGGGAGTAAAGGATAGGATAGGATATGATATTTGTATAGTATCAATCAAACCGACTACAATGGCTCTTATTCGCCCACAAGCTATCAAGGGTAGTAGTTGCATAGGGTAGAGCATTGGAACGCAGTAGAGACCCAATTGAGACCCTTAGAAGCCATATTAGCACACATTGCCTGGCCTACACAGCGCACAAAAGGCCAGTTTATACTAACGATAAGGAATATTATAGTTAGTATAGCCGATACTTAGAGCTTAATTAGCTTAATTTAAATTGATGTAGCTGGTCCTCAAACGAAGGTGAACCTACCAGAGGGTCCCGATGGCAGGGGTATCGTTATTATATCTCTCACATATCTCTCCACTTTGAACACATGGCCTTCTGAGCATAAGGACCCTACTTAATTTCTATACCCTTGTTTTTACGACACTTAAAATTATCCTTCAGGAGAGGCTTAGAGTTGGTGAAGGATTATACAGTTGAAATTCAGCGTGTTCTCTTTCTTTCCGAAGCCGATTGAACGCCCAAGGGGGGGTAGGTCCCTAAACCTACCCCCTCTATATTATTTTGGGAAATTCAAATAGGGGCCGACATAACATATATATGTAATTATATATTATATATAATTAATATCATATATACTAGTACTAGTAAATATGATATTAAATTAATATCATATTAGTTGTACTAGTAAGTATGTTGGTAATTAAATACTATATATATTTTTTTTTAAAGAAAAAATATATATTAGACTAGTATATATAGGACGCTTTATCTTGTGGAGATAAGCGTCCTAAGTGCCCTTGTTTTTTCCAAACCACTTTCGGTATGTTTGGTAAAAAATGTGGTTCGTAGCGTATGCCCTCGCTGTTGTGGAGAGTCCTCCATTGCAGTGGGGGCTTTTTTGTGTCAGCACCCTATGGTGGTTTAACGACCCGAGGTACCTGTGATCCATCCCGATATACCCAACTTCTCCTGGGCCGAGCTTACGCCTGCCAATATGGAGGAGGAGCGGCTGGTGGCGCATTGCTGCCTGACGGTGGGTAATCGCTTTTGGGAGCATATGCGCCTGTTGCAGTTGTTGCGCGACGATTGGGGTCCTTTGCGGATCACCAGCACTTGGCGCACGCCAGAGTATAATGCGGAGGTGGGTGGGGCAGAGAATTCGCAGCATTTAGTATGGGCCACGGACATCGTGCCTGCTGCGCCAGGACCTGGCAGGATTGAGGAGTTGGCCTCCGCAGCAGAGTATGAGGGGTTCGATGGTATTGGCACCTATCTGGAGCAGGGGTTTGTGCATCTGGATTTAAGAGGGTCTGACGCGAGGTGGACGGTATGAACCTGAATTCGACACACAAGCAGGCCATACAGCTGATGATCCTGGATCGGTGGAATCCGCGCCAGCAGTCGCGTAAGGTGGCGCACCACTTGGGGGTGCAGCCTGCCACGGTCAAGTGCTGGCGCTTAGACAGTGACTTCGTTGCCGAGTACAAACGCCAGCTGGACATCTACCAGAAGAACTTCGAAGACATCAAGCTGGCAGATCGCAAGGAGCGGGTGCGTGAACTGGATGCGCTCTATCACCGCATCCCTGAAGCACGCATTCAGCTGAAGGTTAAGGTCCTGGATGCGATTGCCCGTGAAGTAGGCGATGTGCGCGACACACATATCCACAAGCACATGGTGGAGCAGTTTGGGGTGAACGCACCCCCTGCTGCGGACACCTATGAGGAGTGGGTCAAGCAGAATACGCAGATGGAAGAGATGCTGCAGTTGCAGGAGGCTATACCTGCTGAGGCTGAGGTGATCGAAGAGGCACCCGATGAAACCTGAGCGTGCCGTATTGGACCCCAATGTGGAGTTCATGGTGGACCAGGCTGAGATGCCTAAGCCACAACCAGGCCCACAAGAAAAGGCCATGCGTGCCAAGTTCGTCAACCAGTTGTTCTTTGGTGGCGCTCGTGGGGGTGGCAAGAGTTTTTTGCTTCTCCTCGATTTCGCTCAGGACATAGCGACCTACGGCAAGAACTGGCGCGGTATCATCTTCCGCAGGACCTATCCTGAACTGGATGAGATCCTCGCTGAGTCGCGTAGAATCTTTTACCAGGCTTTCCCTGGTGCCGAATACAAGGTGGGTCAACGCAAGTGGTTCTTTCCCAACGGCGCTGAGCTTTCCTTACGCCACTTGGAGAATGAGGCGGCAGCAGATTCGTATCAAGGCCACCAGTACACCTGGATCGGATTCGACGAAATCCAGCAGTGGGATAACCTTGCAGCGTATCACAAGCTCAAGGCGTGCCTGCGCTCAGGCGCTCAGGACATTCCTGTTAAACGCATTCGTGCCACGGGTAACCCTGGCGGCATAGGGCACCAGGCGATAAAGAGTTACTTCATCGATATAGTGCCCGAAGGGACGCTCTATACCGACCCTGAAGACCAAAGCACCCGAATGTATATCCGCTCCTTGGTCACCGACAACAAGATCCTGATGGAACGTGACCCCCATTATGTGAATCGCCTCAAGGGCGTGGGGGATGAGTTACTGGTCAAGGCGTGGTTGGAAGGCGATTGGGATGCTTTCGTTGGGCAGTACTTCAGCTTGTGGCAGGAAAAGAACATTGGCGTGCCCTCGTTTATGATTCCAGACCACTGGACTTTGTTCGGCGGATTAGACTATGGCGAGGCAAATTTTACGAGCTTCGGACTGTATAGCGTGGACTACGATGGCAATATATATCGCCTATGCGAATACTATCGGGACAACGCTACCGCTTCGACGCACGCCTACGAAATCAACAAGATGATTGAGGCGTGTCCCTTCATCAATGGGCGCAGGCCGACCACCATCTACGCCGATCCTTCGATGTTTGTAAAGCGCCGACTGAGCGAGGTCATCAACCACTCGCCAGCCGATGTGTTTGCCGATCACGGGCTGTTCCTTACTCGCGCCAATAATGACCGAGTGACAGGATGGCGGGTTATCAACGATGCCTTGGCGAATAGTCGCTTGTATGCGTTTTCGGGGTGGAACGACAACCTGTTTCGCATCATGCCAGCGTTGCCCAGGGATAAGAAGAATCCAGAGGACTTAGACACGCACGCAGAGGACCATGCTGCAGACGAACTACGATATGCTATGATGCACTTATACAAACCAGCCTCTCCGATACAACGGGCTAATAAAGATCCCTTCCACGGTACAAATGTCATCGACAGTGCGGTAAACGAGCAGGCGATGGCTTATGGGAGATACGCTTGAAAGCTGAAGACGTTCAATACTGGCGCAAGAGCATCGATAACGCGCAGAAGTTCATGGCACCCAAGCACAAGGATTGGCGTAGGCTGTTAGCCATGTACCGCATGGAGTTTGATGTGCCCGACCTGGATAAGGACCAGGTGGTGCGCATCTCACGCTTTTACCCCCTCACGCGACAGATCATCTCTTCGATTGCCTACAACTATCCCCACGTTTTTCTGCGCGTAGAGGACCCCAACCGAGAATACCAGGCCGAGATACTGGAACGAGTGGCGAATGCTGCGTTAGAAACGATGCAGGTCAAAGAGGAGATGCAGCAAGCCATCTTCGATGCGCTGTATTGCTCGTTGGGCTGGCTCAAGTTCGATTACAACGCACCAGGCGATGACCTCTTAGCGCCCTATGTAGTCAATGATGCGCTACAGGACGATATGGTAGCGGTGCGGCGTGTGCCGCCCTTTAACGTCTTCGTTGATCCACTCTGCCCACCCCATAAGCTGAGTCATGCACGTTACATCGTCGAGCGGATGCTGGTGCCTTTGGAGTTTGTCAAAAAGGACGAGCGCTTCGTTAATCGCAGGCAGGTCACGGCAATAAACTCCGCTGCCGACAGTGAGGAAACGCTCTACGACATCGAAGACCGTGAGTATGCGTCACAGGACGAAGAAAGCGCCATACAGCAGGCCAAGGACCTGGGCGATTACGCCCTCCTGTATGAGGTGCATGATAGAGTGCATCGAAGGCGCATCGTCTTCGCTGAAGGCGTAGAGCAACCCATCGAAGACATCGACCACCCCTTCTTAGAGCAGGAACCTGTCTATGCACCCGACCCCTTCACAGGGGAAGAGATGATGACGGGCGAGTTCAACCCCACAGGCTCTTACCTGGTGCAGGGTGGGTTTCCCTACCATGCCATTAAGTTTGACCTGTCCGAAGAGTCGTTGTATGGCTTGCCGATGATGGGGTATGTCGAAGACGAACAGAAAGCCATTGTCGAATCGGTATCGCGCAGGGTGGATCTGCTCAAGCGCTACCCCCGTATCATCCTGGGGCAGCGTTCTGAACGCGAAGAGAATGCCAATATCTCCGACCAGCTGACACGGGCACGCGATGGGCAGGTGGTATGGGTAAATGATATCAACAATGGGTTTCGTGAGATGCAGATGGGCAACCCTCCTCCTGACCAGTTGGGCATCGAAGCCGATATGCGCAACTACGAGGAGCAGGTCCTCAACGTGTCGCAGATGGCAATGGGAGGGGGTCCCAGGCGCACCGCTACCGAGGCATCCCTCATCGCCTCTTTCGGGACGCAGAACAGAGAGTGGTTATCGGCAGAGGTGGGCAAAGCCTACGAAGCAGTTATCTACAATACGTTCCGCATCATGGCCGATGCCAGGTATACCCCCGATAAGTTCATCGTCAACGTATCGGAAGGCGAGAACGACCCTGTCTACGAAGCAGTCTCCTCCGACCTATTCAAGGTGCGCTTTAAGGTGGAGGTCGAAACGCAGTCGATGCGCCCCTTATTCGAACAGCTGGAACGAGAGGATACGCTGGCACTCGCCAACTACCTGTTCCAGATGCCCGAAGTGAATCGCTCCGAAGTGATCAAGCTGGTGCTGCGCGCTTTTCGTGTTAGCGACATGGACAAGTTCATCAAGACCAGTGTGGACGCAGAAGCGACACGCGCTGCGCAATTAGAGAACCAATTTCTCGCCGCACGCCAGCAGGACCCAGGCGTATTGCCGACCCAGGACCATAAGGCGCACCTGCAGGCACACGCCAAGGCAGGCGAGGACCCTGCCGTGACGCAGTTCCTGCAACAGCAGATGCAGATCAACCCTCAGTCGATCCAGCAGTTTCAGCAACTGATGCAAGCGCACGTACAACAGCATCAGCAGTTCCTGCAGGGACAGGCGCAAGGCCAGCCTATGCAGGACAAGAGTGAGAAGACCATCCCCTCCGCACGCGACGGGGGCAATGTGCAGGCACAAGCCGCAGCCCTTCAAAGCGTAGTGCGTTCCAACGCGCAGCGGGTAGGGCAAACCGTATCTCTCAACACGGAGCAGAACTAATGCCTAAAGTGGGCGGTAAGCATTTCTCATATGACAAAAAGGGACGCTCAGCAGCCCGACAAGAGGCTAAGCGCACAGGACAAAAAATGCAAACGGGTTACTCCTACGGTAACCCAGGTAAGGCAGGCAAAACGCCAGGCATACAAGGACAGACCTGTCAACAGTAAGAAGGGTGCCACCTGTAAGGCGTGCCATGAGTCGAAGACCTGGTGGTGGACAGGGCGCGAGTATATCTGCGACCTGTGCCATGCCGAAGAGAATGGTCAGCACGATGGAAAGATCGTCGCTGCGGCTAAGAAAATGAAAGCCTATTGGGTCAAGCGTGAGGTGATGCTGACCAAACGGGGCAAGAAAAAGAAAGAACTGGAAGAGCCTGAGTTTTTCTAATGTCGAATCGGAATGACCAAGACATCATCGATGCACTGCTGCGGCAGATGGACCCCTATAACACACCGCAGGGTTCACCCGATGTGTTGGCACAGTTAGGGGCACGGTTAGAAAGCGCAGGAACGCAATTAGAAGGCAGCTTACAGGGGCGCAACCAACTAGAACGCTTCGCTGAGTTGATCCCACGGTGGTTAGCAGCGAACCCTATGCAAGAGGCAGGCGCATTACTGCAGATGCGCCAACCAGAGGTAGAGCAGTTGAAGACGATGGCGCGACAGGCAGCAGCTGACCCAATGGGTACCGCAGAAGCGGTGGGGCGTGCAGGTGTGGGTGCTATTAAAGACCCCCTGGGCACCGCAGAGAAACTGTCCCTGCCTGACATCATGGGGGGTGGCAAGGCGCTTACCAGCCTGGGGCGCTTGGGGCGCAAGATGCGTGGACCTGACCTAATTGAATCGGTGATGCCCGAAGCAAAGGTAGAGCGTCCGAGGACCCTTGTAGACGCTTACGATGAAATGGTTACAAAACCACGGATTCAACGCAATGAAGACCTGTTGCAGGAAAGTTTAGATAGAGGTGAAGTGCCAGGGGAAAAGTGGGAGGAAGCGTTATGGGACAATAGTCAGGCAGGGACAGTCTCCCAAATTGGATTTGACGATTTACCTGAAATAGAAAAAGCACGCTTAGATAGGGCAGTGCAGCAAGGGTTTAACATCGACGCTTTTCATGGAACGAAGGGGAATATAAGGGAGTTTGATCCTGGGATGCTTGGTGCGACTACTGGCGCACCGAGCGCACGCCTTGGCTTTTTCTTCAGTGCCGATACAGAGACTGCGGCTAAATATGCCCGTGACGCTGAAACAAAGATGCTGCGACCTGAGTATCAAGGTCAATGGGATGATTTATTGCAAAAGTTTGAGACTGTGACGGACGAAGCGAACGCGATATATATGCGCAAGGAAAAAGAGATCACAGTACCGATTGACCAACGATTAGGTGAGATCGAAAAAGAATTGAATCAGCTTCAAAGTGGCCCCAGTGAGCAATTTGATAATGACATTTATGAAGCGTTATCGCAAGAACACTTCGACCTTAGCGAACAGAGAATACACGAAAGAACAAACATAAAAAATGATCCAGAATATGATATAGCAGCTAGAGAACGTGCTGCGATCAACAAGGAAATGGAGGGTTTTGAGCGGCAAGGGGCTAACATATTGCCTACGAAGCTGCGTTTAAGCAACCCCCTCGTATATGACTTTAAAGGATCTTCATACAGAGAGAGTTCTTACCATGATCTTCTTCAAAAAGCAAAAGCCGAAGGGCACGATGGTGCCATTTTTAGAAACACAACCGATGGCGCAGGTATAACGGATATTTACGTAGTCTTAGATCCGAGCCAGATACGATCTCGCTACGCGATGTTTGATCCGAAGGATGCACCGATAACGAGTATTAGCAATGAAGCTCCAATCGCGCAAAATTTAATAGATGAGTGGGACGAAAAACTGCCAAAATTAGAAACAGAAAAAAGCCTATTAGAGCAAGAGTGGACGGACCAATGGGAGCAATTGGCATTACTAGAAGGCAAAAGGTCCACTGCTGAAAAAAGCCTAAAACGAGGCGATCAAATGCTCATGGAGTGGTATGAAAAAAACACAGACAACTTAGATGAGTGGGGGCACTACTCAAAAAGCGCAGCGGATGTAGAGCGCCTAAGTGTTGGGGAACGGTTAGTGTTTGATGAGTTTGTGCGAAAGCATGAAAGTATGGAATCGAATGTGTCAAAGTTGTCCAGTAACTACAACCAATCAGTCGATGCTATAAAAGAGCTTGAGGATCGTCAAGCTGCTATATCGGCACGACTACCTAAGCTAACTGAGGAAATTAAATTTATTAACCAAGAATACCCACTTGCAAAAGGCAAGACACGACCCCAAATATCGGGCACAGGAGACATCCTCGCAGGTGCAGCCCCTGTTGTTCTCCCATTAGGTGCAGGTGCAGCCGCAGAAGCCTATATGGCGAACCAGGAGCAATGATGCCAGCCTACGATTGGTATTGCAAAAGCTGTAATCACAAAGAAAAAGATGTGTGGTATTTCACCTCGCAGCTGCCCAAAAAGCGCAAGTGCAAAAATTGCTTGGGTAAGACGATGGAACAGGACTTTGGGCAAAAATGTAGAAACCAAATCCACCTTACGCACAGCAGTTTGTATGGCAAGTTTGAACCAGGCGTAGCGGAATACATCAACAGCTATGGCGATAAACAAAAGATTATGAGGAAGTACAACATTGTGGAAAGCAACGACCCTGTGAAAGGATCGCGTTGTCACCGCATTACCCCCCCAGAGTCTCCCACACCACCAAGCGACTGGGCCGATGCGCCCAACAACGCACAGGAGTGAGGTAGTAATGAGTGAAGTAATGGATATGGATATGGATGTAGCAGAATCCACAGCAGTCGAGCAGGCACCAGCAACCTCTCCAACCGAGGGTGCAGACGATTTTGGGTCTGACCTTTCGGGGGATTCAGGGAGTGATACTGCGCAGACCGAAAGTGGGCAATCTACGGCATTTGATCCAGGGGGTGTGTCCGATTGGGCACGCCAAGAGAAATCGCAGGTGCCTCAACAATACCATGCGGTTATCGATGCGGCAAAATCACAGCAGGCCGACTACACGCGCAAGACGCAGGACCTGGCCGATCAACGCAGGCAGATTGAAACAACGCAGCAGACACAACAGCAGCAGATGTATCAAGCGCTGCGAAACCAGGTCAACACACAGCAACCCAAAGAAGACCCTTATGCCGACTTGCGTTCGCGCTTGGGTCCCGATGAGAGCAGCGCCATCGATGTGGTGCGGCAGATCATTAAAACGGAGATGGGAACGGGTAATGCCGATCTCAAAACCGAGGTGGGGCAGCTGAAGCAAGCCACTGCTTTACTCGCACAACAGCACCAAGTAGGGCGAGTAAAAGAAGCGGCTGGACAACTGCAGGAAGCGCGTGATGCCTACGGCGAAGCACTGGACCCATTCGCGCCACAGATCAAAGCCTTGATCGCTGTGCCGAATCCTGATTCTGGCGCAAACTACACCGTGACCGAAGCGTATGAAATGGTCAGTGGAGTTAAGGCTAATGAGGCGGCATCGTTGCGACAGAATGACCAGAATGCGCGGCGTAATAGTAAGCGGCAAGCAAGAGGTGGACCGCAGGTAGCTGTAGGGGGCGAAGGGGTGCCGCTCAGCGACAATGAACTTGTCAATGAGCTTAAAAACCTTGGCTTTGATTAGTCTGACATAGGCTACTTTAAAAAGCCGTAAACTATTGTAGGACAATAAGATGGCAGCTATAACAACGAGCGAAAAATGGGATGCTGCGTGGACAACGACCATGCGCAGCAAGCGAAAAAGGCTAACTGACAATATCAGTAATTCGTATCCAACTATTTCTGCTTTTCGCAAAGCAGGCATGATGGAAACGAGCAAAGGTGGGAAGCAGATCCAGGAAGATTTGATGTATTCACTCACCGATTCTACCTGGTTTGACGGGTATGACCAGCTTCCCACAGACTCCAATGACGGCATCACGGCAGCGTTCGAATACTTCCGCTACAGCGCTACGCCCATCGTCATTTCGATGACCGAAGAGATTGAAAATCGTGCTTCGGACAAGGCGATAAAACTGCTGACTGCGAAGACCGAGCAGGCGATGACGGGCAGCATGTCCACCATCAACTCAGCCTTGTTGGGTGCGCAGTCTGGGAAGAGCATTGTCGGCTTGCAAGACATTGCTTCTACCAGTCCAGGTGCCACGGTCCACAGTGTGGATTCAAGCGCCAATACGTGGTGGGACAACAAGCGTGTCGATTACAATGCTACGTATAGCACCGCAGATTTTTCGGTGAAAGAGGCGTCCACCGATATGTACAACGGCATCTTGGGTATGCGCGACCTTTGGAACCAAGTTTCCGAGGGGAACGATACGCCTTCCCATATTATTTCGAACTACAGCGTATATGGGGACTACGAGGCCATCTTCGAAGGCACGGGTTACTATCGCTTCACCTCTGCGTCTGAACAGGCCATTGGTAGTAATTCCAAGAATGCCACGTTTCGAGGCACGGAGTTTATTGTGGATCGTGACTCTCCTGGTGCTGCAGGTTCGCATCAGTTGTTTATGATCCAGGATAAGTACCTCAAGTTCCGACTGCAGGAAGGTCTGAACGCTGCGAAGACTCCGTTCAAAGAGCCTGCCTCACAGCAGGCCAAGGTCGGATTTATCTTGTTCGGTTGTCAGCTAATGACAAATAATCGCAGGCGGCAGGGCGTGCTGTATAACATCTCTACTTCCACGACTGTCTAAACAACCTGGGGGGCAAGCCAATGCCCACTATTTATACCCTGACCATAGGGGAAAGGTACAAGAACAATGATTTTAAATGATGCTCATAATAACATAATCAACCGCATAGGTGGTACTGGCGTGGGCAGTCGCGCAGGCCAGAGCATTTATGAGGAAAGCTCTACTCCAAAGTTCGCCATTGGCGCACCATTGGAGTTAGCTGATAATCGCTTGTTTCGGTATGCGTATGCCTCTGCTGCGATCACTGTAGGTAAGGTAGTCAGCACCGACAGTGCGCAAATAATTGTAGCAGACGCTGATGGTGTATTTACCGCAGCGGCAGTGGGTGCGACTGAGATCAGTGTGACGGATGCTACGTTGAGTTCTGTCGCAAAAGATCACTATGCTGGTGGCTATTTCGGGAACATTACGAATGGCGAACAGTATCGCATTAAATCCAACACGGCAGCTGCAAGCAACAAGGTGACGTTTACCCTTTATGACGGTGTCGTGACTGCAGTGGATACTACTGATGATTATATGCTCTATGGTGGTCCCTATGGTGGGGTTATCACTGCTACGGTTGGCAGTGGGGCTTATGATCGGGCAGTAGGAATCAATCCCATTGCTGTTACCAGTGGCTATTACTTCTGGTTGCAGACGAAGGGCATTGCATTCGCCATAACTGAAACGGGGGGTGCTGGCGCAGTTGCCCTTGGTGATATGGTGCAATTATCGGATACCACTGCTGGCACGGTGCAAACATCTGATGCT
>Ga0302132_10002354_pt1 | contig 10875 bp, 15 predicted proteins | sample CB9_321_MG_FD_203113 | JGI IMG/M metagenome (GOLD analysis project Ga0302132, IMG submission 203113) | Marine microbial communities from Western Arctic Ocean, Canada - CB9_32.1 | ecosystem: Environmental > Aquatic > Marine > Oceanic | place: Canada: Western Arctic Ocean | collected 2017-09-19
ATCTCGCGTTAAATAATAACCGAACGTATCACCTTGCTGCAATACTTCGACGCAACGGTCAAATTGTAAGAATAGGTGAGAATACTAGCAAGACACATCCGAGATTTAAGCGTCAATATAAAGATGGCTCATGGGCATCTCATATGCACGCAGAAATGAATGTGCTTCGTTTCGCCCAACCGGGTGATGAAATTGAAGTCATTCGTTTTCGGAAGAAGCACCAACAATGGACTATGGCTAAGCCCTGTATTCTTTGTCAAGAAGAAATTCGCAAAGCTGGTATTAAGAAAGTAAGATATACAAACTGGAATGGAGAATGGGAAGAAATAAAATTCTAGTCAGTGTAGAATATTACTTGAACACAAACTAAACGGCAAATATACTTTTATACGAGTTCATGAACAAATCTATTAATTTGTATATAAGAGTGTTCATTTTGACAATTATGTCTATAATATAAAAGTCAAACGAGTTGCTTTACAAGGACTAGTTTGATATAACAAAAACTTGCTATAAAAGGAGTGAAAGAAAAGTTATGAGTAAAATTATTGGAATTGATTTAGGGACTACAAATTCTTGTGTGGCTGTCATGGAAGGAAACCAGCCCAAAGTCATTATTAATGCTGACGGTGAAAGAACTACGCCTTCTATTGTAGGGTTTTCCAAAGACGACGAACGCATCGTTGGGCTCTCTGCAAAAAGACAGGCTATCACAAACCCTGAAAACACAGTTTATTCTGCTAAAAGATTTATGGGAGCTCAATTTAAGGACGTCAAAAACGAAATTGATCGTATGCCTTACAAAATTACAAAGGGTAAGGGCGGAGCTTGTTCTATACTCATAGATGATAAGAAATACACACCTCAAGAAATAAGTGCACAAGTCTTAGTCAAGCTCAAAGAAGCAGCAGAAGAATATCTTGATGAGCCTGTAACAGAAGCTGTTGTCACTGTTCCTGCGTATTTTAATGATGCTCAACGACAAGCGACCAAAGATGCTGGGAAGATTGCAGGCCTGGAAGTGAAACGAATCATTAACGAACCCACAGCTGCAGCTTTGGCCTACGGCATTGATCAAAATAAAGAGCAAAAAATTGTTGTTTTTGATTTGGGTGGAGGAACTTTCGACGTTTCTATTCTCGATATTGATGACAATGTGATAGAAGTGTTATCAACTAATGGAGATACACAGCTAGGAGGTGACGATGTCGATCAGACAATTATCGATTGGATGCTTAAACAATTCAAGAAAGAATCAGGCATTGATTTATCTAACGATGCAACAGTTATGCAGCGTGTCAAGGAAGCAGCAGAAAGAGCTAAGGTTGAACTAAGTTCCAAACAGTCAGCTGATATAAACTTGCCATTCTTAACTGCAGACGCATCAGGTCCAAAGCATTTTCAGTCGAGTTTAACACTTTCCACGTTTAATCGTTTAATTTCTGGGTTTCTTAAGAAAGTAATGAATCCTGTAGAGCTTGCACTTAAAGATGCAAAGATCAAGCCGGCTGATATTGATGAAGTATTATTAGTAGGAGGTTCTACAAGAATTCCAGCTGTTAGAGAGAGTGTTGAAAAATACTTTGGCAAGCCTCCTAACACAACAGTAAATCCCGATGAAGTTGTCGCGCTTGGCGCAGCAGTACAAGGTGGAGTTTTATCAGGAGATGTAACAGATGTTCTACTTCTTGATGTAACTCCCCTAAGTCTCGGCATTGAAACACTTGGCGGTGTCATGACACCACTTATTAAAAGAAACACAACAATACCGGCAAACAAGAGTGAAGTTTTCAGTACAGCAGCTGATAGTCAAACATCTGTTGAAATACATGTTCTGCAAGGCGAAAGAAAATTTGCTACCGGAAACAATACTTTAGGCAGATTTCATCTAGACGGTCTTCCGCCTGCACCGAGAGGAATCCCTCAAATTGAAGTTACATTTGATATTGATGCTAATGGAATTGTAAGTGTAAGCGCAAAAGATAGTGCAACTGGAGTAGAGCAATCAATACGAATTGAAGGCGATGGCAGTTTGAGTGATGAAGATATTGAAAAAATGGTAAAAGATGCAGAAAAGTTTGCTGAAGAAGATAAACAAAAAATTGAAATAATTTCTGCTAGAAACAAACTTGACACATTGATTTATCAAACTCAAAAATTGTTAGATGAAAATAGCGAAATGCTTTCAGATAGTGCTAAAGAAGTCATTATACCATGTTTAGAAAAGTCCAAAGAAAAGATGGAAAGCGATGACTTAGACGTACTCGAAAATGCTTGTAAAGATCTAGAATCATCGATACACACAGCTGCAACTGAGATGTATTCTCAGGGTCAGCCAGAAGAGCCAACTCCAGCACCGGGCTTTAACGATGATATCGTAGAAGAAAATTTTGAAGAGGCTGATGCATAACTTTTCCGCCATTGTAGCTCAGTTGGTAGAGCAGCGGTTTTGTAAACCGCAGGTCGTAGGTTCGAGCCCTATCAATGGCTCCACATTATTAAAAAAGCGGGTGTAGCTCAATTGGTAGAGCATCAGCCTTCCAAGCTGAATGTTGTGGGTTCGACCCCCATCACCCGCTCCAATTAACAAAGCAATAACAGGAGAAAACAATGCCAAGAAAAAAAGTAGCAGATGCTTTTGATGAAATAGAAAAGCTTAAAAGTGATATCAAAAAGCTTCGATTTGCTGTAACTACAGTTTCAGCCTCATTATTAGTGTCTATATCATTACTAACATATATTATTAGTCAAATTCAATAGCAGACAAAATGAAAGATTATTATGATATTCTTGCTGTCTCAAAAGATGCATCTCAACCTGAAATAAAAAAATCTTTTAGAAAGCTAGCGCAGAAATATCATCCTGATAAAACACAGGGTGAAGAAGCTGCTTCTAATAAATTCAAAGAAATAAACGAAGCATATCAAGTACTCTCTGATAAGCAAAAACGTCAAGAATATGATGCCCAGAGTTTGGGTCTCGGTCATCCTGGAGGCTCATTTGATCCATTCAGTGATCTGGGTGACTTATTCTCTGATATTTTCGGTGGGGGCAATCGAAGAAAAAGACAGGCTGTAGATCCCGTAGTAAGTTTTTCGATTCCAATTAGTGAGCTTAGATCTAGTCAGCCCTTGAGTGTTTCATTTAAGATTGACAATGATGTATCATGTATTGACTGCAAAGGTAATGGAGGCGACTCACGTGAAGCATGTAAAAGCTGCAATGGAGCGGGAAAAATAATAAACACTTTTCAGAAAGGTTCTATGAGGTTTCAAGGTGTCACATCTTGTTCGAATTGTTATGGAACTGGGACAGTTATAAAGAATGTTTGCAGAACATGTCTGGGAAATGGTTCGACAAAAAAAGAAGAAATATTTGATGTAATATTAACTTCTAAACCAAGAAAAGGATGAAATGGCCTCATTGAGCAGAAAAATTCGACGAAAAAAAGAGCTCAAAAATAAAAAGCATAATAGAAAGAATCTTAAAAAAGCTCTGAATGCCTTAAGCGGAATGCCCACTAACTGCACAGACTGTGCAACTAATTTTAATCCAGAAACTGATACTGATTCTTGGATAGTTCACTTTTCTCCTGGGAATGACACGATTTCTTTATTTTGTCCAGATTGTGCTCCGAATAATAGTGCAAATTAAGCCACTATGTGATATAATAGTCATATAGAGGAAGGAAAATGGAAAAGAAAAGCTGGCTTATTTGTTACGGTTGTCTTATCTTTTGGGGTGCATTAGGAATTCACAGATTTTATCTAGAAAAGTGGGTGACAGGCATCATATATCTGGGCACAGGTGGCATTTTTGGTATTGGAATCTTATTTGATATTTTTGCCCTACCTTTTTACATAACAGCAGCAAATAGGAAGGTATGATAAAAACTCTGAACTACATACTTAGCACTCATGAGTGCTTATCAACAATTAACAGACACAGGCCTGATTTTTTTCTGGAGTGTATTGTTTCTTTTATCTCCTATTATAGTACCTCTTTTTCTAAAAGGACTATTTAAGTTTGCAAGATTTATTTGTATTTTTTTTAGTCTTTTAGTGCAAAAAGTGGCCACATTTGGTATAATAAGAATGTATAAAGGAGGTGCCACCCATGGCGCAAGAAAAACAAGAAGGAACAAACACTGACATCGTAGGGGCAAAGCTTGCCTCTGCTGAAGAGGCTGCTAAGTTCGAACTTTCTCCTCATGTTGTCCGGATGATGCTGGATGAACCCTTCTTTGCAGGTGTTCTCCGCGGTGTCAACTTCAAAAAGACTGAAGAGATTCCAACAGCAGGTGTCCTTGCTAAAGACGGCGATGTTAATATGTGGTGGAATCCACGATTTGTTGCTGCTTTAGGTGCCAAGCGTGTGAAAGGTTTGCTTAAGCATGAAGCTATGCACTTAGCTCTGGAACATACGACTAGTCGTCGTATGACTCCCCACATTATTCATAACTACGCAACTGACCTAGCAATTAACTCTGATATTCCTGAAGTAGAACTTCCAGAAGGCGGCCTGATTCCTGGGCACGCGTTCTCTGTGCTTACACCAGAACAATCAGAAAAGATGGGTGAAGAATCTGTTGCTCGGTATTATCGAATCTCTGCAAAGATTGAGTCTCTGCCTAAGGGGAAAGCTTCAGAGTGGTATTTTACTAAGCTGATGGAAGACCCACAAATCTCTGAAGATATCCAAAAAAGTAACGAGGGCGGCGAAGGTTTTCCTGGTATTATCGACGATCACGAAGGGTGGGACGAACTTTCTGATGAAGAAAAAGATCTTGTCAAGGGAAAGATTCGTCAGGCAGTTGCTGACGCTGTCAAGGATTGCGATAGCTCAGGACGCTGGGGATCAGTTGGCTCTGAAATGCGCGCCTCTCTTCGTGAGCTTATCTCAAATGAAGTTGACTGGCGGTCTGTTTTGAAGAAGTTTTGTGGATTCTCCCGCCGCGGCACGCGTTCAACTTCTTGGACACGTCTTAACCGCAAGTACGCAGGCCTTGTACCTGGTACCAAACGAGGTTACACTTCATCAATTGCTGTGTACATCGATCAAAGTGGCTCTGTTTCTAACTCTGATCTTGAACTTGCTTTTGGAAATCTTCGAAACTTGGCCAAGAGGTCTGAGTTTACCACATTTCATTTTGATACTGCAGTAGACGAAGACAGTGAGACTTCATGGAAACGAGGTCGATCACCTGAAGCACGTAGGACACGTTGTGGTGGGACGGATTTCGAATGTGTCACCAAACATGCCAACAAGAATAAGCATCGTTTTGATGGCTATATCGTCATTACAGACGGTGAGGCTGCAAAGCCGTCACCATCTCGTCTTAAGCGAGGATGGCTTATCGTTCCAAACCGAAAACTTCTATTCGATGCTGATAAACGTGATTTTGTTATGAGTATGAAGGTAAACACAGCTTCATAAGGAGAAGACTAATGAGTGGAATTTTTAACACTCCAGTGACTGATAAGATAGACAACGGCTACGGAGTTGAAGTAATGTTTCTTCATGGTCTCGAGGGCAGTAATGTAGGTACTAAGGCAACGTATCTAGGGAGTCGTTGGGGTGCAACATGTCCACCTCTTCGTACAGAAGATCTACTGGAAAAAAGAAATAATTGCGCTGGAAACTGGTCGCTCTTGGCACAATCCGAAAAAGACTCAGGATTAGCACTAACCTATTCAGACGCTGTTAGCGCTGTAAGATATTCAAAACCCGACATTATTGTAGGCTCTAGTATGGGTGCTGCAATTTTATTTAAAATGATTGCAGAAGAAAGATATTCAGGCGCTTCAGTTTTTTGTGCCCCTGCAATTAGTAGCTTGCTGGATACACAAGTGATAAGCAGAGGGATAGAAAATCTAAAAAATATGCCAAACGTCTGGCTCCTCGGTGAGCTTGATACAGTAGTTGAAAACGGACATAATCTTATAACTGCCCGGGCTTCTCGAGGCTCGATTATTTTTTCTCCTGAGGACGGTCATCGCTTAGAAAATGCAGTGTCTTCAGGTATTCTTAGTTCTGCTGTCTTGACAGCAATAGAGTTATATTCAGCGCGCACCATTTTGGGATTATAAAAATATGAGAAACGACCTCCCTGAAGAAATACAAGATCTTCTACATGATCACTATCTTAATCTTAGAAAAATGCTAACTGCTGGAGTGCCACGTAGAGGTGTTCAAAAATCGTTCGAAGAACTAGTGTACTCAGTAGTTGGAAAAAATTCATGGAGGCCCACACATATTTCTCCAGAAGCAATCAAAGAGTACGTAGAAGGAAATCCGAGAAATCTACAAAGAGCACATGGTGTGTTAGGAGAGCGGATGGATAGGTACACTAGAACACTATCTTTATTAGAAGGTAAAGTTCAAACATTTGCTGAGTGGTGGGATTTTTTCATTAAACACGACAAGACTGTTTTGATTACGCGAAAGGAACATGGAAGCGGAAAAAGCTTTGACAAGCAAGACTTGATTCAACTTCCTGAATGGGTAGAAGGCATGTTCGAGAATTCAGGATTTTCTGTTAGGATACGAAAAAAGACAGAAGGAATATGGATTAAGAATTGTTATAACAATATGACATAAGTTTTTATAATAGTGAAACAAAATTGCTATTATTGGTTTATAAGCACACTAAGGAGGAGCAAAAATGCACAAGTATGTTACATCAGATGATATTAGATTTTTTAAGATTTTGAGCGCGATTGCAATTACGTTTTTATTTATAGGCGTAGCAGTGTGATTAATTTTCCCCGATAGCTCAGTTGGTAGAGCAGGTGGCTGTTAACCACCTTGTCGTAGGTTCGAGTCCTGCTCGGGGAGCCATTATATTTAGGATACGACATGAATATAAACATTTCATCCAGCGCGCTCGGGGATACATTAGCATGGATTCCCTATGTAGAAGAGTATAGAAGAAAAAATAATATTTCTATCACGCTTCGATGTGACTACAAAGAGCTCTTTGTCAAAGCATATCCAGATATTTTATTTGCAGATGAAGTCAATGACATTGATTTTGATATTGGCTGGTTTCAAAATGATCTAAAGGGAAGTGTTAAACGAACGCAGCCTCTTCAAAAAACTGCATCAGATATTTTACAATTAGACTATCGAGAGATAAAACCCAAGATTAATATTCCAGATACATCGAGACCTTTTTATCAAAAGTATGTATGTATCAGTACACAGTCTACAGCCCAAGCAAAATATTGGAATAACAAAACCGGCTGGGATGAAGTTATTTCTTTCTTAAAACACAATGGTTATATTGTAGTAGCGATTGACAAACATAGCGTACATGGAAATCAAGACGCTGGTTTCGTAAACAGAATACCCAAGGGTGTCCTTGATAACACAGGTAATTTTTCGTTGTCTGAAAGAATTCGATTTATCAAACATGCCGATTTTTTTATAGGCCTCGGATCCGGATTGTCTTGGTTAAGCTGGGCAGTTGACACCCATGTATTTTTATTGTCTGGTTTTTCAAAACCTTTTTGTGAGTTTTCAACGAATATCACGAGAATACATAACGACGATGTATGCAATGGTTGCTTTAATACAGCAGAGCATCTATTTGATAGAGGCGACTGGGCATGGTGTCCTGAATATAAGAGTACAAACAGAATGTTCGAATGCACAAAAAGCATAACTGGGGATTTTGTGATAAGAAAGATTGAAAATTTTTTAAGGAATAAACATGTTTAAGACATTAGTCATAGACCCACCATGGAAAAAGTCCACCGGTGGCGTCGGACATGCAACGATGCAACCGTCTACACATTATGATGTTCAAACAAAAGGTCAAATAGTTTCTACTATAGATGACTGGCTTCAAAAGAATCCTGTTAATCCTGAAGCTCACTTGTATTTATGGACTATTAACAGTTTTAAAGCGGGACCTAACCAAGGTATTCTAGCAGGTCTAGAAGTATGCGAAGCGCTGGGATTTTCACCGGTGAGCTTGATACCATGGGTCAAATCAAATGGCGGGAGTCCTACGCCTTACGGCATGCGGTATACAGAGATGTGTATCTTTGCTGTTAGATATCGTAAAGGTGAGGGTCCAAGGACTAGATACAAAGGGACAACTGAGCCTGAGTCTGTGCCAAACGGAAAAGGTCTCTGCAGCTCTCGAGACTTTATTTTCGCTGACAGACGTCAGCACTCTAGAAAGCCTGATGATTTTTATAAGCTGGTTGAAGAAAGAAGTCTTGGTCCATACCTGGACTTATACTCCCGTACTAATAGACCGGGCTGGACATGTGTAGGTAACCAATCAGGAATGTGGAAAGTCAAATGATATTATGTGGAGAGGTGACCGAGTGGTTTAAGGTACCGGTCTTGAAAACCGGCGTATGGAAACATACCGTGAGTTCGAATCTCACCTTCTCCGCCATCGGGGCGTAGCGCAGTCTGGCAGCGCATCTGCTTTGGGAGCAGAGGGTCGCAGGTTCAAATCCTGCCGCCCCGACCATTTTTAAACAGTGCTAAGAAGATACTTATAGCTAAATATAGGAGACAAAAATGCCACTTGTTAGAATCAACGATGCTGGGAAAAAGATTGCTGAGGCTAAAAGAAAAAGTAATGCTAAAATTGCGGGAGCAATTGCGCTGCTTGGAAGTGTTATCAGCTTTGCTCTATTTTTTATGCACAGCCCAGAAGCAGGAATTTTTGCCGGACTTTGGCCGGCCACAATTGTTTCATTCTTAAACTTGATTGATGATTAAAAGATAGTCTAATGTATGCAGAACAGCTAATAGTAGATAATGAAGGCCAGATAAGAATTGCCTTAGTGTGGCTGCAAGATGAGCATAGTATCGACAAACAAGAAGTTCCTTACGAAAGTGTTGTTACTGTAGACTTTGACGACAATAGATTAGAAAATATTGTCAATTTTGACCTAAACTAGTGCAAAATTCTCTAGAATAGGGTATAATAGTATCATAATCAAGGAGCTAATAGTCAATATGTCTAAGACAAAGAAACATGTGCTACATAATGCTAAAAAGAAGATTTCTAGTGAGTTGATATCTAACTATGAAAAGTCTATTGATGAGCTAGATAAGCTCATTGCTAAGCATGATGAAAACAACAATAATGATTTGCTCGAAACAATTGCTGATGCCCGAACAAAGGTAGAGGCAACTTACCAAAAAGTTTCGGATTGGCAACAAAAGCCGCGTACTAAGAAGAAGAAGGCAATTACCTGGTCTTCTGAGTATGAAGCTTCTGAGCGGCCGCAACGTCGAGTTGTTAGAACTGAAGCTTACGGTGACTTTAAAGCAACTTCTGCGGCATCAAATCGTCCTGTTGCAACTTGGCTAGAAGAGGGCGCCCTCGTTTGCAAACGAGGTCGTCAGCATGCGATGATAGTACTTTCGATTCAGCGTGGAAGCTCACAATTACTTAACGAGGGTACTATCGAGTGGCACAGAAATCTTTCCTTGCGGCCGTTTAGAATTGAAGAATAGCAAATAATCTCAAAAGAAAAACTTGGGGTGATTATTTATACTTGATGATAAAATTCGCCACAGGTCAAATTGTGTATATAAGAAAAGTGGGTCATCAGACGATCATTCGCTTTTATCAAGTAGTTAGATCTACTTCTAATACATGTGAGCTAAGAGAATTAAGAAAAAAAATCTATACACAAAATTTTGACGAGCAGGAAGTTGGCCCTATTCCAGATGACTTTACTTCTAATCCTTTTCGCAAAAAAATTACAAAAACAGGCGCTATCATGATGGATGAAAATCTTTATGCATGGCCTTGGGATGGTGACACTGTTTGGCAAACTATTATAATTTTTATGCCTTGACTATGTGTATAGTGCAATTGCTAATGTAAAAGCCAAAACACCGACAACAAATCCTGTTACGAATGACACAATCATTCTGGATTTCTGGCCAGCCATACGTAAATTAAGACGGGACTCTTCAAGTTCCACTTCAAAAGACTTATAAGAAAGTACTTGCTCGAGCTCAAAGAGTTCATTAGCTTTCTTTTTAAGTCTTTTTTCTTTTTCATAAATGTAAGAAGGAAATTCAACTAGCTTGCCCATTATTTTGTCTCTGTCTCGTATTCATCATCACATGTTGCCCAGATTGCGTATGTAATAGCTATTGAACTGGCCTCGGCCGGTGTCGTTGTCATGACAATAGAATTGGCTACTGAGTCATATAGCCAATCTGTAGAAACGTAACCATTAACTGTAACTTCGATTGAGCTCTCTATAGGATTGCCTGTTAGCGGAAAGTCTGTAATTGCTATTGAATCGCGTGCCAGCGTATCCATTGTAACGCTCCAATCAGAAGCACATATTGACATGAATGTTCCGCTTAGATCATTGACAACATCATAATATCCGTCCCCAAAAGTCGCGTGACCGTTAGAAGTACATCCGCTTGGATAGTCACCTGCTATAGCGTGCGCAGCAACGAGTGATAGCGAAGACTTAAGTGAGATTAGGGAGGCTGAGTAGTCGGAAGGTGTCATAGAAGACGAACCGGATCCGTCATATGTGTAAGTCGAATTGTCAGGCTCATCAGAAACATAAACAACAACTAGCCTTGCATCAGCCCTAAAAAATCCAGTTGCAGAAGTAGGCGAAGCATCACCCGCTGTTGTTGACTCGTAAGCAAACCACAATCCTTTTTCTTGTGCACTGCCATGTGTGCTAATAGAATCGATTTGATTAGTAAACTCAGTTAACGGATCTGTAGTCATGGGAGTTATTATTGGCCCAACAAAGCTAGAGCTATCTGTTGTAATAAGCGCGATATGATATGAAACACCAGCAGCACCAAAAGCAGACATAAAGCTATCAAAGTTATTTTTTATATTTGTCTGATTTGATC
>Ga0302132_10002359_pt1 | contig 10857 bp, 8 predicted proteins | sample CB9_321_MG_FD_203113 | JGI IMG/M metagenome (GOLD analysis project Ga0302132, IMG submission 203113) | Marine microbial communities from Western Arctic Ocean, Canada - CB9_32.1 | ecosystem: Environmental > Aquatic > Marine > Oceanic | place: Canada: Western Arctic Ocean | collected 2017-09-19
TTGAGCACCAGTGTCGCCCTTAAGACCTTGTGTGCCTTGTTCCCCGTCTGATCCGTCAGAACCGGAACAAGAAACCACAAGCAACATGACCAGTAAGGTCAACAGAAACAAGGTCGACAACAAAATGAACGCGCGAGGACGCGTTGTGATGAATAACGGCATTGGGCTAGGTTATCCGATCGTGACCTCTAGCTGGCAATTAACGGGTAGCAATCGGTGGCACAAGATACCCACTGCATGACCTTCAAATGCACTCGCAGGATTTCTTCACGCCGTCCTGGACCATGACGTGCGCCTGGAGGACGTAGCGCGGTCTAGACGGGTAGTTGCGCCTTCAGGAACTGTTGTCTGGCGGCTACCGGACAGGCGCGAGCTAGCGGTGCTGATGGCCCGCTTGGTACGCAAAGACTTTGCTGAGTGGGTGAAGTTCACGTATGGGTGATTGCAGCCACAGAACAAATTCACAGAGCCAGGGCAATTGTCGATTCTTACGAACACTGCTTACGCGCAGGCGATATGTGCGCGGCCGTCGTGCGTGCGCATGAGCCGTTGATCTTCGCTAACGCCGAAAATAAAATTTCAGCGTGCGGAGTAGTACACACTTATTAAAGAGTGGGTGGTACTGGTGTATCGGCGGTGTTGCGGTCGGGCGTCCGCGTGATTCACCGGGACACGCTTATACGTACAAAATGCCGTTCGGTTTGGGTCAAACTTTGGGTCAAACGAAGAAAGCCCCCGTGATTACGGAGGCTTTCTAATACGTTTGATTTGCGATTGGAGCGGGGGACGAGATTCGAACTCGCGACACCCTGCTTGGAAGGCAGGAACTCTACCGCTGAGCTACCCCCGCATCGCTGCGATCAATTCTAGCAGGGTGATTCAAGACTGCTATACCGGGGTCGGACCGATTTCCTGATCTTGTCCGTCGTCACGCTTGATGGGTCATCCCATAACGGATACGCGGTTGAGTCTCTAGGGCATTAGGCCTGGATGATGGTAATGTCCATATTTCGACGCCCTCAAAGCAAATTTACCTTAAGAAAGTCTTGATCTTTAAATGGCCGATCAATCCGATTCAAACGGTTCGCGTTCCGCTCCGGACCTTCATTGGAGCCTCGATGCTTGTGGGATTACCCGATCCGGCATCGCAATTCCTGTGTTGATTCATCCTCAGGCCAATAATCCAGCGTCGACGGCAGTTCGGGCCATTTTGATTGGCGGATTGAGTGGAAAGCCTGAAGACGTTGACGCTGCCAAGAGTACAGCGGAAAAGCTCCCACAACTGGCTCGTGTCGGAGGAATGGATCTCGCTCTGAGCGTCATACCTGTAGCCAATCCTGATGTTCTGTCGGGGCAAGAACACACGGATCCAGAATCTAACCCGGGCCCGGCGCACGGGTATCCCCCGGAGGACGGATTCTTTGGAGATTCATTGAATCCTGAGGCACGCTATCTGTGGCGCTGGATCGGCCTTTCAGCGCCGGACTTTGTGCTGGAAGTTGAAGAGGGTGAATCCGTGTCCTGGGAGGCGAACGCGGCGGCTACGGTTCCAGGGAGGATGCTGGATGCCGCGGACGCGGCTCCAACCGACTCACTGATAGCAGCCTTAGGGATCGGAGAACCAAGTGGACTGCCGTCGATCCCGGCGTTTCGTCTCACGACCACTGCTGAGGCACTTGAGAGTGAACTTGCTCGACTTGTATCTGCTATAGCTGCCTTTGCGTGCAAGTCGCCTTCCAGACAGGCACTTGAGACCAGGAGAGATCGCTCTCCTATGGAGGTAGCCCGGCTGCTGGGCCGGACATACGGCTATGTTCTTGATCCTGTGATCTACACACAGGGCGTCGCAATCAGCGGTCGGTTGCGGCTCGCTGAATTGGAAAACGAGGCTGGTTGGGGAGAACCCGATACGACGCCGTCTGATGTAACGACTCTCATAGAGAACTATGCCTCGGGCCAAAAGGCTGCGTTCGATGACTCGCCCGGAGGATCGCAACTTGCGGGCCTTGTCTGGTGCGATGAACTATCAGCGGCTACGGACGATCCCCGGTATACGACGATGTTGATAGCTGCCGCTGATCGATATCGATCGGATGGCCCCGGAATGCCCCCGCCGCCTTCGGACGACAATTTCCGTACTGAAGACATGTTCTTCACTTCGGCCATTCTCGGCCGGGCCTTTGCGGAGTCCGGGAAGACCGATTACATCGACATGGCGGCGCGATTCCTAGCGGATGCAGATACCCAGAAGGATGACGGGCTGTTCATGCACTGCCAGGGTGCTGACTGGAACTGGGGGCGGTCGAACGGATTCGCTGCTATGGGCTTTTCAGAGCTGCTCACCTATATGCCGGAGAGCCATGAGCTGCGGCCGGGCTTACTTGAGGCGTACGTCAGGCACCTTGAAGCGATGCTTCCCCTCCAGCAGCCAGACGGAACCTGGCTCCAGGTGCTGGACTATCCGGGGTCGTATCACGAGATGAGCGTCACCTGCATGGTCGGGTACGCCATCGCCCGGGGAATCCGACTGGGTTGGCTGGGAGACGGCTTTCGGCAGGCTCTTGAGCATGCCTGGTATGCGGCGGCGGAGCGGATCGATAACGATGGTGGGTTGGTAGATGTGTGTACCGGAACCGGCGTACAGACAAGCACAAAAGAGTATCTGGACCGGCCCGCTGAGTTCGGATTTGACCACCGTGGCGGGTCAATGGCGCTTTGGTTCGCAGTTGAGGTAGAACGACTTCGCCGGAGCGAGGCGGTTCAGGGTTAGGATTGTCCGTCCGCGATATCCGAGGATTTCCCGAGAAGCGCCTGCGCACTTCAGGCCAGATAGCCCTTTCACGTTCTGAAATAGGAGACACGCGTTGACCGATGCCGCTAACCGGCCTGTGACATTTGACCTTCCCGGACCCGAGTACGAGGAGGCCACGTGGATTCATAACGAGCATGGTGCAGCGTCTTCGCCCCAGCTGACCCAGACCGTCGCGATTCTGGTTCCCATGATGGGTGCGTCAAATGATGAGGGCGGGCTACCGGAGCGGTTAAACGTCAACAGTTTCGGATACACACGCGCCGCCAAATGGCCGCCGGAGTCGACTCTCTCGCCGCACCTGGACGACACCAGTGTGCCGGAGGACGACTCGAACCTCCTGGACTGGCGAGAACGGTGCCTTCCCGTCGTAGATGAGGTAGTCGCCGAGATCGATGCTTTCGATCCTGATGCGGTCGTCGCTGGCGGATGGAGAGACGCCGTAGTAGCCCATCAAACACGAATATCTGAGGCCATGCGACTGGTGCACGAATCGGCCGTGTTCCATGCACAGATTTTGGGCGAAACCTTTGTGGGTCGTTACATCGTGGAGTTTGGCGCCGATAAGCAGGCAGAAGGACTGGCCTTGTTGCAGGGCTTCCCCAATATCTCTACTACCCGGGCAGCGGAGTTCTGGGACCTGGGGCGGATCGCTCGCAGGTCTAACGCTGTGCTGTCTGCGATTACCTCGGGTGAACTGCCGTCGGGAAGCAGTGCCGACGAGGTTGAGTTCAGAGATGGCTTTGAGTTGGCGATTGACAAGTACGGTCACGTCAACCCGCTGGTGATGGAGGACACGCCGACCTGGCGCGAAGACTTCTCTATGCCGCTATCCATCATCCTGCAGTATTCGACCGAAGACGATGATCGAAGTCCACGCGTGGTTGAGAAGGCGGCCGTAATACGCCGGGAAGAACTGGTATCTGCTCTTGTCGCTGCCGCTCGTACATCAACCGCTGCGGCCGACCTGGTCAGGATCCTGCCGTACGGCCAGCACATCGGCCCGGTGACAGAGGACCACAACCTCCTTGCCGACCAACGGATATTGAACGCCTCCCGGATGCGTTGGTTGAAGGTCGGCGAAATGCTGTGTGGCAAGGGCGCATTGGAGCAGGCCGGCGATGTCTTTTATTACGAGATCGACGAACTCTTGGAGTTGCTTGAATCCGGTGCAGCAATAGATCCGGGGTTGGTGAGTTCAAGGAAATCGCAACTCGCTTTATGGCGGACTGTTATCGCTCCGTCCGTGCTCGGCAAGGGAGCACAGAGCGAACAGTCGGATTCCGAGGAGATCGTTGTGACGGGGATGGCCGCTTCTGCGGGAACTTACACGGGCCGGGCGCGGGTCATCACGGTGGTCACGGAAGCGGACAGGCTGGAAGAGGGAGACGTGCTGGTCTGTGATCTGACGACGCCCCCGTGGACGCCTTACTTTGCTGTTGCCGGTGCACTGGTTACCAACATCGGGTCGGTGCTGGCACACGGCGCAATCGTGGCACGTGAGTTCGGCATACCGGCTGTCGTCGGCACCGGGAACGGGACGACCCTGATTCCAGATGGCGCAACCGTGACGGTGGACGGTTCTACCGGGACCGTAACGGTGGTTAGGGACTAGAGGGTGCAGGTGCGATGTTGCACATCGCACCCTTCGAGAACCTCAGGGTGGGTACGGGCTGATTCCAGCCTGTCATCGTAGGGGCGGTGCTTGCCCCGCCCAGGCCTGGCGTACGAAAACGTTCAGAGCGTGGGCGCAGCGAGCATAACTAGCCCACCTTCGGCATGACCTCGTTCTTGAGCAACGACATCGATCCGTGCCACGCCTCGTACGGGTCCCATTCATGACCCATTGCTAGAAGCGTCCCGAATTCGCCGATTTCGCCAACAAGATCATTCAGCTTCTGAGCCACTTCATCCACGCTTCCAACGATGAAAACGTTGTCGACCAGATACTCAACCGTCACATCTGAATCAGCCATGTTCGGGTCGTTCTTCATGATGCTCAGCATCCCGCCTTTGCCGAGTAGGCGAAGGAAGTAGTCCCTGAAGTCGCGGCCAAGGATGCCGTTAATTGCTATCTCACGCGCCTCGGCGGTCGTCTCGGCGACGAACACCTCGCGCGCAACGCGCCACTCAGACAATCGTGGTTCCAGACCACCCTCGCGTGCGCCCTGTTCGATCGCCTCACGGTGCGTCTTCAACAGCACCGGCGGCGTCAGGTTGATGCTCATCGGGATCCACCCGCGGTTGCCCGCCATCTTGAGAGTGGACGAGTACGGAGTGACGCCCGCGACACCTATTGGCGGGTGAGGCTTCTGATAAGGGCGCATGTGGGTTCTTAGCCCGATATCTTTCTGCGGCTCCGGGACGCGGAATTTCCACCACTCAGTCTCCCAAACGCCGGGTTGGGGATCATCCCAGAGCTTCAGAATCGTCTCGATCGCGGCCGCAGTGTACGCCCGATTGTCCAATGACGGATTCTCTCCGCCGTAGTCGAAAACCTCGGTGTCTCCGTCGAAACTGCCTATGCCTACGCCCCAGTTGAAACGTCCTTCGGCCATGTGGTCCAGCTGCGCGATTCGCTGGGCAAGAACAAAGGGATTGTGGTTGGGCATACAGGTCACACCGGTGCCGAGGCGGATGTTCTTGGTGAGCGCTAACGCCTGTGCGATGAACAGCTCGGGAGAGGGAATGTTCTCCCACTCGGCGGTGAAGTGCTCGCCGATCCAGGCTTCTGAATAACCAAGCCCGTCCAGCTTGATGATCTGGTCCAGATCAGACTTCAGGGTCTCCGTCAGGTTTGAACCCGGCGGGTGAAGCGGCATCGTGAAAAAACCGAGATCCATCGTTTGTCTCCCGATCGGAAAAAGTCCGACCATTCTCGTGGTGTTTGAATCGAACCAAGCGCGGCAGCGGCAGCGTAACGGCGGGAAGGTGGCACAGCAAGCGGCGACGGCGTCCCCCGCTCAGGGTGATCGCGTGATAATTTAGCCTCACTTCCCTACAACATGATTACTTGAAAGGTTCCAGATGGCGCAACTCGCGATATCGACCGTACACGAGGACAACGACCGGGTTCGAGTTACCGAGTGGCTATTCGCTCCCGGAACCGAGACGGGGAACCATGTTCATGAGCTGGATTACACCGTCGTGCCACTGCTCACCGGAACGCTGACGATCGTCTCAGCGGACGGCGAAGCCGAGAACAGCATCAGCTACGGGGTGCCGTATTTCAGGCGGGCCGGGGCCGAGCACAACGTGATCAACCGAAGCAGAATCGCTGTCTCGTTCATGGAGATCGAAATTAAGTAGAGGCAGCTCACGTTCGGTGTCGCGGCTGGCGTCGCGTCTGGGCATCACCAACAGATTAAGGGAGAACTCAATGCACCATGCCATAAACCACGTACATCTCCGATCCAACGATGCCGAGGCGTCGGCAGCCTGGTACACCGAACACTTCGGCGCGAAGTTTCTGAACAAGCGTGAAGTGATGCCGGGCACGTTCACGATCACCATGGATACGGGAAGCCCGGTGCGACTCAACATCTCGTCCCAGAGGCCGGGCGAGTCGCAAGAACGCGCCGTCCCTGAAATTAATCGGCTGGGCCTAGAGCACTACGGGTTCGAAACGAACGATATAGCGGCCGATATCGCCCACTTTGAATCTGCGGGCGTCCGCATCGTGTTGCCAATTACCGATGTCGGCAGTGGTTCAAAGATCGCGTATATCGAAGGCCCAGATGACGTGGTGATAGAGCTGGTGCAGCCCGGCGGGTAGTTGGGGCAGGGTTCCGGGCCAGAAGGACAGTGCCCTGAGGTTCTCGAAGGGCCGGATAGTGCGATAACGCGCTGGACTCATGGACGACTGACAAGTCGTCCATGTACCCCTCACCCGACCGGCAGAAGGTTGGGGTGAGTCCGTCATACCGAGCGTAAGCCGAGGTATCTCCACCGGCACGCTGTTAAGCAGACAAAGCCGATTTGCCGAAGACTTTGGAAACCTCCCTTACCCTTCATGTAACTAGGCCTCTCCCACAGATATAGGGGCACATGCACTTGCCCCTGCGTCTACCTAATCGAAGGTGATCACCATCTTGCCGCTGGTTTGCTTGTCGAAGTATTCGTAGGCCTCGACGGTGTCTTCGATGTTGACTCTTTGCTCGATTAGAGATGCCATCGGGATGTTGTGGTCTGCGATGAAGTTGGCGCAGTCCTCCATGCCGAACTTGCTTACGGTCCACGACCCGTACATCGTCAGGTGTCGATGGATGATGTCCGGCGTGGCGTCGTAACTGGCGTCGCCGCGCTCGCCCACAAGAGCAGTTCGCCCGAACACACGGCACGCCTGTGCAGCCTGCTTGCGGGTCGGTCCCGCCCCAACAGCCTCAAGCGACGCGTGTGCGCCCTCGCCGCCGGTGAGTTCCCGTATCGCCTCTACCGAGTCCACGTTACCGGCGTTCACCGTCTCCCAGGCTCCGGCCTTCTTCGCCAGATCAAGTCGGTCGTCCGAGAGATCGACCGCAATCACGCGAGCGCCCATCGCTGCCGCCAGCATCGTTCCCGCAACACCGACCGGGCCCTGTCCGAAGATGGCAATGATGTCGCGTCCCGAGACCTGCATCTTTTCAAGGGCCAGCCATGCAGTGCTAGTCCCGCAGGCGATCATCGAACCCACGTCGTAATCGATAGCGTCCGGCATCGGTACGAGGGTCGATTCGTGGACCACCACGTACTCGCCATGCCCTCCGTGAGCGGAACCGCCGTAATACTTCGTCCACGGACCCGGGTTGGAACAGAGCTGCTGGTAGCCCTCCCGGCAGAATCGGCAATTCCCGCAACCGACATAGTGATGGATCATCGCCCGGTCGCCGACCTTCGCGTTCGTCACGCCAGGACCGAGTTGGACGACCTCGCCGCACGGCTCGTGTCCGGGGCGATTCTCTGTGTTGATCTCTGCTGCCGGAGACCGGTAGGCGTGGAGGTCACTGCCGCACATGCCTGACGCACGTGTCTTAAGTAGTACCTCGTTCGGGCCGGGTTCGACATCGGGGAAGTCGGTTACTTCGGCCTTGCGGTCTCCCAGGAATCGTGCGCCTCGCATGGGGAACTCCGTTGTGCTCGGTTTTGGTTATTGGGGCGCCATATGTGAAGGACGCCATGTGCCGCGGGAGTATATGACGCTTGGATCATAGTTAAGCCCCGAAATCGTGAGGAATTTCGATATCATTCGCGTTCCGAATCCAACGAACGCCGCCCAGTGCACTCCCAGTGCAATCAAGGAGACACCAATGACTGAGCTGCTTTACAACACGGACGCATACATGCGCGAGTGTGATGCGACAGTCACCGAGGTGACAGAGACGGGCGTGATCCTTGACCGCACCGTGTTCTACCCGGGCGGTGGAGGTCAGCCAAACGATATCGGCGGGATGCTGTCCACCGACGGTTCTGAGATCGAAGTGAGCAAGGTGTCCGGCAGAGGCGGGGTGATCGTTCACACGGTCCCGGAGGGCAGTCTGTCGGTCGGCGACACGGTGACGTGCCGAATCGATTGGGCCTTACGCCACAGCCTTATGCGCACGCACACCGCACTTCATATCCTCTGTGGGGTTGTGTTTCGTGACTACGGTGCTCAGGTGACCGGCGGCAATATGACTCCTCTGGCCGGCCGCATGGATTTTGAGTTCGAAAACATGAGCGCCGAGCTAACCGAGGAGATCGAATCCGCTATCAACAAAGAAGTAGCGGAAAACCGATCCATAGAGGTCAATATCCTGCCCCGGGCTGAGGCCTTCGCTATCCCGGACTTGATTCGCACCAAAATCAACCTCCTTCCGGAGGGTATTGAGGAAGTGCGTACGATCAATATTCATGGCCTTGACCTGCAGGCTGACGGCGGAACACACGTCGCATCCACCGCCGAGGTGGGGCATATCAATATAGTTGGCCACCAGAGCAAAGGTCGAATCAACAAAAGAATCCGCATAGAAGTGACCGACTAAGGGGTACACTTGGCCGCCGAACCCTGCTTTGACGCGCGTATGCGTGCGTTGAGACGATCGACATACCGACCGCAAAAAGCCGTATTTAGTTCAGAATCTCCCGAACGTAAGCCGAAGAAACCCAGAGGAATCTAAGGACCGCCACGGAATGACAACTACGTTTAGCTATGAAGGCCGATTCTCCGACGACTCAGTCGAGACGATCACGGCACACCCGACCCACGCAAAGTACGACTTTGGTACTGCGTACCCGCCGCCCGAGACGGCACCGCTGAATGAGCTTGTCGAGGGCCTGATCGCAGGCCTGAAGCGTGAGGGTCAGGACCTGGTCTACTACCCGGACACGAACGGTAACCTCGCTCTTCGCGAGTTCACTGCGAAGAAGCTTGAGGCTGACCGTGGCTTCTCCGTCGACCCGGAAGATGTATTCATCTGCGCCGGTTCCGGCGAGGCGAACTACGGCCTGATCCAGGCGCTGACCGACCCGGGCAGCACCGTCGTGACGGAACGATTTGTATACAGCGGAACTCTTGGTCAGCTTCGCAACGCTGGTTGCAACGTGGTTGGTTCGCCGATCGACGACGACGGCCTCATTCCGGAAGCACTGGACGAGCTGTTCACCAGTCTCACCGCTGCGGGAAACAAGCCCCGCATCCTCTACACCATCCCGGAGCACCAGAACCCGACAGGTTCGACGCTCCCGACGGGGCGACGTGAAGAGATCGTCGCCATCTGCCACAAGCACGGTATCCCGATAATCGAGGATGACTGCTACGTAGACCTCCGATTCCTTGGAGAGGCGCAGGAGTCTTTCCGAAAGATTGACGACTCGGGCATGGTGTCTCACGTCGCTTCTTACTCCAAGCTCCTCCTCCCAGGCCTCCGGCTCGGATACTTCATTGCCGACAAAGAAGTTCGAGAGCGAGCCATCGGCTTCCGAAGCTCCAGCGCAGCGAACCACTTCACATCGCTGGCCGTAGAGGGCTTCCTCAAGGAGCACATGCAGGAGCACAAGGACAACCTCTCCGCCTCGCTGCACGCAAAGCGAAACGCAATGGTGTCGTCCTTCGGCGAGCACTTCGGCGGAACCGGCGCCAAGTTGAGTGAGCCAGAAGGCGGCTGCTACACATGGCTGGAGATGCCTCTGGGTACTGACATGACCACACTCCGTGAGAAGGCATTTGAGGCCGGAGTTGGCTATCAGGCCGGGTCGATATTTGCTCCGAACGGCGACGGCGATAACTACGCCCGACTCTGCTTTGGCTACGAGTCGCCCGAGAAGAACCGTGATGGTATGGCGCTCCTGGCGCAGATCCTTGACGACAACGGCATGTTGAACGCCGCTCCCGGGAACTAAAGACACACACCTAAACGGGTCGCCCCTGTTAGTTCTTGGGCGACCCGCTTCGAGCCCGATCTACGTATCCACACCGTCGGGCATGCGATTTACCACATAGAGATGACTACGCCGGGGCAGACAGACCCCAGGAGATTTTCACCGGATGACCACCACGTTTAGCTACGAAGGCAAGTTCTCCGCACGGTCCAAAGAGACCGCCGTGTCCCACCCTCGTCACGCCACCTATGATTTCGCAGTAGCCTACCCGCCGCCCGAGACCGTGCCGTTTGACGGCCTGATTGAGGGCCTCAAGAAGGGTCTTGAACGCGAGGGACACGACCTCGTTTACTACACGGAGCGAAACGGTAACGAAGCGCTTCGCGAGTTCACGGCCCAGAAGCTTGCGAACGACCGCGGCATCACCACCACTCCGGACCAGGTTTTCATGACCGCCGGATCTGGTGAGGCAAACTTTGTCCTGATCAAGGCGCTGTCCAACCCGGGCGACACCGTTGTGACGGAACAGTTCGTCTACGGTGGAACGCTCAACCAGCTTCGCAACCACGGCATCAACGTCGTTGGCTCGCCGATCGACATGCAGGGCATCATCCCTGAGGCTCTTGATGAGACCTTCACCCGCCTGACGGCTGAGGGCAAGAAGCCGAAGTTCTTCTACACGATCCCGGAGCACCAGAACCCGACCGGCACGA
>Ga0302132_10002367_pt1 | contig 10835 bp, 9 predicted proteins | sample CB9_321_MG_FD_203113 | JGI IMG/M metagenome (GOLD analysis project Ga0302132, IMG submission 203113) | Marine microbial communities from Western Arctic Ocean, Canada - CB9_32.1 | ecosystem: Environmental > Aquatic > Marine > Oceanic | place: Canada: Western Arctic Ocean | collected 2017-09-19
TGGTCCGACTGCAAACGCAGGTACATGGTTGCTTACAGCGGTGCCGATGGATGGCCCGCTAGGAAATTGCCCGACTGGGGCGCAGACTACTGGAGTAGATTGAAATGAAGAGTTCTGTAATGAGTTTGTTAATTGCCTGCTTTATCTTCGGTGGCGTAGCGTGGCGTGTCCACTATCGTCGGCATCGTGCAGATAAAGGCGGCAATGTTGTTAAGGTTCTGAAGTATTCAGGGCCCTGTTTTCGATGCAGGTAAATAAGGAGAAAGAGCATGAGCAATTGTAAAGTAACTGGAACTATTCATCTTATAAATGAGACGAAAGAGTTCGGAACGAATGGCTTTAGGAAACGGGAGGTTGTGCTTGTCCAAAACCAGGGAAAGTACGACAACTATATCCCTGTCACTTTCATTCTGGATCAGTGCGAAGACGCAGACGAATTGACTGCTGGCACTGAAGTCACTATTGAGTACCGCCTGAATGGGAGGAAGTGGACTAGCCCCGAAGGTGAGGATAAGTATTTTGTCAACTTGGAAGTTATGAATGTCTTAAACATTGAGATGGCGCATGCCGTCAAGTCAACTCAGGAAGCGGAAGAAGACCTTCCGTTTTAGGAGAGGGAGATGTGTGACTATGAAAGTATTGCTATTTGTTTTGTTGTTATTGCCTGCGTGTGCTCGTTATTCCTATGCATGGACCGCAAGTGAATGGCTAGGTGTAATCGAGGCAACCGCTGGAACAGCAGTGCTGAAGGCCCACGATGTGCCCTCTAGCGACATCTGTGAGAACTGTAGTGGAACAGGGAAGCTGGGCGATGGGACCGTCAGCGTCAAATGTCCAGTCTGTGACGGCACAGGAAAGCCTGCTACAATGAAAGCTGACCCCATCCATCCAAGGATGGAGGCTCCCGCCGTAAAGCAAGACGCTGCAACCAGCGGCGGGGGCACATATAAAAGAGGATTGTTTCGTAGACGTTAACCCAAGAAGGGGGGTGATCCTACTATGCCCAGGATTTTTAGAAGCAATATCAAGACAACTATCGCGGGGGTGGCAACTGCTATTGTTGCTGTGTCTCACGCCGTCATTGAACTTCTTAATGGTGGTACTCCCGATTGGTCAACAACCATCGCTGCTATTACAGTGGCCTTGGGCCTTCTCTTTGCTAAGGATGGAGACTGATGGCAAGTCGAAGTTATCTAAAGCCAAACATTCCACGCGATGATTTGTTAGAAAACATAATTGGTGGTGGCATGGGTGGTGGTGGTGGCATGGGTGGTGGTGGTGGCATGGGTGGTGGTGGTGACAAGGGTGGTATGTTCAAACCAATGCAAATCCCCAAACACCCGAAACCAAAACCAGATGACGGTGAAGGGCTATGGCCCAAGCAGACACCTAAAGAACGGGCTGCTGCACTGAGAGACATCCAGGCAAAGGATGACCAGAGAAAGCGTAACCCGCCTAAGCGGGTTAATAGCTTCGGGGAATACTACAGTGAAATAGATTCTGGAAACAATAACGTAGAATTTATGCCTAAAGCAATAGGTCTGATTGACCCCGATACGGGAAAACATGCTGAGGGAAGAAGGTATGGTCAGCTTTACGACGAAAGGTTTAGACAGTAGAACATGGCAAGTACAGTAACACCAGCTACTCTGACCGTGACAATAACTGAGTCCATAACGCTTAATGGCTACGACCAGGGTTCATCGAACACCCTGACCATTGCTAATGTTAATGAAATCAGCAAGAGAATAGTGTCTACCGTTACGACGGTTGAATCAATTATCCTTGCGTTTCACGATACAGTCGTAGCGGCTGGACAGTTCCTTGAAGCTAGCGTCAGGTACATAAGAATCACTAACCTAGACGACACTAACCATGTGGCACTTACGTTTAGGAACGAAGATGCCGATGAGTTTGGCGTAAAGCTAGACAAGGGGCAGTCCTTTATCTACAACGCCGACCTTTCAGGTGGATTAGTAGACACGATGGAAGCTGCCGCTACGACCATTACTCCAGACACGTTTGCCGACTTGGTAGACATCACGGCAAAGGCCAACACTGCATCGTGTGACCTTGAGGTCTTTGTCGCTAGCGTCTAGTAGCCGCCTTGAGCACCCTTCTTATGGTTGCTCTTGCCAACGCGGTCCTTCGACTCACCAGTTTCGAGCTGCTCACGTTTGATTACGTTGGGCACTCGCGTAGCCGGGAACTCTGCTTCGTTATTACTGCGGTCAATGGGGCTCTTGCGCCCGCCTTTTTTGTCGTGAGACATTTATTTAACTCTCCTATGGTAAGGTACTAAACGATGAAATCCTATCAATCTTTCTCTTGGCACTCTCTTTCTGTGCCTGCCTTGATATTTTGTTCAACTCAGATTGTGCTGCCAAAGCATTCCTGAACTCCCTTTCACTTATTTTACCATCCTTATACAATTCCACCAATCTAATTCTATCAATACGCGGAGACTTAAATAGCCCACCATATCGGCCCTTTTCCGCCATGGTTTGTATGGACTCCCTTGCAGCCTTTCTCTTTTGATACGGGCTAAGGGTGGTAGTTTTAACACCCGACAATAAGTTGATGGCCTTTTCCCCAATACCCTTACGTGGATCAGCAAGCATCCTTGTGGTAGACACAGCCCTTGACGATGGAAGGTTTGCAGACAAGTGTTCTAGCACTGGCATCCCAAACAAAGGGTCTGGCTTTCTAAACTGGCCTGTCTCTAGGGAAGGAGCAAACCCTCCACCCTGAGAAATGTTATGAGCTGTCTGGGCCAACGCAGGATTTTGTTCGTCAAGGCTTCGTCCATACCCGCCAGGTCCCATCTGGTGAGTGCTGGCGTGGGTTAGATATTCGACCAACCCCTTTGGCAGCGGGTTGCCCCTGGAAAGAAGCTGAAGACCACCCCTTCTAAAGGCACTTCCAAAATCACCTTTAGAAAAATCACTTAAGCCGGAAAGATAACTCAGGGTATCTTCATGGGCGAATGGACTTCCAGTAATACCACCCCACGCACCTTCTTCTTTAGGTCCTAGCATTCCGGTTAATGGTACAGCACCGGACTGAGTTATGTGTTCAGGAAGTATGTCTCCAGGAACAGTAGACTCTTGAGTACCAAGCCGCTCTGCTCTAATTAGTTTCCCAAGTCCACCACCTGGATGAGTAGCGATAGTCTCAAAAAACAGTGGAGCCATCTTCCTGGTAAAAGAATAGAAAGGCATGGAACGACGCATGACCTTTTTTTCAAAATCAGCAAGACTTCCGTAATCAAACTGAAGGTCATCGACTCTTCTTTTAGCAGCCTCTAGCGACAGCCCCTTATGCTTCATTAAATAATGAAGTGCTGATATTCTATTCCACCACTCAACTTTCCTGTTTACCTTTGACCCTGTTGCTAACGCAGCTCTGTGCAATTCCCTGGGCTTACCAGTAAGTGGACCTAAAAGTGGAGTTGCGTCGTCACTGACTTCTGCACCAACCATAGAGCGAAGGGGCTTTGGTTCATGGTAAACGTGCCTTGATCCTTCAGCTAAACTTTCACCAAGAGAGCTAGGCGAAAGAACTCTATCAGGGGCATGAGAGTCTTGCCCCGTATACCACATCTTGTGCTCAGCTTCTGTTATTTGGTCGATGTCATCAAAGTGCTTGTTCCCAACGACATCGCTATCACCAATTATCTTAAAAAAATCAGCGGCTTCTTCACCAAGCTCGTCTTTTATTGCTTTGTAACTTCCAAGATTGGCCATCTTGTTCGCAACCCCAGCAGACTTAAAGTAAGCAACCAAGTCACGCACGCCTCCGACATCACCAGATGTTATGTTTACTGTCTGTCCTGATATAAAGTTCCTCATGGCAAAGGAAGGGAACGGAAGAGTGACGTTCCCCTTGAACATAGAAGTAAACTTGTCAAAAAACTTCAGCACCATGCCGTTAACTTCGTCGGCAGGGTTTGTAACCCTTACTGTCATTTCAAGTTGATTGGCAAGCTCCCTTGGAATAATTTTATACGCAAGGTCTACCAGTTCCGATTCATTAAGTTTTAGATTCTGAAGCTCAGCTATCTTTTTCAAAGAACCAGCAATTTCCCCAGGCTTTCTCTTGCTTAAAGCAGCAGATGACATGCTATTAGGATCAAATTCTCCTATGTCATGGCCTGCTTTTCTAAGGGCCTCATGCAATGGAACCCCTTCCATCAACGGGGCGGCTTGGCGTGCGGAATCATCCATGCTCCTGACTATTACCGAGAGGCTAGCCATGTGAGTTGCTCTCATGTTTGAGAGATTGCGTACATACTTAGCTACACCAGAAAGAACGTCAGATTTATACAAGACGCCCTTAGCCCCCCCAGCGTGAGGTGAATGCTTCTGTATTTCTTTTGCCAGTTCCTCTATTCTGTCTTCACCAAATATCTTAGCTCGATCAAGAACCTCAGCGAAACCATGCCGACTGCTTTTCTCCCCAAGCATTTTCTTAATATCAGTTAACTGATCCGCAAGCGTTTGGGTATTAACATTTGCAGGCAAGTGCTTCTGAGATTCATTAAGCATTCTCTGGAACTGGTGCCTTGGCAAGCCAGCTAAGATAGACCTACGACCCTCAGACGTTACGCTAAATACCTGGTCAAGGTTTACTACATCTTCCGTAGATGCTGCAGAAGAGCCAGCAATCATGTGCGACATTCTCTGCTCTTCTGTAAGTCGTGCTGCAGTTGACTTGGTTACATCCCTTGGAAGCCAACCCACTCCATCTATAAGCCCAATGTCTAACCCTTGGTCTACTGCTTCATTTCTGATTTTATCTAATGATTCTTTTAATAAAGGAAACTGGTCTGCCATAGCCAGGCTTAGCTGGTCAAAGCCTTTAGCGCCAAAAATTTTCTCTGCGGAATCCCCTTTGCGGTATAGTGTTTCTTGCCCACCCCTTGCTGTACCCAGTGCATCAGCCTTAGTCCACCGACCCAAGGATTCACTAATTGCTGACGTATCCATTAGCTGCGGGTTAGCTAGCGTACCACCTGGGCCAAATCCAGGCCCATGAAAAGGCCTGTGACCTTCCTCGAAGGCATAACTTATCATGCTTTCAAATACAGTCTCCAGCAAATCTTCCCCTACTCCTGCTGATCCAGAATCAATAACCTTCAGTCCGTCTATGAAACCTCCAGAAGCCTTAGAGATAGTGTCATTGACATACTCGCCACGCCTTTTACTCCAAACCCTGTAGGAGAAGTGGTCGCCTGTTTGCCCGGTTATTACAGCTTTTATATTTCCCTTTTCCGGCATTGAAATAACATTGCCAACCTTAAGGTCTGTGCGTGTAATGCCCTCTATGGCTTCCCCACCTAAAAGTTTCTCCAGCCTCTGGCCAGTATTGTTTCCAAGGAAGTCATTGTATGTACTTCTTACTGCGTCAACGTGATGTATAGCTTCCTGGTAGTCTTCGGCAACTTTAGATAAACGCTGGCCTTGAAACCTTGAGGCAAGCTTAGAAATTCTCTGGCCGTACTTAGTGCTCAAGTTTCTGCTTGCAGCATCAAACCATTTCTTTGAAGCCATTCCTATCTTAGAGTTACCAACCCAGGCATTAAGCTGGTCAACTTTTCTTGTGGGGAACTTGCCTAAAGAAACCCCAAACCCATGATTTGTAAAAGGAATGACAAACCTTGCATCGCTTCCTAGCTTGCCTGTCCCAGCCTTCCCTATAAGCTTTCCAGAAGCATCGAACGATGCGTCTATCCCTTCCGAAGAAAGTGCTGCACCAATTCGCTTCTTGAGTTCTTCTTTCCCGAACCTTGCAATAAGCTCCGGGTCTTGAAGGAAGTCATTAAGTGTTGTGATTCTTCTCGCTTCATGCTTTCCAATGTTTGTTGCTATGGGGCCAGGCTTTCCTTTTCTCGCAACCCTCGTTGCGACATCGGCTGCATCGTCAAGTAAGTGCGCCTTGCTCGCAGCCCTACCAAGTTTACCTAAGCCACCAACGCCTTTACCAATCAGAGGGAATGTCCCAAAAGTAAGATAGGTCAAGGGGTCCATTGCGACCTCTGCACCAAAGCCGCCCAGGTCAGCCAGCTCCCATTCGTCTGGATCGTTTTTGGTCGCCAGCCCTGTTCTATGTAAGGCTTCACGCCCAGTTAAGCGATTCTCAGAACGAGTCCAGTTCCAAGGAAGCCACTGGTCGAAAGGGTTTTCTCCACCAATAGTGTCCCGAATACTTGATCCTGGCAAATCAAGAACATTACCAAAAGCAGACAGTGCTCCAAGACTGCCTTGGCCAATAGAAGTCATCAGCCCCGTTCGCTGCTCTTCTGTCAACTCACTGGGGACAGGTGCTTCTTGCTCAAGCCAAGCTTTTGCAATCATGGCATCTGAAGGAGGGGAGGCAGAACCTGACCTAGAAGGTAGCCCCGGCGAATCGAATGGACTAGAAAATCCCTCGAACATGACAAACCTATCGCACTACTTTCATGCGGCCAAGAAGTTCATTGTATTTTGTCGTTACATTTTGGTCAGATATATCGCCAGTTATGTCAAACATTAACACGTTTCCGTATCTGGATTCATACCTTATGGCAACCATTTCACCTACAGTCATGCGTTCGCCCACCAAATGAGTAGGGATGGTTCTCATCAACTTGCCTCTTGGGCCACGAACTTCTTCAGGGAATACCTGGTTTGTAAGTTGAGTTCCATCGTCTTTAAGTAGACTAAATGTATCTGATAGATTATTATCTGTACCCTGTCCAAAATCATGCCACGCGGGAGTTTTATACGTCTTCTCTCGGTCTAAAGACTCTGTGTGGTTCTCATCCCAACGTCCATGAATGCCAGCGTTAATAGTCGCAACCACTTTATCTACTACGCTGCTGTCCCATCGACTGCCGCCTAGTGGATTATTAGATTTTTCACCATACGAAGAATTAGATGGATCGACACTAATAACTATGTCGCCTAGGCTTTCCTTTTCTCTAGTTAGTTTCTTTGCTTTAGCTATTTGTAATCGAAGTTTCTGTTCATCCGGGGCATCAGCGGGTAGTGGATTCTCAGCTTCCCAATCCTTATCGGTCTTTGGTTCAATAGGAGTAGAGGCTTTGTATTCGTTGGCAAGTTGTTCAAGGGTGGGTTCTGCTACTGGTGCATCAGACGGAGACGCAAGGATTGTCGGGACATTGAAATCTAAACTGTCAGGTGCGCCTGGCACTAAGTCCCCTGCAATGTCTGTTTCTGGTGGAATGCGGCTTGGCAATGACGTAAAATCATCATCATCATCGTCAATGTCAGCATCTTCCACAGGCGCAGGTTCGCCCCTTCTCGTCCAGGAATCATGCAAGCCTTGCACTCTCTCAGAAAGACCAGAGCTTGTTATCCGATTGCGCCGTGTCCCCCACTTCTTTGACTTGCCTTTAAAGTCTTGAGCTTGTTTCTTAAGGTCCTTTAAATCTCCTCTTGCTGACTTAAGGCTTTCCTCCATTTCGCTGATTTTGTTTTCGTCTTGTTGCCATACTCGGTCGTTAAATTCAATCCCGTCTACTTCCCCTCTGTGCGTTAACCACTTTTCAGCATCTATCTTTTTCTGGTCTCTTAATCCCAGCCTTTTGTTATTGTCGGCAAATTGCTTAACAATTTTTGGAGCAAGTTCCTCTCCGGTTACACCTTCTCTAGCAGCAACCGCTGCCGAAACTAATGCCTCCGCTTTATTCCATCTCGCTTGCAACGCCCTTAGTTTTCCTTCTGCCCCGCGCAGGGCCTCGTCATCTCTTGAATCCCATACAACCACCGGGGTTCCAGTCCCTGGGGCGGCTTGTGATTGCAGGTACTTCTCGTTCAGTGCCGCGACTTTGGCCTGTGACGTTGCATAGTTCTGCGAGAACATGCTGTTCTTGCCCTGCAGAAGCCCCCACGCCAAAGCCACTTGACCGGATGCTGATCCTGTCACAATGCTTCCCGGAGGTAACAGGCTCTCTTTAAACTCAATCAACAGCTTGTCAATAGTCGCTGCTTGTCCTCCGACAGTATTCCTTAAAGTATCCGTATTTTGCATCCACTCCTTATTCTGTGTAGAGTCTGCAATATTCCGCCTCTGTCTCTCACTGTCACTCCAAAAATTCTCTCCTAGTTTTTGGTACTTTATACCTGCCGTGAATCTATCCACTGAGCCTCGCAAATTCCCTAATTGTGCTGTGTAGCCAGTCCCCCCAGGAAGCATACTCTTCATCCACTTTTCGTTTTCGTTAAGGTCTAGTGGTTTCCCGTGGAAGTTTTGGTAGTAGTGCTGCTGCGCATTAAGGAAAGCATCATGGTCAAATATCCGCATCATCTGCATGGGTTGTCTTTCTATTCGTCCATGTTGTACCCGACCCGTGATCCTCCCTCCATAAGGAACAGACTTGTGAAAGGCCCCAGGGTTAGTAATTAAAAGCTTCCAAGGGTCACGCTCATCAATCTCTGATACATCTACCCCACGCCTAGATGCAAGTAAATGCATTGCGGCCAAGTCCTTTTGCCCTTGCTTCCAAAGTCTTTTGGCAATCTGTCTGTTTTCTTTGCCCTGAATTTTCATGTACTTAACAGGGTCTCTTTCCTTCATCTCCTGTAATTTTTGATACTTCTTGACTTCCCGAAGGTCACCTAAGCCTTTTCGGTTCGTTATCTTTTCTCCAGTTTCTGGGTCCAAGATGGACCACCCTCCAGTAACCCCAGGGACTACAACGCCCCCCATGTAATGTGCTTGCTCTTTAATTCTGTCTGGAGCTTCCGGGTGATGGGCTCTCATTAAGTCTCCTGAGCCAACAGCCTCGGAGTACCCAGTAGACGACAGGTAATCAGACCGTCTTCGTCGAGCTTCACTCGGTCTCAATGACGAAGGAGGAGTGGCACTCGCCCCACTTGGTGAAAAAAGAACTTTAGGGACATTGAAATCTAGGGTGTCAGGGACTTCAGGAACTTCAGGCAGTGGAGTAGCTTCAGGCCCCGCAGTTATTGAATCCACTAATCCATCATCAATGGGAACATTGGATTCTATTGGAGGCGGGGGAGCGACTGGAGCAGGGGGTGCAGGTACATCTGGTCTATTGACAACTTCAGCATTAAGAATGGAATCTCTTTCTTGTTCGTCAATTATTTCCCTTAAGGTGTCTACCACGTAACTCTCCCTAAGATTGCCTTGGTGCCTGAAGACGCCGACCACCGCCAGCTTCCTGCCTTATGGTATGTTTAAGCAATCGGTCGTGGGCTTTGTTAACCATTTGGCCGAATTTTTCCTTGCCCGTATCGTCTTCGGCTGCGTGCCCATGCGTACTCTTCCATTCAACATAATCGGCCTCAGTCCAAGGTTGCCCGTTAGGTTTAACTTCATGCGACTCGACTCCAGCGGCTTCTAAATCTGCGCCGGAAAATGTTCCATCCCTAAACCTGTTTGAAACATTTAGGGACTGACGAGCGCTTAGACCATAATGTTTCTGTAATGCATAGTGATTGGGGAGGGTTCCCCGTTCAGTGTCCACCCATTGTTGGTCACTTCCCCTTCCAAACGTATGTTCACTCCGGGACCTAGCCCCCATTGCATTCGTATGATGCTCACCGCCACCATCACTTCGAGTTTCAGGGAATGCGTACCCTTCAGGGGCGGTCTGGAAATCCTGTTCTCGTTGCACCGCCGCCTCTTCCTCCGCAAGCAACTGGTCGATTTCCTGCTCCGCTACTGTTTCAGCCAACGTGGCTGCTTCAGCCTCCTCCCTCTCTTTCCGTTCACGGAATTGAACTTTACCAGCCGCAGTTTTCCTAAGGCGATCCTCATTCATTTCAAAGGCCCGCGCATCTTCGTATTCATCTACCTCACCATCCCCATCAACGTCATACTTATCCTTGTAGTAAGCCTTGCTTCGAAAGTCTGCAAATTCCTCGCGCACTTCCTCTGGGCTGTCATCCCAAACATAAGGGTCTTTATAGCGATCAAACAAACTGTCGCCATGAGTCCTCATTCCTTCTCGGTTGCGGCGGGTAGTTAGGCCCTCTTTAGAAGCGAGTTCTTCTGGACTAAGGGCTACCGTATTGGTGCCCAAGATGGAGCCGCCACCTCTCTCTTTCTCTATTTGCGCATCAACCGAAAGTTTAACGTCGTCAAGGGCACTTTTTTTCCTGTCATCTGCTGCACCAATAATGGGTGAAAGTCGTTGGTTCTGGGCGTCTACTGACTGAACAACAGAACTTGTCGCATCGTCCCTCGGAGTAGGGGCCCGCGTCCGGTTCTTCTCAAGGAATCTGAGTTTTTCAGATTCATCTATTCTTCCGTCCTGGTTTACGTCCCATAGCTTACGCTCATCGTCCCAGATATTACCCTGTGGCTCAGCGATGGGCTGCAAAGAACCTGATGGGTCAACAGTCCCTTGCGGGCCTTTACGGCCTTGCTCCTTAGCAGCATTAAGCTTGTTTACATAATCATCGCCATATTTATTTCTAAGATATTCTTCTTGAACACGCCTGTATTCTTCGTGGTGTGGATGGTCAGGGAAATTCTTTCTTTTTAAACCAGCACTAGCGTCGGGTGACTCTTGTATGGCCTGTGAAAGAAGCCCAGAGCCAAAGTTCTTAATCGCTCCCGCAATTCCACTGTCTGCAAGTCCTGCCACTCCCTCAACAAGTTTTCCTCCACGCCCACCCCTTTCCCTGACTTCCTGCTCTTTTGCTAATATGCTGTCTAGGTCGCCAGGAAACATGCCCATTTCTGGAGTTACAGGCCCTCCATCCGAAGTCCTTGGGCGTTGGGTCATGGGAATATCATTTACGCCAACTCTTCGTTCCCCTGGACCACCTGGCTCCCCAGGTAATGGGGGGTCTGTCATT
>Ga0302132_10002368_pt1 | contig 10833 bp, 8 predicted proteins | sample CB9_321_MG_FD_203113 | JGI IMG/M metagenome (GOLD analysis project Ga0302132, IMG submission 203113) | Marine microbial communities from Western Arctic Ocean, Canada - CB9_32.1 | ecosystem: Environmental > Aquatic > Marine > Oceanic | place: Canada: Western Arctic Ocean | collected 2017-09-19
CACAGCGCCAGCGGATGGGTCTCCACCGGCTCAGCGGCGATGTTGCGCCAGAGGTTGATGATGGCATAGCGGCCATTCTCCAGCACTCGTTCGACCTGCTCTGCATCCAGCAAGGTCTCCCCCTCCGCCAGATTGCTGCGAAAGGTATCGTTCAGACCCGGTTGGCCCGCCAGATCACGCAGCCGCTGCGGCGCGCTGGTCAGCGTGTAGTCGCCATGCACCACGTGGGCCGGTCCCTGGACTTGCTGGCCGCCCTTGATGCGCTGCTTGCGTTGCTTGCCGCTGGCCGAGCGCACATTGTGGTCAAAAGCGACGGCGAAATCGGCCCCACTGGCCTCACGGATGATCTCGGCGCAGTGGGCGTAATATTCGCTGACCACCTGATGATGGTCGAAAAAATCGAGATCGGCGCGGGCCATTGGGCGGTCGAGCAGCTCAAAGCCGTTGCGGACCAGGGTAAGGCTGGCATCGCCGGAAAGCTGGCGGGCGTCATGCACCCGCATCTCGCGCACTTCCAGATCCACTCCGTCGCGACCGCCATCGCTGCCGTCCTTGTCGCGCCGGGTGAGCACCTTGCCGTTGCGGTACAGCGAATGCTCGGCCGTCGGCTCCATATATTTGAACGACCCGACGCGGGCGGGAGCTTCTACGTTTTCCGATGTCGTGTCCGATGCCAAGACCATGGCGAGACCCTCTATATGTTCATCACTAACGGCTGCAAACCTAGCACGCCGCCGGACAGGCTTGTCACCCCATAGGCACGTCACTCTTTTGCGAGGCGGAGTGAGAATATGTAGCCCGTGCGGGCACGACAGCACGTTTCAATACCGGCGATGATATCACTACTAATAAAGCGAATTATAACACCGACCAAACGGTCCTGGTGGGAACTTACAACGCAAATCAGTTCGGGCTCTATGACGCTCACGGCAACGTTTGGGAATGGGTCCGAGACTGCTGGAGCGATAACTACAAAAGTGCCCCATCGGACGGCAGTGCTTGGACGACAGATAATTGTTCGCGCCGTGTTCTCCGCGGCGGTTCTTGGAACCACAGGCCCTGGCATCTCCGTTCCTCGGTACGCGGCAGGAGCAGGGCCGGCGCGCGGGGCGACGTCGGCGGCTTCCGTGTTGCCCGGACGCTCTCGCGATAGGGGGGCTTATCCTTTACCCATTTTTAGTTTTACCCTTGGGGTCCAGGGGCGAAGCGATGCGTGATGGGCCTTGGATTCGGTTGGGTTTGCAGCATCAGAAAGTCGTGCGCATTGCAGCCTCATTATCGCACCAGACGCCGCGTCTTGGGGGAGGGGTGCCCATCTTAGTCGACGGACATGATGTCTACTAACGCATCGAATATGAAATCACGCTTGGCTTTGATATCGCCTGAATTCCTAGATATCGTATCTCTTCAGAAGGGGGACGCGGTCGTCATGCCCCATGGGGGGTATATGTAGACCTGCTTCCGGCACTTCCCCGGTAGAACATGTCAACACATCAGGATGCTCACTGAGCACTGTTAAGAAAATGCAGTAGGTGAGCTGGCTGTAAAGCCTAAGGGCAATGTAGGAGTCTTAGAATGGGTTTATGGGCATGTTTGATGGTGGTGGTTGGTAAAGGTGATTAATTACTTATTAACAGATGGTTAGGCTATCTATCCTTATGGGTATGCATATTAGAAGAGACCGGAGCCCCAAGGGCGAGAGAGCTCTTCTTAATTAGGTGTATAAAACAGGGTTAGATATCCCGCCAACCTAGCTGGTAGTTCTAACTTTCAACCGCTCTAACTCAAGCTTGGCGAACTTCTGGGGGTCTAGCTCTTGGTTGAGCTTGTCCCGGACGTAGAGATTGGATCGGAGTTTATTTCTCTTGATCGATTTTCTAGGAGGGATTGATTGAGCCAAGTTAAGCGGTCCCTTCAAATGTTAATTCATGATGTTGCCTGACAGCTTGCCCCACTTTCTCCTGATAGGTTGAATAACCATCAACGAACTGACCGGTTTATTGAGGTTCAACGTGACGCTCTGCAGCAGGGTTGTAAGAATCATACTCGTCCCAATGCTTGCTCAATTCCGGGTTCATATTGGGTAGAGCTTATCGTTCTCCTTAATTTTAATCGGTACTCTTATACCGCTGTGTTTCTCCATCGATTTATCCATAGCGAGTTGGAGGAAACCAAGGTCTAATCCATTCACGATAAAGCTGTCGGCCGCCGCTCGTTATGGATCGTCACCAAGCTAATTGGTTATCCGATGTGCCTGTTAAGGCGTCAATCTCATTAAATTCTCAGGTCGTTTAAATTATAATTACGAAGCACGCTTTCACGCGTATCGGGGCTCCATTGGTTATCGTCCTCTTGCCCCATAACTGGTTGATAGACGTACGGAGTTTCGTCGGGAAAGCGTTGGCGTCGGGCGTCGATAGCCAACGCGATAACGCGGGAACGCTGGTGGACGCGCGCGCGGTCGTAGAGGCCATGGGTCCAGCCCTTGATGTCGAGCACCGAGGAGCGCCGATGCGCCCCGAACACCAGGCTGACTCGTTTCTTCGACGAGGTGTTCGGAAATGAGCCGTGTAGTAGCTGACGATTACACACCGCGACGTCACCCGGTTGGGAGAGCATAGGTACGGCGTCCGGTAGCCGGTCAGAGCCAATGCCGTCGACTCGCGCCTTGATGTCGATCTTGCCAGCCTTGTGGCTGCCCGGAACCACCCAAAGTGCGTTGACCGAGTTGCTTCCATGTAATTGCGTCATGAAGTTGAGCCCGTGGATGTCCCGGTCCCAATCTGGATTGTCCCAGTGCGTGGTGCCATCCTGGTGCCAAGCGACGGAACTGCCTAGGCCCGGCTCCTTGATCCAAATGGCGTCGGAAAAAGGAGCGAAGTCCGGTCCATAGATTGCCTCCGCCACGGCCAGAAGCTTTGGATGACCCGACAACCGCAGAAATGAATCCATTAGCTGCAGCCCACCCGAGATGAAATACAGCACCTCCTCGGGCGCGTTGGGTGGTGGTTTGACTTCCACCATTCGGGCTGCATGCCTGCCGTTGAAGGCATCCGTGCCACCCAGCGGATCACTCAGCGGTTTGGCGAAGTGGAAGCCCGGCCCATCGGTTTCCCGGCCCAGGACCGCCTTGCCCCTGGCAGCGGCCGTTGTGCTGGAAGCTGGCGCGCGGGCGTGCATGTCTTGGTAGTCGCTTACCAAATCAGCCAGTTCCGTGGCGCCGATCAACTCTTCAAATACATAGAACCCCGTGTCGTCATAGGCCTCAACGATGTCATGGGACAGCGCGCCGTTGGCATCAAACCTGAAGGGGCCTCTGTTGCCTAGCGCATGCGCGCGATGTTCACCGTTAATGAAATATGTGTCGGACACCACACCACTCCTGGAAAGACGTTCCAGGAAAGGTGAAGCCGGAACATCCTCTTAACTCTAGGCGATAATCGATTCGCGCGCCATACCCGGCACCGGAAGGGACGTTTGGACCCAAGACAAAGGAAATCTTAGGGCAGGTGTCCGCAGCCACCTCGGCGCCACGAGCGACTTCGCGCCATACAGGTCGGGTCTTTAACCAAAAGATCGCGGCACCGATCACTCCAGAACCTTCTCCGGCCCCAATACGGAACAGGTTGTTGGCCACGGCCATATCCGCCTGGACCGTGCCGTCGTCGAGTTTCTCGCGGTAAAAGCCAACGGCATAAAAAACGGGCTCCTCGACGTTTCGAGTGGTTTTGGCGATTTTGAAGCCGGCACCTTACGCAATTTCTCTTTCTTGATCCTTCCAGTAAGGTTCGCGGAGTTCGCGTTTCAGGATCTTGTCCAGAGCGTTGCGCGGGAAAGCGTCGCGGAATTCCACCGCCGAGACGCGTTGGAATCGGCCTAGCCGCGCATCGCCCCAGGCCATCAGGTCCGCCTCACTTACACTCGCGCCCTTGTTTAGGATCGCCAGAAGCAATGGCGTTTCTCCCCATTTCTCGTGCGGTATGCCGATCGCCGCGACCTCGCTGACAGCCGAATGCGTAATGAACGCCGCCTCGATGTCGGTGGCGAAGATATTGACGCCGCCGGAGATGATCATGTCCTTCTTGCGGCCAACCACATAGAGATACCCGTCGTCGTCAAAGCGGCCGATATCACCGGAACGCATAAACGCTGCCCCAGTACCGGGTTCCCGCCACAGCAGTTCCCAAGTGCGTTCGGCATCGTTGTAATACCCGTTCATCAGCGCCGCCGAGCGGCCGATGACTTCGCCGATTTCACCCCAGGGAAGCTCCTGTCCGTCGTCGCCGATGATGCGAATATCGGCGCCGTAGATCGCTTGGCCGACCGAACCCGTCTTGCCCCTTGCGTAATCGGGCGGACCGATACAGGTCATGAAGGCCTCGCTCATGCCATACATCTCGAATAGCTGGGCGTGGGGAAATTTGGCGCGCAATTCGTCGAAGGTATGGCGCGCCAGCGGTGAGCCCGAGACCATGATCCGATCAAGCGAAGTGGTATCGGCATCGCCAAAGTCCTCGACCGCCATCACCAGGATGCATTGCGTCGGCACCATAAAAACATTGGTGCAACGCTCCCGCGCCACCAGCCGCAGAAATTCACACGCTTCGAACTTCTGCATCAATACCAGCGTGCCACCGAAATACAGCGTCGGTAGCATGGTGAGGAAGCTGCCGTTGGTATAAAGCGGCGTGGTCATGATCGAGACAGACTCTCGGTCCACCTTGATTTCCTTACCAACACATAAGGGATACATCAGCCGCGCGAAATGGCTGTGCTCCATACCCTTAGGCACGCCCGTCGTGCCGGAGCTGTAGACGATGGAAAAGCTGTCGGCGAACGTCAGTTTGACGTTGGGGTCGTGTGCTGGCGCCGCCTCGAGCCAAGCTTCGTAGGACGCCCAATCATCATCGGCGGACCCAGTGGTGAAGAAGTTCGCCGCCCGTACATTATCCAGCTGCCCACGAATCTCATCGACCTGGCCCTTGGTCTCGGAATTGGCGATTACGAATTGCGCCTCGCAATTGTTGATCATCTTGGCCAGAGAATCCCGTGCCATCATCACGTTTAGCGGTACCGTCACGCCGCCTGCCCGCGCCGTGCCGATCATCGCTTCCAGCATGGCGATGGAGTTCTGCAACAGCAAACAAACCTTGTCGCCCTTCTTCAGGCCGTCCCGCAGCAGCGCATTCGCCACCTTGTCGACGCGGGCGTTGAATTGCGCCCAGGTCAGGCGGTCCTCGCCGCACACCACCGCGGTCTTGTTCGGCCGCAGCCTGGTATGCGTGGCGATGACGTCGGTTACGATTAGCTCCGGCGAATCAATCAACTGCATCAGCCCCTCCATTCCGTGGGTTCCTTGTCGGCTTAATATTTAACCGAAAAAGCGCGGTTCAGGCACGCCCATGACGCCGGGCTCCAGGGCGAAGAGTGAGCCCGCGAGCGGGTATTTGGCGAGCGCATCGTCGCGGATCCGATGGCGGCCGGACGTAACGTAGAGGGTCGACAGATCGGCACCACCGAACATCACGCTGGTGGTCAGCGTCGCCGGGATCTTGACTTTGCGATCCAGCCGCCCGTCCGGCGCGAAGCGATAGACCGCGTGTCCGAACGCAAAGGCGCTCCACAAATAACCTTCCTCATCAATGGTCATCCCATCGGGCAGACCCTTCAAGCCGCTGGTGTCAACCAGCGTCCGGCGGTTGCTGATCGCTCCGCTCTCCAGCTCGAAATCGTAAGCGTAAATCGAACGCGCCGCAGTGTCGGTGTAATACATGGTCTTGTTGTCGAGGCTCCAGGCCATGCCGTTTGAAGCGCGGATGCCGGTCTCCATGGCATGACTGCTGCCATCCGTATCGATACGATAGAGCGTTCCGGTGGCCGCAGCTTCCCGATGATCCAACGAGCCGGCCCAGAAACGCCCGGCCCGGTCGCACTTGCCGTCGTTAAGCCAGTGGTCCGGCAACTCAGGTTCGGGGTCATGGATCTTTACGAAGGCACCGGTTTCAGGCTCGAAGAAGCCGAAGCCACTGCGCGTGGTAACGATCATGCCTGGTTGGTTTTCGCGCAGGGCCAGCGCGTGAAATTCATACGGCGTGGTCCATTCCGCTACCTCGTTAGTAACTGGGTCGAGCCGGCAAACCAGCCTACCCTCAATGTCCAGCCAGTACAGCACATTGTCACGGGGGCACCACAGCGGCCCTTCACCGAGCTGGTTTTGCTTATTTACAACAACGCGGACCCCGTTCATCTCTCCACCTCTCCCGTCGTGCCATGTCTGCCCTCGCGCTTTACTTGCTTCATTCATGGCGGCGCCCCTTCGATCCCCAAGTCGTCACGCTGATCAGGATACCGCACGATCAGCACGCCGACCGCGTTTTTCACCGTCGTCGGATACCACTGGCCACCGCGGCCTGTGGGAATGCCGCGGGCGTTCAGCGCATCGGCGATCGACTGTAGCGTCGTTGTCCCGGCGCGGCGAATTCCATCGACCAGGGCGACAAGAGAGAACGGGGTGGCCGGGCTGGCACGCGCCGTGGTGAGGAATCCTCTAGCGGCGTCGAGCGGCTGCACTTTGTCCGTCCTCTACGTCGCTGCGCCCTTTCTTCATGCTGCTTCTGCCGGGACCACCGGCTCGCGGCCAACCAAAGCCGTTCGGTGCATTGTGCGTCGCTGGCTCCGACGATCGTAGGGCATGACCTGGTGTATGGTGCAGCGATTGTCCCACATCAGCATGTCGCCCTCGTGCCACTTGTGACGGTAGACGAAGCGTTCCTGCGTCGCCCAGGCGGTCAGCTCGTCGATCAGCGCGAAGCCCTCGGCCTCGGTCATGCCGACGATACCCTTCATGTTGAGCGGGCTGATGTAGAGCGACACCCTGCCGTCGCGCTCGGGGTGGCGGCGCGTCAGCGAATGGGTCACCGCCGGGACCTGCGCCCGCTCCTCCTCCGTCAGCTTGCGGTGGCCGGGATCGGCGAAGTCGCGGATGCGCTCGTAGCTGAGCCGGCCGACCTTGCCCGCAACCCGCCGGCGCAGCTCGTCCGGCATCTCCTCCCATGCGTGGAACAGGTTGGCGAACAGCGTTTCGCCGCCGCTTTCCGGCACGGCCACCGCCCGCAACACTGCGCCCAGGCTCGGGATAGGTCGGTAGGCGCTGTCAGTGTGCCAAAACTCAACGATCTTGAGGTAGACGTCGACGGGATCGTCTGCGCTGCGGATGTGTCCCGTCTCCTCGGTGTTGGCGACGCGGAAGATCTCGGGATGGCGCGAGGAGCGCTGGTCCGCCTCCGGGTGGATCTCGAGCTCGCCGAAGGCGCGAGAGAAGCGGATCTGCGCCTCATCCGCGATGTCTGCACCGCGGAACAACAACACATGGTGCTCGCGCCAGAGTCGCTCGAGTTCAACCGTGGTCGCCGTGTCCGGCGGCCTGGCGAAATCGACGCCTCGAACTTCCGCGCCCAGTCCCGGGTGCAGCTTGATTCCCGTAAGTTCCATGGGTTTTCTCCCTGCCGTAGCCGGCGCCGATTGTCCGTCGTTAAGCGCTCGCCGCTAAGCCTGTCACTCGCCAGATATGGTCTCGCAGATTGATGGCAAGGTCCAGGGCAGCGTGACCAACCGCGTGGGAGGGGCGGGGCGTTTCTGGGCGCCGTCTGCTTCTCAAATGGTGTCAATTTGCGCAGGGATCAAAACGTCGGAGCGGGTCTGATTCGTGACTTCAAGGACGACTACCCGATGTCGCCCCTCCTTGAACCGGTTGTCCGGGTCGCGCTAGTATTCGCCCGTATTATGAATCGAAAACGCCCCAGCGAGGTGCCCGCCGATGCCTGAGAAAGCCGATTTGCTTCTAGTTGGATTCATGTTTGGCGCCGCCGAGGCGCGGCTGGATACGATGTTCCGCGTCCATCGGATCGAGGATTTCGCGCAGGCACACGACTTGCCAGCGGAAACCGCTGGGAAATTCCGCGTCGTATCCGTCGGCATGGTCGGCACTGGCCATACCAGCACGGTCGCGGTGAACGGGGCGTTTCTCGACTGTTTCCCTCGCCTGGAACTGCTTGCGGCGCTTGGCGTAGGGGTCGATTATATCGATGTCGACGCGGCGGCCGCGCGCGGTGTGACCGTGACCAACACGCCGGGCGCGAATACCGAGGAGACGGCCGACACCGCCATGGGCCTGCTGCTGTCTACGGTCCGCCAATTGCCACAGGCTGACCGCTTCATCCGATCTGGCAAGTGGCCGTCGGCGATGTTTCCGCTGACCGGCACGCTACGTGACAAGCGCCTCGGCATCCTTGGCCTGGGCAACATCGGCCGGGCGGTGGCCCGCCGCGCCGCGCCGTTCGGCCTGGAGATCCTCTATCACAACCGCAACCGGCGCACCGACGTGGCCTACACCTATGTCGACACAGCGCTCGAACTGGCCCGGGCGGTGGATATTCTGATGGTCATTGTGCCGGGGGCCGAGGACACCCGCAATCTGGTGGACGCCGAAATTCTGCGGGCGCTGGGCCCGGAGGGCGTTCTGCTCAACTGCTCGCGCGGCACGGTGGTCGATGAGAAAGCCTTGATCGCGGCCTTGCGGAACAAGGTCATCGCGACCGCCGGCCTCGATGCCTTCCTGCACGAGCCGCACGTGCCGAGCGAACTGATCGCGATGGAGCACGTGGTCCTGTCCCCGCACATAGGCTCCGGCACCCACCACACCCGAGAGGTGATGTCGATGGCGGTGCTGGATAACCTGGTGGCCTGGAACGCTGGCCAGGCGTTGCCAAGCCCGGTTTAGCGGTTCTGCGGGTTATTGAGTTGAGCCATCGGAGGAATGAATCCCGTCTTTCGGCGGGATGACGGAGTGATTGTGGCGGAAGTCTCTCGCCCCACGACGCCCTCAGACAAATCGCGTGACGCTCATGGAACAGCATGGCCCGATGCCACGCCTTATACGCGGTCGTACATGATATTCCTCTGGAGTGTCCGACCATGGCTGTTTTGGATATAGAGACCGCCGTCGCCAGCGGCACCGCTCACAATGTCGTTCCCACTCAGACCGTATATCTTGTCGCCATAGCCGGCACCGTTCAGCACGTCAGCGGTACTAGTGCCCTCAATATCTTCGGTGATCTGGAACGCTGTGCTCTGCGTCCGGGCAACGGCCACAGCGCCCATGGCTGGCGCGACGTGCTGGAGCCGGTCGTCACCGGCTATCGGGGTAAGCAGTTGCGGCGCTTCTTCCGGGGTGACGCGACCTTCGCCTTGCCCGGACACCGTCTCGCCCTCGACGGCTTTAATGATGTGTGCGCTCGCTTTTATTTTTCCTAATACACAAAATCGAATATACCTTTGGCGACAGGTTGAGCCATCAATTCGCCGTGGTTGTCTACTTTCGGCATCAAACCCATTAACGCCCGTGCATCTGTGTCGGCCAAGGATTCCACAAGTGATAAAAACCGATCGCGCTCACCTTGCCCGCAGGGTTCAAGTGCAAGGGCGTCGAACTTTTTCACATAGTCAGGCCAGGACCAGGGCTTAGTACCATTAGGATGGGCGTCTGCCACCATTTTTTCAGCGACGTGGCGTCCGCCGTCCTGCATGAAAATCTCTAGCCGGCCCCCGAAGGCGCGGCATCCAGGGTCGGCATTGTTGTAGCGACGCGTCCAGACTTCGTCTTCAACTGTTCTGATCTTTCGCCATAAGGAACGTGTCGAAGGGCCGACCCGCCGGGCCGGCGGATAGCTGTCTACATAGTGCCAACGACGGTCCTCCAGAGCCACGGCTAGAATGTAACTGATGGAATGGTCAAGGGTCTCGCGAGAGGCATCAGGATCACTTTTTTGTGGATCGTTGGCGCCGCTTCCAATCACGAAATGGGTGTGGTGACTAGTGTGCAGGACAATCTCCCGGACCTGCTGCAAATCGATCCGTGCGCCAACATCGATCGCCAGATCGATTAGGGCCTGGGCCTGGTACTCTGCCGAATGAGCCTTTGTGTAGGTTTCCAAAATGCCAATAGCACTTTCGTTCGCCGCCGGTAATTCGACGACATATTTGCTTTCGGGCCCGCCGAGCATCCAGGCAATTACGGAATCCTCGCCTTCGTAAATAGGATTGGGGGACGCTTCACCGCGCATGGCACGGTCGACCGCTTCTATGGCCATTTTTCCGGAAAATCCAGGCGCGAATGCCTTCCAACTGGATATCTCTCCTTTGCGCGATTGCCGCGTGGAAAAGGCCAGATGCACCGCCTGATTGACGGCGTGGTAGACCGTTTCGGTCGGCAACTGCAACAACGCACCCAGTCCCGCCACCGTCGCCGGTGTCAAATGAGCCACATGATCCTTCTTATAACGGTGCAAGCTAATAGCTTTCACCAATGCCACATGCACCTCATAGGCTACTAGGATAGCATGCAAGAGATCGGCCCCATTGCGTCCACATTGTTGCGCAACAGCAATCAACGGACTGATATTGTCACCCGGATGGGCGTAATCAGCCGCCAAGAAGGTGTCGTGGAAATCCAGCTCGCGCACGGCCGTGGCGTTGGCCCAGGCAGCCCATTCCGCTTGCACTGTAAGATCCGCCGTGAGACCGAACAAAGTGGCGCCATCGGCGCGTGGATGACAAAGGGCCTGCTGTCGGGCGGTCACCACCGGCCCGCGCGACAGAGACGCTACGGCGACCGCGGCATTGTCAACTATGCGGCAAAGGGCCATATTGATTGCAAGTTCATCGTGTGACCGAGGAGTTGCAGCGAAGGCGGCGATCTTCCAAGCTAGTTGTTCCTGCATCGGCAAATTGGCGCTCGAAGGGAAGACCCGGACGAGATGACTTTCCATTACTGCC
>Ga0302132_10002370_pt1 | contig 10830 bp, 8 predicted proteins | sample CB9_321_MG_FD_203113 | JGI IMG/M metagenome (GOLD analysis project Ga0302132, IMG submission 203113) | Marine microbial communities from Western Arctic Ocean, Canada - CB9_32.1 | ecosystem: Environmental > Aquatic > Marine > Oceanic | place: Canada: Western Arctic Ocean | collected 2017-09-19
GTTTGGGACGTAGTCTCCCTCGTGATCGTATTCCAGCGCCGTGTCGTACCCGATGTCCACTGGCTGTATCTCTGGGATCATGGATTGCCGCACATACAGCGCGCCTGTCTCGTCGGGGCCCAGTAGCCACTTCTGTCCGGGTATCGAGTAGAAGTCGCAGTCTATGGCACGCAGGTCGAGGGGGATATGGCCAGCCGCCTGTGCTCCGTCGATCAGCATCCAGATGCCACGGTCTTTCGTGAGCGCCCGGATCCCCTCGACGGGCATGCGGAGTCCGGTCGAGTATTCGATGTGACTGAAAAAGACCATGCGGGTGCGTTCCGTCAGCGCGGCCTCCACCTTGGACAGGATGGAGTCATGAGGTTCACCGGGCGCAAGCTGGAGTACGCGGGTGACGACGCCACGGCTCTCTCGCAGATGGTAGGACGGGAGCAGAATCGAGGCGTGCTCGAGACTGCAAGTGATGATCTCATCGCCCTCGCGCCAGGGTAGGCCGTTGAGGACGTTGTTCAGCCCGGTAGTCGTGTTTGCGGTGAGCAGAATCTCATCGGCGGAGACGTTCAGTAGACCGGCCACCGCCTCTTGCGTCTGGAGATCGATCAGCTTGCCCGAATCCATGACCTCGGGGGTGGTGGGGCCGTTGTAGCTCTCGTATTCAAGGCGCTCCTTGATGGTCTCGACGACGGACACTGGCGAGGGTCCTGCCCAGCCCGTGTTTAGGTAGGTCATGTCGTGTGTCGTTGGCATCTGTTTTCGCAGGGCTGCTACGTCCATATGTTTACCTTCCGTGGATGTCTAGGTTCTCTCACATACCCTGATCGTGTTTGGGTGTTAACCATTGATCGGGTTGTATTGCCGGGAAAAAGAAAAGAATAAAAGAGATATTGTGAGGGGTACCCTCACACACCCGGCAAAGGGGCCGAGCCCCTCTGCACACCCCTTTGGGACCGGAACCAGCCATTTGGTCGACCGCTGGGACATCATCCCCAGCCAATGTCACCCTGAGCGGATGCGAAGGGCCTGGGGAGGCGGGGTTTCGCATTATGTTGCGACGGTGCGCCGCCCCCACCCCAGACCCTTCGTCGCCAAGCCGCCCCATCATGACATTGATGTGGCCTTCGAATGTCGTTACTCGAACCTACAGTGGCAGGGTGATTTTTTTGTCTGACTGGGAGCTTTGGAGGATTGCGTCTGTGAATTCCATATACCGGACACCGTCCTCGAAGGTCGTGTGGGTGATCTCTTCGACGCCTCTGATGGCATTCACGAATTCCTCCTCGACACGCCAGCTGCCCACCATCTCCGGTCGCACTGTGATCTCTGACAGCTCTGAGTCGCCGCGGCGCGCACCGTAGAGCTTCTGGCCGTGGATGTCTATCTTCAGGGTGCCATCAGCGCCGTATAGCCAGATCGTGTCCTCGGGAGCCAGTCCCGTGACCGTACTCACTCGGATGTGGGCTATGGGGCCGGAGGCCATCTCGCACAATAGCTCCACGTGGTCCGGTATCGTGATGTACCGACGTTCGCCTTGATCGTCCTGACGCCACTTCACGTTGGTTGTCGTGAGGGCCTGGACGCTGGTCGCGGGACCGATGAGCCCCATTAGGACCTCGTAGAAAATTCCGGTCCACAATACGTTGTTGCCGCTCACGTCCCGGTCGTCACGCCAGGTGAATGGGGAGTCGTGGTCTATGAAACCCTTGGACAATGACACGTCAACCGATAGCAGATCGCCTGTGAAGCCATTGGCGATAAGGTCCTTTACTGTCTTGTCGGCCCAGAGCGTGAAGGGGGCGGGCACGATCTGCTTTATCAGGTCGGGCTGCTCCTGGCCAGCGGCCAGCATGTCCCAGGCCTCTGCCGAGTCCATCGCCATCCTGGCCTCGCAGAGCACGTGTTTGCCTGCATCCAGCGCGGCCAGGACCAGTGTGTGGTGCGTGTTGGGCCAGGTGCCGATGCAGATGGCGTCGGTGTCGCTAGCTGCTATCAGATCCTGCCACCCATCGTAGACCGTCGAAATTCCGAACTCGTCCGCGACGCGCTGCGATGATTTATGGGTGCGATTGGCTACGGAGACTAGCTCCACACCGTTGATGGCCTGGAATCCTGGGATGTGGCGTTTGGTGGTGTTGCCGCCGGCCCCTACGAACCCGATTCTTATGACGTCGTCGCTCATGGATATTGCCTCTTATCAGTGTTTTCGGATGAGGGAGCAACGTGTGTCATGTTTGCTGCTCCATGCGCCCAAAACCATACCATCTTGAACGGCACGGGCGCATCCCTGCGAAGAAACATCCATCTGGGCGTTAGTGCGTTCTAATGCGCGGGTCGAGGATGCCCAGAACGATGTCGGATAGCAGCGTTCCGATGACTGTCAGCGTGCCAAGGATCATCACGATGTAGGCCGAGGCGAGCATGTCGTCGGTTTCCCATACGCGGGTTGTCTGGTCGCGCGGTGGGTGACGCCGTCCAGCTTCGGTGACCGCGCGATGCTACCACGCGACAGGGGGAGCTACCGGAGCGAAAAGACCTCGGCGTTGGTGAGTTGCAGCACTACCTCTACGTTCTTGGAGGGCGGCGTTGCGTCTCCGCGCCACCGGACGACCTGGTCCAGGGAGTCGGAGGTGATGGGCACGCATTCCGAGATACCCATGCCGGGAACAGGGCGGCCATCGATATGGAGGCCGACGGCGATCGAGCCTACTGAGGCGTCAGCGTTTAGGTGCAGATCCGGCCCAAGAGCTCGGGGCGTTGTGCGCAGCTCGCCGGCCACAGGGCCTGCTTGCAGGCCTGCAAGTCGGTCGCGTTGCCACGTCGCCATACCCAATGCTCCTGTGATCTCCGAGCCATCAAAGGTAATTCCGCCGTGGGTGGCGTTGCGGCCCCCGTAATAGGCCCTCAGCTCATCGCCATTCTCGATGAAAGAGTTGCCGATGGCGGTCATACCCCAATCCCACTCGCCCTCGGCTCCCACTGGGAGGACAGGAGTGCGGTCGCCGGTCCGCTCCCAGGTCCGTCCGTCACGGCTGGTGACTAACTGGACGTCCATGTGCCCTTCGGTGGAGACGTTGCCGTCTGTGCTCCGAAAGTCCTGCACGAATCCGATCAGCACCGGGCCATATCGCAAGATAGGCATGCCATAGAACTGGGTGTACCGGTCCGGGTTGCCCTCTCCCCACGCGTCGTCGGCCTCGTCGGGGATAAACGCCGGTCGGGGCATCGACCAGTCCAATGCGTCCTTGCTCTCGGTCCATAGCACCGAGCGGCGGCGGTACCCCCTGATGTTCAGGAACGTCTTGACGATGCCGCGAAACAGGCCGTCGTGCTCGTCATACGTGAACCACCCGACATCGGCGTGACCGGGGATTACCGGTTCACGAGGCCCGTCTGTCCAGTGGATGCCGTCGTCGGAGTATGCCAGGTAGTAGCCGTCGTAAGGCCCGTACCCCGACCTCGCGTACTCGTAAGCAACCATCGTGTACGTCTTGCCAGAGCCCAGGTGCGGCGTGTACAGCACGTTCTCTATTACGTCCTGGCTGACCATAAGCGGGGCGCGCTCCGCAGACCTCATGGACTCACGGTTAAGGTAGATATTGTTGTCAAGGTTGCCGTCGAAGTCCGGGAACATGCCGAGGGTGGGCTTGCGCCACGTGAGCCCGTCGTCGCTCTCGGCATAGAGGTTTATGTACTGCGTCGCCTTCGAGTAGCTCTCATACCACATGCGGTAGAGGTCGCCCTCCTTGCGGACCGTGCCACCCAGGAGGAGGATTTGCTCCCATGGCTTGTCGGCGACCATTACTGGCTCCGGTCGTTTGTGGCCCGGATGGACCACACGGGTTAGCCCGCTGGACGCGGCGATGTCGTGGTCGTCTATGAATAGCGCCAATTCACTCATCGTGTTTGTTCCTTGGATTCGTCTCTTCACGCTTATCGGAGCGAGAAGACCTCAGCGTTGGTGAGTTGGAGTACTATCTCCACACTTTTCTCGGGCAACGTTACGTCGCCTCGCCACGTTACGATGTGGTCCAACGAGTCCGTTGTAATAGGCACGCAGTCCGAGATACCAATGCCGGGGACAGGTCGGCCATCGATATGGAGCCCGACGGCGATCGAGCCTCCGGAGGCGTCCGCGTTCAGGTGCAGCTCCGGTCCGATGGTTCGGGGCGTCGTTCGCAGCTCGCCAGCCACAGGGCCTGCTTGCAGACCTGAAAGACGGTCGCGTTGCCACGTCGCCATACCCAATGCTCCGGCGACTGCTGAGCCATCAAAGGTAGTCCCGCCGTGAGTGGCGTTCCAGCCCCCGTAATAGGCCCTCAGTTCATCGCCATTCTCGATGAAGGAGTTGCCGATACCTGTCATGCCCCAGTCCCAGTCGCCCTCTGCGCCGACCGGTAGGACAGGCGTCCGGTCGCCGGTGCGCTCCCAGGTCCGGCCGTCACGGCTGGTGACCAGCTGCACGTCCATGTGCCCCTCGGTGGACACGTTCCCATCGGTGCTCCGGAAGTCCTGCACAAATCCGATCAGTACCGGCCCATAGCGGAATATCGGCATTCCATAGAACTGGGTGTACCGGTCCGGGTCGCCCTCGCCCCATGCGTCGTCGGCCTCGTCGGGGATAAACGCAGGGCGGGGCATCGACCAGTCCAGGGCATCCTTGCTCTCGGTCCAGAGGACAGAGCGACGAGCGTATCCCCTGATGTTCAGAAACGTCTTGACGATGCCACGGAACATGCCATCGTGTTCGTCATACGTGAACCATCCGACATCGGCGTGACCGGGGATTACCGGCTCACGGGGGCCGTTTGTCCAGTGGATGCCATCGTCGGAATAAGTGACGTAGTAGCCGTCGTAGGGGCCGTATGTTGTCCGGGCATATTCGTAGGCCAGCATCGTGTACTTCTTGCCGGGGCCGAGATGGGGAGTGTGCAGGACATTTTGATTGTGGTCCTGGCTGACCATCTGCGGGGCGCGTTCCGCAGACCGCATCGACACGCGGTTCAGATATATGTTGTTGTCGAGGTTGCCGTCGAAATCCGGGAACATGCCGAGAGTGGGTTTGCGCCAGTTGAGGCCATCATCGCTCTCGGCGTAAAGGTTTATGTACTGGGTCGCCTTCGAGTAGCTCTCGTACCACATGCGGTAGAGGTCACCCTCTTTGCGGACCGTGCCACCGATCAGCAGCGTGTGCTCCCACGGGCGGTCTGCGGGTATTACCGGCTTCGGGTGTTTGCGTCCCGGGTGGATCATCCTTGTCAGTCCGTTGGATGCGGCGACGTCGTGGTCGTCTATGAATAGTGCTGATTCATTCATCGCGCAATCACCTCAAATTTGTCGTGGTTTCAGGGCAAATCTGCAATATCGTCCGCAAGTCTACCACAGGCCGATAGAGGGGTTGAGATCGCACGACACCGCCCTTAGTATCAGCGTCGCCTGGAACGGCTCCGCCCGTTTGGCACGCGGTGCCTGCGGTAGCCTGCCCTTGCGGGAGGATGGCAGTGCGACTGATGATGACTGGTTGCGAATACGCTGGCGTGACGACCCTGACGAAGACGATCAAGGAGTGGGCCGAGGAGGTCGTGGGGAGTGAGATCGGATGCTGAACAAGATCACAAACGACACGAGCGATTCTACTGTCGAACAGTCGCTGGCAGAGTTCATAAAGAAGGTCGGTCCGGTCCTGAACAATCGTGACCGGACCGCGATTCTGGTCAAGAAGGCCAAGAACGCAGGCGACTGGCCATCGCTCAGAATGACAGGTGCCGGAGGGTTTCAGCCCATTGTCGGGGGATAGGCCAGCTTTCCCTTACGTTCCGTTGCCACCCTGAACAGGTGGCCGTCTGATGTGGTGACGTACAGCATGCTGAGGTCGGCACCGCCGAAGGAGCAGTTGGTGGGCCGGTCTACTGGCAACGGGTGCGTTTCGAGCACCTCGCCCGATGGCGAGAACACGTAGATCATCGGTCCTGGGCCGCTCTGCTCGAACCCGGCTGTGGCGACTATGTTGCCATCGACATCCAGGACCATGCCGTCGATGCCTCGGTGGGCCCCGAAGTCGTGCAGCAAGCGGTACTTTCCCAGGCTGCCATCGCTGTTGACCGGGTACTCCCTCAACTCGCGCTTCTCTTCCGGTTCACGGCCGGACTGAGCGACGTACAGGCTCTGGTGGTCCAGCGAGAACAGCAGCCCGTTGGGTCGTGTCGTATCGAATGTGACCCTATGGGTCTCATATCCGCCGTCCAAGGGGTCTAGCCGATAGACCGAGTCGTGGTCGAGTACCCTGTTGCCACGGTCCTCGCTCCACGGCCCTCCGGCACCTTCGTAGTATGGGTCGGTGAACCATATTCTCCCCTGTGGGTCGATGGCCAGGTCGTTGGGGATGTTAAGGGACTGGCCTGAAAATCCGTCGGTCAGGGGCGTCGCGTTGCCGTCACTCTCGTACCTGACTACTCGGCGTCCGCCGCCTTCGCAGGCGTACAGCGTGCCGTCCGCGTCGAACATCAGGCCGTTGGCGTTGTTGGTTCCGGACTTGAAAACCGACGACGTTCCGGTTCCAGGGTCGAACCTGTATATCCTGCTTTCGGGGATGTGTGTGAAGAGTAGTCCTGTGCCATCCCAGGCCGGCCCCTCGGTAGTGCCGCCGTAAGGCCCGTCTACCAGCTCGAAGTTCCAGCCCATGATCGATCTCCTGTTACCACGGATGGACCGCATGATAGTATCGATGCTTGGTACGCGGCAACCTCATGGTGAAGGAGATGGAATGAAGATAGGCGCGCACGTTTCGACCTCGGGCGGACCCGCAGCCGGTATCGACCGTGCAACGGAGATCGGGGCGGAGGCCATACAGATATTCGCGTCCTCGCCTCGCGCATGGCGGTTCAAGGCTTTGACCGAAGAGCAGGTGCTTTCATTCCGAGAGAAAGTCGATGCCACCGGTGTGAAGCCGACCTTCATACATGGCAGCTACCTGGTCAACGTTGGGGGCGACCCGGCGATGCTGGAGAAGTCCGTCGCGTCACTCACGGCCAACCTGGAAGCTGCTGGCCAGATTGGTGCGGCCGGCGTGATCTTCCACGGAGGCAGCCACAAGGGCAAGGGATTCGATGCGATTCTCGATCAAGCCGCCACCGCCCTCAGGGAGGTCCTTTCGAGGTGTCCGCCCGATGTCTGGCTCGTGATCGAGAACAGCGCAGGCATGGGGTCCCACATCGGCTCGTCCTTCGCTGAAATCGGCAGGCTCATCCGCGAGTTGGACAGCCCCAGCGTCAAAGTGTGCCTCGATACGCAGCACACATATGCCGCCGGGTACGACATCTCCGATTCGGACGGCATCGCGAAGGCAATGGAGGAGTTCGACAAAGAGATCGGTCTTTCAAGGCTCGTTGCCGTCCACGCCAACGACTCCAAGATGGAGCTCGGCTCAGGCGTCGACCGGCACGAGAATATCGGCGAAGGTCACATCGGGGAGTCCGGTTTCGAGACTATCATGGCGCACCCGGCGTTTCGAGATGTGCCTTTCCTGCTTGAGGTCCCAGGTTCGGACCCAGATTCGAAGGGCCCAGACAAGCGCAACGTGGATGCTTTGAAGACAATACGGGACAGGCTCGGAATATCTGCCTGACCCCCAGATCGCTCAACTGATACACACAAATAAAAGGAGGCAGGCCCGAAACCTGGCTCCTTCTCTAGCCGCTACTGTCTGTTATATTACATATTTTATAAACTATAATTGCTTGCAAATTTCACGCTTATGTTTAAATTCAGAATAAAAACAGTCCCCATAATTCTTTGCTTAGGATTTTTTTCACTCATAGCTTTTTATATATGGATGAATTTAAACCCAATTTACACCACTCTAAATATAGACAAGATTACAATCGAATATGAAGATGCCGTGAATGACCCTCTCAAGACTGAAGAGAAACTGCTGCAAAGACCCCTAATCACAATTGCAACTACTAATATTCAGCTATATCCAAATGACTCGCAATATCACTTTGACAGAGCTAAACATTATGTTGGCTTGGCTCGTCAGGATTTAGCAATAGCCGACTACACTAAAGCAATAGAATTAGACCCAGAAAACGTCTTTTACTACTGGGAAAGAGGTCGTGCCTACTGGGTGATGAGTCAATATCAAAAATCATTAAATGATTACGATAAAGCCATCGAGTTGGAGATACCTGAAGGATTACAACGGAAGTCAAAAGTGACTATTCTTAGTGCAGAATTAGACCAGTTACAAGAAGAGAGAAAGGAATTACTGGAATACATTAACTAGCAATTAGGCATGTACCAATTGCAGTTATTTAAGTAGTGGGTACTTCTTGACTAGTGGGATCCTCACCCAGAATTTTCCGAGACCTATCGGAGAGCCCGCTGCTGCGACTATGAGCCCTGCCATGATGATCATGCCGATTATGTGATCGTCCAGGAACGGGTTGTTCTCAGGTGTAATCAGTGCGTACATCGCGATCCCGATATACCCTGCGATCCTGACTCCGATGCCGAGCATGAGGGGTAGCTCGATTCCGAGCAGTCCCAGCGCATGAACAGCCATTTGATCGACTCAGAGCCCGCGAGGCCTTGTAGGTCTCTGCCAGTGGTCCTCTCGACGCGAAGTTCAGGAACCCGAATGTGGGTGATTCGCCGTCGATCCAGCCCTTGCCCGCCTCTGTGGCGTATCCGAGTCCGAAGAGCTTGTCGGCGAAGGCCCAGAAGAATGTCCAGCCCATCGCCAGCCTCAGGGCTGCCCAGACGAGTCCGGTCTTGCCGCCTGCCTTGCTACTCTCTTCGGCTGCCGTGGTGACATACTCTACGTCCCTCGGCGCATACTCTTTAACCTCAACTAGGTTCTTGGTTCTTTCTGCTGCGGTAGTCATCTTCTGGTCTCCTTCCTTGCACCCTTGGCTCTCGGGGCCGGGTGTTATTTATTTCGTTTGTAGTGTATTTCACAAAGTGTGGGCGCAGTGTGAAGATGCAGTTGATGGGCGTGAAGAAACTGTGAAGTATTTCACATAATGCATATTTGACCCATTTAGCCATGTATGCTTCCAGGCCCCACGGGCCCCGGTAACACCAGTGAGCGGTGCTATAATGGACGGGAAATTCAAGGGCTGATCGCTGATATCTGTGACTGAATTCGGTGAGGAGAGCGACTTGGGCGAAAGGGCCAGTGACGCGCGTTATAGGAAGTACCTGGAGTCCGAGCTCGAGGCAGCCGCCTTGTATACGGCGCTGGCCGACGTCGAAGACGATCCTGCCCGGGCGGAAATCTTCCTGAAGCTGGTTGACGCTGAATTGAAACACGCCGGGCGCTGGGCCGAGAAGCTGGGGATGGACCCGGCGCAACTCAGCAGCAGCGGCCTGGGTGTAAAGGGACGGTTGTTGAAGTGGGGGGGGCGTATATTCGGTACCCGCCGGGTTCTGCCTATCTTGCTCCGCCTGGAGGCCAAGGAGACGGCGATATACTCCGCCGATCCTGAGGCCGTAGACCTCGTCCCGGAGGAACGCAGACACTCTCGTACGCTCCGGGAAATGTCCCGACCCGGCTCGTCGACAGACCCCCAGTTGCCGTCCACTTCGGTCGGGGGCTCTGGTAGTCTCAGGGCAGCCGTACTGGGCGTCAACGATGGCCTGGTGTCGAACTTCAGTCTGGTCATGGGCGTCGCGGGTGGGACTGGCAACCCAGACTTCGTGCTATTAGCTGGTGTCGCCGGTCTCTTCGCCGGTGCGTTCTCGATGGCCGCCGGCGAGTACATATCGATGCGGTCTCAGCGCGATATCTACGAGTTCGAGCTTGCGAAAGAACGGATAGAGTTGACCGAGTGGCCGGAAGAGGAACTTGAAGAGCTGGAGTTGATCTACCAGGCCAAAGGCCTCTCGGCGGAGGAGGCGAGCACCGTCGCTCACCGGATAATGGCAGACCCTGAGGTTGCCCTGGACACCATGGCGAGAGAGGAGCTGGGTCTGGATCCCTCCGAGCTGGGTTCGCCCAGGGGAGCGGCAGGAGCGTCTTTCTTCGCATTTATCGGAGGGGCGCTGGTGCCAATAGCGCCCTACCTTCTCCAGGCTGGTGACCTGGCGTTCTCATTGAGCGCCGGCTTCAGCGCCGCCGCGCTACTGGTAGTGGGCAGTTTGCTGGCGTCGATGTCGGGCCGGCCGGTATGGTGGGGAGGGCTGCGCATGCTCCTTGCTGGTGGGGCTGCGGCTGCGGTTACGTATGGCATCGGCACACTGGTAGGCATACCGCTGGACTAGCGCAGACTGTTGACCGAGCCGTCGCCATAATCCACTTAAGACACACGACGCCGCGATTCACGGACCGGGGTGCTCTGATTTGACTTCAACAATTCGACTGGGGCGCATATTCGGTATCCCCCTTGGGCTCCACTACTCCTATTTTGTCTTGCTGGCTCTGCTCACATGGAGGGTCTCAGGCGTGTATTTGCCTGATCGCTACCCCGGCTGGGATTCGTGGGCCTACTGGGCTACCGGGGCCATCGCAGCAATACTGTTATCTGTCTCGGTAGTCGTTCACGAATTGGCCCACTCGCTGGTTGCCCGTTCACGAGGGATTGAAGTCGATGGGATCAATCTGTTTATTCTCGGCGGGGTCAGCAACCTTGATGCCGACTCCCGGCGAGCCCGTGATGAGTTTCTCATAGCTATCGTTGGGCCTCTAACCAGCCTGATGATTTCGGTGATCTTGTGGGGGGGCGCCTCGGTTTTGAGCGGCGGCAGTTCGCCCATCAACGCGGTCATCTGGTATCTAGGGGTTGTCAATTTCTTTCTGGGCATATTCAACCTGCTGCCGGTGTTCCCACTCGACGG
>Ga0302132_10002371_pt1 | contig 10828 bp, 10 predicted proteins | sample CB9_321_MG_FD_203113 | JGI IMG/M metagenome (GOLD analysis project Ga0302132, IMG submission 203113) | Marine microbial communities from Western Arctic Ocean, Canada - CB9_32.1 | ecosystem: Environmental > Aquatic > Marine > Oceanic | place: Canada: Western Arctic Ocean | collected 2017-09-19
GTGCCTACTGTATCATTTCCGCCAAGCTTAACTTTCCCGCCATCTTGGAAACTATGAATGATATCCGCGCCATCGCGCATTCTTAGAATATCACCAGTACCATCTTGTCTTATTTGGAGAGCCGGTTGCTCATTTGCTGTATGATTTTCGTGTAAAGAAACTAGTGGGAAGCTTCCTGCTTCATTTAAATTTCTTTCAAAGTATCCTGCATATCCGCTTGTAATATCTTGCTTAAAGTAACCTGCTTTAAAACCTACTGATTTTAAAGCCATGGCCGATTCACTTTCACTATCAATTTCAAAAGCAGTAAATCCACCGGTTTCGTTAAAGTCAATAAACAACCCATCGATATTTTCAGTATCTGCTACATTAATTTCAACTTTGCCGCCTGGATCACCTGTTCCACCGATGTGTACTTTGTCGTCTGTATCAGAAACATAAATTCTTCCTGCAGTATTCCGTGTCCATGTTTCTAGAGATGATGCAATTGTTACTGCACCATTTGCCCCAGTCGTGATCGTTGTGTCCGCACCGGCAATAAGATATGATGTTCCATCATCTAGTTTGGTAAGCGATCCACTTATTCCATTTTTTCCAGTAATCGGACCTACAAATACTGATCCACCGGTTGTGCCAGTAAAATATAGTGTACCGGGAGAGTTTAATTCTACAGATCTGGCAGATATACCACCTGAACCTGTTAGAACTATTTGGCCCGCGGCTCCATCATCCAAGTCTAGAAGATCTATTACACCAGCACCTGTACCAAGCTTTAAGTTAGTACCAGCATAAACCTTAACAGGGCCATTAGGATTTCTAACGATTGCTGTTGTCCCTGCCTTAGGTTTCATTTCAAATGTACCGGTGATCTCCATTCCGCCGTCAATTTTTAGAGGAGATCCACCATGAAGTGTGCCGCTGATTACGACGTCTCCTCCAAATACTGTTGTCCCTCTAACATCTGAATCTTTGGAACCCTGAGCACCGGACACAAATAATATTGTGTCTAAAGCATTTGCTTCATTTGCTGATATCGCCGAAGAATTAGATCCTGAGTTTATCAAAATACCTGGACTACCACTAATGTGCAGCCAGGCTCCGGAGCCAAGAATTGAGCCTGTAGCTGGTGCTGTACCGAATGTTAGCTTTTTATTAATAGCCACCGAAAGGGTCGACCGGCTGGTATCAATTCTAAAGATTTCAGGATAACTGTCTGTAGAACCTCCCTTGAATATAAAGTCTCTTGTGTCTAGTGGAAATAAGGCAGCATTTGTCCCGTCTATAGAAGTGTCTAAAGCAAAGGCACTAGCACCTGCCTCTTTAAAGTCGACACGACCGTCTGCTGCGTCTAAGACAATAGTTCCTTCCGCGTCTAACGTAATATCTGCATCGTCATCTGAGTCTGACTCTGTAGTAGCAATCGTGAGTGCACCGTCTGCGTTAACCTGTAACTCTGCATAGTTTGTTGTATTACCAACTGCCTGAAGTCGTGTTGTGCCTTCGACATTTAACTGGGTCGCAGGAGTTATTGCGCCTATTCCTACACGGTCATTTACATCGTCGATAGTTAGTGTAACTTTATCTTGTGCAATGCCGACATATAGATTTCCGGAAATTGCTAAGTCGCCACCGAAGAGAGCTGATCCTTTTACAAGACTACCTCGGGTTCCTTCCGAGCCTGATACAAAGAAGTTTATATCATTATAGTCTGCTTCATCCGGGCTTCTGCTACCGCCGATTGTACCGGCACCCGATAGGATCATAACCTGAGAACCGCTTATAAATACACTACCTTCTGCTCCTAAATTTATGCCACCTTTTGTGTCTAAATGAATGGAATCAATATCAGTTGACTCAACATCCATGTGAAGTTTTTTACCACTAGCGGCATTAATATCTAGTAGTATACCACCTGCTGCTGTATCTAAATGAATAGAGTCTGCTTCGGTTGTTGTATTTGCGTCTAGATGAATAGACTTCCCGGAAGCATCTGTTGTTAGCCTTATACCGCCGTCTTCTGAACGTAAGCTAATAGATGTATCTGCGGTTGAATCAGCAACATTAACATCAAATTTAGGATCAGTGCCACCTGTTCCGTCTATATTAATATCAACGCCATGACCACCAGCATCCATTTTAATGCCAGAAGTTGCAGAATCGAGACCAGCATCGAAGTATTGAACCCCGTCGATGGTAGTTGTCTTAATAACATAATCAGTTGCAGCACTGGACTTCTTGTCTGACCTCAGTTCGATCATTGGGTTTGAAGTACCGTCGTCTCCCGAAGAGCCTATATACACAGGAGCGACGGAGTGTGATACCGAAGCGCTTACATGTAATCCGCCAGAAACCACCAGATCTCCGCCAAAAACACCCACACCGCGGTGGACGGAAACCCCGCGGGACGCTGGCCAGCCACTAAGACCGGTTGATCCGGAAGCAAAGAAGTAAACATCGCTGCCGACATTACTAACGCTATAAGCCCATCCTTCATCTCCAACAAATCCAACTGTTCCTGTTTGAACAAGCATCCCGCTTGAAATCTCTTTAAATGTGCCTGAAGTTACCCCTCCTGCCAATGGTTCACCATCAGCATCTGATAATGTTCCTGAAATAACAACATCACCACCGAACACTGCTGTTCCGCGCTCCCCTGCTGAGAGATATCCTCGTCTCGCTACCGATCCTGAGAAGAAGATCGCTACATCTGTACCCAAAGCGCCATCAGGTGATTCTTTAGCACCACCGGAAAGAATAAGGATTTGTTCGAATCGATTGGCTTGGGCGCCCATTGATCCGATCTGAAGCTTATCAAGTGATCCTTCCTGTGCCGATATTACAGCCTTAGCGCCGGCGACAATCTCAATTTTATCATCTGTGAATTCAATATAAGTGTCACTGTCATCTTTATGCTGCAAAAGCTGAGCAACATGGACAGTTTCACCGAGTGTAGTGGATCCTGAAACGAATAGATCATCACCGACGTAGAAGTCATCTGTGACAGATAAATCTTTAGCGTAAGTTGTACCTGAAACGAAGACATCGCCGCCGAAGACAGATGTACCTTTAGTCACTGTACCTCTGGACCACATAGCACCAGAAACATAGAAATTGGTATCTAACGCTCTGCGTTGATCGTCAGACGTGCCGCTACCGCCCGATAGAATATAGACCCAATCAGGTCCTACTTCAAGAGAAGCACTCATAAGCTGAACTGTCTGTGATTTTCCGATAAAGCTTATTGCATCGGGCCCGACCGCGGCTGGACCCTTGACTCTAAAATCAACATTAGTATTGTCTTCGTTGAATACAATTGCCCCATTAACCAATGAGGCAGGAATTGTTAACGCTTGAGTATTGGATGCACCTAACGTAGCGCCTGTGCCGATAATGAATTTATCAGAATCAGAGTCGTCGACACCCACGTGAAACTTAGTAGTTTCTAATGTACCGTCAGAAGTTTTGAATAATATCTTAGGATCATCAGTTGCTACGGGAGGTTGTCCTTGAGCACCTGCTGATGTATCTAATATTAAGCTTCGCTTGGTAGTAAGAGATCCAGAAACGACAGCGTCACCCTGGAATAGAGCACCGCCTCGTAAGGTCGTTCCCGTGGAACCGATCGTTCCGGAGACTCTGAATGCTGTATCTTTTCCCACGAACGTAAAAAAACCCCCTGACCCTGTTTGTACTCCTACATCAACGAAAGAACTGCTTAGGTAAATGACACCGTCACCAGATCCACCCGCTAAGATGTGAACATCATCGCTAGCTGACAAGAACAGATCACCGCCGCCTTCCCAGATCGCAGCATCGGCTTGTGTAGCTCCTCCCGCGGAGTCCCATACGATAGCCGATCCCTCATCGGTGCCGCCACCTGCGACTGATTCTAATCTTATAGCAACAAATGGTCCGGTTATTTTGCCGGAAAGCGAGTTCTCACTACCGCCAACAGTTAAACTTTGTGACACCACTAACGATCCCGAGATCATGACAGATCCCGTTGCGGTCATATCAACTTCGGCCACCAAGTTTTCAACGAACATGGTTCCAGAAATTACAACATCACCACCGAAGAGTGTTATATCCTTTCGAACATGACCGCCGAGGTTCCAGTTGTCCACATTTTTTGAGCCTGACACGAACAGGAAAACATCTGATCCCACATTTTTAAGCATAGCATCATCACCGGAGGTGTCTATTCCTCCTGCGTAATCTGTTGCACTTGATGCGCTATAGATGAGAAGCCCTGGTGCTCCGTTCGGATGACCACTATCTAGTGAACCGGATCCAATTATTTTTGATGTTCTTAACTGACCTGCTTTGAAGTCTTTAACTGACATACTAATCCTCTAAATCCCTACTTTACTTTAACTAACATAATAACATCTGCATTTATAAGTGGAAAATTCGTGTCTGCATTATCAGGTTCAGGTAATGCCGAAACTGATCCTGTGAAGGTTAACTCACTATTATACATGGGTGACTGACTATTCCAGATATTATAATTTCCATAAGATGTGTCTGCTTCCTCTATATCCGCTTTTCCGTCGCGAAGAGTGCCCACAGAAAATCCGGTGCCGACGAACTTTGCAATTGCTGCTGGTGTGGCTGATATGGTTGCTGTCGTTGTTTCTGGATTATTTCCATTATCATTATCAGCAGAATCAGTCACCAAAATAAACTCATTTACTCTCATTACGCACCTATCTTTATTATTATTATATCAACAATTCCTGTGAAAATCGCACTGGCGAGAACAGTAACTCTTGTTGCATCTGTTCCAGTATCGTCAATATACAAGTTAACATTTGCAGAGTCTGAACCTGTATCTCTTGGGCTAAATGCAACTCTAAAGTCAGAGCTAGGCATTGGTTCACTAAACACAATTGTTTTTGCAGACTCGTTCGTAAAAGTTGCTGTCAACAATTCGATAACAATGTCGTTGTCACCCATAAATGTCATTTTTTTAGGTGCGCGAACAAAGGGATACTTTTTTGTCAATCTATTTCGATCTATAGACTTTGCTTTCAGACGTGCCATACTGAATCTCCAAGACTAATTATGCAGTGATTACAAGACCTTACTAGCATACGTTGCTAAAGCTGAACGTTCTCCTCTAGAAAGATGAATGTGCGTCGTCAATTTAGAGTCTTTAGTTCTGTCAATTATGATAGATAAACCGTTAGATCTCTTGTCAATATAGGGTGTGTCTATCTGATCTGTATCACCCATCAGAACTATTTTTGAGCCTTCTCCACTTCTAGTTACTATTGTTTTAAGCTCGTGTATTGTTGCATTTTGAGCTTCGTCTACAATAATGTAAGAGTTATTAAAAGTTCTGCCTCGTATGTATGATAAAGGTGCTATTTCAATTTTTCCTTTTTCCATTAAGACTTCAAAGTATGCTTTGTCTTTGAAATGATGTCTAAAGTTATCTATGAGTGAAGCCATCCAGGGTCCCATTTTTTCGTTTAAGTCACCCGGGAGGTAACCTATATCCCGCCCAACAGGTTCAATATTTCTAGTAACTACAATTCTTTCATATCTTCCTGCTAACATTTCTTCTAGACCGGACATTAATGTCAAAAATGTTTTTCCAGAACCCGCTAAGCCTGTAAGACATACTAGCGGAATATTTTCGGAACGAAGGGCATGCAAAGCATATCTTTGCTCTTTGTTCCTTGGCTTTACATCTGTTTGCTCATTTTTTTGATAATCGATCAGTCTGTGTAGTTTATTATCTGTGTGTATGCAAAGAACTGATTTACTGGCAGATGTTCCTGATAGCACATGATATGAATTTTCATAAAGCTCTAATTTAGAAGCATCATGCCAACCGGTCTCATAAAGATTATCAATGTCTAAGTCAGTTATTTCTATTTTGTCAGATAGCTTGAGAAAACCTTTTTCATCATCAATGTAGTCTTTATAGTAATCTTCTGCTTCTAAACCTAAAGCATCACACTTGACTCTCAAATTGATATCTTTAGTGATAACCTTGACTGTTCTTTTTGTCTTTTTTTTAAGTTCTAGAGCAGCTGCAATAATTTTATTATCGCCTCTTGTGTTATCAAGTACATCAATTTTATAGTCATCAATTGTTACTCTAATGATTTGATCTTCTTCTTCAATTAGCACACCTTCGTCTAGTCTTCCTTTTTTTCGTAAGAAGTCTAAGAATCTATTGACGTAGCGCGCAGACTCTCCTAATATGCCAGGTTTTTCTTTAAATCTATCAAGTTCATCTAAAACAATGAGTGGTATTACTACTTCATTTCCAGGAAAAGAATGAATCGATTCTTTATCGTATAGAAGTACTGATGTATCAACAACCAAGATTTTTCTTTTTTTCATTTGTAAATCTTTATCCTTAGTATTATATTGATTTGGGTAGGCCTTATTATGAATAACAAACAATATGACTGTGTAATAAAAGTAAAAAACAAACAGACAGCATGTAAACAGAAAGACTGTAGACACTTTCTTTGTAGCGATAAAAACTTAAATTGTTCAATAATCGCTGCTGAAGAAGGGCCAATGACTCTACAGGAAATAGGAGATTTTTATGGTATATCTCGAATGAGGGTGTGCCAAATTGAAAAATCGATTTTGAAAAAGCTAAAAAGTTCTTCAAACGAGCTTCATGAATTTGATAAATCATCCGGATAGCAGACAGATTGCTATTAAGCCTGGAATTCTTTCTTTAATATACACGCCTGAAAAAAGTGTATCTGTTCTTCCGCCGACATAAGAAAAAGCGGCTTCTAGATTTTTAGAAACTTTAGGATCAGATGCCATTTGTGAATTTGCTATTAAAAGAAGCGCACCTGTTGCTGTGTGAGGCTCTGGGCCTGGACACGGAGATGCTGATATACAGCCTGATAAAACTGCTGCGCCAAGATCTCTTCTTTCTGTGTCTCTAATAACTGTACTTCCAATTATTATTCTGCCTGGCGCGCCCAGGCATTTTTCTAAATCTTTAGAATCAAAAGTTTGAACATCTGAGTGTGTTGCAGCAAGTTTAAAACATTGTGCTAAAAGCTTAGCAAAGTTTTTATTAGCAACTGGATAAAGATTTAGCATACCTACTTTGTTTCTTAGTAATTGTAATTGTCGTTCATTATCTACAACAATATGTGGGAAGTCTGTAATATCTTCCAGTAAACTCTCGTAATTTTTACTTATTGTTGAGTTAAGTAATTCTTGCGCGCTTGGCCTAGAAACTATATAAACAACACTGCCCGTAGCACCCACTGTTTTTAAATGTCTTTCAAGACTTCCGTGGAGAGTATGAGCAGCGCTACCTGTTCCACCGCCGCCTCCTGCCAAAACAAAAAGCCAATCAGGAGATCCAAGCCGCGCGCGAACTGCATCTTCTACTAACGCACTATTTTCAGAAAGGATTTTTTTGCCAAGCTCTACATCTTTCCCTACGCCGTCACTACCTGGGACCAATAAAAAGTTGTTAGGATCTACTGCGTCCGGTTGGTCTTTTACTGTTGTATTAACTAGTAGTGTTCTATTAAAACCTATGTCAAGGAATGCTTTTGCTAATTTGCCACCACCGCCACCGACGCCAATGAATGCACAATTTATAGCACTTTTAGCAGTGTTTTCAGGAAGTAACTCCGATTGATCTTCTTTTACATCATCTGAAAACGCTTCAACAAAATCAAATTCATTCTCGTCGCCATTGATGTAAACATCGTCTTTGTCCTCTTCACTCATTTTTTCTCCTACTGATTTATTCGTATCGCTTTTCTTTACTAAACCACCATTGACTTTACTAGGCAATGTTTATACCCATAATCATAGAATAATTTAGCATATTACTAAGTATCTAAACAAAACCATTTAAGAAGCTGCCAAAAAAGCCAACAAACTCACTTTTGTATGCGATATCCCTTATGACGAATTCTATAATTTTGCATCCCATCTCTTAAGTCAACTTCTCCGTTTCCCTCTTCATCAGAAATCATAATTCCTACTGTCTTTCCTTCTATTACTTGCTTTTGAATTTTTAGTACCATTTCATGATTCTTTTCATTGTAAGGCATTCGATAGACTCGTGTTAAGTCATTCATGCTCCCTGCCATAGAAAACCAAGCATAGAATTTATTGTTATTTGACATATCATAAGAAACCCAAATTTCTATAAATGGATTACTATTTCCTTCAACAGCTCTGGCATATATTATTTTAAATTCGCGTGGCAGAGATGATATAGTAGGGTAGCCGCTTACTTGCTGCAAAGTCACAGCGCTAGTAGCGTAACCATGAGCTAGTAAGGTAATTGCAATTAGTTTAATAATCCCAGATGACTTTGCTGAGCTTACTAAAAGATACGAAACGCATAATGAAAGAAAGATAATGTATGCAACAAAAATCATTCAGGTGTGCCTATAATATTAAAGGCAATGGGAATAAAAAGATTATTAAGTTTCTTAATCTCTCCATTATTTTCAACTTTAAAACGACCCACAGTTTTTTCTTGCCCAGACCCAGACAAAATTACCATTTTTTCTATTATTAGTTTTCCATCTTTAACTTTAAAAATACGAACTTCAACAGGCACTGGATCTTTATAAGATTTTCGAAACATGTGTACATTGACAACATAAGTTCCGGGAAACTTGTCACGTATAGTCACAATTTCCCTATTAGCAGGCCCGTCTACATTGTTTTGCCCAAAGTCACCTGTTGAGCCTAGATCATCACGATCTAAGTGCATTATAGCATTATTTTTGTTTCTAAAGAAGATAACTTCGTTTCGAGGGTCTCTTACATAAAGATCAATATCATCACCATAGCGCATCGGCCATGATGCAATTATCATAATATGTGAGTCCAAGTTAATGTTAGTTGCATTTTCATTATCACTTTTTTTCATTTGAATAATGCTTAAAGCAAAAAAAACAACAAAACAAAGTAATGTATTAAAAAGTAAGTCTAAAAACGCTACATTAGAATGATATGAACGTTTCATGGTAAAAAGTCATTTATTTCATCTTCAATTTGTGTTTCTAAGAGGAAAAATTGAACCTTTAAAAGAACACTAGCAATGAGACCTACTAATGTAGTCGACAATGCAGTGGACATTCCGAATCCAAGTTTAGCAATTAAGTTTTGAATCTCATCTGTATTTTCAAAATTGATATCCGAAAAGCCTGTAAGCATCATGATAAACCCAATAACAGTGCCAATCATGCCTATTGACAAGATAATATCACTATAAAACCAGCCTCTTTCAAGTTTTCTCTCTATGGATCTATCAGATCCATATGAAGTAACACTATACAAAGAAATTCCGCATGTCAAAGATTGCCATATGAATATAGCAAAAATACCAATGCTAAGTTTAGTAACATCAGCATAATATAGACTCTGTAAAAGTCCAAAATAGAAAGCTATTTGCGCAGACACAGAAATTGTCAAAACGCCTAAAAGCCATAACATGACTCGCCTAGCGAATTCTACTTTTGGAAGTTTGGGAAGCTTAAATTTCATTACACACTCAGCAATAAGTATGTAATTTCTCTGTGGCTTATAGCTGACTCTTTAGTCGCCCTTCATAATTCTATGACTATCACTATCAAAATGTTGAGTAGAAAACTCAAAAAGCTCTGTATCTTCTAGCGCTAACATTTGATGACGAAGACCTCTGTAAACATGAAAATTTTCACCAGGATTTAGAGTAATTTCTTCTGCTAAATTGATATCATCATGATCTGAATATTTTACTAGTAATTTTCCGGATTGCAAATAAAAAACTTCATCTTTGAGTTTATGATAATGCCACGAACATCTTTTTCCTTTTTTAAAAAAGAGAAGCTTACCACAGTATTCTTCGTTATTAACAATCCACTTTTCATAGCCCCAGCCCTTGTCAACATGTTTAATTTCTGATCTTGGCATTACCAGCTTATCTCCCAATCTTCAAATTCTGCAGCTAGGCAATCAGTCTTATAATCTTTCCGGCCGCCCACTATTTCTTGAATTTTATTTTTGGCTGTATTTCTTATCCCGTTAAGACCATGTGTTAGCTCAAGGTCATTACCGTCTTTAATACCTTTTCGATAATTTGACTCATTATGCCAAATATGAAGATTCATTTGAGAAAGTACAATAATTGCCCTAATTGTTTCAGAAGTAATTTCATCTTTACTTTCATCAAGACAGACTTGAATATCATGAATAATGCTTTGTATTTCATCTGCATATTCTTCTTTATGCTCTGGAATAAAAACTTCTTTTAGCTGAATAATAGACAATCTATCAATAAGCTCAGAAAAAGTAGGAAGATATTTTCTTTGTCTAGACATGTGCTTTACCTACAGCTCGTTAAGTATATCACAAAGCTGCTCTATTTGTTCTCTGTTGATTTCTGTGTGATTTCCGATATACAACCCATACTCATGGATATGATCAAGGAGGTGTAATCTGTGGACTCTATACTTTCCTGCGAATTTTTCAAGGTAAGGTTGTCTAGTTTGATTTCCGCCACCAGCTGTCCCGACCCTAAATTCGACATTTTGATCAATTAAAGTATTTGTAACTTTTGAAAAAAGTTGTTTGTCTTTTTCCTTTAGAATTAAAGGCAAGGAAAAATTGCTGGAGCCTTCAAGTCTAAACTTCGTTTGAAATTTTGTATCGGATAAACATGTAACCCATGTTTTTAAATTTTCTGTTCTTTTAGCAATATTTTCATCGAGTCTATTAAGCTGATTCACACCAATTACTGCATTTAACTCAGTAGATCTTACGTTATAACCAGGCACAGCAAATGTAAAAAGAGGATTCAGATCCGGATAATTCTTTTGATACT
>Ga0302132_10002379_pt1 | contig 10812 bp, 7 predicted proteins | sample CB9_321_MG_FD_203113 | JGI IMG/M metagenome (GOLD analysis project Ga0302132, IMG submission 203113) | Marine microbial communities from Western Arctic Ocean, Canada - CB9_32.1 | ecosystem: Environmental > Aquatic > Marine > Oceanic | place: Canada: Western Arctic Ocean | collected 2017-09-19
CAGCCAACTGAACCGGGTGCTATGGCAAATATATTTGGATTGATGGCAATGACAGCGCCGATGATGTTCCCGATTGAAATGCCAATTAACTATGAGCCCGAAGTGTCGGGCAATATGGGCGCGCTCGCGGCAGCTGCCGGAAAGGATATTAATGAATTTATGTACGACTACCTGACTGCCGGCGAGGGTGGTCAGTTTGCCATTCTGCTGGGTGCAAATTTTGTGGATGGTAGTTTCAGTGTGATGGAAGACATGATCAGGCATCCCAACACCACGATTGGTCTTTCTGATGCGGGCGCCCATGTAAACCTGATATTTGATGCTGTCGGGCCTACCTATCAGTTAACCCACTGGGTAAGAGATAGAACACGTGGGGATCGGATGCCGATCGAGCTCATGGTCCGAAAACAAACCCATACCAATGCGCAACTATTTGGCATGACTGACCGCGGTAGCCTGCAGGTGGGCAAGCGCGCAGATTTGAATTTGTTTGATCTTGATCGTTTAGGCCTTGGCAGGCTAGAGGTGCATCACGATCTGCCTGCCGGTGGAAGCAGAATTCTGCAGTCAGCAGAAGGCTACCTGAATACTTTTGTTGCCGGTGTTAAGACCCGTGAAAATGACCAGGATACCGGCGCGCGGCCCGGACGTGTTATTCGGGTTTAAGCGATACAATCTGAGGAATCGAATCTAATGTCGGATATTGAAGTAAAAATAAGAAGTGCCTGGATAGGTCGTATTTCCGGTTGCCAATTGGGGAAACCCATTGAACGGATGTCCATGCGCGACGGACACTCCGCGTTACACGATTATCTGTCCGATGTGGGCCCGTTGCCGCTTCGAGATTATGTTGGCTACAAGGAAGGTTATGACATCCAGAAAGAGTGTTGTCACGGTTTCCTCACCAGGAGTGAGCCTGACGATGACATTAACTACAGTTTTCTGGCCTTGCTCATGCTTGAAGAGCACGGCAGGGAGCTGTCAACCAATGATGTTGCACGCGCCTGGTTAAAGCGCTTACCCGCGGCCCAGACTTTTACCGCCGAGCGGGCAGCCTACAAAGTTTTGTTGGAGAGGGGGAAAGAATGGTTCCCTGAGACCGGCAATGCAGGGTTCGATCTTTCGGCGTGTTCCGATAACCCTTACAACGACTGGATTGGGGCGCAAATCAGGGCAGATGTTTACGGTTGGGTTTGCCCGGGAAATCCTGAGCTCGCTGCGAATCTCGTTACCGAGGATGCTTCCCTGTCACATCGAGGTGATGGGGTTTACGGTGCGGTATTTGTCGCTGTGCTCGGTGCGCTGCTGATGACGCACACCCCGGCGGAGGCCCTGCGTACAGCAAAAACCTATTTGCCTGAGAATTCGGGAGCCATTATTGCGGTGGAGTTAGCGGAAAGTCTGTTGGCTGACCCTGAAGGTGGTGCCAGGATACGTGCCCATTATCAGGGAATGTCTCCGGTCCACACCCTTAACAATCTGGCAATTGTAGTTTGGGCGCTCTTTTCGAATTTGGATGACTTTAGTGCGGCGATCGGAGATGCCGTGGCAGCGGGCCTTGATACAGACTGCAATGGTGCAACGGTTGGCGGGTTGTGGGGGCTCCAGTCGAGCGATATACCCGATCACTGGATAGTCCCTTGGCAGGGAAGAGTAGGGCTGTCGCTTGCAGGTTATGACGAACTCACACTGGATGAACTGGTAGGCCGGACCGTTGCGCTTGCAAAGTCACTCTGACTTTGCGCAGATTACCTGAATGCTCTCAGCGCGCAGGTGATGGTAAAACCCACCAGAGCGGCCAGGAACACATATCCCCCCCAGGAAAACTCAGTCACATTCATGAACAGGTCAGCAGCGAACTCCTGCGTGATTCTGTTCGCCTGTCCTGTGGCTTGAGAAAAGTATCGTTCATCGCTTTTCACTAACTGCTTGATCGCCGGGAATAGTAAGGTTACCCACACACCGGTCAGAGGCAGGATGATCAGCCTCGACTTAGCAAGCAAAAGAAGGATGGGGTTCACAAGACAAAAAGCGATAACAATGTTGGCTTCGCGTTCCGCAACTTGGTGGTAAGACACCTCTCCCAGGACAGGTAGTGAGATGATCGGTAGCAAGACGGAACATGCGACCAGAATGCCTGTCAGGTAGACCCAAACGTCCAGCTGTTTGTTATTCATAGTGAGTGTCCTTGTTTATTACTGCTGTAGAATTTTTCTCGATATCCCCGCAGATATCTTTTCCACACCTGCCTCATCAGTCGGTAGTACCAGAGGCTCTGGAACAGCAATCCCCTTCTGGCAAGCAGGCCGTGCTTCCATGGCCTCAAGCCATCGTTGCAGGTTGTCCAGACCGTCGAGCGAAACGCCTGACCAGAAATACAGTCTGACCCAGCACCAGTTGGCGATGTCAGCGATAGAGAAGTTTTTTGCCAGCCACTCAGAATGGTCGAGCTGCCTGTCCAGTACTTCGAATAGCCGGCGCGATTCATTTTGGTACCGTGAAATAGCCGCGGGTATTTTTTCTTCCATGGTACGAAAAAAAACATTTGCCTGCCCCATCATTGGGCCAATCCCAGACATCTGGAACATCAGCCACTGGATAACCTCAGACCGACCCTTAACGTCGGTCGGCATGAGGCGCCCCGTCTTTTCTGCCAGGTAAATCATGATTGCGCCTGACTCGAACACGGCGAAGCCGTCATCAACCAGGGTTGGAATTCGGCCGTTTGGATTAATGGCGACGTAACCTGCTTCTTTCTGTTGCTGATCCTGGAGGATGATTTTGTGCAGCTGGTATTCGAGCCCGAGTTCTTCCAGAGTGACTGATACTTTCCAGCCGTTTGGGGTTGAGGCGGTATACAGTTCAAGCATGCGCTGATTTCCGATAAGGTGCCGCTATCTTAATCCGAATCAAGCCCTGGAGAAAATTTATGGGTCATCCGGTAATTCAGCCAGGGTGCACGGCGGTAATAACCGGTGTTGCCTCGACGGTTGCCGGGTAACCACGCACCTGCTTGTACCGGGGTTTACCTCTACGGGTCTTCCTTAACGTCTTCAAGTTCTGCTTCTGTGATCTCATTGTCTCGCCACAGGTCACCACCAGGTTCTTCATCTGGCCAGGGTGAAAATGGAAAAGGACGAAGGTTCGAATTGAAGGTCAGGTACTGGAAGGTTTCTAATGCAAAGAAACACAGGTTGTTACCCAATCGAAGTACGGTCTCATTGACCCGGCCTGTAAACAGGACTGCCACAAACTGAAACAGCGCAACCAGTAATATCAGAAATTCGACAATGTTGTAGGCAATTAAAAACAAAATCATGAACACGCCTCGCATCCAGATTCCTTCGTCTATCAGGTTCTCGCGCATTTCCTCTTTCATGATCTACTCCTTTAATGGTTGGCTTTATACTCTTCTTACTCCCTATACTTAGCAATATCGATACCAACTATTTTTCTGTTAACTATCAATAACCTAGTGCAATCGATTGATCGCAAGGGTGGTCCAGATCACTAATTAGTGGCAAAAGGACTTTGATCCCGCTTTCGGTCAATCAACTTGTTGAAGGGATCGATACCGACCGCATAAGGTTTTGTGTCAGTAATGATTGAGATGTTGTGTGAATTTCCTTCGATCTGCTGTTTGTTGATCTGAATGACCTTGTAGACGTCGGTCTCATCGTCCTTCTACCGTGATTACCCGAAGGGTGGAACCGTTTTGTAGTAAGTGTTTGTTTTGATGCGGCGAGGCAAGCAGAACCAAGTCAATATCCACTAATGTTGAAATGCGATGTAGGTTATGGTGGTGGGCAGAAGCAGAATCTGGCACTGGTAATTTGAGGGGGAATCGTTCTTGGGATCATCAGTAGAAGCAGCGAACTCTGGCGGTTGGCCCGCTCGATACACCATCATCGTGCTGGCCGCACTAGCAGTGTTCATCTGCTATATGGACCGCGTCATTATTTCGATCGCTATCATTCCAATGGCCTCTGATTTTAATTGGAGTCCGGAACAACAGGGACGTGTCTTATCTTCGTTTTTCGTTGGTTATCTACTCACCCAGGTCGCCGGGGGATGGCTGGCTGGTCGATACGGCGGCAAGGTTGTTCTGGGGGTCGGCGTCATCTTCTGGTCTCTATTTACGATGCTGACCCCGGTTGCCGCCGCTGGCGGATTGACAGCGCTACTTGTCACTAGAGTATTCATGGGTATCGGCGAAGGCATCACCTTCCCCTCCATTTATGCCATGTTCGGCAGATGGATTCCGGAAACTGAACGCTCCCGAGCGATAGGCATTCTGTTTTCCACCATTCCTCTTGGAAGCGTTTTCGCTCTTTTGGCAACCCCGTGGATCGTCATGCACTACGGCTGGGAAGTGAGCTTTTATGCCTTCGGCGCCGTTGGGTTTGTCTGGTTGATATTTTGGTACCGTTACGCAGCAGCTACGCCAGAGTCGCATCCGGAAGTTTCAGCACAGGAATTACTGCTGATCAATGGGGAGGGGTTGCCGCTTTCGGATTCCCCTCAACCATTGATGAAGACGTTGCTAAGTACACCTGCGGTTTGGGCCATTATCGTAGGACATTTCTGCGCCAACTGGGGTGGATATGTGTTGCTTGCCTGGATGCCCACCTACATTTTCAAAGGTCTTGGCGTTGACTTCGCTGCCGTTGGCCTGTTCACCATGATTCCTGCATTCTTCTCTTTCTTAGCGTTGAATGCGGGCGGATGGCTGGCTGATAACCTGATCCAACGTGGATTTAATAAAACCCGGGTACGTAAGATCATGCAGACGGTGGGTTTTGGTGGCTCGGCCGCGGTTCTGGCCGTCGTAGGTTATGTCGAAAGCGTACCGCTGGCGATCGCTCTGATGTCGCTTGGCAATATTTTTGGTGGTGCAATGGCTGGCGGGTTTGGTGTGAATCATTTGGATATTGCGCCCAAGGGTGCTGGCGTGATTATGGGGCTCTCGAACACCGCCGGAACGATACCCGGCATTATCGGCGTATACATTAGTGGTTTGATTTTGGAAGTGACAGGATCCTGGGCGCTGGTGTTTCAGACCGCGGCTGGTGTTCTCACTTTCGGACTGATTTTCTACCTTATTTTTGCAAGCGCAGAGAAGCTGTTTGATTGAATTTCGACAAACTGAGCTGCCAGGTGAGCAGTCTCAGTGCGCCGGAATCGTACCCGTGAGCAGGAGTCCTTCAGTCACCGCGTCTCAGGAGAGCTGGAATGACCGTATCAATCCGATGGCTCAACGCAGAAAAACGGGCGCGGATCTTGAGCTTTGTATCTAGGCGCTCAAAGCTTGCAAGGCTTTGGTAGGGTAGGGCCAACATCGCTGGAGTTGCAACCAGCGTCAAAAGCGCGGCGAATGCCATCCCCGATACGATAGCCTGCGATAAAGGTACCCACATTCCAGACATTTGACTGCCATGAACGATGGTGCGATTGATAAGGTCGACGCTAAAGTTCATGGCCAGCGGCATTAGTCCGAAGATAGTCGTGAGTGTTGTCAGTAATACAGGTCGCAGCCGTTGTGCACCCGTGCGAGTGATAAGCGTCACGTAGTCAAGACCAGGGTTTCGTTTCCTGATGTTATTAAACGTGTCAATCAGCACAATGTTGTTGTTCACGACAATACCTGCAAGCGCTACGATACCAATGCCCGTGAGCAATGAGCTAAAAGGCCTGTCAGTTATAAGTAGCCCAAGTAATACGCCAGCGGTCGACATGACGACCGCAAACAGGATAAGTAGCGCCTGATACAAGCTATTGAATTGGGTCACTAGCAGTACAAACATAAGTAGCAGCGATAGGCTAAAGGCAATCATGGTGAACTGCTGAGATTCCTGTTGTTCTTCGTCTGCGCCCCTGAACTCGATTTTCAGACGCGGATCAAATTGCTGCGTCTCAAGCCAGGCTCTCAGTTCCTTAACTTTATCGTCGGCCAGCACGTCAGGGCCGACACCTGCGCGAATATACTCGACCGGTTTTCCGTCAACACGCTGGATCGTATCGATGTTGTTTGCTGCTTCGCGTGTCACGAAATTAGAGATAGGCACCTGTCCCTGGCTTGTCCGGACCTTAAGCTGGTCAAGTGCACTGATACCGCGATCCTTCTCAGGATAGCGGACACGGATATCGACTGCATCATCAGACCTGTCCGGGCGATACTCACCTATTTTCACGCCGTTGGTGATCAACTGTACAGCAAAGCCCACTGACGTGACGTCGGCGCCGTAGAGTGCAGCCTGCGCTCTGTCTACGGTTAACCTCCACTCAAGCCCGGGCAACGACCGCGTATCCTCAATATCCCGAAGCCCTTCGATGGTATCCATATGGGCGACGACTCTGGCGACGGCGGGCTCCATGAGATCCCTGTCGAAGGAGGAAAACTCTACTTCGATAGGCTTTCCCTGGTGCGGGCCATCCTGCATTTCTTCGATCTCGACAGAGAATCCTGAGAGATGACGTGTCTTTTCCCTGATGTTTTCAAAGATTTCACTGCCCTTAATCGTTCGTTGCGTTTCCGGCAAGAGTTCAAGGTACATTATGCCGATGCGGTCGGCCCCACCCCTTGATGGACCGCCTGGTACCATGGTGTGCAGGTTGATATCTTTGATGCCTTCAATTTCTACGACAATATCTTCGACTTCCGATACCAGTTCGTTGATTTCATAGGCCGACATGTTGCCTTGTGCTTTTACTCGCAGTAATGCGAACTGTGGTTCGGAGTTTGAAAAGAAGATCACACCTCGTCCAAAGTTGCTGTAAGCAATAAAACTTCCGACCAGCACGCTAATCGTTAGCACCATGGTGAGCCACGCATGGTGACTACACCATCCGAGCAGTCTTGCGTACGAACCCGTGATGCCACCCAAAGTCGTTGGGTCGCCATTTTCCATAATATCGAGATCTCGCCGGAACCGGTCCTGGCCAGTTGCAGCCTTCCCGAACACTGCGCCGATGGCAGGTCCGAAAACAAGGGCGTACAGAAGGCTGCCCAGGAGTACTGTAAAAACAGTTACTGGCAGATAGCGCATGAATTTACCGACGATGCCAGGCCACAGCATCAGAGGCAGGAAAGCGGCCAACGTTGTCGCGACCGAAGCGACCACGGGCCAGAACATACGTTTCGCGGCATCGGCATAGGCCACCCGCCGGTGCACCCCTTCAATCATTCTTCGGTCAGCATATTCAGTGACAACGATAGCGCCATCAATCAACATCCCCAGGGCGAGCAACATCCCGAACATCACCATGAAGTTATAGGTATAGCCAATTTGGTGCAGAATCGTAACAGCGAAGATAAGCGATACCGGTATGCCCAGCCCGACGATGAGGCCAGACCTTAGTCCCATTGCAGCGACCACAATGACCATAACCAGCGCAAGAGCAGTGAGTATGTTGCCCTGCAGTTCTCTTACCTGTGTCTCTGCGAAAGGTCCCTTGTCCTGGGTATAGAACACCTGAACTTTGCCTGGCAGGCTGCCTCTGGCTTTTTCAGCGATGGCTTTTGCCTTGGCGACTGTCTTGATGATGTTGGCATCGCCACGCTTGATCACATTGATAGAGATCGTGCGTTGGCCGTTGACCCGGGCGTAGCTGGACCGGTCCTTGAATCCCCGCTTAATGGTGGCAATGTCTTTAACCGTGATCACTGCTTCGGAGCTGGTTTTCAGGGGCAGGTCGAAAATATCGTTGGCTTCTTCTATAACGCTGGGAACTTTGACAGAGAACCTTCCTTCACCGGTATCGATGCTCCCGGCAGGTACCAGACGGTTGTTGCGTGCGAGGGTAGAGATTAATTCTTCACCTGAAATCTCGTAGGATTCTAACGCGATGGGGTCAATGATGATTTCAAGGACTTCTTCCCGATGCCCCTGCAGTTCCGCTTCCATGACCTCTGGAATACCTTCAATTTCGTTGCGCAGGTCCAGCGCAAGGCTGTAAAGGGTCCGCTCCGGAACATCGTCGCCTACCAGGTTGATTTGCAGGATGGGGTAGTCTGAGGTTGACTCCTCGTGGATGATTGGCTCTTCTGTGGAGCTCGGAAGTTCTGCTTTGGCCCTGTCAACGGCCTCTCGGATGTCAATTAATGCCTCGGTGATATTATGATCAGCGTCGAACTCGACGAGCAACATGCCGAAGTTTTCAGTCGCGTAGGACGTGATTTCTTCGACGCCTTCCACGCTGCGGAGTTCAATCTCCATAGGCATAACAAGCAGCCGTTCAGCGTCTTCCGGCGAGATGCCCTCGTTGTAAAGTTGAATCTGAAAGAACGGCACCTGAATATAGGGGTCGCCTTCTACCGAGATAGCCCGTAGTGAAAAAATGCCGGCGATGATCACCATTAGCATTAATAGCAGGGTGGTTCGAGTGCGGTTTACCGCTGCGTCAACCAGGGCATTCATAGCGCGGGATTCTTGTTTTCTTTCGCTCCGCCGACCAGATTCAGTGGCTCATGCGTTGGCAGAACTGTCTCTCCGGCGACAACCAGTTGCTGACCTACCACTACGATTCTTGTCACATCCGGCAGACCGGTGACCCAGATACCATCGACCTCATCTTTAAGAATGTCGACTTCATGAAATTCAACGATATTGTCAGGGTTGACGGTTCGAACGCCCATTTGACCGGTGTCACTTAACACTAATAGCGCCGGTGAAATTTTCTGTGCGTTTAAAGATTCAACCGGTATTGCGATTTGTGCCGTGACGCCACTGGGTATCTTAAAGTCGCGGTTATCAACATGAACTTCAACAAGATAGGTTCGTGTGCCTTTCTCCGCTGTTTTTGCAATGAAGGTGACTTTACCGGTGACATGGACGCCTTCAGGCAACTTAGCGGTCGCTATTTGTCCGGGTTTGATAGACAGGAGTTCGTTTTCAGCCACCTGGCCGATAAGCAGCATGGGGTCTAAGTCGACCAGCGTGATGCACGGAGAGCCCGGAGTAACGTACTGTCCAACTTCCATGTGAGATTTTTCTACGACGCCATCGAAAGGCGCAACAATATTGATTCTGGCTAACGCAAGCTCGCTTTCTTTTAACCTGGCTTGGGAAGCCGCTAGCTGGGCTTTTGATTGGGCAATAGCGGTATCGGATTGGAGGCCCTGTTTCGAGAGTTTCAGGGCGCCTTCATATTCGATTTTCGTCTGCTCGGCGCTGGCTTGTGATTCTTTGAGCCTTGCGCGCCTGTCTTCAATAGATAGGTGGCAAAGAAGGTCGCCCTCAGTCACTCGGTCACCACGCTCTACTGGGCGATTAACCACGAGGCCGCTGATTTGTGACTGAACAACTACAGAGCGTTTGTTTTGGGTACGCCCGCGAATGTTGAGCACACGAGGCTGTTCAGAAGCGTGAATAGTTTCAATTCTGACTCTGGTTGCGGGACGTTCTTCCCTTAAAGCCGCGGTGCGCTGATTGGCTTCGGCAATGCTGGATGCTGGCGGTTCTATTGGGTCGCGAAGCTGCCCTGTTGCCAGCCACACAACGACTAATGCTGCAATAACGCAGGCTGTAATATAAGTGGTTCGCATAGCAGGTACTCTAATTCCTTTCTTATAAAAACATTTCTTATAAATAGATAGTGGTAAAGGGAGGCGATTAAGTGATTGACACGAATAACTTCGTGCTGCGCATTTTAGTCATAAATTGGGATTCATCAAGAGCAGACATGAACACGCCTCGCATCCAGATTCCTTCGCCTGTTAGGTTCTCGCACATTTCCCCTTTCTGGGTCTAGTTCGCTTTCTTGGTCTAGTCCTCTAATTGTTGTCTGTATAGTTAAAGCAAAACCCATACCAACTATACTTGCCTTAAATATCAACAGGTTATCGTATATTCGGTGTCTTCGTGATGGTCAAGACCGCTAATTGGTGGCGAAAAAACCTTAATCCGCCAGGCAATAACACAATACCGCCACCGATGACGTGCATGCTGCTGGGTATGCACATTTCATTGGATCGAAAGTGAAATTCAGGGTTACCGATCAGTCTAAAGTGAAAGGCAATGGCGTATCCGCCAGTGGCGAAACTCGTCAGCGGCAGCGTCATCACACCTATGGCCGTTGATATAGGCCAGTTCCTGTTAGCTAATCCTAGTTCAGACCTTGAGCTCGCCTCGTTTAAATCGTTGCTTGACCAGTGCAGTGAATCACTGACATGCGCAACCACTTGCCTTAATTTTTACAGTAAAAAGATAGCATAACGTTTATTTTACAGTGTCAACATTAAGGGTACAATGCGCTTTGATCAACAATGTGACGCAATGTGAAAAGTAAGGCTACCTATCATCATGGGGATCTGCGACGGGCCCTCCTTAAGGCCGGGGAATCGGTTCTTCGCGAACACGGGTTGGCGAAGTTCACGCTGCGGGAATGTGCCCGGCGTGCCGGAGTTTCGCACGCGGCGCCGAAACATCATTTTGGTGATGTCCGTGGTTTGCTAACAGAACTTGCAGCGGGTGGATTCGAGCGATTGACGTTGTTGCTGCGGTTGCAGATGGCGACAGCGACCAACTTGAATGAAGAATTTGCCGCCACGAACCGAGCCTACCTGCAGTTCGCCATGGAAAATACGGAACATTTTAGGATTATGTTTCGATCTGATCTGGTGGATGAAACATCACCCGTGTTGCGAGCCGCGGCGACTGGCACCTTTCTTGAACTCACAAACGTCATTCATCGGCAGCGTGGTGAGGCGGAAATCGTCGCCTCGCCATCTGGTAATCCGTTGCCGTTGCGAGAGGTGATTGATGACATCATTATTGGTTGGAGCCATATCCATGGGTTTACTCACTTGTTACT